>Ga0207796_1000460_pt1 | contig 16642 bp, 14 predicted proteins | sample Pon1CUnioCityCA_6_FD_187274 | JGI IMG/M metagenome (GOLD analysis project Ga0207796, IMG submission 187274) | Marine sediment microbial community from Union City, CA, USA - Pond 1C Sediment 1 (SPAdes) | ecosystem: Environmental > Aquatic > Marine > Intertidal zone > Salt pond sediment ...
TTGCTGCCAGCAGATACCGTCTTTGTGCGTATCGAGGGTGGTGACCATCACCAGTTTGGGTCCTACGAGATTGATCCTAGAGACCATCTCGCTACTGTAAGCCGGGATTCACAGCAGCAGCAGATTCTCGAGGCAACATTGAGCTTGCTAGAAACAGTGTCGACTACCATAGGAGATTAGGAGAAACCCGTGAACTCAACACTCGACCCAAACGGTATGGCAGGCAGGGTATGCCTGGTAACAGGAGCCACCTCAGGGATTGGCAAGGCGACAGCAACCTCGCTGGCTGCTCAGGGAGCGGAAGTCATTGTCATAGGCAGGAATCAGCGAAAAGCAGATGATACCGTCTCGTGGATCACATCTGAGACGGGGAACAGGGCCGTCCGATATCTGCTGGCCGACTTTGCCGATCTCGGCCAGGTGCGCGATCTGGCGAGAGCGTTGAATGAGCAAACCTCACATCTCGATGTGTTGGTCAACAATGCCGGTGGATTCTTCAACACCCGCCGTGAAACACCGTACGGCATCGAGATGACCTTCCTGGTCAACCATCTGGCACCGTTTCTTCTGACAAATCTGTTGCTGGAAAAACTGCGCGGAGGTGTTCCAGCCCGGATCGTAAATGTGACATCCGCTGCTCACCAGTACGATTCGATGAATTTCGATGACCTTGGATTCAAACGCGGTTATGCCGGTATAAAAGCCTACGCCCGGTCCAAGCTGGCGAATCTTCTATTTACCTATGAACTGTCCCGGCGGCTGGATGGCAGTCAAGTCACTGTCAATGCCGTCCATCCCGGTCACGTTGCCACCGATATGTGGAAAACCAATTTCCCGTTCATCGGGCCTGCCCTCAAATGGGTGATGGGTTTCTTTGCGCTCACCCCTGAACAGGGTGCGGACACCGTTATCTACTTGGCCTCGTCTCCGGAAGTGGAGGGGACCACCGGCAAGTACTTTGTCGCTCGGGAAGCCGTCCCATCGTCTTCCCTATCCTACGATGAAAGGGTTGCGCAACGATTGTGGCAGATCAGCGAAGAGTTGACTGGTCTCGATCACATGGCAGCCGGGGCAAGGATCTAGGGATGGACGGGAGCGGCCTAGAGAACAGCGAAGGACGGCCATTGTGAGCCTGCAGGCCAAGGTAGTCAAGAGACTGGTTCGTCTCCAATTCTCAGGTTGGTCGGAAGGATCCATCGAGGAGCAGCGTGCCAGGCATGAGAGGTCGACCAGATGGAACAGGCTGCCTGCCGATGTCCACTGCAAGCCTGTTTCCGCAGATGGCGTCGCGGCAGAATGGATTGAAGCACCCGGTGCAGATCTGGGCGTAATCCTGTACCTGCATGGCGGCGCGTACGCACTGGGTTCCATCGACACCTACCGCGAATTCGTCGCCCGGATGGCGCGTGCGACCAGCATGGTTGGCCTGGCGATCAACTACCGTCTGGCTCCGGAACATCCCTTTCCCGCGGCTTTGGAGGACGCCACCGCAGCCTATGGCTGGCTGCTAGCGCAGGGGGTTGATCCATCCCGGATCATCATTGCTGCTGATTCTGCCGGCGGCGGGTTGGCTCTGGCGGCCCTGGTCGTGCTGCGCGATACCGGCAACCCGCTTCCTGCAGGCGCCGTCTGTCTTTCTCCCTGGACCGATTTGACGCTCAGCGGCGCATCTATCCAGAGCAATGCTGACGTTGACTGTATACTGGATGCAGACAGCCTTGAGGTGTACGCCAAGCTGTATGCCGGAGAAGGGGATCTGGCATCTCCCCTGATCTCGCCGGTGTTCGCCGATCTGAGCGACCTGCCCCCCTTGCTCATACAGGTGGGAACCGACGAAATCTTGCTGGATGATGCTAGGCGGTGTGCTGCTCGGGCTCGGCAGATGGGGGTGGATGTCACACTGGAAATCTGGGACGAGATGTTCCATGTCTTCCAGTTGGTCGCTCTCTTGCCCGAAACGAAAAAGGCAGCGGGGCATATTACCGAATTTGTCTCTCAGAATCTGGGCATTTGAAGGAGAAATCACTGAAATGAAAGAATACGACGTATTCATTGCGGGTGGGGGCGTGGCAGGACCGGTTGCTGCGAAATTCTGTGCAGAACGAAACCTCACAACCCTGCTCGTTGAAAAGGCCCGAGTGCCCAGGGAAAAACCCTGCTCCGGTATTCAGTTTCCCTATTTCGAAAAGATAATAGGAGATCCCATACCGTCAGACAGGCTGTGCAATAACACACTGTCGAAAGTTGAGATGCACTTGCCAAATGGGAGGGTGATCTCGGCCAAGTTCCCCATGCTCAACTTTATGAGAGATACCTTTGATGAATGGCTTTGCCGTCTTGCACAAGGCTACGGAGCCGAATTCAGGGACGGTTGCAGCTTCAAAGACTTTGAGGAAACCGGCAGTGGCATCATCGTCCATCTGGAAGCCGACGAGGGCAGGGAGACCATAAAGGCCAAGTATGTCATAGATGCCACCGGAATGAGACCTGTCATCAGGCGAAAACTGAGAAAGGAAGCTGGCTTCCAGGCGGGCAGCACCGGTGCTGCTCTGAATTACTACTTTACAGCAGATGGCGATCTCGAACCGGACAAACTCTACCAGTTCTGGGATATCGAGTACAACAACATGATGTTTGCGTGGGTCTACAACAAGACCCTAAATGATGGAAATGATTACTGGGTGGTTGGTACCGGCTACGATAGAGATATCTATGTGCGGCTAGACGCTTTTTTTGGTCACGTCAAAGAGCTCTACCGTCTGAAAAACGTTGTGATTGTCAAAAAGGAAGGCTACAGCAGCAGCATGACCTTTACCGATGAAGAGAGAATCTGGCTGGGCGAAAGAAATTTCCTCATGGTAGGAGATGCCGCAGGGCTCATCGACCTGACCAGAGGAGTAGGCATGGACTCGGCCGCACTGAGCGGAAGACTCGCCGCAAAGGCAATTGGGCTAGCCCAGAAGAGCGGAAAACCTGTCACCGAGGTTTATGCGCATTTGATGAAGAGCCTTGTCCGTCAGACAAGAAGGAACCAACAACGAGGGATTCTCTCCTTTGAGACAAACCAAGAACTCCAGGCATACCTCGACAGGGAGATGCTCAAGATGGGGCTGAACATGTCTGTCCAGAGCCTACTCAACAGGGTCAGGAGCGGCGAGCGACAGGTACTGCTCCCATGAAGCACTTGCTACTTGAGCGCCGGCTAATACAAACTGGCGTCCATCCTGTGCACTCCTCTCATGTCCAGCACCAGAAGAACGGTCTTCAACTGATGGTAGGCTGCGTCTAAAGTGGCAGCCTAATCACCCAGAGGGGTGCAGGAATGTGGCCCGATGCGCTTTTCACCGGTTGTGGTATACTCGTACTGTGAGTCTTGAGCCCTGCAAGGGTGACGACATAGCGTGCATTCGAGGTCCCTTGGGGTTTGAAACGCTGGTCGTCTCCAACTAACCCCTTGACACTTACGTTACGTCATAGTGTATAATGGTTTGCGGGAGGTGGGCGTGAAGAGATATACCGTTAGCCAGCTGGCGAGGATGGCCGGGGTCACGGTGCGGACCCTGCACCATTACGACCAGATCGGGCTCCTGCCACCGGCGGGCCGCACCGAGTCGGAATCGGGGCGGTACGCAGGCTACCGGCTCTACGGCGAGGCGGAGCTGTTGCGGCTGCAGCAGATCCTTTTCTTTCGGGAGCTGGACGTGCCCCTTGCCGAGGTGCGCCAGATCTTGGACGATCCGGACTTTGACCAGGTGGCGGCGCTGGAGCACCACCGGGGGATGCTGCACGGACGCATGGAGCGGCTGGGGCGCCTGCTGAAAACGATCGACCGGACGATCGACAGACTTGTGGAGGATGATGTGACGCTGACAGACGAGGAACTGTACGAAGGGTTCAGCACCGAGCAGATCGAGCGCTACAAGCGCGAGGCCCGCGAGATGTACGACCTGGAACTGGTGGAGGAGTCGGAGCGCAGGGTGAAGGGGATGAGCCGCGGGGAATGGAAGGCGGTCCAGGCTGAGGGCCAGGCCGTCACCACGGGCATCGCAGCGCTGATGGACCGCGACCCCGGCGACGCTGAGGTGCAGGTGGTGGTAGCCCGGCACCATGCCTGGATCGAGACCTTTTACGCCTGCTCGGCCGAGATCTATCGCGGGCTGGCCCAGCTCTACGTCGAGCACCCCGAGTTTCGCGCTTTCTATGAGAAGGTGAAACCCGGACTGGCTGACTACCTATCGGCGGCGATGCTCATCTACGCCGCCCAAGTCCTGGACCGCCGCTAGGCGTCACTCCATGCCCGACCGGACGCCCGGCGCAATGGCTGCGGGAAAGCAGCCGTCGCGCCGGGTCAGTCGCTCTCGGGTTGGTGCACCATGGCGGGTTCTTATAGAGAAACCAGTTTAAGGTTGGACCATCTTCCTGGAAGCTTGGAGCTTCCAGGAAGATTCGATTGTCCCATTTCTAACTGATTCGTCAATTAGCAAGCCTGCTGGGCAAAGTACTGCTGATACGCCAGTACGTTGCGCCGGTAGGTGAGAATCTCGGGATAGGCCGCCAGCAGCGTCGGATCTGTCAGGCCGGGCCCCAGTGTCTCAGAGCAAGCCTCCCGGGCAGACGGCCGAGCGGCGTAATCCAGAAACGCCATGACGTCGTGCCGGTAGGCCAATACCTCCGGGTACGCCGCCAACAGCGTAGGGTCCGTCAGGCCCGGGTTCATCAAGGCGCTGGGCCGGGACGAGACAGGTTCAAGTCGAGCGGCCAGCGCTTGGCAGTCCAGCCCTACAACGTAATCCAGGTATGCAGCCACGTTGCGCCGGTAGGTCATGATCTCCGGATAGGCCGCCAGCAGCGCAGGATCTGTCAGCCCTGGGTTCATCGCAGCCGAGCAACCCTGTCGTGGCGAGTACATCAGAAAGGCCATGACGTCGTGCCGGAAGGCCAGTATCTCCGGGTACGCTGCCAGCAGGCCCGAACTCACCAAACCCGACTGGTACGAAGCTGCAGACGACCCGGAGGACAAAGTTCTGACCGGCGTGTTGGTATAGTCCGGTCCGTGATCGGCCCACGCAATTTGGGGTAGCAACAAGGCCACCACCACCAGCAGCACCACCCCTGCTACGGATATCCACGCTCGGCCCTTGTATGCGGATACGAACGAGCTTGTCATTGTGATCTCCTTCCTTACCTTCACTTGGCGCAGATGCGCGTCCGGGTAGAGCGTGCTTGCGCCTGGTTCAGTCATACGTAATACTCTCCCCTATCATAGCAGATACCATCGGATGTGCCGGCAGAGTTAGTGCAGCGTTTCTGCAACGAGACTGCAATGGATCATGGGAGAACGCTCCACGTCGAGCAGATGAGGCCTGGCCTGCAAGATCCCTCTTGTCAGGCTGACTGCCATCTGGTATAATGGATCTGGACGGGTTTCCTGCCACTGCCCAACTCCGGGAGGGGAGCGTGGCCTATCAAAGCGGGGATGATCCGCAACTGCTGAGTGACTTGCGTAACGCGCTCAAGCGCTGGCATCGACCGACGCTGGGCGATACGGTCCTGGCGGAATCCCTGGCAGTCGTCCAAGCTCGCCTGTCCGCCGACCCCTCGCTTTCCCGCTCCAATGCCCTGCGGCAGATGGTTCGCACCGCGCTCGCATCGCTGCGGGAGACGCGGCGGGCCAAAGAGGCGGACCTCCTGGAGCGGCACTATTTTCGGCAGCAGAGCGTAATTAGGCTGACCGAGACTTATAGCCTCAGCGAACGCAGCCTCTATTACCGTCTGCAGGAAGCTCTGGTGGCTCTGGCCCATGCCCTGTGGTCCCTGGAGCAGGCAGAGGTGGACACGACCCCAGGCGTCCTGCTGGCGACCCGGCGCATACAGGCTCTGGCGCGCACCCGACACCTGCCGCCGCAGACCTACACTCAGCTCTTCGGTATGGACGAGGTTCTGACCCAGCTACTCGAATATCTGGGCGACTACGACGGTCACTGGGTGATCAGCCTGGACGGGATGGCTGGTCTCGGCAAGACGGCGCTTGCTCGAGAGGCTGCCAGCCGTGTGGCCCAGACTGACCGCTTTGCCGACATTGGCTGGGTGATGGTTAGGCCGATCGCCTACCTGCCCAGGGACCCCATGCAGCTGGACATCCCAGCCCTCACATGCGGTCAGGTGCTGGACACCATCGCCAACCAGTTGAGCGATGCTGACCTGCGTTCTCTTCCCCTGCCTGCTAAACGGGAAAGCACCCGTGAACTCCTGGCTGAACGCGCCTATCTGGTGGTGCTGGACAACCTGGAGACGGCCCTGGAGTGCGATACCTGGCCCGACTGGTTCTGGGAGATGGCGGAGCCGAGCAAGTTCCTGCTTACCAGCCGCCACTGGCTGGACTTGGACGTTGGACAGTCAGTCGTGTGGCTGGATCAGCTGTCCGAGAGCGAGAGTCTGGCCCTCCTTCGTCACGAGGCACACCTCCGGGGGTTGAGAGAGGTCGCTGCTTCCAGCGACGATGTCCTGCGTCCGATACTGGCCGTGACAGGGGGGAACCCATTGGCGCTCAAGCTTGTGGCGGGTCAGCTCATCAGCCTGCCTCTGAGCCGGATCTTGGCAGGCTTGGAGGCCTCCCAGCCTGCCGTCGACCCGTTTTACCGGTACCTCTACAGCATGTCCTGGGATCTTGTCTCGGAACGGGCCCAGCATCTGCTGCGGCGCATGGCCGAATCGCAGGCATGTGAAGCCAGCTGGGAGGATCTGGCGACCATCAGCGGCCTGCCTGGCGATGATCTGAACGTGTTGATTGATGAGCTGGTGACCCACTCACTCGTGCAGGCAGCTGGATTCGAGAAGACCTATAGCTTACACCCACTCACGCAGCACTTTGCCCTGAGCCAAAGTGCCTAGAGGGCGTGCGGTGGGCAAGTGCGCCCGAAAGGCACATATATCCTCTCCGTGTCGCCATTGCTCCTGGACCAAGAGTGTGATAAAATGGCAACCATCGTCGATCGCTGCCTGGGCACCGGGGCGCTCCTGTCGCTGCCATTGATGGAGGCACCACCGGGGCCAAGGCAGCGCGCGGTTCTCGTATGGCTGGTGGATTCAACTCTGAAAGAGGAGCGTGGAGAAGATGAAAGCAAAGGGTACGAAGCAGATTTTGCTGTGGAGCCTGGTCCTGATCCTCGTCGGACTGCTGTTGCTGGTGGGGCAGTTCATCAAGGTAGGCCCGTGGGTTTGGGTTGCCGTACTGACTGTGGGCGGGGTGTGTGGGCTGGGCCTGTTCTTGACCGATCGCTCGGACTGGTTGGTGCTCCTGGCAGCGTACATACTGTTGGCCATCGCCGTCCTGATCGCCGTCGAGGCATTGGATTTCTTGCCCGACGAGGCCATCAGCGTGTACGTGTTGCTCGCCATCGCCTGTCCCTTCCTGGCGGTCTATATCCGCAATCGGTCGCAGTGGTGGTGGTTGATCCCGGCCTACACGCTTGCCGCTGTTGGGGGCGTGGTCATCCTGGCGGAAGGGGCGGGGGTTAACGAAAATCTGATCACCGCCTACGTCATGTTTGCCATCGCTGCCCCCTTCTTCGTCGTCTATGTGCGCGATCGCTCTCAGTGGTGGTTTCTCATCCCCGGTGGGATCATGGCGGCGATCGGGCTCGGCTTTCTCATTGCCGAGAATGCACTCGCCGTCTTGGGGGCCTTGGCGCTGATCGGTCTGGGTCTGTGGTCCCTGGTGCGCGGATTCCGTCGCAAGGAGCCAGCCGACGACGCCTGAATCGTTTCTCAGCCATGCTGGCCTGCCTGTATCTCGCGCACGGTCCGAAAAATGGTGCGCACGTTTTCAGGCGGCATCGTATACTGCATCATGTGGGTCATGGATAGGATGAACCGGCCGTGGCGCCGGCCGATTTCGTAGTTGCGCAGGATGTCGGCGCGCAGTTCCTGGGGCGTCATCCATTCCCCGCGCTGGATGTCGATGCCGGTGGCCAAGGCCAGGCGATCGCCGTACCGCTCGCAGGCTGAGGCAAGATCGTTGCCCGCCTTGGGCTGGAACGACTGGAGAGCATCCACACCTGAATTGACATAATACGCCAAGAAGGGCATCTGGTAGCCGCACGAGTGCAGCATAAAGGGCACGCCTGCCTCGTGGGCGGCATCCACCATGCGTGCCAGGTGCGGGTAGGTCAGGTCCAGCCACATCTGCATGGAGATAAGTGGGCGGTCGTTGGATCCATAGTCGTCCTGCAGGTAGACGATGTCGGCGCCCGCAGCCGCGGCGTGACGGATCGTCTCGATAATCCAATCAGCCAGGCGCTGCATAAAGGCCCGAAGCGCGGCGGGATGGTCGTACAGCGCCAGCATGAACGCCATCGTGCCCAGTACGTAGTCGCACAACAACTGCTGGAAGGACATGACTTCTACCAGCAGGCAGGCGTCGGGATGCGTGCGGCGGAATCGCCGGATAGCAGCAAAGTGGTCCTCGGTGGGGGCTGGCAGGGGAAGGCTCTCCAGATCCTTTGCGCCGGCAACGGCGGGCTCGACGGGGTCCATGTAGATGCCGCCCAGTGCCATGCCGACGCCAAGGGGTCCGCGCACTCGCAGGCGGCCATCTTCCTTGCGCACACTCTGCACAAAGCTCGACGGGCTGATCATCTCCGGGGATAGGATGGCGACGTCGGCCCCCAGCTCGAGGGCGTACGGCCCGTTGCCATATTCCTCCAGCAAAAGGGGGGCGGCCCGCGTCCACGGGCCTGCGTCGAATTCGCCGCCCTGGGCGAACCGCTTCCACAGGAACCGGCCGAGCAGGTTCATGATGCGGCTGCGGCCTGGCTGCTGCTCGGCCATCAGGCGGCAGGTTGTGTGCGGGTTCAGCCAGTACATGACCGGCACGCGATCGACCGGCTTCCCGGCGATTGTGGCCAGCACCCGCTCTCTGGATGTCATGGTGCGGTCTGAGGTTGCTTGTGTCATCTGTGCCTCCTCAAGACCATTATATGCTGTAGAAGCGCTGAGCGCATCGGCCATTTGGACAATTTTCCCCTTGGCTGGGTGGGGGATTCGCAGGCTGGGGTCGCGGGGTAGCCGCACTTTTTGCCCAGCTTCTCAACGCCAGAGTCGCGCGGAGGGGCCCTGTCGCGAGAACGGCTCGCGTTGGATCGCCAGATATCCTGCACCCTGTTGGACTACCAGGGCAGTTGCATTGTCCCTTGACGAAAGCGAGAAACCGGGTTCCTTGCTGGCACGGGGCGACAACCTTCCCTGCTGTAGTCTGGCCAGCATCGCAAGCTAGCACGCCAAGGGGAAGGAACCCGGTTTCTGTCTGACTGTGTCCTGGTTGCAGTACAGCGGCCTGCTTGCGCATTGTGGCAGTTGTGCTATAATCGTTAGGCCCTGCCCCGTCTCAGCGGCGGCCCAGGCCGGCCTCCAGACAGGGCACACAAGATGCGGTGAGGAGTGTGTATTGTGAAACTGACCGAGAGACAGTTGAGGGAGATCATCGGGATGGCCCGCGAGGAAGGCCGCGCCCCCGATTTCAGCGGGCGCAACCTGTCAGGCCTGGGGCTCTACAAGGCCGACCTGAGCGGAGTTGATCTCAGTGGGGCTGACCTGAGCTCCATCAACCTCAGCATGGCCGATCTCAGTCAGGCCAATCTCGCCGGGGCGACCATGAAGCAGGCCATGCTGCGCGGCGCGGACCTTCGGGGCGCCAGCCTGCACCGGGCCAATCTCTTTTTCGCCGGGCTCCGCGGGGCGCACCTGCAGGGGGCCGATCTGCGCGAGGCAGACCTGGCCGAGGCAGACCTGATGGATGCCGAACTCACCGGCGCCGACCTGCAAGGCGCGCGCTACAACAGCCACACCCGCTGGCCGATTGGGTTCGATCCCAAGGCCGCCGGCGCGATCCTGTAGCTGAGTAGCTGAATCGTCAGCAGGACCGGTTGCGGGCTGAGGCGGGCGGCAGGATGGCCCCTCCCCTCGATATCGCCGTGTCCTAGCGGAATGCGTATTCGATCGTATACTCGACGTCGCCGGCCTCGATCGCCGTCACCCGGTAGGACGCCTCGCCGAATCCGTCGGTGACCATCGAGCCCTGGCCAGTCTTGGACTCGCCGGCTTTGGCCTCCACCACCAGCGTAACCTCGTCGCTCTCGCCCAGCAGCTCGATCTTGTAGCTGCCGGTCCCCACGGTCAGCGTGACCAAAGCATCGATAGTGGCGGTCCCACTGGCTGCGGTCTCGATCGTCTTGGTGCTGGTGCCGTTGGCCTTGCCCACCCTGGCCGTCATATAGCCGCCGGTGGAGTTGTGCTGCCCCGACGTGCTCGAGTTCATCTCTGAATACCCCTCGCAGCCAGCCAGCAGCAGCGCCACGACCAATAGCGAAATGCCAATCACCAATCTCCGTTTTTCCATGCGTCCTCCTCTGTTCGATAATGCGATCTCAACCCCGGTCCGGCACAGGCAGCGCCTCCGCCCGTTTCCGGAACTCGTCCATCGATAGGATCTTGCCCTCCACCCGGGCCTCCTCCGCGGCAAAGGACATCAGGTGGCTTTCCAGCGACTCGCGACTGGTGGTCAAGTCGGCTACCCCCTCTGTACCGGGCCGCAGCGCGCGCACAAAGGTCGCCATCAGGCCCGCATCGCCGCCGCCGTGACCGCTGCCGTCCGCCAAGAAATTACTCGCATGCAGGTCAACCTCCTCCACCATGCCGGTCAGATGATCGTGGATCTCGATGCTGTCGCCCAGGCCATAGGCGAACCGTCCCCGCAGCGTCGCCCGCGTGCCGTCGTAGCGCATGGTACGCGCCTCCTCGTGGGAATGGCCATGCATAAAGAGCGTGCCGCTGGCGCCGCTGGCGAACTCGAGGTTGACCGTCTGGTGATCGACCACGTCGTTGTCGCAATGGTACACACAGCGGCCGTAGGGTCCCGTCTCCAGGGCGTGCTGGCGCGCCTCGGGGCTTGCGTCTTCGGAGATGACCGACACGGGCCAGCCGGTGTATCCATGCAGATAGATGCGCGGCGCGTACCAGGGGCAATCGTCGGCGACGGGGCAGCCGTCGGTGCAGCGCTCGGGGGCGCCGGGTGGGGCGTTCTCGTGCCGGTAGTGGCTCAGCGAGCCAAAGGAGCTGAGCCGCTGCACGGGTCCCAGGTTCCAGTAGAGGATGTCCATATCGTGGCAGCACTTGGCGAGGATCATCGGGCTCTCGATCTGGCTGTTGCGCCAATTGCCCCGCACAAAGCTGTGGGCCATGTGCCAGTAGACGACGTTCTCCCGGTGCTCCACGGTGATGACCCTGCCCAGCCGCCCAGAGGCCAGGATCTGGTGCAGCGTCGAGAAAAAGGCTGTGAAGCGCAGCACGTGGCAGATCATCAGCAGGCTGCCGCGCTCCTCGGCGGCCTGCACTAGCCTCAGGTTGCCCTCCAGCGTGTTGGCCATCGGCTTTTCCAGCAGGACCTGGTAGCCGAGCTCCAGCGCGGGCAGCGTCGAGGGCAGGTGCATCCGGTCCAGCGTGCAGTTGACCAGCGCCTCGGCGATCCGGCCACGCGCGTACAGGTCCTGCCACGACGCAAACTGGCGCTCGGGTGGGATGCCGTGGGCCTCGGCAAAGCGCTGCCGCCGTCCCTGGTGCGGATCGACTACGGCCGTGAACTGGATCTGCTCCGGGTGGGCCAGCGCGTAGGGCCCGTAGGCTTCGTAGCCCCGGTTGCCGGCACCGATCAGCACTGCTTCGATAGGTTCAGCCATCAGGTCCTCTCCTCGCATCCGGGCAACCACGGGGGATTGCCCCTACGCCTACGGGGCAACCACGAGGGATTGCCGGGCAACCACAAGGGATTGCCCCTACTCAATCGGGCCAGATCTGCCATAGGACGCGGTGGTCGCTGGCGTTGTACGTTTCCAGCTCGGCATCGGCGCTCTCGCCAGCAGCCAGCGCGCGTCGTTGCTCCTCCAGCCACGCCGCCGCGATCCGCAGCCGGGCGTGCGTGCTGGCGAAAAAGCCCAGTGCCACGTGGATTTCGCTTATGCGGGCGCGGGCGTGCCACAGCAGCTCCCACTCCTCCCGCAGTCCCTCGAGCCCCGCTGCCAGCTTGTCGAGGGCAAGGATCTGCTCGTCAAGCTCTGACGGAGGCTCGCCAGGGGCCACTTTGCGCAGCGTGGCACGGATGCGCTGGCCCAGCGCCGTCTTGAGGGCGGCGTGGGCGATCATGTCGGCAGCCGAGGCCATCTCGCGCAGGGTCAGCTCCCGCTGGTGTTCCGGCGACAGGGCTTCGCAGGTGGCGGCTGCCTGCGAGGCCAGACTGTGCATCTCGCGCAGCGTCTCGGCAGGTAGCGCCTCGTCACCCTCCACTGTCTCTCCGACCAGCGGGTCATCGAACAGGGCCAGCACTGTGTTCGAGCGGTTGATGCCTGGCACGCCAGGCAGGTCGTTGGTGTGGGCCAGCAGGTCGAGGGCCTCCATGATCGCTGGGTGCTCCTCCCCAAAGAAGAGCGGGCCGAATGCTGAGTCGAATGCCTCGTCGCTGGTGGTGCCGCCTGTCCAGCCCTGCGCCGCGCCGAGGATGTAGCCGTGCCAGCTCAGTCCCAGGTGCTGGTAGTGGCCAAAGTCGCCCCAGTCGGTGTTGAGCATGCCCACCGCTCCGGCGGCCATCCCTTCGCGCACCATGTTGCGGATATTGACCCGCGCCCCGCTGATCCGCGGAAAGAGGCTGTTCCAGGAGCCCGTCCCCGGGCAGACCCAGAGCCCTGCGCCTACGCCTGACAGCTCGCCCACGCCGGGATACGACTCGGCCGGATCGTAGGACCAGGCCAGCAGCATGACGTCGCCGGGCACCCCGGCGATCAGCTCCGGGTGGTTGAGCAGCATGTCGCCCCAGATCTGAATGCGCTTGCCGTGCCTGGCTGCCAGCTCGCGCACCCGCAGCACGTGCTGCATGTAGACCTGGCCCACGCCCCCGAGCTCGTCGACCATGGCGCTGCTCGCTCCCTGGCCCAGGTCGTAGGTCTCGTCACAGTCGACGTTCAGGGTGAGGGAGCTAAAGAAGGGCAGCATGTCGCCATATAGGTCGCCCAGCAGGGTGTAGGTATCCTCCACCGCCGGACTAAGTGTCCAGCGGAGGCCGGTCTCGGCAAGGTGCCGGTACTCGGGCAGACGGAGGATGTTGCGCGCGTGTCCGAACGACTGCAGATTGGGCATGAGCTCCACGTGCCGCTGGCGGCAGTAGGCATCCAATTCCAGGATGTCCTCGCTGCCCAGCGACCCGCAGCCCGCGCCGATGCGGGGGTGGCTGGGGAAGGCAAAGGTGTGCTCTGTGTAGAGCTGCAGCACATTCAGCTTGTAGTGGCTCAGCTCGTCGACGAGGTGCTTGAGCGTGTCCATGGTGGGCACCTTGCGGCGAGAGATGTCGAGCAGGAGGCCCCTGGCCTCCAGGCTGGGCCAATCGCGGATGATCAGCGCCGGGATGTGATCGCGGTGGAGGCGCACCAACTGGCGGAGTGTCTGTACGGCATAGAACAGACCGGCTGGCGTGTCGGCATAGAGCACGATCCGCCCCCGCTGCACAGCGAGGACGTACGCCTGCTCGCGCTGCTCACCCGCGGCGTCGAGCCGCTTATGGGACGGATCCAGGGCAAAGGCCTCGGCCTGCTCCGGCCCGCAGACCAGCAGGATGGCGTGGTCGGGGCGCGGGGGCGCCTGCTCCTTGACGATGGGCAGCGCCATTCCTGTGGCCCTCAATACCTCTTTGCGCAGCTCGCGGGCAGCGAACCAACTCGCGTCCCCCGAAGCGGCAGGGAGCACGATGGACATCTCTTGGTCCAGGGCGCACATGCCCTTGACCAGCATCAAATCCTTTGGTTCGGGCAGCAAGTGCAGTGCCATGGTCACTCCTCTTTTGTTTCCCACTGCCATTCACGTAGTGCTGGTCTGGTAGAGACGTCCCGGCGGGACGTCTCTACCAGACCAGCTGGCACGTCTACTGCAGCGGAAAGACCGCCAGCAGCATCCAGCTTACAAAGAGCGCGCCGCTGATGGCAAAGGCCCAGCTTCCACGGTGCGGCGCGGCAGCCAGTCCATGCAGCGCGACGATGAGCGGAAACACCGGCAGGATGAGGAACAGGAATCCCAGCTCCGAACTCAACAGAAGAGCCAGTACCAGCGCGCCGACAATCGCGATGCTGTGGGCAGCTATCCAGCCGATCTGCCCACCGAGGCCGGCGCCGCGCACCGACTGCCCCGCCGCCACGAACCAGGGCAGCATCAGCACGGCGCCCAGTGGCCAGAGCACCAGCCGGCGCGAAATCAACAGCCACGGCAGCCAGACCCACTCGGCCAGCAAGCCCACACCCAACCAGAGGACGGCGAATGCCATCAGCCCGCCCAGGACGGCCCACAGTGACGGCAGCCGGGGCCGCTCCCAAAGGAGGAGTAGGTTCAGCGACCCGGCGATTCCATACCAGAACAGCAGGTAACCGCCGACGAGCAGGCCCAGCGCCCGGCTCAGCTGAAGGCCCGCAAGGCTCGCCAGCCAGAGGATGAGCGTGGCCCCCACCGCACCGCCCACAAGCGCTGCCAGCCGCCGCCACAGCGAGCGCCTCGGCTTCCCAACTGCGGCAGCCGGTCCGGCCGCCAGCGGCGCCAGTCCAGCCCCCAGCAGCAGCGCGCCGGCGATGGCGACCGCGTACCACAGCATGCGCCGGTCGGTGTAGGCCTGCGCTCCCGGCTGCGCCCCAAAGGTGGCCTCCAGCCAGTCACGGGCGGCAGCGTGGGCGGTTGGCGAGAAGAGGATGGTGATATGCTCCACGCTGGGCACTACGAGCAGCTCGCGGGCCGTGCCAGCGGCATGGTCGCCGCCCTCGCCGCCGGCCTCAGCCAGGAGAGCCTCGGCGTTCTCCACAAAGCGGCCCTCCAGCGCGCCCGCCATCAAGAGCAGGTTGCGCGGCAGCTGGGGCGACACCTCTGCACCTGTTGGCGAGACGGCGATCGTCGCCGCCGTCCCCGGATGATCGATGCCAAAGTTCAGGGCCACGCCGCTGCCCATCGAATGGCCGATGATGGCGATCCGCTCCGGGTCGCCATAGCCGCGGGCCAATGCCCGGTCAAGGGCCGCCTCGGCGGTGGCCTCCAGGCCGCTGCTATCGCCCATGGTCCGGGACAGCGGCTCGGGGTTGGTGCCGTGCCCCTGGAAATCCCACAGCACGGTCGTGTAGCCGGCGTGGGCCAGCGTCAGGCCAAAGCCGCGCATGATGGCTGTGGAGCCGGCGAACCCGTGGGCGATCAGCACCAGGGGACGGCTGTGTGCAGCGGTCCCCGCGTGCTCAATCACCACCAGACGGGGCTCGGCGTCGCGCACAGTGGTCACCTCCAGCCCGCGCGCCGCGGCTGCAATCTGCCACACCGCCAGCACCACCAACACCAGGCCAATGCTTGCCAGAATCCAATGCCGTCGTTTCATGCGCACCCCTCCCTCACCGTTGTAACGTCCGCATCTGGTAGAGACGACCCGCCGGGGCGACCCTACACATCCCTAACCCCGCAGGATCGGCCGGGTGAGGCAGGTCGGCCCGCCCTCGGCCTTGAGCGAGATCTCGCGCCCCCGGTAGGTCTGCACCCGGCAGTCGGCAGCCTCCAGTCGCCGCTTGGTGACCGGGTTCGCCTCCAGCATCAGGCAGTGCCCCGGGGCCAGCGCCAGCACGTTGGGGCCCATCGTCTCGAACTCCTCGGGCGGAACCTCCACGGTGCGAAACCCGCGGGCCACAAGCTCCTGCCAGAAGGGCACCGGCAGCAGGGGCTTGTAGACGACCGCCAGCTTTTCGTCGACGATGCTGATCAGCGACATCAGGTGCAAACAGGCCTCCGGGCTGCCATGGTAGGGCAACTCCACCGGCAGGACAGTCACGCCCAGGGTTGCCAGCGCCTCGCCCAACTGGCGCACGCCTTCTGCATTGGTGCGAAAGCCCAGGCCCGCCGCGAGCGTGTGCTCGTCCACCCACAGCAGGTCGCCGCCCTCGGCCATCGCGTTACCCTCGAGCGTGGCGAGAAGCGGCACACCCAGCCCCTGAAGCCGCAGGGCCATCGGCGCCTCTTCGCCGCGGCGCAGCGCCTTGCCCATGCGCAGGATGATCGCGCCGCCGCCGGTCACAATCGCGGGATCGTAGACATAGATGGCATCAGCGCGCTCCGGCTGCGACGCGTGATGATAGAACACCTCCGCGCCTGCGTCCAGCAGGATCCCGACAAAGGCATCGTGCTCGCGTCGGGCCCGGTCAAGATCGGGCTGCGCGGTATAGTGCCAGCGCGCCGGATCGGCCCCGGCAAAGGCCTGGCCCGGGCGCTTGACGAGCACCTTGCGCAATGGCGCGATCATGCTCTGGCTGCCAAATTCCCCCATGTGTCCTCTTTTCCCTCGATCTTCCAGGATGCTCCCAGCATCCTGGAAGATTACGGAAAACTGCTCCTCTCCCTGCAGATCAGAGACTGCTCTTATGTCTCATCCAGTATGGTTACCCGGCCTGCGGTGCCGTCGACACGCACCCGCTGACCTGTGCTCAGCCGCTGGCAGGCTTGCGTCACGCCGACGACCGCCGGGATGCCATATTCGCGGGCCACCACCGAGCCGTGGGTCATCAGCCCGCCAACCTCCATCACCAGGCCGCCC
>Ga0207796_1000461_pt1 | contig 16604 bp, 15 predicted proteins | sample Pon1CUnioCityCA_6_FD_187274 | JGI IMG/M metagenome (GOLD analysis project Ga0207796, IMG submission 187274) | Marine sediment microbial community from Union City, CA, USA - Pond 1C Sediment 1 (SPAdes) | ecosystem: Environmental > Aquatic > Marine > Intertidal zone > Salt pond sediment ...
CCCTGGAAGCTGACGGCCAGTAGCGACGGACAGAGCGTCACGGTGCTCCTCCGCGATAGCAGTGCCGGGGATCGCATACAGGCAGAGATCGCCGTGCGGCTGGAGGCTGGCGCCGCGGCCTTTACGATCCGGCCGCGCCTGGAGAACCCTACGAGCACGCCCGTGGAGATCAAGTATTGGACCAACGCGATGCTGGCCCCGGGTGGACAGAACCGGCCATCTGCGGATCTACGCTTTGTTCTGCCCGACTCTGTCAGCGGCGTTACCGTTCACAGCCGGGGAGACGAGTCCCTGCCAGACTATAACCAGCGCATGTCATGGCCCATACACAACGGCATAGATTACAGCCGCCTGGGAAACTGGAACCGCTGGTTGGGTTTCTTTGAGGACCCGGCAGTCGGGGGCTTTGTGGCAGTGTACGACGAGGCCTACGATGAAGGTATGATCCGGGTTTCTGCCGCCGATGCCGTACCCGGCTCCAAGGTCTTTGCCTTTGGCTGGCAGGACCCCATCCCCTGGTCCAACTGGACCGACGACGGCTCGAGCTATGTGGAGCTCCACAGCGGACCAGCCCCAACCTTTGATGACAGCGTCACGATCCCAGCCGGCGGCAGTCTGCAGTGGACGGAGACCTGGTATCCAGTGGCTGGGCTGGGAGGGCTGCGCTGCGCCAATGAAACGGCGGCGGTCAACCTGTCGGCAGGCGGCGGACAGGCGGTGGCAGGGGTCGCAGTTCCCCGGGCATGGTCCGGCAACCTGGTGTTTTCTTTGAACGGTCAGGAATTCTGGAGGCAAGGGGTATCGCTCCAACCCGGGCAGCCGTCCTTGAGCATGGTCACTCTGGCCGCCGACGCACCAGACAGTGGCCGCCTCACCCTGCACCTGGAAGCAGCAGACGGAGCTGTTGTCTCCGAGTGCAGCGCGGAACTGGCACTCAAGTGAGGGCGCATGTTTAGAAAGAAGAAGCGGCCTGACCTCACCGATCTCCCTCCCCTGGCCGAGTTGCCCGAGCTGGAGCCAATGGACGAGCAGGCCGAGGCTGCCCAACCGCACCGGCCGCGCATATGGCTCTGGACACTGATTGCCGCGCTCATCGTCGTACTGCTGGTTGTGTATGTGCTGGTGCTGGGAGGCAAAGGTGTCTACGACGGCCTGCGGGATCGGGCCCTGGAGAGCAGGAGATTCGCCCAGGAGCACTATGAACTGGGCGTCGCCCAGTTAGAGGCAGGCCAGTACGAACTGGCTATTGCAGAACTGGAATTGGCCCTCCGCCATGATTCCAGCCTGGTCGATGCACGGACCCGGCTGCAAGAAGCTATAGAACTGGTGCAGGCCCAGGGCACGCCGACATCCGAGACCCGCCAGGATGCGGCACGGCTGCTATACGCGCAGGCGGTGGATCTCTACGAAGCAGGCGATCTGGCGCTGGCTGTGGCCATGCTGGATGAACTACGCGGGCTCGACGCCGACTATCAGCGCGAGAATGTCGATACCATGCTGTCCAAGGCCCACTACCAACTCGGGCTGAACGCCGTTGTCGAAAACCGTCTGGACGATGCCATCAGCCACTTTGAGGCTGTGCTGGCCATCAACCCTGCAGACGAGGACGCACAGGACCAGCTAAACCTGGCGGACCTGTATGCCGCAGCGCTGAGTAACTGGGAGCGGGACTGGTCCGCAACCATCCAGGCCCTGAAGGGGCTCTACGCCCTGGCCCCCGACTACAAGGACGTGGAATCACGCCTGCGCGATGCGTATGTCTTGCGCGCCGAGGTCGCAGCGGAGAATGGAGATTGGTGCCAAGCTGGCGATGACTATGCTTCAGCCGTAGAGATCCTTCCGGTGGAACGGATGGTTGACCTGCGCGATGATGCCCAGATCCGCTGCCAGGCCACTGCGGAGGCTCCCCCACCGACACCCACTAGCCGGGCGACAGCCACGCCAGCCACCAGAGAACCTGCATCGCCAGAGGCCACACCAGAACCGACGGTGCCCGCCGCGGCACTTGGGGAAGGACGGATTGCCTTTGCCAGCTTTGATGCTGTCCGCCAGCGACACGATATCTATGTCATCGATCTGGCGCAGGGGGATGCCAGGCTGCTGAGAGCAAACGCAATCCAGCCAGCCTATTCTCCAAACGGCTGGCAACTTGCCTTCCAGAATACCGATCCCCAGCACCTGGGTCTGGGCATCCTGAACCTGTCAAGCAATACGCTCGGCGAGGTGACGGCCCACGACGAAGATTCTTTCCCCACCTGGTCGCCCGAAGCGGACCAGCTTGTATTTGCTTCAGACAAGCACGGCGACCGCAGATGGCGGGTGTACGTCATTTCCCCATATGAGGTGCGGGGCGAGGGGGAAGAGTGGGTCATGGGTGAAAAGCCAGACTGGTCGAGCGACGGAAGCCGGATCGCCTACCACGGCTGCGACGAACAGGGCGGCAATTGCGGCATTTGGGTGATGCAACCAGGTGGATTCAACGGTGCCAGCCTGACTTCCGACGCTAGCGATACCGCGCCGGCATGGTCGCCGGATGGAGCCCAGGTCGCATTCGCCTCGACACGGGCGGACAATTGGGAGCTGTACCTGGTAGAGATCGCCACAGGACAGGAGACGCGCCTGACCGACCACCCCGCTTGCGATCATGCTCCGGAGTGGTCACCGGATGGCAAACAGATTGCCTTCCTCTCCAACCGCGAGGGCGTGTGGGCTGTGTATATCCTGGACATCAAGTCGGGCCAGGTCCAAGAACTGATCGCCACCGGCGACGCCTATCCTGACCCCTTTGCGCAGACGCTCTCCTGGATACCCTGAGTGAGCTACGCGCGCAATGGGGCAGGCTCGTTGGCGGGCAAGATAAAAGTGAGGGATGCCATGCGCATTGTGATTACCGGGCATAAAGGTCAGCTCGGCACTGCCCTGCAGCGCGTGCTCACGAGCGCAGAGTTGCTGGGCCTCGACCTGCCCGAGCACGACATCACGAATCCAGTTTCCATCTCGGAGGCTATCGTCGGATTCCGGCCCGATGTGGTCATCCATAGCGCAGCGATGACGAACGTGGATGGCTGCGAGCGAGCGCCTGAGGCAGCCTATCGCATCAATGCGCTGGGTACTCAGAATGTCGCGCTGGCTTGCGGGCGGTGTGATGCCGCGCTGGTCCACATCTCGACCAACGATGTCTTTGACGGCAAGCTGGGCAGGCCTTACCACGAGTGGGATACGCCGTCGCCGCAGAGTGTCTATGCACGCTCCAAGGCCGCTGCCGAGTTCTTTGTGCGAACCCTTCTCACCCGCTTCTACATCGTCCGTACCTCGTGGCTGTACGCCAGGGGAGGCGACAACTTTATCACCAAGATCATACGGGCTGCAGACAAGCATCGACGGCTTCGGGTGGTCACCGACGAGGTTGCCACGCCCACCTATGCCCCAGACCTCGCAGGAGCCATCGCACAACTCATCCACACCGGCCACTTTGGGATCTTTCATTTCGCCAACAGCGGCACCTGCTCCCGCTACGATTGGGCGAGGGCGTTGCTGGAACTCTCCGGGCGGGGTAATGTCCCGATTGAACCGATCACGGCTGACCAGTGGCAGCGCGACGCACCCCCGCCTCTCTACGCACCGATTCCCAACTTTATCGGGGCTTCCCTTGGCATCACCCTCCGCCCCTGGGAAGAGGCGCTGCTGGACTATTTCGCCGATGACGGATCCTGAGCGAGTATCGCCAGCTCCGGCAGAGAAGGCGGGCGGGATTGGCGTCACTGCGCCCCTGGCCTCGATCATTATCCCAAACTGGAACGGCATCGATCACCTGCCCGGATGCTTGGATGCCCTCAGGGCGCAAAGCTATGGCCGCACTGAGGTTGTTCTCGTCGACAATGGTTCCAGCGATGGCTCCCAGTCGTTCGTGCGCGAGCACTATCCCGAGGTACGTCTGGTCGCATTGGAGCGCAATCTGGGGCTCACTGGCGGCAACAACATCGGGTTCGGGGCTGCCACCGGAGACATCCTGATCTCGCTCAATAACGACACCGAGGCGCATCCTCGCTTTGTCGAGGCCCTGGTAGAGGCCCTGACACAGCACCCGGAAGCCGGCATGGCAGCAGCCAAGATGCTGCTCTTTGACCGGCGCGATCATATTCATTCAGCCGGAGATGGCTACGGCACAGACGGCATACCCTTCAACCGTGGCGTCTGGCAGCGAGACGAGGGCCAGTTCGACGAGCCAGGCTGGATCTTTGGCGGCTGTGGCGGCGCCGTGGCCTACCGCCGGGCGATGCTCGACGATATTGGCACTTTTGACGAGTCTTTTTTCATGTACTGCGAGGACGTAGACCTCAACTGGCGCGCCCAACTCGCTGGCTGGCGCTGCTGGTACAAACCACAGGCCATCGTCTACCACAAGCTGAGCGCTACCGGCGGCGGCCCAATCGCCAGCTACTATACGGGGAGAAACACCCTGTGGGTGATCGCCAAGAACTACCCCACTCCGCTTCTGCGCAAGTACTGGCCGGCTATCCTCCGCGCCCAGTGGGCAGTCACCCGCGACGCCCTGCGCGCATGGCGGGGCGAGGCCGCCCGCGCCCGTCTCCGCGGACAGCTTGCTGGCGTGCTGGGATGGATGAAGATGCTCGAAAAGCGCCGGGCCATCCAGTCCGGCCGGCGGGCAGAGCTGGATTATGTCGAATCACTGATCAACCAAGACTAGCCGCGTCTGCCATCGTCGGCAGAGAGAACTTGTGAACGATGTGACAAGCCGTCCCTGTTGAGGTATAATGGCTATGAAATCCCGCTTGTGAGGTGAACAAATGCGAAGACCGATCCTGGCTGGAAATTGGAAGATGAACATGACCATCGCCGATGCGACCGACTTTGTGCGGGACATCCGGCGTGGGCTGAACGCCATCAAGACGGTGGACCGCGTGCTGTGCCCACCCTATACAGTGCTGCCAGCCCTCAAAGACCTGCTTGCCGCGACCGAGATAGGTCTGGGCGCCCAGAACATGCACTGGGAAGAAAACGGAGCCTACACCGGTGAGATTGCGCCGGCAATGGTCAAGGAGCTGTGCCAGTATGTGATCCTCGGCCACTCGGAGCGACGGGCCATGTTTGGGGAGACGGATGAGGGCGTCAACCGCAAGATCAAGGCTGCACTGGCGCACGGCCTGCTGCCCATTGTCTGTGTAGGAGAGACCGAGGCAGAGTACGATGCCGGTTCGACGGAACAGGTCGTCAGCGGTCAGCTGCGCGGTTGTCTGGCTGGGCTTACCGCCACAGAGGTTGCCGGACTGGTGATCGCTTACGAGCCGGTGTGGGCCATCGGCACCGGCAAGGCAGCCACGCCGGCCGGGGCGGGCTCCGTCATCGGCCTGACGATCCGGGGCACCATCGCCGAGCTGTACGACGAAGCCACTGCGCAATCAGTGCGGATGCAGTATGGCGGCAGCGTAAAGCCGGCCAATGTTGCTGACTTTATGGCCCATCCCGACATCGACGGGGCGCTGGTGGGCGGTGCAAGTCTGAAAGCAGACTTTGTAGAGTTGGTACGCATCGCGGCGGAGACAAAGTCCGCCTAGGCGCGCCCAGGACCGACCAAGGCGGCACCGGGGGGCTCCTGGTACCAAGAGCCTGCATTCGGCAGCGTATCGTTTCCGATGGAAACGTCGTATCTGACATGCCTGTCATTCCAAGTAACGACAGCGACAGCCCCTCGCGGGCGAGGTGGAGATTCCTTGGCTACGCTCGGAGCAACAATGCCAGCTGAGTTTCCACCTAGGTGCATACAGGAGCCTGCCTTCACCGCTGTTGTCAGCACCTGGTGCCTGTGCTATACTTGGCCGGCCCGTCAATCACGAGGAGGTGGATCATGACTTCTGATCCGAGGATAGAGAGATTGCAGGAGATGCGTGCGCAAGCCAAGCTAGGCGGCGGGCAGGCACGAATAGACCGCCAGCACGCCAAGGGCAAGCTCACCGCTCGAGAGCGGATTGAACAGTTATTGGACCCGGGCACCTTTCGCGAGTTGGATATGTTCGTGGCCCACCGTACCGTGGGCTTTGGGATGGAAGAACAGAAATATCTGAGCGATAGCGTGGTCACGGGCTGGGGCAAGATCGACGGCCGGGTGGTGTATGTCTTTAGCCAGGACTTTACTGTCTTTGGCGGCTCGCTGGGCGAGGTGCATGCCGAAAAGGTATGCAAAGTCATGGACCTGGCGATCAAGAACGGTGCCCCCGTCATCGGACTCAACGACTCGGGTGGGGCGCGTATCCAGGAGGGCGTGGTCAGCCTGGCAGCGTACGCCTATGTCTTTCTGCGCAACGTGCTTGCCTCCGGCGTAGTGCCACAGATCAGCGCCATCATGGGCCCGTGCGCCGGTGGCGCAGTCTACTCCCCGGCGATGACCGATTTCATTCTGATGGTCAAAGAGACCAGCTTTATGCACATCACCGGCCCGGATGTGATCCGGACGGTGACGCGAGAGGATGTCACGTCGGAAGAGTTGGGCGGGGCCATGGTGCACAATCAGAAGAGCGGCGTGGCCCACTTTGCCGCAGAGGACGAAGAAGACGGCTTCTACCAGATCCGGAAGCTGCTCTCCTACCTCCCCCAGAACAACATGGAAGACCCGCCCTTTGTACCCACCGATGACCCTGCTGACCGCGGTGACGAGGAACTGGACACGCTGGTGCCAGAGAACCCCAACAAGCCCTACGATATGAAAGAGGTGATCCGGCGCGTCGTGGACGACGGGGACTTTTTCGAGGTTCAGGCGCACTGGGCGCAGAATATCGTCGTTGGATTTGCACGGCTGGGGGGCTTTTCGGTGGGCATCGTGGCCCAGCAGCCGATGATCCTGGCGGGCGTGCTGGATATTGACTCCAGCACAAAGGCCGCCCGCTTTGTGCGGTTCTGCGACTGTTTCAATATTCCCATCATCACGTTCGAGGACGTGCCTGGCTTTCTGCCGGGGGTGACGCAAGAACACGGCGGCATCATCCGCAATGGGGCCAAATTGCTCTATGCCTACTGCGAGGCCACAGTGCCCAAGATCACGATCATCACCCGCAAGGCCTATGGCGGAGCCTATGACGTCATGAGCTCCAAGCACATCCGGGGCGACATCAGCTATGCGTGGCCCTCGGCCGAGATCGCTGTAATGGGGCCCGAGGGAGCGGTCAATATCATCTTCCGCAAGCAACTTGCCGAGGCAGAAGATCCGGAGGCTGAACGGACACGGCTGGTTCAGGAATACCGGGACACCTTTGCCAATCCCTACGTGGCAGCGGCCCGGGGCTATATCGATGACGTGATCGAGCCACACCAAACCCGAGCACGCCTGGTAGAAGCGCTGCAGATGCTCCAGAACAAGCGGGATACGAACCCGCCCAAGAAGCACGGCAACATACCGCTGTAGAGACAGGCTGGCGCGTTCCGGGGGGAGCTTGGGCACAGGCGGCACGATGGCAAGGGAGCGCACAGCCCAAGCCAGGGCCGCGGCGGCACCCAGGAGGTCTGAAGATGGCTGTGCAGAAGACACGGATCGCCGAGGCAGCAAAGCTGCTGACAGAGCCTTTTACCCACACCGTGCTGGGGCAGGTAGACAATTACTGCGCCTACCTCAGCCGCTTTGAGGGCACATATCGATTCCACGAACATGTCAAGGACGAAATGTACGTTGTGCTCGAGGGCGAGATCTTTATCGACTACTATGACGGGCCCAGCATACCGGTCCATGAGGGCGAGACGCTGGTGGTCAAGGCCGGCGAGCGCCATCGCTCCCGCGCCGAAAAGGATGCGCTGGTACTCATGTTCAAGGCAGCACACCTCTTTGCCGAATGATGCGGTGGGGCCAGCCAGAGGGCCCGGAACGAGCGGTACGATAGCATAGAGTTGGAGAGGCCGTTAATGGAAAACAAACCCGTTCGTATTTGCGACACGATACTGCGCGACGCGCACCAGAGCCTGTTGGCGACGAGGATGCGCACCGATGATATGCTGCCCATCGCCGAAAAGCTGGACCAGGTCGGCTATTGGTCGGTGGAGATGTGGGGTGGCGCCACCTTTGACTCGGCCATGCGCTTTCTCAACGAGGATCCGTGGGAGCGCATCCGCAAGCTCAAGGCCGTGATGCCCAACACCCCTTTCCAGATGCTCCTGCGCGGGCAGAACGTGGTTGGATACAAGCACTATCCCGACGACGTGCTGGAGAGGTTTGTGGTCAAGGCGCATGAGAACGGCATCGACGTCTTTCGTATTTTCGACGCCTTGAACGATGTGCGCAATATGAAAAAGGCAATGGAATTCGTCAAGCGAGAGGGCGCTGTTGCCGAGATGTCGATCTGCTATACGATCAGCCCTGTCCACAACGTAGATACCTTTGTCGAGATGGCCCGCGTCCTGGAAGATATGGGAGCCGACACCATCTGCATCAAGGACATGGCCGGTCTACTGTCGCCCTATGTAGCCCACGAGCTTGTCAGCCGGCTAAAGTCTGAGGTCAAGCCGCCCATACACCTGCACACGCATTACACCAGCGGGATGGCCATGGCTGCGGTGCTCAAAGCCGTGGAAGCTGGCGTGGACATTGTGGATACGGCTATCTCGGCGCTGGCGATGGTTACCTCCCAACCGCCGACAGAGACGCTGGTCCGAATTCTGCAGGAATCGCCCCGAGACACCGGCTTGGACCTCAATTTGCTGGCTGAGATCAGCAACTACTTTGGAGAGGTACGAAAGAAATACGCCGCGTTCGAGAGTGGGATGAAGGGCGTGGATGTGCGCGTCCTGCAGTTCCAGATTCCGGGTGGCATGCTCTCCAACCTGATGTCACAGCTTCGCGAGCAGGGTGCCGAAGATCGATACGCGGACGTCCTGGAGGAAGTACCCCGCGTGCGCGAGGAGTTGGGCTACCCGCCACTCGTAACCCCGAGCAGCCAGATCGTCGGCACACAGGCAACCCTGAACGTCGTGCTGGGCGAGCGCTACAAGATCATCCCTGGCGAGGTCAAGAACTATGTGCGGGGGTACTATGGGCGTCCCCCTGCCGCTATAGACCCAGATATCAAAGAGAAGGCCATCGGCGACGAGGAACCGATCGATTGCCGTCCGGCAGACCTGATCCCACCCGGCCTTGAAGAGGCCCGAGCAGAGATCGGAGATCTGGCCAAGAGTGAAGAGGATGTGCTGAGCTATGCCCTATTCCCGCAGGTGGCGCGCCCGTTCCTGGAGCGCCGCAAGCAGGGCGGTGGTGCGAGGGAGGCCATCGTTGCGGCTATTGCTGCCAAGGTGATACAGGAATATGAGCACAAGCCATCTGCAGCGCGCGAAAAGCCTGGCGATTCAGTTTCACCCTGGAAGGTAGCCTGGCGACCCCAACGCGGGCGCTGGGGAGGGCTGATTGACGGTGCAGGAGGGACACGATGAGCCGGGAATTCTCGCTCACGCTGGATGGCACAACCTACAAGATCATCGTCGACGGAAACTCGGTCCTGGTCAACGGCCAACCCTTTGTAGTCGGGCTGGAAGAGGATCGCGTGCTGGTGGATGGCACGCCGTACATTGTGACACTGGAGGAAGACCAGGTGGTCGTCGGCGGAATCGCCTACGACCTCGCGGTAAAGGGCCTGGAAGGGGAAAAGGCCGGCCCCAGGGCGGCGGCCAAGGCTGTCCCCGCGGCAGGCGCGGTGACCGCAATCATGCCGGGCAAGATCATCCGCGTGTTGGTTACGGAAGGCGAAGAAGTCGCCGAGGGCGATGTCATCTGTATCCTGGAAGCGATGAAGATGGAGAACGAGCTCAAGGCCCCAAAGGACGGCCTGGTCAAAGCCCTCCACATCGAGCCCGGCCAGGATGTGGAGATGGGCGCCGTGCTGGCCGAGATCGAGTAGACAGCGGAGTTTAACCGTGGCAGGCGACGAGATCAGCCAGGCCCAGGAAGAATGGCAAGGGACGACGCTCAGGCGAGCGCTGGACCGCTATCCTGAGCGACGAGACGACTTCAAAACTGATTCGGGTATCGAGGTCGAACGGGTCTACACCCCGGACGACGCGCCCATCGACTATGTTGCCGACTTGGGCTTCCCCGGCCGGTATCCATTCACCCGCGGGGTACAGCCGACTATGTACCGGGGCCGGCTGTGGACCATGCGCCAGTACGCGGGGTTCGGCTCCGCAGCCGAGACTAACGCACGGTACAAGTATCTTCTGGAGCAGGGCCAGACGGGTCTGTCGGTCGCCTTTGACCTCCCCACACAGATTGGCTACGATTCCGATGATCCCCTTACTGCTGGAGAAGTGGGCAAGGTGGGCGTGGCCATCTCCTCCCTGGAGGATATGGAGAGGCTGTTCGAGGGCATCCCGCTGGACCAGGTGTCCACATCGATGACCATCAATGCTCCAGCTGCTGTGCTTCTGGCCATGTACGTGGCGGTGGCAAGGAAGCAGGGCGTCAGCCCGAGCCGGCTCCGTGGCACGGTCCAGAACGACATCCTGAAGGAGTATATCGCCCGCGGCACCTACATCTTTCCGCCGGGCCCATCCATGCGGCTCATCACCGACCTCTTTCGCTATTGTCACGACAACGTGCCGCGGTGGTACACGATCAGCATCTCCGGCTACCACATCCGCGAGGCCGGCAGCACCGCGGTGCAGGAGGTGGCGTTTACGATGGCCAATGCCATCGCCTACGTACAGGCGGCGATCGAGGCTGGGTTGGCAGTGGATGACTTTGCCCCTCGCCTTTCCTTCTTCTTCAACGCCCACAATAACCTGCTGGAGGAGATTGCCAAGTTCCGAGCGGCCCGCCGGCTGTGGGCGCGGATCATGCGGAAACGGTTTGAGGCCCAGAAACCAAAGTCATGGATGCTTCGATTTCATACACAGACGGCGGGCTCGATGCTCACCGCCCAGCAACCAGAGAACAACGTCGTCCGTGTCACCTTGCAGGCGCTGGCTGCGGTGTTGGGCGGCACTCAGAGCCTGCACACGAATTCACGCGACGAGGCACTGAGCTTGCCCACTGAGGAGTCGGTGCAGATTGCACTGCGAACCCAGCAGGTCATCGCTCATGAGAGCGGTGTGGCCGATTCTATAGATCCACTGGCAGGCAGCTACCTGGTCGAGTCGTGGACGGACGAGATTGAACGACGCGCCGCCGAGTATATAGAGAAGATCGATGCCATGGGCGGAGCTCTGCGGGCTATCGAGCAGGGGTACCCGCAACGCGAGATCCAGGAGAGCGCCTATCGCTGGCAGCTAGCGGTGGACAGCGGCGAAAAGGTTGTGGTCGGCGTCAATCGCTACCGGGGGGGAGCAGCGCCGGAGCACGAGTTGTTGCGCGTGGACCCAAAGGTGAGCCAGCGCCAGGCTGCCCGGCTCATAGCCCTGCGGGAGCGGCGCGACAACGAAAAGGTATCCAGCGCCCTGTCACAGTTGAGAATGGGCGCCCAGCACGATGAGAATCTCGTGCCGCTGATCCTGAACGCGGTTGAGGTCTACGCCACACTGGGTGAGATCTGCGCCGTCCTGCGCGAGGTGTTCGGGGAGTACCAGGCTCACACGCTGTTCTAGCCCGATCTGCAGCCAGGGCCATATTGGAGGTATACGAAATGTCTGCAAATCTAGAAGTTCTCTTCTCGTCTGCTGCAAGGGTCCAGGTTCTGCAACTATTCCTGCAGCACCCTGATCGCGAGTTCTACCAGCGCGAGATCGAGCGCGAGACCGGACAGCCGATCCGGGCTGTCCAGCGCGAAGTCAAGCGCCTGGAAGAGATCGGTCTGCTGATCCGCTCGAGCGAGGGCAATCGCGTATTCTACCGGCTCGACCCAGAGTTTCCCCTGTTGGCTGAACTGACGGCCCTCTTCCAGTCGGTCAGTGGCGCCGAGCCAGCCGCAGGGACTCCCCAGCCTCCGCCCGAGCCATCCACCATCAGCCAACCCTTTCCCTGGATGGAGACGCATCACGTGCCGCCCCTGCCCGACTCCCTACGTCACAGGCAGGTGGAAGGCGAGTGGGATCAGGCTTATTAGGGGACCAACATGAAGATCGATCATATTGGCATCGTCGTTCGCGACATCGAGGCAGCCCTGAAGGTCTATCAGGCCGCCCTGGACCTGCCCTTGCTGGGGATCCAGGATCTGGCCGACCAGCAAGTCAGAGTCGCCTTTTTGCCCGTTGGCGAGAGTAATATCGAGCTCGTGCAGCCGACAAGCGACGACAGTGGTGTCGCCAAGTACCTTGCCAAGCGAGGAGAGGGAATCCACCACATCTGCATCCGTGTGGAAGAGATTGAGACCGCCCTGGCACGCCTCGAGGCTCACGATGTGCAGTTGATCGACCGGGAACCGCGGCTGGGAGCATACGGGCAGATAGCCTTTCTGCACCCCAAGGGCGCCCATGGCGTGCTGATAGAGCTGATCGAATACGACGAGTGAGCGGGCCAGTGCGGTGGTGCAGCCTGGCAGATCCGGGCTCACAGAGAGAAGGCATGCCACACAGCGGCCACCGGCCCCGAAGGACTGGCGCAACGGGAGTAAAGATAACATGGGCAAGCAGGAAGAACAAGAGTCATTGAGGGAACAGAGGGACCGCTGGGAAGAGACTACGCTAAAGGGCACGCTTGAGCGCCATCCGGAGCGGTTGGAGAAATTTATGACTACGTCCAGCGCCCCGGTGGAGCGACTCTACACACCCCTGGACACAGCCGACCTAGACTATGGGCGCGATCTGGGCTTCCCGGGCGAGTACCCCTTTACGCGAGGCGTGCACTCGACCATGCACCGGGGGCGGCTGTGGACGATGCGCATGTTCGCCGGATTTGGGACCGCTGAGGAGACCAACGCCCGCTACAAGTACCTGCTGGAGCATGGCGAGACGGGCCTTTCGGTGGCATTCGACATGCCCACCCTGTACGGCTATGACAGCGACGCGCCGGAAGCCCTGGGCGAGTTTGGCAAATGCGGCGTGGCTGTATCGAGCCTGGCTGATATGGAGGTCCTCTTTGACGGCATACCCGTAGATGAGATTACCACATCCATGACAATCAACAGCCCGGCAGCGGTTGTCTGGGCCATGTACATCGCCATGGCTGAGAAACGGGGCATCCCGGTAGAGGTGCTTGGCGGCACGATCCAGAACGACATCCTGAAAGAGTATATCGCCCAGAAGGAGTTCATCTTCCCACCCAAGCCCTCCATGCGTCTGGTGGTGGATACGTTCGAGTATGGAAGCAAGTACCTGCCCCGCTGGAACACCATCAGCATTAGCGGCTACCACATCCGCGAGGCCGGATCCACGGCGGCCCAGGAACTGGCCTTTACGCTGGCCGATGGCCTGGAGTACGTGCAATGGGGCATCGAGCGCGGATTGGACGTGGACGAGTTTGCGCCGCGGCTCTCCTTCTTCTTTAATTCGCACAACGACTTTTTTGAGGAGGTTGCCAAGTTCCGGGCGGCCCGGCGGATCTGGGCGCGGGAGATGCGAGAGACCTTTGGGGCCAAGAATCCGAGAAGCTGGCTGCTGCGATTTCACACGCAGACGGCAGGGTGTAGCCTCACGGCGCAGCAGCCGGTGAATAATATCGTGCGCACCGCATGGCAGGCGCTTGCCGCGGTATTGGGCGGCACGCAATCGCTCCACACCAACAGCATGGACGAGGCGCTGGCGCTGCCCAGCGAGTACGCCGTCAAGATCGCCCTGCGCACCCAGCAGCTCATCGCCCACGAGAGTGGCGTGGTGAACACCATAGACCCGCTGGCTGGCTCCTACTTTGTCGAGGCGATGACCGATCGGATGGAGCAGGAGACCTACAACTACTTTGAGAAAGTCGAGGCGATAGGCGGCGTGATCCCCGCCATCGAGAGGGGGTTCTTCCAGCGCGAGATCGCCGAGGCGGCCTACCGCTACCAGATGGAGATCGACACCCACCAGCGGGTCGTGGTCGGCATCAACGAACTGGTGGAGGATGAGCCTATCCGCATCCCGCTTCTGGAGATGGACCCCGAGGGCTACGAACGACAGGTAGCCCGGCTGGAGCGGGTACGCCGCGAGCGGGACAACGAACAGGTGAGCGTGACGCTGGATGCGCTCCGCCAAGCCGCCAGCTCAACCGACAACACGATGCCCTACATCCTTGATTGCGTGCGCGCCTACGCGACCCTAAGCGAGATCATGAGCGTTTTCCGGGAAGTATTCGGCGAGTACCGCGAACCGACCATCATTTGATGGCTCCGGACCGGCACGAGCCGCCGAGTGCACAGATGGCAGCAATGCAGCGCCCAGGACTTGAAGCGGGGAACAGGCTGAACCAAGGATTGATTGACTTTTACCAGACGGTTCGTGGGAGGAGATAGATGGCAGATAGAAAGATCCGCGTGCTGATTGCCAAACCGGGCCTGGATGGTCATGACCGGGGGGCCAAGGTCATCGCCCGCGCGCTGCGGGACGCTGGAATGGAGGTGGTCTACACCGGCATCCGCCAGACGCCAGAGATGATCGCCGAGGCGGCCCTGCACGAGGACGTCGATGTGGTGGGCATGTCGATCTTGTCGGGCGCACACATGGCCCTGTTCCCGCGCGTGATGGAGTTGCTGCGCGAGAATGACATGGGCGACGTGCTGGTGGTAACCGGGGGCATCATTCCCGACGAGGACGTGCCAGCTTTGAACGAGATGGGCATACAAGGCATCTTTGGCCCCGGCACGTCCACGGACGAGATCGTGGACTTTATCCGAGAGAATATTGCGTGATTGACCAACTCGTCGAGCAGGTTCTCGCCGGGCGGCGTCGAGCAGTAGCACGCGCCATCAGCCTCGTCGAAGACGGTGGCAGCGAGGCGCGGGCGGCGCTGGCAGCCCTGCATCCCCACACAGGCCGGGCCCATATCATCGGCGTGACCGGGCCACCGGGCAGCGGCAAGAGCACCCTGGTCAACGCGCTGGCCCTTTACTTTCGCCGGACACCGACCGAGCCCCAACCCACTGTAGCCATCATCGCCGTCGATCCCACCAGCCCCTTCTCCGGCGGGGCCATCTTGGGCGACCGCATCCGCATGCGCGACCTGGCTGGCGACCGTGGCATCTTTATCCGCAGCATGGCGAGTCGTGGCAATCTGGGCGGCCTTGCCTGGGCGACGGCCGACGCCGTCAAGGTACTGGACGCTGCGGGCTACGATCTGGTCATCGTGGAGACGGTCGGCGCGGGACAGGCTGAGGTGGATATCGCACGCACCGCGCATACCACAGTCGTGGTCGAGGTTCCGGGACTGGGGGACGATATCCAGGCCATCAAGGCCGGAATCCTGGAGATAGCCGACATATTCGCGGTCAACAAGGCCGACCTGGAAGGCGCCGATCACGCTGTCATGGCTCTGCGGATGATGCTGGATCTGAATACTGGGGGCGGGCACACGGTCATGCACCACGGGCGCTTGATGACCGCAGTGGCCGAAACCGAAGAGATGGATGAGGAAAACAGGTGGCGTCCTACGATCCATATGACCGTGGCTACCCGGCGGGAAGGGATAGACGAGCTGGCAGAGGCTATCCTAGCACACCGGGCCCACCTGGAGCGTAGCGGGGAATTGGCCAGACGCGAGCGCGAGCGCGCCGCCGCCGAACTGGAGATGATCGTCCAGCACGAGTCGCTGCGGCAGGTGCTGGACCGAACCGATCAGGCCCGGCTGTCATTGCTCATCGACCGCATTATACGGCGCGAGCTGGACCCCTACACAGCCAGCCTGCGATTGCTTCATCACGAGTAGTGGAGCACCATCTGGTCCGATTGTTGGGGGAGGCCGATATGCCAACAGACGGAATCCTGGCCGGGGTCAGTCGCTTCCGCGCGTACTTTCAGGAGAACCAGGAGCCACTCGAGTTGCTGGCGACCCAGGGCCAAGCGCCGCAGGCGCTTTTCATCGGCTGCTCTGACTCGCGCGTGCCGCCAGAGTGGATCACGCAGTCCGATCCGGGAGACCTGTTTGTCACCAGGAACGTGGGCAACATCATTCCCCCCTATGGCACCGGAGAAACCAATATCGGCGCGGTAATCGAGTATGCAGTCCTACGGTTGAATGTGGAGCATATCGTCCTGTGTGGTCACACCGACTGTGGTTGCATCAGGTCCCTTGACCAGGCCGCCGATTGGATTCACGAGCCGCATATCGCACGCTGGATTGACTATGCCCGCCCGGCCAAGACCCAGATCGAAGCCAGCGGGCTGCCTGAGGAGGAGCGACACCTGGCAACCGTCCGCGCCAACGTCCTACTGCAGCTGCAGAACCTGCGCACCTACGATCCGGTGCGCGATGGAGAAGAGGCGGGGACCCTCACCCTCCACGGATGGGTCTACCACGTGGAGACTGGGATCATCGAAGCTTATGACTGGGAGACGAGCTCGTGGAGACCGCTATCCCTCCCGGCCCCGGACTAGCACGCCCCAGGTTCCCCGCTGGACAACCTTGTCGTTCTGGTTCAATATCTGTACCTTGAGCGTCACCAGCCCCCCGCCAAGCCTCGGCATCTCCTTCGTATCGGTTACCGTGGCCCGCACGCGGACGGTGTCGCCAAAGTACACGGGCAAGCTGAACTTCCAGTCTCCGATCTCGC
>Ga0207796_1000462_pt1 | contig 16574 bp, 14 predicted proteins | sample Pon1CUnioCityCA_6_FD_187274 | JGI IMG/M metagenome (GOLD analysis project Ga0207796, IMG submission 187274) | Marine sediment microbial community from Union City, CA, USA - Pond 1C Sediment 1 (SPAdes) | ecosystem: Environmental > Aquatic > Marine > Intertidal zone > Salt pond sediment ...
CCGGTGCGGTGGGTGATTTCCAGAATGGGGTTTGGACCTAAATTGTTCTGCCAGAAATCCCATGCGTCCACTACCAACGGAATGGCTGCCCCGACATGGACCAGCGGGTGCAGAATTTCCGCCAGCGTGGATTTATGTTTTCTCCACAGCTTAGAAGTTTTCTCTGAGATCCATGCCTTCATAAAGGGTACCTACCTCTTCTTCATAACCATTGAACATCAATGTTGGTCGTCGGGAGAATTCTCCGATCCTCCGTTCTGTAGCCTGTGACCAGCGGGGATGATCAACATTGGGGTTCACATTCGCATAAAAACCGTATTCATTGGGGGCTGATTCCATCCATAGAGACAGGGGCATTTCTTCTACCAGGTCAATCTTTACGATCGATTTAATGCTCTTGAAACCATACTTCCAGGGCACAACCAGCCTGATAGGTGCGCCATTTTGGGAAAGCAGATCTTCACCATAGATTCCAGTAGCCAGTATCGTTAAGTTATGATAAGCCTCATCCATGCGCAGTCCTTCCACATAAGGCCAGGGAAAATAACGATTTTTCTGACCGGGGAGGGCTGCCGGGTCATAAATGGACTCAAAACGGACATACTTGGCAGATGGCTTGGGCTTAATATCCTCCAGCAAGGCAGATAATGGAAATCCCTCCCAAGGAATGACCATTGACCAACCCTCTACACAGCGCATACGGTAGATCCGCTCTTCTGTGGGATATCTTTCGCGGATCTCTTCCATGGATATAGATCCTGGATTCTCAACCAAACCGCCGATCTGCACCTCCCAGGGTGAAGTCTGGAAATTCTTCGCTAATCTTGCGACACCTTCTTTATCAGTTGTGAACTCATAAAAGTTGTTGTAACTGATGACATCCTCATAGGAGGTCAGGGCATCACCCAGTTCGTCCGCAGTGGCACCAGATCCTGTGATAGGGAGAGGGGTATCTGATAGATCCTCTCCGGAGATAAAAGGCTTGTTCTGGCAGGCTGCCAATACTGCTGCGCTAGTGCCAGCAATCCCCAAAGCTTTCAAAAACTCCTTGCGATTGAGATAAGTATTCCGAGGGGTGATCTCAGACTGCAATGGTTTAGTCATATTGGCTCCGTTTAAATTCACTTATAATGCACAGTCTTTTGATGGGCCAAAATGGATTTTTCTTACCTGGTTTGCAGTCCAATCAGTCCTGGTCCCTGATCACAAGATCCCGCCGCAGGAAAGTCGTGATTGCCACCTGTCTGGCTGAGAAGAGATGGTAAATGGTAGCCAATTGCCAAACGATATCTGCCTGCCACGAATGCTGCAGGCAGGCAGATTTTCAATAGGATTCTGGAGGGTCCGTTCTGAGAGACTGGAGGTCAATCTGATCCAGCTCTATCACTCTTCCGGAGGTTCTTCCTCTTCGGGTTCCGGTTGTTGCTCTCCTAATGGGGAGGTAAGAAAATGTTGGATGCGGTTATTTTTCGTGTCGCTGACCCAGATTCCACCTTCCTGGTCTGCTGCTAAACCAGTGGGGAAGTACAGGCTGGTTTGATCCTGGCCTTCCATTCCCCACAACGCAACCACTTCTCCGCTGGAGTTGTAGACGATGATCCGGGATAATTCCGGGTCACTGGCATAGACCAGCCCGTCCTGATCTATTGTCAGGTAGGGTTTGTTGTCCAGCGACTGCCCATACCAGCCCTCTACATCCCACTTGGTCAGGAACACCTGAGCCAGGCCATTATTATCTGGTGAGAAGACCTGGACCCGCTGATTCCAGGTGTCAGCCACATAAAGGTTGCCATCACCGTCCAGTGCCAACCCTGAAGGTTCGTCAAATTGCCCATCCGCAAACCCTACATCACCAAATTCAACAATGAATTGGCCTTCCGTGTTAAAAACAACGATCCGTTTATTGCCAGTATCGGCGACGTAGACATGACCATTCTTATCCACAGCAACATCCCTGGGTCCCCAGAAGGAGTTAGGAGTCTCTCGCTGACCGAACTGGCCCCAGCTGATCAGGAATTCACCCTCTGCGGTGAACTTCTGGATCCGATGGTTCCAGGTGTCCGCTACGTAGATCTCACCCTCAGGACTGACTGCGATGCCCCAGGGCTCATTAAAGGTTCCCGGCAGCGCTCCTCCGGATTCCTGGGATCCAAATTCCCCCCAGGTGTTGAGAAGGCTGCCCTCAGGGGAGAGATGTAATACGCGATGGTTCCCGGTATCCAGGACATACAAAGATCCATCAGGGGCAACTTCCAGGTTGCGGGGGAAGTTTAGATCAAGCTGATCCAAACTGCTCTCCGCTTCCAGGGTAAGTTCCTTCCCTTCATAGGGATCGATCACTTCTGTAAAGGCCAGGTCCAGCGAGCCGTAATTCCAGACTCTGGCAGCGACATCCTTGCGGATATACAGCTTCATATCATCTGCTGGACTCCAGGTGGCGAGGTTAATGGTCTTATTGGTGGCCTGGGCGTATTTGGAATAGTCCCTCATCAGCCAGATCCTGAAAATCCCTTCTCGTATTTCTGGACTCTTGACGGCATTGATGATCCTTTCCCAGGTCAGGTTGTAGTAATCCTGGTTGGGCCATACGATGCGTTTGTACTTGAATTCGTAAAACGCGTTGCCCACAATCGGCTCAAGTTTGGCGTAGTTATTGTTTCCTACCAGGATGGCTGGCGCGTTTCTTAGGTCCCGGGTGGGATTCTCGCCGTAATAGCGTTGGTTTTCATAGTTGCGTAAGTACCACCAGTAGGGGTAGGTGGTTTCATTATCGAAAGCGATTTCCAAGCCCAGACTGTCGGTTGTTCTGTAGGAGAGCTCCTCAATTTGGTGCAGGGCGTCCTTGATCCCTCTGCCGCCGTGGGCGTATACCAGATATTCAGTGGGCTCGTCATAATTCACATAAGCAGCCATCATCGCTGCGTGAGTGGTAAGGATGACCAGGATTAAGATGATCGATAGGCCTACTGTGATCGGGAACTGCCTGATTGGCCAATCCTTCACCAGTACCCACAGCAAATAGCCGCTGGCCCCTGCAATCGCCAGGGCAGAGAGGAAATTACCGCTAGCCTGAAGCATATACAGCTCCTGCCCTTGGAAGGGAGGATTAGATGACAGCAGGGTGCCTATGGCGCTAAAGAGCCCGGTAAGAAATACCAGGCAGAGCACGAGCACCAGCCAGCCCCGTTTTTGGATAAAGTTCTCCCGGTCAAATTTAGACATCATTTTCTGGAAACCCCAAGCAGAAAGCAAAATCAGCGGGAAGGTGATGTGGGCTGTCAGCCAGGGCATCTTTTCCCCGGCAATGGGATAAACAATCAGGCTTGTCAGCGACCAGAAGGCCAGCAGTTCAAAGACTGGGGCCTGGTTCTGAGAGGGTGAATCAGGAACTGCCTGGATAGGTTTGGGTCTATCGCCAAATAAGCGTTTGAATCCAACCCAAATCATTGTAACCAGTCCTCCCAGGGCTGGGAGGTATTCATAAATTGGGATTTGGATCAACCAGTAATAGTACCAGGGCTGGTTGCCACGCTCCACAGCCTGCTGCTCAAGCCAGTAGCCTAAGGAGCCTACCAGGCCAGTGAAAAAGCCGTTGCCGTTAGTAAAGACCGTGGTGTAGAGAATAGTGAAGGGGATATAAAATATGGCGAAATTGATCAGCCATTCCTTTTTATTCCAGGCTAATCCAATTCCGACAGAAATAGCAGTTAAAATTGCAATGAAAATCCCGGTGCTTATCCTGCCTGACGGGGAGTAATCAAGGGGATTCAATCCCAGCGCAATGCTCGGGAAGGGAGCCAGCTGAGGCAATACCAACGTGCCCAGCAGCAGTAAGGCGCTGAAAGAGGGCAATGTCTTAAGATTTTTCCATTGGTAACCAACAATGGCTGCCAAAAGAGAACCCAACAGGAAAGCGCCAGTCAGGGCTAAAGGTATTGCAGTCATCGGGTTCAATCCGGAGGGCTCTTCGCCACTTACCGGGAATTCTGGAGCGGTGGCGCTGCCGATCAAGCTGAGGCCTATAAAGAGGCCAGCAAGCACGATCCCGATCATGAAAATATTTTTATACTGGGGCTTGGCCCATTTTTTCTTATTAAGGTCCCAAATGAATACCAGGCCAAGAAAGACCATGGCTTGAGCAGTGTAGATGAAAGCAGTTTCCTTGGCAGTGAAATGAAGGACAGTTGCGGCTGTCAGCCAGTAAAGGAACTTTGGTTTGCTGGTTTCCAGGTATCGCAGCAGGGCCCAGATAGAGACCACCCCAAAGAGCACTGAGAAGGCTTCATTGCGGGTGTATCGCCCATAATAGAGTAAAAATGGGGAGATCAGGAACATCAAAGCTGCACCTAAGGTGCCCCAGCTGCCCAGATAACGGCGGTACTTCCACAGGAATACGATCGCTGCCACACTGGTGATCGCTGCTGGTATCCTGGCAGTGTAATCACTATCACCCAGCAAGAAGTAGATTAAAGCCAGAAAATGGAACTGGAAAGGTCCATGGGTGATGGGGTCGTGACTGTAGCCCATGCCCTGAAAAAGACGCCAGGCATAGTAAACATGCGAGGTCTCATCGTGGCTGATCACCCGGGCTCCTAGATCATAAAATCTGGAGACGACTGCCAGGAGCAGGATGATCCCAAAAAGGATGGCTTCCCAGGAGAGGTTCAGATTAGAAAATAATGGTTTTTCCAGCCAGTTTTTGTTTTGGTGATCGCTAGCATTGTTCATAATTTTCCTCAGTCTGTGATTAAGCTTCGCAGTTCATTAATCTCGTTTTCTTCTAATTCTCGCCATTTGCCGGGAGGGAGATCTCCCAGGCATAAGCTTGCCATGCGGATCCGGATCAACCGCCGGACATGCAAGCCCGAGCAATCCGCCATGCGGCGGATCTGGCGTTTTTTTCCTTCCCTAAGTATAACCCGCAACCAGGCACCTTTTGAGTCTTGGCTTTCAATCCAGACTTGTGCTGGTTGAGTGCGTACTCCGTCTTCCAGGATTATACCTTTTTGCCAGGCTGCAAGTTGGTTTTTCCTGGGTTGAGGTTCCACGAGCACCCGGTATTCCTTCTCGTGCTCGAAGCTGGGATGGGTCAGCTGATAGGTTAATTCTCCATCATTGGTGAGCAGTATCAATCCTTCACTCTCAAGGTCCAGACGTCCGACCGGGTAAAGGCGGCCGGGCAGTTCCACCAGGGAGCGCACGGTTGGTCGATTGTGGGGTGAACTGACAGTTGAGAGCACACCTTGGGGTTTATGGAGCAGGACATAGCGGATTTTTTCTGGTTTGCGGATGGAAGTCTGGTTGACAGTAATATCATCTTGTTCGGGATCAGCTTTCATTCCCAGGGATGCTGGATTCCCATTGACCCTGACTCGTCCTTGCTGAATCAGATCCTCACAAGCTCTACGGGATCCATAACCAGCTTGAGCAAGTATTTTTTGTAGGCGAATTTCCATAGATAAAAAATGGCGGGTGGGCTGCCTGGGGTAATCTGCAGCCCAGGGTAGTTATCCTTTAAGCACTTTGGGATCCGTGGATTCCTGGAGTTCTTCAAAGTCGAGGGGTGGAAGTTCGTCGTAGGAGGACAATCCGAAATATTTTAGAAATTCAGGCGTGGTGCTGTAGAGTATAGGACGACCTGGCCCATCTGCCCGTCCGACATCGTCAATTAATCCTTTGTTGAGCAATGTTCTCAGCACGGCATCGCTGTTCACCCCGCGGATGGAGTCAATTTGCGGCCTGGTGATAGGCTGCTGGTAAGCAATGATCGAGAGTGTTTCCAAAGCTGCCTGGCTGAGTGTGGTGGTGGTTTCCAGCTCGAGCAACTTTTCTAGCACAGGAGCAGCTTCCGGGGCGGAGGTGATCTGGATCTTGTTCTTGTGATACTGAAGACGGATTCCCCGTCCCTGGTAAAGCGCCTCTATCTCATCGAGGGCTTTTTTTACCAAGCGGGGTGTTGTTTCTAGTATGTTTGCGATTTGGTCCGCCGAAAGGGGTTCTGGAGAGACAAAAAGAATGGCTTCTACAAGCGCGTTGATCTTGAGGTTCCGGTTGCCTTTCGAATTGGGAATTTTGTCTTCTGTCATGCTATAATCTGGAGGTAGAACCGTAGGGAGCAGGTCCAATATTTTTTCATTGAAATGGTTTAAAAACGCTGTCATGAGATTATACCATTTAAAAAAACTCCTTCTTTTTATAAGCGCTCTGCTGCTGATCGGGAGCGGCTGTGCTTCTATCCCCGATCCTGTTGAGGAAGGTTTGATCAGGGTGGAAATCGATGTTGATGGGGTGATCGAGGAAGTTGAGGTGCTGGAGAGTGCCTCTGTGGGTGACGCGCTGGATGCTGCGGGTATCTCTTTACAAGGTAAGGACCGCTCCGAACCCGCTGCTGGCTTTCCGATCCCGGAAGGGGCACTGATCCGGGTGATCCGGGTAGAAGAGAATTTTGAAACAGAGCAGGAAGTGATCCCCTTTGAAGTAATCCGGCAGCCAACTGAAAATCTGCCATCCGGCCAGGAAAAACTGCTTCAGGCTGGGAAGAACGGGCTGCTTGAGATCGTGTCCGTTCGGGTTTTTGAAAATGGGGAGGAAATTTCCTTTTCGGAGGTCAGCAGCGTTGTTCTGGAAGATCCCATCGATGAGATCATCCTGGTCGGGGTGCAATCTTCCATTGCCCCGGTGGAACTGCCCAGCCCTCTGGTTTATCTATCCAATGGTAACGCCTGGCTAATGGAGCAATCAACAGCCAACCGCTCTCTGGTAGTTTCGACAGGAGATCTGGATGGCAGGATCTTCTCGCTCTCTGAGAATGGGGAATGGCTGCTTTTCACGCGTCTTGAAGAAGATGAGGATCTGATCAACTCTCTTTGGGCCGTGAATTTGGAGTCCCCCCAGGATTCTTTGATCGAATTGGATACCTATAACATCATTCATTATGCGGATTGGGTGCCGGGTGGTGAAGCCCGGTTTGCATTCTCCTCCGTCGAACCCCGCCTTGCCGCGCCAGGCTGGCAGGCCAATAATGACCTGGAGGTCAAGGTGTTCAGCGAGAACGGCTGGACATCACAGGTCAGTCTGCTCCAGGAGACCAATTTTGGAGGGGTTTATGGTTGGTGGGGCACTGATTACAAATTTTCTCCGCAAGGTGATTTTGTGGCTTACGCCAGTCCTGATCAAGTTGGTGTGATTTCTTATGAGGAAGCCGAAAAGACACCCTTCCTGGATATCGTTCCCTATAAGACCCCGGCAGATTGGGCTTGGATGCCAGGGATTGAGATTGGACCGCTGGGCAACGTGATCTTCACGGTCAATCATGCGTCTTTAGAAGGCTCATTGGTCTCAGAAGAATCCCCGGTATTCGATCTCGTAGCCATCCCACTCACAGGTGGTGGCGTCAGGACCCTCGTCAAAGACGTAGGTATGTTTGCCTACCCATTGGTTTCGCCGGTGACCGCTAAACCAACAGGTGAGGCTTCCTACCAGGTGGCTTACCTGCAGGCTATCTTCCCGGAACAGAGTGCAACCAGTAATTACCGGGTGAGTGTGATGGATCGGGATGGGTCCAATCAGGAAGTGATCTTCCCCCCACCGGACCGGGCAGGATTGGAGCCCTCGAGCGGTTGGGGCGCCTGGTCACCTGACCCTAACCTGGATAGCGGGTTTTACCCCCTGGCAGTGATCTATGAAGGGGATATTTGGATCCTGGAACCGGAAACCGGTTTTTCCTGGCAGGTAACGGGCGACGGCAGGGTACAGAGTTTGGATTGGTGAAGAAGGAGAAGAGATGCGCGTTTTGGTTACTGGTGCTGCGGGATTTTTAGGCTCACATCTCTGTGATCGCTTGATAGCTGAAGGCCATCAGGTGATTGGGATGGATAATTTTGTCACCGGGCGGCCGGAGAATTTAGATCACCTGAGAGATGAACCCCGGTTTTCCTTCATCGAGCATGATGTGTCCCAGTATATTGAGGTCCCGGGAGTGGAATTGGATGGAGTAATGCATTTTGCCTCACCTGCGTCCCCGAACCCCAACTCTCCCTATGGTTATGTCAACCTCCCGATACAGACCATGAAGGCAGGCGCCCTGGGCACGCTGAACTCTCTGGGCGTTGCTCGAGCCTACGGGGCCCGTTTCTTGCTGGCTTCTACCAGCGAGATCTACGGGGATCCTAATTTGCATCCCCAACCGGAATCCTACTGGGGGCATGTTGACCCTATTGGAGAGCGTTCGGTTTATGATGAGGCGAAAAGGTTTGCAGAAGCGCTCACCATGGCATATCACCGCTACCATGGGATCAATACCCGCATTGTGCGGATCTTCAACACTTACGGCCCGCGCATGAGATTGGATGACGGCCGGGCTATCCCCAATTTCATCAGCCAATCCCTGACAGGGCAGCCGCTGACCGTGTACGGGGATGGCTCACAAACACGCAGTTTCTGTTATGTGGATGACCTGATCGAAGGGATCTACCGTCTGCTGCTATCAGAGGAACACCGCCCGGTCAATATTGGCAATCCGAGCGAGATGTCCATCCTGGAACTGGCTGAGGTTGTGAAGCAAGTGATAGACAAACCGGTGGAGATCACCTTTCAGCCCGATAAGCGGGGGGAAGGGGATCCGCAGCGCCGCAGGCCGGATATCAGTCGGGCCAAGGAGGTCCTGGACTGGGAGCCGACTGTCCAATTGGAAGAGGGATTAAGGCGCACCTTGGTTTATTATCAGGATGATCTTTAAGAGCCCATGAAATTAAATTCAATCATAACCGATCCCAAAGAGCGGGAGAGGTTCCTCAAATTCGCGGTGGTAGGCGCGTTTGGTGCTTTGGTGGATTTCGGTTCCTTCCATCTGCTGATGAGCATCTTCAAGCTGCCAGCGGAGTGGGCTCAGGCAGGGTCCTTCACCCTGGCCATCATCAGCAACTTCATCTGGAATCGACTCTGGACCTACCCGGATTCACGCTCCAAGCCAATCTCCTACCAATTGGTGACCTTTTTCGTGGTCAATATCATTGGACTGGGCATCCGCACCCCGATCTTCACTGGTTTGGAGGGACCCTTCCGGAGATTGTTTAGCCTATTCGAATTCCTGCCGTTTGGCCTGGTGACCGCTGACCGTCTGGGCTACACCTTTGCCCTGGGCGTGGCAGTGGTGGTAGTCATGTTCTGGAACTTCTTCATCAATCGGGTCTGGACCTATAACGACGTCGATTAAACCAACCTCCGAGGTTACCTCCGAGGTTCCCTCAACCTCGGAGGTTACCTCGGAGGTCTACTTGACCCCGATTTCTCGCGATTTCTCTCGACTTTTTCTCGGTTAAATAGCCTTCTTGGACCTCGGAGGTTACCTCGGAGGTACCTTCAACCTCGGAGGTTACCTCGGAGGTCTACTTTCGAAAAATTCCAGGATCTCCAGCAGATCGTCCGGCAGGCGGGTTTTGACTTCCTGCTGGATCCTTTCTGGCACTCCCCCATAAAAGGCTTCCGCGATCCCCCCCGCGATGCAGGCTTGCGTATCAGCATCCCCGCCTAAACTGACTGCCAATCTTACCGCGCTTTCATAATCACTGGAGTCTAGAAAAGCAATCATAGCTTCTGGGACCGATCCCTGACAGGAGACATCAAAGCGGTAGACCGGCCGGATTTCTGGATAAGACCGGTTCAGGTCGTATCCAAAATCAGCCTGGATCCTGTTCCGAATCGCCACTTTGCTGGCGCCACCCCGAGCTAGCAGGATCGCCAGGGCTACGGATTGGGCGCCTTTGACCCCTTCGGGGTGGTTGTGGGAGACTTGTGCGGTAGCACGGGCTTCCTGAAGGACTTCCTCCTCACTGTTGAAATAAAAGCCGATCGGACTCACCCGCATGGCAGCCCCATTGCCCCAGCTTTGATAGGGTTTGACCTGATCCTCAAAGAGCCAGCGGAAGAAGTTCCCCCCATAGCCGGCATTGGGATACTTCCTGCCCAGGGTTTTCATCTCTCTTCCGTAATCGCGCCCTTCCAGGAGAGCACGGGCGATGGCCAAGGACATCACCGTGTCATCGGTGAACCTGGAATGGGAGCTGAAAAGAGGAAAGTCCACCCGTTTTATCGGATGGTGTTCGTAAATGGAACCAATCATATCTCCAGCGATCGCGCCGATCATATCGGTAACCACCTTAGCCTAGGTACTCAGGTGCCTTTTGAGTATCCTAGACCAAATTTTGAGGATCAGCAAGGGAAATTTACCTAGATTGAGTATAATGGAGACAGCAAAGAGAGGAATTTATGGATGAGAAAACCAATCCTTTTCCAGACCAGGGCGAACCTGAATTGATCACTAAAGTCGGTTCACTCCAGGAGCTGCTAGAAAAAGCCTCTGGTGTGAAGGCTTTGTTGGATCATGAAATGGATGATGCTGGTCTGGCAGAGAACATCCCTTTCCCGTTCTTAGCCTTAGTTGGGCAAAACCAGATGAAGTTGGCTTTATTGCTCTCTCTGCTCAATCCCAATCTGGGGGGAGTGCTGTTGATAGGCCCCCGGGGGACCGGAAAAAGCACCGCAGTGCGCAGCCTGGTGGATCTGCTGCCGGAATCCCGGCGCAGCCTGTGCTATTACGGCTGCCTGGAGGATGATATGGAAACGGGCGGCATTGACGCAGTTTGTCCGGACTGCGCTAAAAAATACGGTCAGGGTGAACCCCTTTCTAAACTGGAAAAGGTCCGCCTGGTCGAGCTCCCGCTGAACGCTACCCTGGAGGATGTGGTAGGTGGACTTGACCCACGGGCTCAGGCTAATGCCCGTTTGCGGCTGAAGCGGGGTATCCTTTCCTGGGCAGACCGCAACCTGCTGTATGTGGACGAGGTGAACTTGCTCAATGACCAGATCGTGGATGCGATCCTGGATGCGGCATCCCAGGGACAGTACACCTTGCGGAGAGGCGCGGTGTCTGCCACATACCGGTCTCACTTCACCCTGATCGGTTCCATGAACCCGGAGGAAGGCAACCTTCGTCCCCAGATCATGGACCGCTTTGGCCTGCGGGTGGTGGTAAAAGGTTTGAATGATAAAGAGGAGCGCATGGAAGCCTACCGGCGAACCAGGGCTTATAAAGAGAATAATCGGGCTTTTTCCGCCCAGTATAACGCGGCCACACAACTGTTTAGAGAGGAAATCCAGGCCAGCCGGGAAAATCTTCACGCGGTGGAGCTGCCGGAGGAAATCGCTGAACTGGGTTTGGAGTTGATCGAAAAATTAGAACTTGATTCCCTCCGAGCGGAGATCACTCTCTTCGAAGCCGCCAGAGCCCACGCAGCCGCGGATGCCAGAGAGCAGGTAACTGCTGCGGACTTGCGGGTGGTCGCTCCCATGGCACTGCGCTTACGGCGCTCAACCTATATCGATCAATACATCGCTGACCAGAGCTCGGAGACCGAACTGCTTGAAGAAGCAGTGAATGAGCTTTTCCCCCCAGAAGAGGCTAAAGAGGAAGACTAGTTGATGGGAAATCTATCGGTGATCGGGGGCAAAGCCAAAGGCTTCAACCTCAAGTCCGTTCCTGGAAGCGGAACACGGCCGATCATGGCCAAAGTCAAAGCGGCTTTGTTCAATATCCTCTCACCTTATCTTCTTGGCTCGACCTGGCTGGATCTGTTTGCTGGGACCGGCAGCGTGGGTATTGAGGCGCTCAGCCGAGGTGCCAGCCTGGTCCGCTTTGTGGAAAACCAGAATACGGCAGTGAAGACCATCCAGGCAAATTTGGAGCATACCGGTTTAGCGAGCGAGGCGGAGGTTTGGCCCAAGAATGTCTTTACAATGTTGAAAGAGCCAGCTGATAGAAGATTTGACTTTGTCTATATCGCCCCTCCCCAGTTTAAAGATATCTGGGTCCAGACTCTCTATGCCCTGGATCGGAATCCAGACTGGCTCCTCGATGACAGTTGGATCGTGGTCCAGATTGATAAAGTTGAATTTCAACCCTTGGAACTGGACAATCTGGAATTATTTGACCGCAGGACCTACGGCAATACGGAACTTGTATTCTATATGGTTAAAGATGGGGTGATCGGACCTGTGATCGGGTGATCCTGTGAGGGGGTGACTTTGTGACGCTGAGACTGGGGGTACTTCTGAAAGCCTGTTTCTGGATGCAGAACGCTGATCACTGACTATCGATCCTTGGACTTGGTATGTTGTTCACCATGCTCCGCTTCCTTCGCTTCGCTCAAGACAAGCAGGACAAGGAGGACAGACAGGACATATCCAAGTTGCTCCGATATTTTTCACTATATAATTATTATTTTCAATTTTCTATTGTTAATCAGTAAATTCCACTACCAGCTTATCATGCTTATCGTAATAATATCGGGCTGAGAAGGGCGGGTCGGATATCTTCGCCTTCAGCACCAGGGGTAGGAGGACAGGAAGGTCCTCAACCAAGTCTTTCCCATCTATCTCATCAAACGGCACCCATTGCAGCTCTCCTTCTTCAGAAGGACGAATTTCCCCTTTCTCGCAGCTGCCTTTCATCACATAAAGACCAATGCCGATAGGCTGGCCGGTATCCACGGTAACAGTGCCCGCCAGCCAGAGGTCCTCTGCGACCAGCCCGGTCTCTTCCAGCAGCTCCCGCCTGGCAGCACTGAGTACAGCTTCCCCGCGCTCCACATGTCCTCCGACACCGTTATAGCGCCCGGCCCAGATCCGTTTATTAGAGGCGCCTTTTAACAAAAGAACTGATTCCCCGCGAGTGACGAAAATCAATGTGCGGGGAATCAGCTGATATCGATCCGGGTTGAGGCCCTGGTCGGAAACAGGCATCTCAATCTGCCAGATCGGAGGTGTCTTCTGCTTCTACATCACCCAGTAGGTAATGCGCCAGCTTGGCTGGAACATGGATTGGCTGGATATGTTCATCCACATAAGGACGGGTATCCGCCATGCCCAGGCGGTCGAATAGATCCTTGAATTGGATCTCCCAGGCAGCTTTCACCTTGTCAAGCTGGTCAGGAGATATGTTCCAGATGGCTTTTTTGAAAGCCCCCAGGGCTCGTTTGCGGGTTTTGTAATAAAACTGCTCGTCTGTTTGGCCCTCTTTGCGTTCATGAGCGTGATTCTCGTCAAGATAGGCATAGATCTTTTCCCGCAGATCTCCTGGCATTTCGTTGTAAAGGATGTTCTGGAAATTGGTGGCCAGGTGGACTTCCAGGGTATCGTATTCCGGGAACTTGCTGAAAGCAGTTTCTGGGAGAGTGGAGGCGCCGTGTTGGACTGCGCCACCTAACCCGTAGCTTTCCCGGGCCACTTTTCCAAGGTGCTGGAGGAGATCAAAATCCACTGCAACTTTCTTGATGCTGCCGTCAGGGAGGACTACACCACCGTGAGAGGTTCCAGTGAGCACGGAAATCTTGCTCAATCCTACTGCTCCAGGGGCAACTTTTTCCAGATCCACTTTCAGGCTGTCCAGATAAGCCCGCAGTTCCTCCTCAGTGGAGTTCTCTTCTCCGACTTCCCCGATCTCTCCTCCGATCGAAACGGTGATCCCCTCGGGTTCGATCTCGCGGATGAATTGAGTGAAATAGGCAGTCAGCTCTGAATTGAGGACCTGCTGTTGGACTACATCTTCCACGCTGAGGTCTACCAGGGTTGAGGTGTCCACATCGATATTGTAGAATCCTGCCTGGATGGCTTCACGGGTGAGATCTTTGACCGTCTGGACCTCTGTTTCAGGATCCTCTTTGTAGCGGCTGGCAGAGATCTGGTAATGGTCACCCTGGATAAAGACCGGACCTTTGTAGCCGGCAGCAACAGCTGCGCCGAGGATATTGGCTGCGTACTCAGAGGGGCGCTGATCGGTGTAGCCTGTTTCTGAACGGGCCAGTTCAAAAATAAATGCTCCCGCATTCATTTTCTGGGCGATGGTGAAGATGATCTTGGCAGCATAGAAAGTCAAGCTGCGCAGGTTAATGGCGGGCACTGTGAAGGTGTTGGGCACTTCTCCCCGCCCCCGGGCTAGATAAAGGTCATGAATGGAATTGGGATAGACACCCGCTGCAGCGGCAATCAGGCGGACAAGATAGCGGGATAACATGCGGTTCCCTTCCTCATCATCCAGGACAGCTTTCTTTACCAGGAGTTCGATCTTTTTTTGCAGTTTCTTCTCATCAAGGATGGAGACACTCTTGCCTTCAAGTTTAACAGAGCTATCCAGAAGATTGATCAAATCAGCTAATTTTTCCTGAGACATTTTTTCTCCTCTGACGTATATTAATACCGAGTACATTATAAACCGTCGTCTTCCCTAGACAAGGGATAGCACAAGGACAGCCAGGGATTTGCATTACTGATCCAGTGGGTTCGTGTTCTCAAGGGTTTCTTAGAAGGATAGAAAATCAATTTCATGTATAATTATTTCAGGTAGGGCTTTCTTTTTAGAGGAGGAATACAATGACTGATTTCAAGGGCCAAATTGAGGAAGGGCGGGGGAAGTTAAAGAATCTGCTCCTGAAGATACCTGGATTCAAGGGGTATATAGAGATGGAGGACCGCCGCACAGCTGACAAGATGGTCCGCGATGCGGTGGCAGACCGCTACCAAGAACAGCTGGACCGCCTGACCAGTGTGATGAGCGAATTTGTGGACCGGGGTGACCTGGAATATATGGATAAGTTGGAGGGTATTGCCGTCAAGATCCGCACCTTTATCGATAAGATCCGCCACGCGGTGTATGGTTACAGTGGCTTTTTCGATGCCATCAAGATCGATCAGGAGAAGCTGGATAAATTATATGGGTATGACCAAGCTTTGCTGGATGGGATCGAGGGCATCTCAGAGACCCTGGACAGCCTGGCATCCGCTGTGGAATCGGACAAGATCAAATCCTTGATCGCTACCTTAACCCAACAAGCCGCCGATATGGTCACAAAAGTGGATCAGCGAGTGGAAGAGATCACCCGGGAAGAAGACCTTCCCAGCGCTCAATAATCAAGAGAACCACGAGGAGAGAACGCAATGGCTAGAGTATTTGATGTAATTGAATATCCAAATGAGATGGATGATGAGTTGATCCATCGCTTTCCTGAGGGGGAGGCTGGAGATTTCAGGATAGGTTCCCAGGTGATTGTCCGGGAATCCCAAACAGCGGTATTTTTCCGGGATGGCAAGGCCCTGGATGTCTTTGGGCCCGGACGACATACCATCACCACTGCCAACATCCCCCTGCTAATAGACCTGATCAAAAAAGTCTTTGATGATAAGACACCCTTCCCAGCCGAAGTCTACTTTGTCTCCCGCCGGGAATTCCCGGATGAGAAATGGGGGACTCCCCAGCCGATAATCGTCAGGAATCCAGGCATGGGTTTAGGGGTGGCGTTGCTGAAAGGCTTTGGTACTTACGGCTATCAGATCGGCGATCCCCAGCAGTTTGTGACCCAGCTGGTAGGTGCGCAAGGCATGTTCCGCACAGCCGATATTGAGACGCGCCTGCGCCATATCCTGCTGACAACTCTATCGGATTTGCTGGGAGAAACAGCCAAGGAAAATGACATCACCAACCTGGTTGGCTTGCAGAGTGAGATCAGTGCAGGTGTCCGTGCAAAAGCCAGCGACCAATTTAAAGCCCTGGGTCTGGAATTAAAGACCTTCCTGATAGCCAATTTGCGCCCCTCAGAACAGTCGATTCAAGAGCTGCGGGATATGGGAGTGCTCGACATGGATACCTACACCCGCCTGCAGGCAGCCGACGCTCTGTTAGAAGCTGCCCAGAACCCCAGCGGAGGTGCTGGTCTAACCGCCGGCATCGGCGCTGGAATGGGGGTGGGCAATCTCCTGAATCAATCCCTGCAGGGAATGACAGGGGGAAGCGCACCAACAGGAGGTGCGGGAGCTATGCCTGAAGTGATGAGCCCTGCTGAGGCAGCTGGCTTTTTGAAAGTCTCTGAGGAAGATGTGATAGCTGCCCTAGAAGCGGGTGATCTGAAAGGAAAAAAACTGGGGAACGCTTACCGGATCAGCAAGGAAGCTTTGATGGCTTTCCTGAACAGTTAATATAATTACTACCAAAGAAACAGCCTGATGTCATTATCAGGCTGTTTTTCTTTAAGGGTGTCTCTTGGATCAGGTGATGGATTCCAAACCGAAATAATCCTGGACCGTTTTCACGGTATAGGTAGGGAGGTTGGTATCTCCCTTGGCTTCCTTGCGGATGAGCTTTTTGAGCTGCCGGGCATGCAGGGTTGGTGCAGGCGCGTTCTCGGCTTGGATCTCAGCATTTTCATTTGAAAATACCAGAGCGGATTTGACCTCAGGGAGCTCAAATTCGGGAATTTTCTCCAATTCCTTACGCATTCTTTCCTGGCTGAATTTGATTTCCTTATCAGGCCTGCCAAGGCTATCCTGCGCGAAAAAGCGCAGGTAGAAATTTCCACCGGTCTTTTTCCAGCGGCCTTTCTTCTCGTCGTAGGTGATTTTCCCTTTTTGTGGGAAGGGATACAATACCCAGATCCCTGCCGGCCCGACCAAGAGGTGGTTCACCGGGCTTTGATAATGATAAAGGGCATACTCGTCATCCAGCCCTTTTAAAGCAGCGTCAAGTTCTT
>Ga0207796_1000464_pt1 | contig 16503 bp, 12 predicted proteins | sample Pon1CUnioCityCA_6_FD_187274 | JGI IMG/M metagenome (GOLD analysis project Ga0207796, IMG submission 187274) | Marine sediment microbial community from Union City, CA, USA - Pond 1C Sediment 1 (SPAdes) | ecosystem: Environmental > Aquatic > Marine > Intertidal zone > Salt pond sediment ...
CGTGAGCATCAGCGAGGCGGTCTCCTTGGTCACAGTTGGGGATTGCTTCCTCGCTGCGCTCGTCGCAATGACAGGCTCTGTCATTGCGCGCTGAGTGGCGGGACCCGCCATGGATGAACTCGCAGACAATCGAGCCTGCGCCAAGCGACATTGCAGCGGCCCTGAGTTGATGCACCATTCAGGGCCTTTGCCTGGGCATGGACGCCGAGCAGGTACCTTCGTCGCAACGTCGCGCCCCTAGTTCTCACACTCTCATTCCGTAGTCGTGACCCATCTCCACGCTGGAAGCAGGTCATCGAGGCATACCCAGGACGCTGTACCCACCACCTAGAGCTATATTCCCTCAAAGAGATCGATGAAGAGGTCCGCGATTGGCTTCGAAGCGCTTGGGAGACTGCAAACTAGGACTGCAGCTGCAGCCGCCAAACGCCGGGATACAGGATTTGACACCCGCACCGAGATCTTGCATACTATCCCCACTACCTATTGGAGCGATGACTATGGATCAAAACGAGCTGGTACGCCTGCTGGCATCGGCGGTGCTGATCGTCGCCCTGACCGGCCTGGGCTTGTACGTGGTTCGCCTCGTGCGCAGGCGCCTCCTGGCCTGGACCACGGTGGTTGACGCGGTCCGCGACCCACGCCGGAAGCAGCTAACTACCATCATTCAGCTCTTGCATTGGATCGTGGTCGTTGCCCTGGTTCTCTCAGCGGTACTGACCCTGCTGGCAACCTTTGGCATCGACATCACCCCGGTGCTTGCCAGTGCTGGCGTGGCTGCCCTGGCAGTGAGCCTCGGCGCGCAGACTGTGATCAAGGACTTTATCGGGGGGCTGCTCATCATCCTGGAGAACCAGTACGCCGTCGGTGACTTTATCTCTGTGGCTGGCATCGAGGGCCGGGTGGAGCACATCACGCTGCGCGCTACCCAGGTTCGGGGGCTGAACGGCGATCTTCACGTTGTGCCCAACGGCGAGGTGCGCGTGCTCACCAACAAGACCAGGGACTGGTCGCGCGTCATGCTGGATGTGGGCGTGGCCTACGAGGAAGAGATGGACCGGGCCCTGTCGGTATTGGAGGCCGCGAGCGAGGCCTTTGCCCAGGACCCTGCCTTTGCGCCGGATGTCCTCGAGCCGCCAGAGGTCCTCGGGCCTGTTGGCCTCGGCGATTCGGCGGTGATCATACGGATAGCTGTCAAGATCTCGCCTGGCAAGCAGTGGGAGATCGGGCGCGCGCTGCGCAAGGCAGTGCTGGCTGCTTGCGAGCGAGAGGGCGTGGAACTGCCTTACCCGCGCCAGGAGGTCTGGGTGCGCACACCAGGGCAGGAGAGCGCCAGTGAGCCGTAGCGGCAAAGAGAGCACGGAGCAGGCAATGAACCGGCAGCGTCTGGAAACGCTGCTGGAGATCTGCGCTGCCGCCTCCGAAGTCCTGATCCTGCCCCACAACGACCCCGATCCCGACGCCATTGGCAGCGCCCTCGCCCTGGCCTACCTGATCCGGGAAAAGCTGGGTATCAATGGACTCGTGGCCTATAGCGGCATCATCGGCCGGGCCGAGAACAAAGCCCTGGTCCGCTATCTGGGCCAGCCGTTGCAGCGCCTGGCAAACTCGGACATGGAGACGATCCGCCCCGTTGCGCTGGTCGATACCCAGCCTGGCACTGGAAACAACGCCCTGCCACCCGCGGCTCGAGCGGCAATCGTCATCGACCACCATCCACGGCAGGCACTCAGCAAGACCGCGATCTTTGCCGACGTCCGCCCCGAGATAGGCGCCACCTGCACCATGCTCACCGGATATCTTCAAGCCGCCGGAGTAGAGCTGCCCCAGTGGCTGGCGACGGCGCTATTCTATGGTATCAAGACGGACACGCTGGGCCTGGCGCGCGGCGCCAGTTCAGCCGATGTTGCCGCCTATTTCTACCTGCAGGGCCAGGTGGACGTCGAAGCGCTGGCCGAAATCGAGCAGGCCCAGCTCCCCATTGAGTACTTTCAGCAGCTAGACGCGGCGTTGCACGCCGCCCGGCTCTACGGCGACCTCGTGATCTCCTACGTCCCTCAGGCTCACCGCCCTGACCTGGCCGCCGAGATGGCAGACTTGTTCCTGCGGTTGGAGGGGACCCAATGGGTTGTGTGCATCGAGGCCTACAACGACGAGCTGATTCTGTCCGTGAGAACGCGGGAGCGCCGCGGCGGCGCTGGACTGGCGGTACGCGCCATCGTGGCTGAGCAAGGCACCGCAGGAGGCCACGGGACGATGGCGGCAGGGCACGTCCCGTTACATGGCAGAGATCCCGACGGGCTAGCTCAAGAACTCGTGAAACGCGCCCTGCGGCACCTGGGCAAGGCGCCCGATACCGGCATCCCCCTCACTGCTCCCCCTGGCAGCGAACAGTAGCGAGCAGGACTCTGCCCTGCCCCACTCATCGCCTTTGTGCCCAACGTATGGGGCCGCGCACGGAACTTGGGCCGGGGCAGGTTAGGTATGATCCACAAGAAGTAGATCCTTGTCGACTGGGTGTGACCGGTCGGATCGTAACCCCAGCCCTGATGGCCACGGCCAGATAGAACTAGCCATGTGCCTGATCCATGGACAGCTCTTCGCGATCAGCTTGCAACCCCAAGGCGAGAGAACCCTTCAGGGGTATGCACAGGACAGTCAGAACACCAGGCCTATCGCGTACTAAAGGTTGTCGATTACCAAACGACCTACCGAGTCAGCCAGCTCAAAGGAAAAGATCTGGGAGTAGAAAAAGAGCTCGGCCTCCAGCGCCCGCTTCAAGTTCTCCGCTCGACGGAAGCCGTGCTGCTCGCCTTCAAAGGGCACGTAGGCCACAGCCACTCCCTTCGTCCGCAATGCCTCGACCATCTTTTCAGCCTGGCTAGGTGGCACTACCTGGTCCTCGAGTCCCTGGAAAAAGATCACGGGACAGTTCAGGCGATCGGTGAAGTGGATCGGTGAGCGCTCCATATAGCGTTTGCGGCGCTCGGGGTAGGGCCCCACGAGGCGGTCCAGGTAGCGTGACTCGAACTTGTGCGTCTCCTTTGTCAGTGCCTCGAGATCGCTCACGCCGTAGTAGCTTGCGCCCGCAGCAAAGAGCTCCCGGAACGTCAGCGCGCAGAGCGTCGTGTAGCCGCCGGCGCTGCCGCCACGGATGATCAACCGCTGGCCATCAACGTCCCCACGCTCGTCCAAATGGCGCGCGGCATTGACGCAATCGTCAACGTCCACAATCCCCCACTGGCCATTGAGTCTCTGGCGATAGGCCCGACCGTAGCCCGTGCTGCCGCCATAGTTCACATCCAGCACGGCAAAGCCGCGGCTCGTCCAATACTGGTAGCCCAGGTTGAACGTGCTGTCGGTGGCCCCTGTGGGTCCGCCATGGCTGATTACCAGCAACGGCGGTCTCTCCTGCCGAGGACCGGTATAGTCGCGGTTCCGGGGCGCATAGAAGAAAGCATGGGCCGTCAGTCCCTTCTCAGTCGGGAACTCGACGGGCACCGGCAAAGAGATGTAGGTGGGATCGATGTCGGCCTGGCTTTGGCGTCGCAGCACGCGACATTCGCCCGTAGCCAGCTCCAACTCCACGACGGCAACTGCTTCGGTCGGAGAGCCACCAAGAAACAGAGCGCGGCGAGAATCGGCTCGTATCTGGGTAATCATCGTGTAAGGGGTGTCGATAGCTTCCAGGTGGCCCGTGCTCGTGTCCAGTCTCGCCAGGTGCCAGTTCCCCTTCTGTCCATACGCACAGATGATGCTAGCATCGGAGGCAAAGGCGTAGGTCGACATACCGAACACCCATTGGGGCAACCCGAACTCGGCCTCCATCGCGTACAGTGACTCGACGTGCCCGTCGCTCAAGCGACATAGATTCCACCAGCCCGTGCGATCAGAGGCAAAGAACAACGTGCCATCGGGCGACCACTCTGGCTGGAAAACCGACTCTGCTTCTCCGCCAGCGACTCGTCTTGAGTCTAGCAGGCTGCCATCATCGGCCAGGCTGCCCAGCCACAGCTCAGTACCATCCCAGGGCATTTTCGGGTGGTTCCACGTGAGCCACGCCAGGCGCGTCCTATCTGGGCTCAGTCGAGGCGAGGCATAGAAATCATTGCCTGCTGCCAGCACCTGGCGCGGCTGCCTGCCCTCGAGGTCGACGGAGACCAAGGAGTTGGCAGCCTCCTCTCCAGCTCCACCGTGATCCTCGCAGATGCAGAACATCCTGCCCCTGCGCTCGTCAATGACACCGTCGGCATAGCGAAGCTTTGCTTCAGGAGTGATCGCACGCGGTTCGCCGCCCGACTCCTGGCGGTAGAGCCGCTGGTCGTCCCAGTTGGAGAAGTAGACTGTGCCCCCTGCCACCGTGTAGGAGCCTCCCCCGTACTCGTGCACCTGCGTGCGAGCATTGAAGGCAGCTGGCGTGACGTCGGTGGCCTGCCCGCCGGGCGACAGCCGCACGACCGTATAGCGTCCGCCCTCTTGCGGACGCATCTCGAGCCAGTAGACATCCTCACCATCAAGCGTAATGGATGAAAGCCTGACTGCTTCGGCAATGACCATCTCTGCATTGATCGGTGATTTCCACGAACCGTATGTAGCTACGAATGGTTCAGACATAGATTGCCTCCTTTAGAGCCCAACTTGCGGCGCACCCGACCATCCAAGCCAAGCGACTCTGCCAGTCTCTGCCTCATTTCCTTGTCGATTCGTACTTTTGCTCCGCAGTGGTCTCCAGGGGATTGGCGGCCGGTCGATCACCCGCTCTCCGACGTGATTCGCGTGGTCTTTTTGCCCGAGATCACCCAGTAGCTATTGGCAGTCTCAAACATTGGATGGATCCGGCTGATAACAGCATCGGTTGCCCCCATGATGATCTGGTTGTTGGCCTTTGACACAGCCATCGAGAAGGTCTCGCCATTCTTCCAGTTCATCAGTGCGACAGGTATGCCATACGCCCCATTTGCATAGACATCCTTGGCGCCGCAGGCAACCCTGAATCCGGCCGCAACCAGATCATCCGCCACAGTCTCTCCCCAGCAACAGGTACTAAAGCAGGCACGCAACTCCGCTCCGAGGTTCAGTGCCCCGAGTTTCTGTCGAATTGATCCTCCCTCGCCGCCTGTCAGCACCCTGTCACGGAAGTAGATGCCGTCTTTCCGCCCGTGGAGCATCAACACGGTATCGACTGCCTTGATGCCGGCACTGCCAGCCAGGTCGGCTAGGGAACTCACAAAGTTGGCCGAGGTTGCATCGGCACCTGTAAGAGATGCAACTTGCTTGTAGTCGCTCTCGAGAAAGCCCAGGACTGTCCTCGGACCCAGGCTTTCGAGCAGCTTGTACAACTCTTTGAACTGCGACAGGCCTTCGTCGACCAGATCAGAGACCACCAGGAGCGCTCGCTGACCCTTTTCGATGGTACCGTCAATAAAGGTCGCCGTGGCCCTGTACTTGATGAAAGGCTGGGACCCACCGTCAAACCACCAGTGCACCTCCGCCTGCTTTCGCTTTCCGGTTGTGCCGTGTCCAGGCTGCTCATGCACGCGAACACCCGGCCTGTGCCTGCCAGTCACAAGCTTGGCATCGAAACCCGCGAACTGGTATCCTTCTGGGATGTCGAACCTAAAGGTGTCGTCATCCTTGCGCCCCATTCCGAGGATGCCGTCATGCTGTACGACCCAGGATTTCGTCATTTTCATCACGCTCATGCCCCTCCCTTCTGTCAAGTCCCCGTATTTTCGCCGGAATCCACGCTGTCTCCAGTCGCCAGCCCGGGATTTCGGCACTCATCCGTATTCACCCAAAGCTTAACCAAATGCCACGGATCGGATCCCGTGGCGGCTGCAGCTGAGCTATTGGCAGTCGCCCAAGATTGTGAATCTACCACTCTTCCCACAGGATGCGAACCCCAGCCGTCGAGTCGGGATGCAGGTGGATCACCTCACCGCCCGGACCGAGCAGAAAACAGTTCCACATGCGCGGGTAGGTCGGTGTCGAACATTGGTAGGCAGTGTCATAGCCAGATTCGGGGACGGTGGCCCAGCCCAGGCGCTCGCGCACATCTTCCTCATAGGGCCACTCGACTTCCCCGCGCCAGACGAGGCCAAAACCGCTGATCGGCTCGTAGAGGCTGGGCGGCGGTTCCTCACCGATGCGATTGTCCTCAGAGGCGCCGGGCTCTAGTTGCAGCCCCACGGTGCGGCGCACCACCTGAAAGCCCTGCTCGTCAGGCTCATCGTAAAGGACGTAGAACTCGTCGGTATCCTCGACCCAGATCATCAAGCCCCGCTCAAAGTGCTGGGAGGCGGCATAGGAGGTGCGGGCCTCCCCCTCCGGGCAGCGCAGCGGGGGATCCGCAAAGAACCACTGGCGCAGATCCCGGCACTGAGGATGAAGCTCGACAGTCTCCAGGGCAGTCTCTTCATCGACATGCGCCCACAGGGCGAAACCGGTGTAGCTCATGGCCTGCTCGTCCACAACGAAATCCCGTGTGCCACTCAAGGGTACATCCTGGCAGCCCGTGGGGCCGGTACCGATCAGCGGGCACAGCTCGGCCCATTGCCCGCTGGCCTCCCAGGCGAGGTGCACGACATCGCCCAAGTTCTGGGTGATGGTTGGGATGGCGGTGAAGGATAGGACAAGGGGCGCTGGGATCGGGGTAGTCGGCACCGGCGTTCTGATCTGTGAAGCAGAGATCGGCGATGGGGTTGCAGGCTGCGATCCGCCGGGCGGCGTCGTACGCGAGGGGCGCGCCGTGGCTGACGCGGCGGTGGAGGCCACATCCATAGTCATCTCCATGGTCGGCAGGCTGGCAGTCTGCGTGCCTGTCACCGCCCTTGAACTAGGCAACGGCGTGGATGAAGGCTGGACAAGGGTAGACGGCGGGCCGGACACGGTGGTCGATGTGCTGTCACAGGTGGTGAGCAGAGCGGCGAACAAGGCCAGCATGACCGCCAGGGGCCAGATGGCACACACTCGGGACATGACGCTCTCCTTTCCCCAGAGGGCACCTTGTTGCCAGGACCATTATAGTCTAGAAACCCGGCCGCGTCAAGAGAAGGCAAATTCGCTCGCAGGGCACCGTCTCATAGGCAGCCACCGCCACCCAAAACCCCAGCCGGCCCGGCGCTGAAGCACCGGTCTGAGGCCTGTCCATGCGGACAGGCTGCCAAGCCTGCTTCAGCAGGCTATTCTGTCTATTTCAACCGAGTTAGGGCGCTTTAGCGTCCTTCGGTCTCTCAGCCGGGGGCTTTAGCCCTCGGCGAACGGCGCTGACGAAGCCAAGCATGGTTACCGGATCATTTTCTCAGCTTTCATCAGCCCTCGGCGGACGGCGCAGACGAAGCCACACATGGTTATCGGATCATTTTCACAATCGTCATTGGGCCAGCGGGAGCTAGACCACGACAGGATCCTAACGGCAGGACGGGACAATTGACCGGGGTTGCCAGCAGTGATATACTTGACCACATCCAGGCATTGGACACGGTTCCCTACCGGATGGGTGCTTTTGGCCAGCACAGACGTGCCAGACAAAGACCGAACCTGGTGGGACCGCGATAGCGAATCAGAGCATAACAGGAGATAGGAGGAAGTCTGTGTGCACAGAGGGGCGGACAACAACTACGGATGCAGGCAAAGACGACACCTTTGTGCTTTATGACCTGCGCATAGAAGTGGTTGGGTGCCAGCCAGGGAAAACGATGGTCTGCAACCACCCTGTGGGTTCCTATTTCGAGGTGAGGGGCGAGAACCTTTCCCTGCCACCTGGACAGACCTTCCCCATCTATCCCCTGGCAGCGTTGCTCCCGTTGATCCCAGCCAAACAACGCAGTACCCACAAGAACGACTGGATGTCCACCGATATGGATGTGGCCTGCCCTGATCCTCACTGTGGCGGCATCTTTCGCATCAAACGTATCGGAAAAAGCACATTCCGTCACAGCGATGTGAGCGCCGTGCCCATCGACGGGCAGGAAGAATAGCCATGCCAACTGTGGAACGGTACCGCCTTGCACCAGAGTATACTATTTCGCGCGTGATCAAGGGCGGTTGGCAGCTTGCTGGCGGACATGGACCGATCAACCGCGAGCAGGCCCTGCACGACATGCTGCTTTATGTCGAAAAGGGCATCACCACCTTTGATTGCGCCGACATTTACACGGGGGTGGAGACGCTGATCGGTGAGTTCATTCGCCGCCACCAGACTGCCATGCGCAACGGCACATTGCCCAACGTCCAGGTCCACACCAAGTATGTGCCTGATCTGGATGCACTCTCGACCCTCACCCGCAAAGATGTCCAGGTCACAGTGGATCGCTCCCTGGAACGGTTGGGCAACGAGTGTCTGGACCTGGTGCAGTTCCACTGGTGGGACTATGATGTGCCAGGCTACGTAGAGGCGGCCCTGCATCTGAGCGCGTTGCGAGATGCGGGCAAGATCAGACAGATCGGCGTCACCAATTTGGACGTCACGCGCCTGGCAGAGCTCCTGGAGGCGGGCGTACCCGTGGTCTCCAACCAGGTCCAGTACTCTGTCCTGGATCGCCGGCCAGAACGGGCCATGGTCGAGTTCTGCGAGAGACACGGCATCGCGCTTCTCTGTTATGGCACCATCGCCGGTGGTTTCCTGTCAGACCGATACTTGAATGCGCCAAAGCCGGAGCTACCGTGCGAGAACCGGTCACTGACAAAGTACAAGCTCATCATTGACGAGTTCGGTGGGTGGGAGCTTTTCCAGCGGCTGCTGATGACTATGAAAGAGATCAGTCTTTGGCACGGCGCCAGCATAGCGACAGTGGCTACCCGCTACATCTTGCAGAAGATGGGAGTGGGTGCCGCCATCGTTGGCGCCCGGCATGCGCGCCATCTACCCGACACGCTGCGCATCTTCCGCTTTTTGCTCTCAGAGAAAGACATCAGGGCTATTGAAGACATCACCAATCAGGCGGCAGGACCAGAGGGGCACATCTATGGTTTGGAGCGTATCAAGGGTGGCAAGCATGCGGCCATCATGAAGTACAACCTCAATCGGCCCAGCGAGCCATAGTCGGTTGATCCGGTGACGACGCGTGGCTCCGTCCGCGCTGGTTGCCGGGGGCCAAAGCCCGCGGCTCATGCCCGCCCTACGGGCAGGGCGACGAAGGACGCCAAAGCGCCCTAGTTCGATCAAAATGGTCAGAATGGCCTGCTTCAGCGGGCTTGGCGCCTGTCCGTCAGGACAAGCCTCAGACCGGCGCTTTGATGTCGGCCGGCGCTTTGGCGCCGGGCAGTCTGGGCACTTTGACGGACCATACCGTAGGGCCCAGTCAAAGCCGGTTTGTGCCCGCGTTTGCTCGCGGCCGATTGCCTTCCGCCGTCGCATACTCGAGATCGCCAGATCTCGAGTGAGCAATCTCGGCTTTGCCACGACTTTGACGGGACCCTACCGAACAGGCTCTTGCACCTTCCCCCCGAATCTGGTATCATAGGAGCATGACACAATCCACCCAGCTTGAACAATTGAAGAATCATATCGACATCACCCAAGTGCCCTTTAGCGACCGGGGCTCGCGCCTGCTGGTTTTCCAGTACCCCGACAAGGCTCACCTCTATGTCAAACTGGCCGAGCGCCTGACCGCCATCCAGCCCGGCCTGGACACCTATCGTTTTCGACCACCCTATATCCAGGACCTGTGCTTTGTGGACGGTGAGGGCATGCCCCTCACCTATAACCTCACCACCTATCCGCACGCGCTCCATTTTCAGACACGTCTGGGCACCTTCTCGCTGGCCTTTCACCAGAACGACACGCTTGCGGTGGGCTTGCCTCCTGATGCAGAGGCCGGCATCCATTTCCGCGTCAGCACCCAGATCTGGCAGCAAAACGACGACGGCGGCAGCCTGGTCGGGGTACGCAACCTTTCCTACCGCACCAACGGCCAGGTGCTCAAGAACGAGATGGGATTGGAGCGCGAGGCCTATGTCATCGAGTTTGTCGTGGACGGTGGCGACGACCTGGCGATCCACCTGAACATCCGCAACGACCTGCGTCTGGACGGCGAGCCTGCACCCTTTAGCCAGACTCTCGCCGCTGCCGAGGAGCGGTGGAGCGATTGGTTCGTTCAGGTGCCGCCCGTTGCCGAGCGCTTTCAGAATCACTACTACTACGCCTGGTGGGTGATGAGCAACAATCTGGTCGCTCCCCTGGGACGTGTGGAGCACGAGGCCATGATGCCCTCCAAGGTGCAGTACGTGGGCGTGTGGAACTGGGACGCTTGTTTTCACACCCTGGCCTTCCGTCACGTTGACCCGGAGCTGGCCCGCAACCAGCTGCGCACTATGCTGGCCTGCCAGCTGGCTGACGGCATGATCCCTGACGCCGTGTATGACGAGGCGGTCGTGGCTGATATTGAGCACCCGCTGCGGGCGGAGGTCACCAAGCCCCCGATCATGGCCTGGGCGGCGCTCAAGCTGGACGAGATCGACCCCGATCCCGCGTTCCTGCAGGAGATCTATATCCCTCTCGTGCGCTGGAATGCCTGGTGGTTCGCCATGAACGACGACGACGCCGACGGACTGGCGCAGTACAACCATCCCTACTCCTCCGGCCTGGACGACAGCCCGCTGTGGGACTATGGCCTGCCGGTCGAGTCGCCTGACCTAAACACCTACCTGTGCGTGCAGATGGGATCGCTGGCCATGATGGCCGAGGCACTCGGGATGAAGACCGAAGGAGCCATGTGGCGCCGCCGCGCAGCCGCTATTGTACGGCGCATGATCGAGGACTTTTGGGACGAGGAGGCTGGCTTGTTCCGCGCCATGCGCGAAAACGAGCCGATCCCGGTAGTCACACCCTTTAACCTCTATCCCCTGTGGACTGGACAGCTGCCGGAGCCAATCCGCAAACGGGTGATCGAGCACCTGACCGACCCGGACCAGTTCTGGGGCGAGTACGCAATCCCGTCTGTGGCTCGCAACGATCCCCACTATGCCCCCGACCGGATGTGGCGAGGGCCGGTGTGGGTGAATATCAATTACATCTTTATCGAGGCGCTGAGACAGGTTGGAGAGCACGATCTGGCACACACCCTCCTGGAACAGACAATGGACCTGATCATGAGCCAGCCTGGCGTCTTTGAGTACTATCATGCCGAGACGGGCGAACCGCCGCCGGCTGCCGCTGCAGTTTTTGGCTGGACCGCTGCCGTCTTTATCGACCTGGCCATCCAGGCCAGCCGCGACGAGGCAGCGTCCGCAGGAGGGTCGCATGATGGAGCTGGATAGGGAAGGGATGCGCCAACGCTGCGAGGCGCTGCAGGCAGGCTTTTTCGCCGATCGGGCGCTGATCATCACCGCCAACCGGGCCCCAGTCACCTTTGCCCGCGATGAGGAAGGCTCTCTGCAGATGCAGCGGGGAGGCGGTGGGCTGGTCACCGCGCTGACTGACCTCTGCCGTTACGCCGAAGACGCCACCTGGATCGCCTGCGCCCGCACACCCGTCGACGCAGAGTGGCACCGTGGGCCGGTTGACCTGGATGAAGACTTGGGCATCCAGGTCCAATTCATCGCCCCTGACGAGCACGCCTATGAGGGCTACTATAACGTCATTGCCAATCCCCTGCTATGGTTCTTGCAGCACTCGATGTGGGACGTCCCCCGGGCCCCCGTCATCGATCGCACCACCTGGGAGGCGTGGGAAGATGGATATTGCGTTGTCAACCGCCAGTTCGCCGAGGCCATCGCGCAGCGCGTCCGGGAGATGGGCCGGCAGACGCTGGTCATGCTCCAGGACTACCATCTCTATCTCGTGCCCCGCCACCTGCGCGCAACACTGAGCCGGCGCGACCGTCCCACGGTCCTGCATTTCATCCACATCCCCTGGCCCGGCCCGGAGTACTGGCGCATCCTACCGCCAGCCATGCGGCAGGAGATCCTGAACGGACTGTGCGCTGCGGACGTCTTGGGCTTCCAGACCCGCGAGGATGCACAGAATTTCCTGCGCACCTGCGAGTCCTTCTTGCCTCGCGCCGCAGTGAACTATCGCCGCAGCCGGATATGGTTCCGCAATCACGCCACCCACGTGCGCGACTTTCCCATCTCCATTGACGTGGGAACGATCCGCAAGCTGGCGCTCTCGGCAGAGGTGGCGGAGCACGAAGCTGAGATCCGGGACATCGTTGGCGAGCGCCAACTCGTCCTGCGCATCGACCGTATCGAGCCCAGCAAGAACATCGTACGCGGATTCCTGGCCTTCGAGGAACTGCTGGCCCTCCATCCCGAGCACCATGGCAAAGTGACCTTCCTGGCCCTGTTGGTGCCTTCGCGGATGGACGTGGGTGAGTACACACGCTACTTGGACAGCCTCATGGCCACGGCTGGGCGCGTCAACGCCGCCTACGGCGACAGCGAGTGGGAGCCGGTGCGCGTGTTGGTCGGCGACAATTACCTGCGGGCGATCGCCGCCATGAAGGACTATGACGCCCTGCTGGTGAACTCGATTGCCGACGGCATGAACCTGGTGGCCAAAGAGGGGCCGATCCTGAACCACCGCGATGGCGTGCTTATCCTGTCCGAACGTGCCGGCGCACGCCAGCAGCTCGAGTCTGGCGCACTGATCGTCTCGCCCTGCGACGTCTATGCCACTGCAGAGGCGCTGCACCAGGCCCTGGTGATGCCCGCTGAGAAGCGCCATGACTGGGCACACCGGCTTCAGTGGATGATCGAAAAGGAGGACATCTCCGACTGGCTGTGCCGCCAGTTGCAGACCGTGGAAGAGTTGAATCTATAGGGAAGGAGCCAGCCCCGATGACCAAACCGCGGATTGCTATTCTGCATTACACTGTGCCCCCGGTCGTGGGTGGCGTGGAAGCCGTGATCCAGGCCCACGCCCAGACCTTTGTCCGGGCTGGCTACCCGGTCGTCATCATCGCTGGCGAGGGCGACCAGGATGCCCTGCCGGATGGCGCCAGCTTCCTGCACATCCCAGAGATGGACTCGCAGAACGAGCAGATCGCAGAATCGACCGCAGAGCTGGAGCAGGGTACCGTTCCGCAGGGGTTCGAATCCATGACCTCCCGCATAAGGTCAGCCCTCGCCTCCGCCCTTGACCCTGCTGACACCGTGATCGTCCACAACATCTTTACCAAGCACTTCAACCTGCCCCTCACTGCGGCTCTATTCGAACTGCTCGACGCGGGCCGGATAACGCGGTGCATCGGCTGGTGCCACGACTTTACCTGGACCAGCCCGCGCTCGGGTTCGCAGGTCCACCCCGGACAGCCCTGGGACCTCCTCCGCACGCAGCATCCGCAGGTGACCTACGTCGTCGTCTCCAAGAGCCGCCAGGAGGAATTGGCAGGGCTATTTGCCTGCCCGGAGGAAGAGATACGAGTAGTCTACAACGGCGTCGATCCCGGCGCGCTGCTCAGCCTGTCTGCCGAAGGCGCGGCGCTCATCGACCGACTGGAGCTTCTCGAGCAGGACCTGGTGCTGTTGATGCCCGTGCGCGTTACCCAGGCAAAGAATATCGAGTACGCGCTTCGTGTGGTAGCTGCGCTCAAGGCCCGCGGCATCCGCCCCAAACTGGTGCTGACCGGCCCGCCCGATCCCCACGACGCGCAGAGCATGGGCTACTTTCGCTCGCTGCAGGACCTTCGCCGCGAGCTGGGAGTGGAGGGCGAGATGCGCTTTGTCTTTGAATCGGGGACCGACCCGGAGGAGCCGAACTTTATCGGTCTGGACGTGGTCGGTGACCTGTATCGCGTGAGCGACCTCATGTTCATGCCCTCGCACAGAGAGGGATTCGCCATGCCGGTGCTGGAGGCCGGATTGGTTGGCATACCGGTAGTGGCTACTGGCGTGCCTGCCGCGGAAGAGATCGCAGGCGCAGACATGATCCGCATCGGCGAGGAGGAAGAGCCGGACCGACTCGCAGAGCGCATCCTGAGCTGGACCGAGGATAGCCCGGTGCACCGCATGCGGCGCCGGGTGAGCCAAAGGTATACCTGGCAGGCGATCTTTCGCCGCGACATCGAGCCTCTGCTCGGCGGGGAGGAGGCCTGATGGCACCCCTGCCCAAACACCTCACGCAGCGCCTGGCAGCAGCGGACCGGATCTGGCTCTTCCTGGATTACGACGGCACCCTGGCCGACTTTGCCCCGACGCCGGAGCATGTGGAACCCGACCCCGATCTGGTGGCGCTGATCACCCAGCTAGCCCAGCACCCCCGCTTCCGCCTGGCCGTGGTCAGCGGCCGGCGCCTGAGCCACGTGCAAGAGCTGGTCCCGGTCTCAGGTGTCCTCCTGGCAGGCACCTATGGTGTCGAGCTTCAGACTGCGGATGGCGAGCGGATCGACCGGCTGGACTATGATCGACTGCGCCCCGTGCTCGAGGCGCTGAAGCCCAAGTGGGCAGCCCAGATTGGTGAACACGAGGGATTCTTCCTGGAGGACAAGGGCTGGGCGCTGGCCCTGCATGCCCGTTTTGCCGCCCGAGATGAAGCTGATGAGGTGCTTTCCGGTGCGCATAGGCTGGCAGTTGCCGCCATGGACGAGGCTGATCCGGAGATGTTCCGCCTGCTCGGCGGGCACAGGTTCCTGGAGATCGGCCCCCGGCTGGCGCACAAAGGCCTGACGGTCGCCCATCTGCTGGATCGCTACCCGTGGCCTGGCGCGCTGCCCCTATATATGGGCGACGACGACAAGGACGAAGAGGCGTTTGGCGTCATCAAGGCCCGGGGAGGCATCGCCGTGGTGGTTGCCGCCGAGCCCCGACCAACGGAGGCCGACCTGCGCCTGAAATCCCCGCAGGCGGCCCGCCGCTGGCTGGAATCCTTGCTGCAGGCCTCCGCCTAAAGCTGAGCAGAGCCTTTCTACCTGTCCGGGGAAGATCCGCAAGCGCTGCTGAGCGCTTGCGGCAATCTCACACACTGTCTATCCCATCGGGCATCTTTACATCTTCCAGCGACGCCGCCTTGGAAAGTTGGCGCGCCGTTACTTTGGCCCCGCGCAGGTCTGCGCCCGTGAAATCAGTCTTGCCCAACTTGGCGCCGCCGAAGGTAGTATCGCGTAGATCGGCCCCACGCAAGTTGGCACCTCCCAGCCTGGCCCCGCCCAGCCGCGCGCCCCGGAGGTTCGCACCCTCGAGGTTGGCCTGCATGCGCAGATTGGCCCTGCGCAGATCGACCTTGCGCAGGTTGGCCCCGCGCATGTCCACACCCCGCAGATCTGCCCGGCGCAGGCTGGCTTTACGCAAATTGGCATCGGTCAGGTTCGCCAGAAAGAGATCTGCCCCACGGAGGTTGGCACGATGCAGGTCCGCACTGCGGAGGTCAGCGCTGCCCATCTTGGTCCACCGCAGATCGGCCTGTGACAAATGCGCCTCTCGCAGATCGGTTTCGCGCAAGTCAGCTTCCTGCAGATCGGCCCCCTCCAGATCGCACCCCCGCAGATTGGCTTTCCGCAGGTGAGCGCCCCGAAGATCGGCACCGCGCAACTCTTTGTCGGTCAGGTCCTCACCATCCAGGTGAGCGCCTACCAGGTAAGCCCCTTCGAGCTCGTCCCCATTATCGCCAGCCGGCGATTCAGCAGGGATGACGGCATCGCGCAGTGACGCCGCAAGTGCCAGCTGTTCGCTGGTTACCAGGGCCGCGGTCAGGTTGGCACTATCCAGACACGCCGCCCGCAGATCGGCGCGGCGCAGGTCGGCCCCGCTCAGGTCAGCTCCCCTGAGCTTGGCGCCCTGCAGGTCGGCCCCATAAAGATTGGCCGCGCGTAAGTTTGCCCAATTTAGGACAGCGGCGTTCAGGGTCGCTGCCTGCAGGTTGGCTCCACTCAGGTTGGCCCCCGTGAACTCGCGGTCGCCGGCCCGGTAGCGCTCGATAAATTGCTTTGCGGACATCCTTCTCATTCTTGCTGCTCTCCTTTTCTGCTTGCGATCACATTCGCGTTTGGCCGTGATCCACATGGAACTGAAAGCCGGAAAATCGAAAGCCGCTCGCTCCCCCAGCCCTGGCAGGGTACCCGCTGCCTCGAGGGACGCGAACGGCTCGTCTTTACTAGTATAGCTGCCTGGCCGCCCGCTCCGGCCTGGCTGTACTTCCCCACCCCCACGCTTGCGAGGGCTTCTCCTGCCTACTATTATAGCGCAGAATGACCAAAGTGGCAAGTAACAAATTGATCCGACCTGGAGGCATCGTGCAGTTTTGCCTTTTCTCCCCAGGTGCGGTACAATGATCTGACAACTCCGACTGGGGCTGGCTGCTGGCTCGCCCCGAGGCTGGAAAGGGTACAGATGGACGAACGCATTCACCAAGCTATTCTCGAGCGGTTGCAGCAAGGGAGACTACGCTGCAACCATGCCTTTGCCATCGCTCATATCCTGGGCGTGGAACCTCTGGCGGTCGGCATGACCGCGAACGACGCAGATATACGCATCTCAAACTGCCAATTGGGGCTCTTTGGCTATGGTCCCAAAGCCGAGGGCAAGCACAAGATCGTGCACGCCATGGAAGACGTGCCCCAGCGGCTC
>Ga0207796_1000465_pt1 | contig 16489 bp, 18 predicted proteins | sample Pon1CUnioCityCA_6_FD_187274 | JGI IMG/M metagenome (GOLD analysis project Ga0207796, IMG submission 187274) | Marine sediment microbial community from Union City, CA, USA - Pond 1C Sediment 1 (SPAdes) | ecosystem: Environmental > Aquatic > Marine > Intertidal zone > Salt pond sediment ...
TGGCGTTCATCCTGGTGGACCATTTCTTTGGCGGCGACGGACGCTACGAGCAGAAGATCGCCGCCCGCGAATTCACGGCGACCGAGTTGCGGGTGCTTCGCAAGACGCTGAGCCAGATCTTCGAGAATTTCGAAAAGGCCTGGTCGAGTCTTCTCGACCTCCGCTGCGAGCATCTCGGTTCGGAAGTGAACCCACAGTACGTGACGATCGCGGCCCCTTCCGAGGCCGTGGTGATCTCGGCTTTCGAGGTCGCATTGGACGGTGGCACCGGCGTTCTGCACGTGACGATCCCGTACTTCGCGCTCGAACCGATTCGGGAATCCCTCGGAAACGGCATCCAGCACGAAGGTGGAGAGGAAGACCGGGATTGGCGGGCGGCGATGCGCGGCGGTGTCGAACGCGCCGAAGTGCAGCTGGCTTCGGTACTGACCGAAGCCACCCTCAGCCTTGAGCAGGTCCTCCGGCTCAAGCCGGGCGACATCATTCCGGTCGAGTTGCCGAAGGCGGTCGTGGTGACGGCGGAGGGCGTTCCGGTGGTCCGCGGAGAGTTTGGCGTTTCCAATGGAAAGAATTCGATTCAGGTGACCGAGCGCGTAAGCAGCCTGGACTGAGCGGCAAGAGGCGAACCCAATGACAGAGAAAGAACACATGACCGAGAACGAAGAAGCCGCCGGTCTCGCGGCCGGGGAAAAGGCGGACACCCGTCAAGGTGACGCCACCGCTCCCGGGGCGGCTGCGAAGGCGGATCGCGCGGTCGAGAAGGCGCAGTTCGAAACCCTCGCGCGCGACAGCAGCTCCCCCGTGGCGCCCGAGGACGTCAATCTGGAGGTGGTGATGGACATACCGGTCACCGTTTCCGCCGAGATCGGGCGAACACGCATCCCGATACGCAGCCTTTTGCAACTCAGCCAGGGATCCGTCGTGGAACTCGATCGCCTTGCAGGAGATCCGCTTGACGTCTTCGTCAACGGAACCCTGATCGCCCATGGCGAGGTCGTGGTGGTCAACGAGAAATTCGGTATCCGCCTGACCGACGTCATCAGCCCAAGCGAACGCGTGAAGAAACTCAGGTAGGGATCGCCACGATGAACTTGCCAAGCCACGGAAATCCGATGAAGAGGATCGGAATCGCCCGGGCCGCCTTGCGCGGCATCCGGGGTCATCGTCCGGCGCCAGGCACCCTCTGTCTGGCCACCGTCTCCCTTGCATTTTCGGGCGTCCTGAACGCCGAGTCCACGGACAGTACCTGGCTCGCGGCCCCGGGGAGCGGCGTGAGCGCCGCTTACCTGGCCCAGTTGGTGATCGGCCTGATCCTCGTGGTTCTGCTGATCGTGGCGCTTGCCTACATCATGCGGCGCGTGAACGGCGGGGGGCACCGTTTGGGGACTCACTTCCGGGTGGTCAGCGGCATCTCGCTGGGCTCGCGGGAACGGATGATCCTCGTGCAGGTGGGCGAAACGCAGCTTCTGGTCGGGGTGGCGCCGGGCCGGGTGCAGACCTTGCTGGTGCTCGACGAGCCCATCGCCGTGCAGCCGGGCGCGGGTGACCAGAGCCACATGACAGACAGCCCGTTCGCGAGAAAGCTGCAGGGAATGCTGAACCGGAGTTCAGGGTCATGAGCCGCGTCCGCCCGATCTTGGCCGTCTTGCTGCTCTTCGCAGCGGCGCTGCAACCCGCGTGGGCGCAGAGCGGCGTGGAGGTTCTGAACGTAACGGCCGGATCCGACGGATCCCAGACCTACTCGGTGACCCTGCAGATCCTGATTCTGATGACGCTGCTGAGCCTCCTGCCAGCGGGGCTGATCATGCTGACATCGTTTACGCGGATCATCATCGTTCTCGCGCTGCTGCGCCAGGGTCTCGGAACGACGCAGACGCCTTCCAACCAGATTCTGATCGGGCTGGCCCTGTTCCTGACCCTGTTCGTGATGACCCCGGTTTTCGACCAGATTCATGTCGAGGCCGTGCAGCCTTACCTGCAGGAGGAGCTGTCGGCGGAACAGGCGGCCGTTGAGGCGGGGGGGCCGATCCGCGCGTTCATGATGGCTCAGACGCGCGAGAACGATCTCGCGATGTTCGCCCGCATCAGCGGCCGGGAAGGCTTCGACACACCGGCCGACGTGCCCTTCACGCTGCTGATGGCGGCCTTCATCACCAGCGAGTTGAAGACGGCCTTTCAGATCGGGTTTCTGATCCTGATTCCATTCCTGATCATCGATCTGGTGGTCGCCAGCGTCCTGATGTCGATGGGCATGGTGATGCTTTCACCCTTGATCATTTCGCTTCCGTTCAAGGTGATGCTGTTCGTTCTGGTCGACGGGTGGGCCCTGCTCATGGGCACGCTGGCGTCCAGCTTTTTCGTATGACCCTGCGGGGCACGATGCCGCCGCAGAGCGCAGACAGTGAGAGGTTGCCCAGATGACTCCGGAAATGGTTGTGGACCTTGGACGTCAGGCGCTGCTGGTCATGGTGCTGCTGAGCGCCCCGGTACTCCTGGCCGCATTGGCGATCGGCCTCGCCATCGGCATGGTCCAGGCGGCGACACAGATCCAGGAAATGACGCTGTCCTTCATTCCGAAACTCCTGGGGATGTTTGCCGCGTTGCTGCTTGCCGGGCACTGGATGCTCGACATCGTCGTGGATTACACCCTGCGCCTCTACCAGAGCATTCCGGGAATCATCGGGTAGTGCGGGACTGCGGAAAACCCAGAGCTGAAACTGCGTGAGCGACGGCAGAGATCATGAACTTCACTACAGCCGAAATCACCGCCTGGGTCGGGTCCGTCCTCTGGCCCTTCCTGCGCATCGGCGCAATGCTGGTCGCCGCGCCGCTGTTCGGTGCCGGCACCGTGACCGTTCGGGTCCGGCTCGCCTTCGCGTTTGTGCTGGCCCTGATCATCGCGCCATTGCTTCCGGATCCACCGGCCGTGGAACCCCTGAGCCTCGCCGGGCTGGCCATCAGCATCCAGCAGGTGCTGATTGGGGTCATGATCGGGTTCGTGCTGCAGATGGTGTTCAGCGCGATGACCCAGGCAGGGGAAACCATCGCACTTTCGATGGGTCTCGGCTTTGCCTCCATGGTCGATCCGCAACAGGGCGTTCAGGTCCCGATCATATCGACCTACTTCGTGATCATGTCGACCCTGATTTTTCTGGCCCTGAATGGCCACATCGCATTGATCGAGCTGACCCTGCTGAGCTTTTACAGCCTTCCCATCACCGTCGACGGGATCGGCCGTGCCGATCTCTGGGCGCTGGTCAGCTGGGGCAGCACGATGTTCATCTACGGGCTGCTGGTGGCCCTGCCGGCGGTGGCCTCGATGATGGTGGTTAACGTCTCGATGGGTGTGGTCACGCGGGCGGCACCCCAGTTGAACATCTTCGCAGTCGGGTTTCCGATGATGATTCTGCTCGGGTTCATTCTTCTGGTGCTGACCCTCCCGGTTCTCCTGCCCCAGTTCACGGAGCTTCTGGCACACGCGTTCGGGCTTCTGTCCGAGATCACGAGGCAATAGACGTGGCCGAAAACGACACCTCCCAGGAAAGGACCGAACAACCGACACCCAAACGGCTTCGCGAGGCGCGCGAGAAAGGGCAGGTCGCGCGTTCGCGCGAGCTGAACACCACCCTGGTGCTGCTTGCCGGCGGGGGCGCTCTGCTGGTCATGGGCAGCGGCCTCTATCAAGGACTTCGGGAGATCCTCGAACGCAGCTTCACACTGGACCGTGAGGCGATCTTTGAAACACAGTCGATGCATTCGATGTTGCAGGGGCAGCTGACCGATGGCGTGTTGATGCTGCTGCCCCTGTTCGGAATCCTGCTGGTCTCGGCCGTCGCAGGTCCACTCTCCATGGGGGGTGGAGGCTTTTCGGGCCAGGCGATGGCACCCAAGTGGTCCAAGCTGGATCCGATCGCCGGACTGAAACGCATCTTTTCCTGGCAGGGCCTGATGGAGTTCGGCAAGACGCTGATCAAGTTCGTCCTGATCACCGCGCTCAGCGGCGCCTTGCTCTGGATGCTGTCGGGCGAGTTGATGGGATTGGGGTATCAGCCCCTGGAACAGGGGGTGATCCAGGGAGCGTACCTGATCGGCTGGACCTTCCTGGTTCTGGCCGCGTCGATGATCCTGGTCGCGCTTATCGACGTGCCATTCCAGCTCTGGAACCATCACAAGCAGTTGCGGATGACCAAGCAGCAGATCAAGGACGAATTCAAGGAGACCGAAGGCAAACCCGAGGTCAAGAGCAGGATCCGGCAGACCCAGCAGGAGATGGCACGGCGCCGAATGATGGCGGCGGTACCCCACGCGGACGTGGTGGTCACCAACCCCACACACTTCGCAGTTGCACTGAAGTACGACCAGACTGCCATGAAGGCACCCCGGGTCGTCGCCAAGGGAGCCGACCTCGTCGCTGCGGAGATCCGGGAGCGCGCCCGCGCGGCCGGTGTGCTGCTGTTCTCGGCCCCCCCTCTTGCGCGTGCGTTGTATTTCAGCACCCGGATCGACCAGGAAGTGCCGGCGGGCCTTTACGTGGCCGTCGCGCATGTCCTGGCCTACGTGTATCAGCTTCGGGCCGCGGGCAACGACAGCGCCGCCCGCCGCCCGGAACCGCCAACCGAACTGCCTGTACCGGAGGACTTTCTCCGGCGCTCGCCGCCCGACGGGAACTGATCGATGAACAGGTTCATGGAGCTGCTCAGGAATGCCAGTCAGGCGGGCATGGTCACGCCGCTGCTGCTTATGGCGCTGCTCGCCATGCTCGTCATACCACTGCCGCCAATGGCACTGGACCTGCTGTTCACATTCAACATCGCGCTCTCTCTGGTGGTGATCCTGGTGGCGGTCTACACGCCCCGTCCACTCGAGTTCGCGGTCTTCCCGACCGTGCTGTTGATCGCAACGCTCCTGCGTCTCGCGCTGAACGTCGCATCGACCCGCGTGATCCTGCTGAACGGTCACACGGGCACCGACGCCGCCGGGAACGTGATTCAGGCCTTCGGCGATTTCGTGGTCGGGGGCAACTATGCCGTGGGTCTCGTCGTATTTCTGATCCTGGTGATCATCAACTTCGTCGTGGTCACCAAGGGTGCGGGTCGCGTATCCGAAGTCAGCGCCCGATTCACTCTGGACGCGATGCCCGGCAAGCAGATGGCCATCGACGCGGACCTGAATGCGGGATTGATCTCCCAGGACGATGCCCGGCGACGGCGGGAAGAGATCGCACAGGAGGCGGATTTCTATGGCTCGATGGACGGTGCGAGCAAGTTCGTGCGCGGGGACGCCATTGCGGGAATCCTGATCCTGGTCATCAACATCATCGGCGGGTTGATGATCGGCACCCTGCAGCATGCCATGGCGATTGGCGACGCGGCCACGAATTACGTACTGCTGACCATCGGTGATGGACTGGTGGCACAGATCCCGTCGCTGCTGCTTTCGTCCGCGACCGCGATCATCGTCACACGCGTGTCGGCCGCCCAGGACATGGGCAAGCAGGTGTTTCAGCAGATGTTCGCCACGCCGCGCGCGCTCTACGTGGCCGCGGGCGTCGTGGGGTCCCTGGGCCTGGTTCCCGGCATGCCCAATATCGTGTTCATCTCCCTTGCCGCGCTGATGGCTTCGAGCGCCTACCTGACCGCTCAGCGGCGTGCCGCGGAGGAGGCGGCGCTGCTCGCCCCGGCGGACGATGTCATTCCCGCGCCGAGTGCCGAACTCCGAGAACTTTCCTGGGATGACGTGCCTCCGGTGGATCTGATCGGGTTGGAGGTGGGTTATCGTCTGATCCCCCTCGTGGACCGCAGCCAAGGGGGGCAGCTGATGGGTCGCATCAAGGGCGTGCGCCGCAAGCTGTCGCAGGAGCTCGGTTTCCTCGTGCAGGCCGTGCACATTCGCGACAACCTCGATCTCACACCGAACCAGTACCGCATCGCATTGATGGGGGTTACCGTCGGTGAGGGCGAAGTGTTCGCCGAACAGGAACTGGCGATCAACCCGGGGCGGGTTTTCGGGGAAATTCCCGGGACCCCGACGAAGGATCCCACGTTCGGTCTCGACGCGGTCTGGATCAGCCCTGGGCTGCGTGAACAGGCCCAGGGGTTGGGATACACGGTCGTCGACGCGGGCACGGTCGTCGCCACGCACCTGTCGCAGCTGCTCAAAGAGCACGCGCAGCGTCTCCTCGGCCACGAGGAGGTGCAGCACCTGCTGGATGCCCTTGGGCGGCATTCTCCCAAGCTGGTCGAGAATCTGGTTCCCAAGACACTGAGCCTCGGGGTCGTCGTTCGGGTGATGCAGAATCTTCTCTCGGAGCAGGTCTCGATTCGGGACATGCGCACCATCGCCGAAACCTTGGCGGAACAGGGCGTGAAGAGTCAGGATCCCGGCGTTCTCACGGCCGCGGTTCGTGTGTCGTTGTCCCGCGCCATCGTCCAGAACATCGTGGGTGCGGCGCAGGAGCTGCCACTGATCGCGCTCGACCCTTCGTTGGAACAGATATTGCAGAAATCCTCTCAACAGGGAGCTGGCAGCGGCGGACCCGCCATTGAACCGATGCTCGCGGAGCGTCTCCAGAAATCCATCTCTGAGGCCGCACAACGCCAGGAGATGTCCGGTGAGCCGGCGGTGGTGGTGGTTTCCCCGGATATCCGGGCATGGATTGCCCGCTGGCTGCGCTCCGTTGTACGTGGTTTGCACGTGCTGGCCTACACGGAGATTCCCGATAACAAGCGGATTCGGGTGGTGGCAACGGTAGGAAGAGAGGACGGTGAACGGTGACCCTGTAGGGGTGGGCCGACGGCCCCCGGGAACGCAGCAGCAGCGGCTCGCCGGGAAAAGACAGAGCTGAGTCGATCAGCGGGGATGGGTGACAGCAATGAAGATCAGACGTTTTTTCGCACCGGACATGCGTCAGGCCATTCGGATGGTGCGCGAGGAGCAGGGGCCCGACGCGGTGATCCTGTCGAGCCGCAGAGTGGATGGAGGCATGGAGATCGTTTCGGCCATCGACTACGACCCCGGTCTCGTCTCGGATCTCGAGGAAGACGCCGCGTTTGCCCCGGATGTCGCCGGAACGGATGGAGTTCGCGCAGCGAGGGAGCTGGAGCCCGAGGTTCTGGAGCCCCTGCTGGGGCGCTTCAGTGAGGAATCGGTTCCTGCGCGCAAGCCTCCCGAGCCCTCTCGCGAGCGAGAGATCGTGTGGTCTCAGGATCCCACTCTCACCGCGATGCGACGCGAGATCGAGACCCTGAGAAGCCTGTTGCAGGATCAGCTTGGGAGCCTGGCGTGGAACGACATCCGGCAGCGACAGCCGGAGCGGGCGCAGGTCATCGGTGATCTGCTGCGGCTGGGTCTGGACGAGGAACTGGCCCGGGAGCTTGCGATGGCGGAAAAGCGCACCGCAGACCCCGAGGACATGTGGCGCGAGGCCCTGGGGGCATTGGCCGGCCGGATTCCCGTTGCGGCCGAGGAACGCCTTGCGGGCAAGGGAGTGGTCGCGCTGGTGGGTCCAACCGGTGTCGGCAAGACCACCACGATCGCCAAGCTTGCCGCGCGGCATGTGCGCCGTGCGGGCCGGCAGTCCGTGGCTCTCATCACGACCGACTCCCATCGTGTCGGGGCGTATCGCCAGTTGCAGACGTTCGGGCAGATTCTCGGCGTCCCCGTTTACCGGGCCGAGACGGCGCGCGACCTCGGGGGCATGCTGGCCGGTCTGGGTGACAAGGACCGGATTTTCGTCGACACGGCCGGCATGAGCCAGCGGGATCTGCAATTGGCGAGAAACATGGCCGGTCTGACCGGAATCCCGAATCTGCGGACGCTGCTGGTGATTGCCGCGAACGCGCAACAGGCAGTCCTCGAGGAAACGCTGAGGGCCTTCGGACAGCTTTCCCTGGAGGGGATCGTACTCACGAAGCTGGACGAGGCCGTGAGTCTGGGTCCGATTCTCACGGCACTGGCCCGTGGCGATCGGCCCCTGATGTTCGTGAGTGACGGGCAGCGGGTCCCGGAGGACCTCAATTCTGCTAATGTCGAGCGTTTGATCAACCTGGCGGTCGCCCTGTCCATGCGACATGGGGAGGCGGATGACCGCGAACGGGCGTCGCCGCAAGGTGTTCGAGACTTCGCCGGATGGAGCCACCATGCCCATGCTTCCGCATGACGATCAGAGCGCGGCCATGCGTCGCGTGAGTTCCTCCCGACCGGTTCAGGTCATCGCCGTCGCCAGTGGAAAGGGCGGCGTCGGCAAGACCAATGTATCGGTCAATCTCTCGGTGGCGCTGGCCCAGCTGGGCCGGCGCGTGATGCTGCTCGATGCGGACCTCGGCCTGGCCAACGTGGACGTTCTTCTGGGTCTGCAACCGCGGAACAACCTTTCTCATGTACTGAGCGGGGACATCGGTTTGGACGAGACGCTTGTCGAGGGGCCCGCGGGGATCACGGTGGTTCCCGCGGCATCCGGCGTGTCGCGCATGGCCGATCTGGATCCCGCCGAGCATGCCGGGCTGATCCGCGCGTTCAGCGATCTGGAACGCGCCGTGGATGTGCTCATCGTGGACACGGCCGCCGGGTTGAACGACGGGGTGACGAGCTTCTGCCGTGCGGCACAGGAGGTCCTGGTCGTGGTCTGCGACGAACCCGCCTCGATCACCGACGCCTATGCCTTGATCAAGGTATTGAGCCGTGACCACGCGATCGGCCGGGTCCGCGTGCTAGCCAACATGGTCAGCGGGGTGGACGAAGGCAGAGCGCTGTTCCGCAAACTCACCGCTGTCTGTGACCGGTTTCTCGATGTCACCGTCGATTACGCGGGTTTCGTTCCCCACGACGAATACCTGCGCAAGGCCGTGCAGCGGCAACAGGCGGTCACCGATGCCTTCCCGGGCAGTCCGGCCGGGAAGGCATTCAAGGAATTGGCGCGTCAGGCCGATAAATGGCCCATACGGGCGGGAAGCAGCGGGAGGATCGAATTCTTTGTGGAACGGCTGGTGGGGCACGCTCAGCAGGAGTGGGGGGAGCCGAACCTGTCGGGTTAACCATGTACGCCACCGAACTCACGGACCGCAATCGACTGGTGGATGACTTCGTTCCGCTGGTCAAACGCATTGCCTACCACCTGCTCGGTAGGCTGCCTGCGGACGTGCAGGTGGACGACCTGATCCAGTCGGGCGTGGTGGGCCTCTTGGAGGCGGCGCGCCACTACGATGCGACCCACGGTGCCAGCTTCGAGACCTATGCCGGCATCCGCATTCGTGGGGCCATGCTGGACGAAGTCAGGAAGTCGGACTGGACGCCGCGGTCCGTGCATCGGAATGCGCGACGTTTGAGTGAGGCCGTGCGGGTGGTGGAACACCGGGAAGGTCGCGAGGCACAGCCCGAAGAGATCGCCAGGGAGCTGGGCGTGGATCTGCAGACGTATCACCGAATGGTGAGCGACTCGGTTTCCAGCCGGGTTCTGAGTTTCGAGGACATTTCCGAGGCCACATCGGATGTTGAGAACAGACTGCCAGGAAACGAACCGGATCCGCTCGAGAGCGTTCAGTCGGAAAGCTTCGGCGATGCGCTCGCCGGCGCCGTGGCAGGACTTCCTGAACGGGAAAAGCTGGTGATGTCCCTGTACTACGACGACGAACTCAACCTGCGGGAGATTGGTGAGGTGCTGGGCGTAAGCGAGTCCCGCGTGTGCCAGATTCACGGGCAGGCCCTGGTGCGTTTGCGTGCCCGGATGGCGGACTGGACGGACCGGGGGATGGAACCATGATGATTCCGCGGCCGACCGTTGATTCATGGCAGGTTCTGTGGCCCACGCCCCGCCGACGCGGGAGCATGCACGCCAGGCCCGGCTCCACTCTGATGCGGAACTGACAGGGAAATCAGATGGATATTCTCAGCATCGTGGGTCTGCTTCTGGCACTGGTGGCAATCCTCGGTGGATCGATTGCGAAAGGAAGCGGTCTTGGTGCCCTCTGGAACCCCGCCGCCTTCGTGATCGTGGTCATCGGCACCATGGCCGCCGCGATGATCCAGGCCCGCCTCACGGTTTTTGTTCACGCGCTGAAGATCTTCCCGTGGATATTCTCCGCGCCACGCATCGATACCGAAGAGGCCATCGAGAAAGTGGTCAACTGGAGTCAGATTGCGCGCAAGGAAGGTCTTCTGGGGCTTGAAACCCTTGCGGAAGAAGAGCCCGATCCGTTTTCAAGCAAGGGACTTCAGCTGCTGGTGGATGGCACGGAGCCGGAAACCATCCGCAACATTCTCGAGGTCGACCTCGCGACCAAGGAGCAGTTCGATCTGCTCGGTGCAAAGGTCTTCGAGAGTATGGGCATCTACGCCCCGACCCTTGGCATTATCGGGGCAGTCATGGGCCTGATGGCCGTGATGCAGAACCTCGCCGATCCGGACAAGCTGGGACCCGGGATCGCGGCCGCGTTTGTAGCCACCATCTACGGCATCGCGTCGGCAAACCTTTTTTTCCTGCCGGTGAGCAACAAACTGAAGAATGCAGTCCAGACCCAGACGGCGTATCGGGAAATGCTGATCGACGGCATCACATCGATCGCCGAAGGGGAGAATCCCCGCAACATCGAAACCAAACTTCGCGGATATGTTCTCTAGGACAACCGTTTCCGCGAACTCTCGACGGTCCGGAAAGGGCCTGGTGTGACGACATGGCCAGACGCAGACGTCATCATGAAGAGCATACGAACCACGAGGCGTGGGCGATCCCCTATGGAGACCTGATCACCCTGCTGCTCGCCTTCTTCGTGGTGATGTATGCCATTTCCTCGGTGAACGAGGGCAAGTTCCGCGTCCTCTCCGATTCGCTGGTGGCGGCCTTTCGGGGCACGCCCATGGCACCCGAGCCCATCCAGGTCGGACACCTTGCGCGCGCGCTGCAAAGCTCGCCCGCAGGCACATTCGGAACCATCATTCCGATGGACATGGAGGTGGCACGCATGATCTCGGAAGCGGACGAGAGCGGCTGGGACTTGCCGGAAGGCGAGGGCGGAGATGGCCTCGCGGGCGAGGCGGAGCGACTTTTTGCCGAAGGCATCAACCGCCTGGCGGATCGAATCTCCGCGGCCATGATGCCGCTGATCGATGCCGACCTCATCCGCATGCGGCGAGAGCAGTTCTGGATCGAGGTGGAGATCAACACGGAACTGCTTTTCGCCAGCGGAAGTGCGGCCCTGTTTCCCGAGGCTCGACCGGTCCTCGATACCCTTTCCGACATTCTGCGGGACCTGCCCGTGCGCGTCCACGTAGAGGGGTTCACCGACAATCTGCCGATCAGCACGCCGGCCTTTCCGTCGAACTGGGAGCTCTCCGGTGCACGCGCCTCGAGCGTCATTCGACTGTTCGCGGAGAACGGTTTGAACCCCGCCAAGATGGCGGCCATCGGCTTTGGAGAACACCGGCCGGTTTCGGACAACGATACGCCGGAAGGAAGGAGCCAGAACAGGCGTGTCACGATCGTGATTCTGGCTGACTTCGATCGCCGCGTCGGGCAGGTTGCAGAGCCCGAATCCCTTCGCGAAGATGTGGACAGGAGGCCTGAAGCCTCCGCGGTTGAGCCATGATGCAGACACGTTTCGAACCCGCGAATCTGCCTCCATTGGAGCCCGTGCATCCGGGCTGGCCTGCACGCCCCGTTCCCGAGGAAGGGGATGACGGCAAATCAAGGCAGCCGCCACCGCGCGACGATTCCGAGCGGCCACCACAAGGAGGCGAGACCGAGCGCGGTCAGGTCGACGACTCCAAGGTTTCGGGAGAGCGGAAGTCGAACCCTCCGGAGGACGATTCTACCGGTCACTTTGTGGATGAATACGTATGAACGCGTGGCAATGGCTGGCTTTTGCAGGTTTGGGGATCGGGATCGCGGCGATCGGTTTGGCGGTCTGGGCCATTCTCCTTGCGCGGCAACTGCAGCGACGCGTGTTGAATCAGGAGAGCACCTTGACGACGTTGGAGACGAACCTGATGAATCTCCATGGTGCCCTGAGCGCGGTGTGCTCGGGCGAACTGCTGGCGGATCAGCGGCAGTCCGATCTCGAACGAAAGCTCAGGCAACTGTCCGAACAGCACGAGCAGTTGCTCATGCGTGATCCCGACGAGGGGCCGTACCGGCATGCCATGCGCCTGGCCGATCACGGCGCCGGCAGGGATGAACTGATGGAGATATGCGGCCTCAGCAAGGGCGAAGCCGATCTGTTGTTGTCCATGAACCGCCCTGGCGACGATGCACCGCGCGACAGGCCATGATCCCGTCACCGATCGCGGGGATCCCCCGGTCTGCGTCCGCCAAGAAAGTAGACGAACGCGAGGATCTCCGCGACAGCGACGTAAAGCGTCTCCGGTATCTCGTCCCCCAACGGAACCTGAGCCAAAACGGTGCTCAGAACCGGATCGTCATGCACGGGCACACCATGCTCGCGCGCGACCTCCAGAATCCGCTCGGCGACCAACCCGGTGCCCGTTGCGGTGACTCGGGGGGTTCCTTTCCCATCGTAGTGCAGCGCGACGGCTTTGCGCCGGCCTTTTTCGGAAGGCGGGTTCATGCGCGATCGTCGACGAACGACGGCGCCGATTCGGATTGCGGGGGTCGTGGGGGGTGACCCAGGGTGCAGCCCATGTGTGTCACCTGAAGCATGCGTTCTTCGAGGGCTTCCTGAAGCCGCCATAGCTCCGCTCTGACTCGTTCCACGGTTGCGGCATCCTCCATCCACAGGTTCGCACTCACCCGGTTGCCCGAAATGGCCAGTCGTGCGTGGATCGGACCCAGCTCCGGAAGTTCGAACGCCAACTCCACTCGCCACGCAGGCTCCGTGTCCTCGCCATCCTGCCCACCCTCGCGATCGATCGAGAAATGGACGATGTCGATTCCATCCTGGTTCCGCACCGGCAGCTCGAGAAGCCACCGCGCATGCCCGGGTTCGAGGCTCTCCGACGAACTCCATTGATGCAGGGTGAGTCGGGCCACCGCTTTTTCCGTCTGTGCACGCAGCATTTCCAGCAGCATTGGCTGGGAGGAGAGGGCGACCCCCTGGACGTCTGCGCGACCCTGGGCCAGGGGCATGCTGCCGGGCAGGGGTGGTGGCACCTCGCGCGCCGCCGTGTGCTGTGCAAGCGAAAGGGGCCCCGTAGGAGCGGCACTGCCGCCCGATGTCCCGCGGGGACCGGGCGCGGCTGGACGTGCGACCTGTTCAGGGGAAACGGGCCGTTTTTCACCCACCAGGGGCGGTACCGCCACTACCGCTCCAGGAGAAGAACCGGGTTTTGGCGGAGAGCCGGGGCCAGTGCCGGCACCCGACGCAGGCACCGCCACCGGACCGGGTGTGGGTGACGGGAGTACAGTCCCCGTACCCGTGGGTGCCCGTGCCGGGGCAGGCGACGTGACGGTTCCCGTGCCGGGAGGCGTCGCTCCGGATGCGCCAGGGGATGCCGCCGGAGTCGTCGTGGTCGTCGTGGTCGTCGTGCTCCTTCCCGCGCGGGCGCGTAACTGACTGGCGACCGACAACAGCGCTGATTTCAGATCGGGCACCGGGGGTGCTCGCCCCCGGTCGCCGGCCAGTGCGGCAAGCGATGCCTCGTGGAAAAGACCTGACGAGAGAATGGATCGCCGAAGCCCCCCGGGCTGGACCACCTGGTCGACCGTGGGAACAACGTTCAACAGTTGCTTGATCCCCGCCTGGATGCCCGCGGGAAGCCCGGCGAGTGCGCCCGGGGTGGTGCGCAGGCTCCACAGCGTCGCCAGCAAGGGGGCCTGGCTGCCTTGCGTGGGCAGAAGCGCGCTGATGGGCGGCGCCGCCGGCTGCGCTCCGGTCGCGGATCCGGACTGGCCCGGAGACGAACCGGGAGCCTGCGGCAACAGGAGCCGAAGCGTGGGTTGCGCGCCCGCCTGAAGGACCTGCAGTTGTACCCGTCCCCCCTCAGGGACCGCGACGGGAAAGCTCATGGTGAGTTGCAGATTCCCCACGCGTACACTAGTTTCCTGATGGGCCGTGCTTGCCCGCTGCACCACGGCCTGCAGCACTTGGCCCTGTACCCAATCCCGAGCAGTCGGTGGGGCGTTGGCCAAGGTGACCGTAGTGGCGGCGAGTGAAGGAATCTGCATGCGGCACCCAGGGCACCATGGTGTTCCCCATCGTACTACCTTCGGTAGGCGCGTGCGAAGCGCGTTTCTGCAACTCGGCGGGATCCTGCTTGCCCTGATCTGCGCACCGGGGCCGGCGAGCTCGATCGAGGCATTCGAGGTCGTGGAACTGCAACATCGCGACGCGGAACAACTCATCCCCTTGATCGAGCCACTGCTGGACGATGAAACACGGCTGACCGGGGATGACTTCCGACTCGTGATCCGTGGAACGCCCGAGAGGGTCTTGCAGGTGCGCGAACTCCTGGAAACGCTCGACTCGCCATTGAGGGATCTTTGGGTCAGCGTAAGACAGGCTCACGGCGAGCAGGACGCGGGCACGTCATCGCGAATTCACCGCACCCGTGACCGCGATGCCGAAACGTTCCAAGTGCGCGTACTGGAGGGGCAATCGGCACTGGTCCGGACGGGAACGGCGTCCGAAAGGGCCCTGGCCGGAGTCGTCCTGGTGCCGTGGCGTGGAGTCGTTCACGTGGGTGGTACCCGTCTCGAAATGCAGCAGGGGTTTCGGATACGCGCCCGGATCCAAGGGGATGGCCGGGTGCGAATCGACATCTCGGAAGTCCATCAGCAGCAAAGGGTCGCGGGCGGTGATCGCGCGGACGCACAGCGGTTCGCCACCGTGGTCACCGGCGAAATGGGCGATTGGATCGATATCGGGCCGGTACTGCCAGATCCCGCTGCGTCGGATCGGCATACCCGCGCGACCGCTCCAAGGAGAGGGCAGGATGCGTTTCGAGTTCAGGTTCGGGTTGTCCCGGTCGACTGATCCCGCGCATCCCGGTAGCCCCGATGCTCAACCGGGCCCGGTGCGTGTCGAAGGCGCGAGATTCCCCCGTCGCCGGGTGCGGAGCCGAGCGCTTCTTCTGGTTACGCTCGCGAGCATCGCCGGATTTTTTCCGTGGCATCTCCCGGCACGCGAAGTGACTGTGTTGGGTGTGTTCCCGGACCGCGCACTGGTGGAAGTCGATGGCAGCAGGGCGGTATTGATCGCCGGCGAACCGGCGACCGGCGGTGTTCGGTTGCTCTCGACCGACACGCGCCGCGCTGCGGTCTGGCTGGAAATCGATGGGGTCCGGGCACAGTTTTCAGCTGAACCAACGATCGGAGCGAGTGACGCCCCAACGGCCAAACGCAGCGCCCGCCTCTTTCTCGACTCCCGGGGTCGATACGGCGCGCCCGGGAGCATCAACGGGCAGGCCGTCAGCTTTGTTCTGGATGCCGGGAGCCCGGTTCTCCTGCTTCCGCAACGAGAAGCGGAACGCCTGCGTATCGCCACAGATGGCGCAACCACGGTCCCAATGCAAACCGAATCCGGGGTGGTGTTGGGCCATCGGGTCCTGCTGGACCGGGTCCAGCTCGGAGATCTGCAGCTACGTTCCGTCGAGGGATGGGTCGTGCCGGGTGATGATTCGCGCTACATCACGTTGGGGAGAAGCTTTCTTGATCGAGGCACATGGCGCCAGGAAAACGGGGCCATTGTTCTGGAGGAAAAGCGCTGAAGGATGTGGCGTGCCGTTCCTGCGCCCTCAGCGACCGGCATCGTCGGTTGCCGATGATGGTTCCAATGCGTCCTGAATCGATGCGAAGGTTCTTATCCAAGGCTCGTTCGCCCGAATCCGCGCTGGAAGTCGGCTGATCGATGCCTGAGCCGACGCGGGATCGGCATAGGAGCCTGCAACCAGCGAGAACCATGGCCGCCCGTCTCTCACGACTGCAAACCATGCGCGTTCGAGGTCGTCGGGAAGAGACCCGCTCAGCCCCTGCAGCCTCTCGAGATTGCCGCTCGCCGCAAGCTGTACGGTGAAGTGGGACGGGGTCTGCTGTCGCAGCCACCGCTCATCCAGCATCACCGGACCATCCGCTTGGATTTCGGCTGCGATCCGAACAGCCGTTGCGCCCGGTTGATCCCGCACATCCTCATCCACCTCGGTCGCCGGCACCGCAACCGCCTCCGGAGCGATCGTGGCCTCGGGTTGGGGCAGCGGGGTCTCACGGTCTGCCAGCAATGCATCGGAGTCGGGAGCGCCCGCAGGCTTCGAGGGTTCGGTCTGACGGGCCGGTCCAGACTCGTCCACGGTGGTCGGAAGAGCGTCTGCTTCCCACTGTTTCAGCCAGTGGGCGGGTTCCGGGTCTGCACGGGCGGGAATGGGCAGTGGATCCGGGAAAGCGCCCCCGGAGGGCTCGACCCTCCTCTCCGGCGACGACCCTCCCCGGTCCTGAACCGAAGGTACCGGGGGATTGGGATCGGCACCGGCTTTCTGGTACCCGTCATCCCGGTCGACCATTTCGACTTCCGGACGAGCCGTCGTCTCGGCTGGCAACTCCTGCACCTCC
>Ga0207796_1000466_pt1 | contig 16483 bp, 15 predicted proteins | sample Pon1CUnioCityCA_6_FD_187274 | JGI IMG/M metagenome (GOLD analysis project Ga0207796, IMG submission 187274) | Marine sediment microbial community from Union City, CA, USA - Pond 1C Sediment 1 (SPAdes) | ecosystem: Environmental > Aquatic > Marine > Intertidal zone > Salt pond sediment ...
ATGCCTGAAGCGTCTGTTAAGCACCCTGATGTAACCGGGGTCCGCCACCACGATCTCTACCCCGTCCCCGATGGAATCACCTATATGGTCATCCAGTACTCGCTCTTCCAGGGCCGTGTTGCTCATCAGGATGCTTATGTCAGCCACCGGCGGGTCCTCCCATGGGATAATCAACGACCCTCTTGTAGAACTTGCTCTCCAGTACCGATGTGAAAACCCTTACGATGGTCTTCAGATTCCTCCTTGTAAGGTGACAGTCGTCCAGTTCTCCCTCCAGGTCCTTCTCGTCCACCACTCTTGCCACCAGCTCTCCCACTTCTTCTGGGGCGGTGAGGTTCTTTGTCACGGAAGCCACCTGATCCGCCAGCAGAACAAGTGCAGCCTCTATCGTAGATGGCCTGGGACCGGGATACGAGTAGTCTCCCTCGTCCACTGAATCGGGGTCTCCGGACTCGCTCAGGGCCTTGTTGTAGAAGAACCTGGTCAGACCAACTCCGTGATGCTGCCTGATTATGTCGATGACGGCCCTGGGAAGCTTGGCCTTCTCCGCCATTGCCACACCGTCCCTTACATGGCCTATTATGTGTCCTGCGCTGATCCTGGGGTCCATGTTGTCATGGGGATTGTCCGAGTTCCTCTGGTTCTCTATGAAAAGCTCCGGACGTGCTATCTTGCCTATATCATGGAAGTACCCGCCGGCTGATGCAAGTGATTCCCAGGCCCCTATGGCGCTGGCGGCCCTGCCGGCCAGTTCCGCCACGGTCTGGGAATGGTTCCAGGTTCCCGGCGCCACTTCCCGCATTTTCTTGAGAAGGGGATGGTCGGTCTTGTTGACCTCTTCTATCGACAGTGCCGTGTAAACGCCGAATATCCTCTCGAAGAGGAAAAGCAGAGCATTGGCGGACCCGATTCCTATCACGGGGACCAGCAGGAGACCTATCAGCACACTGGACATCCCTGACGGATACAGAGATGTGTCCAGGAGCTTGAGGAGCAGGAAAACTCCGATACCACCGGCTGAAGCCAGTCCGATGGCCAGCGGAACGCTTCGCCTCTCCCTTATGTCCCATACGGTGAGAGCGGTAAGGATACCGGTAACCGAGCCTATCAGGGCGACGGAGTACGGGTGGGGATGTACGAGACCCATCATCAGCGAGAAGACCAGGGTCAGGAATATGGCATGCCTGCGATGGAAAAATATGCTGGTCATGGCGGCGCCGAAGGTCACCAGAGTGGCGTAGGGATATCCCGTGCTCTCCTTCAGGGCCAGCCATAGAGTGCCGGTGGCGGCAAGGGAGAGTATCCAGATCACACCCAGAAGAAGGAACCTGTTCGCCGCCCGCCAGGTCTCCGGCATTATGTCATGGATGTAGAAAAGAGCGATGCCGGTCATGACCAGCACCAGGAGCAGAAGGCCGGCGGTATGCCTGAAATTCCTCCTGTCCAGCTCCGTGCTCTTCAGGTGCTCAAGGTAATCGACGGTTCTGGAGGATGCTGGCTGGCCCGCTTCCAGCAGCACGCTGCCGGCGGATATGGTTGTGTCGATATTGCTCAGTCCTGCAAGGGCCGTCTCCACATTGACGTCCCTGGAGGAATCGTCCACCAGCAGGTTGGGCTTCAGCAGGGAGGTTATTCCCTCCATGTCCTCATCAGGCAGGTCGAACCTGCTCATCCTTATCGCAAGGGTCTCCCGGACGTCGTCTATCTCGTTGATATCGAAGAGCTGTCGGTCCTCCGCGCTTTCATCCCCGAGGATGACGGCCCTCTCTCCGGTGTAGTGCTCCCTTACATGGTCCAGATCGAAGACCCCCTCATTGTATATCTCCTCCAGCTCTCTTGTCATGCCTCTGGCGAAGGAGGAATCGAAGGTTGCCAGCAGAAGCCTTGGATAGAGCCTTTCCTCCAGTGGCCCCCAGGCCTGAGCATCGAAGTCCATATGTATCGGAACCGATTCAAGGACCGATCTTCGGATCTCATCGAAATCCTCCTGGCTGTACGGCAGGCTGAAGTCGACCGGGGCGACTATATCATGGGGGAAGGTCTGTCCGGCGGTCAGTTCTATGTCTATAACGTAATGGTCGGGCATGAAGAAGAGACAGAAGGTAACCACCAAGACAGCCGTGACCAGGGTGCCGGTGAGAAGGTTCCTCAGCTTCATGATGCGCCGTCCGCACCGCGAGTGGACTGGGGGTGTGCGGGTTCCTTCATGTTAGGGATCAAGTCATACCCCCGTTTTCGGTGGCTTTCTCGAATGCTGAGATTATCTTCTGTACCAGAGGATGTCTCACTACGTCGTTCTGGTCAAGATATGTGAATCGAATGCCCTCTATACCGGACAGTATGTCCCTGATGGCAACCAGCCCCGAGGATGACCACGGCTTGAGGTCGATCTGAGTTATGTCACCGGTGATCACGGCCCTGGAGCTGTAGCCCAGCCTGGTCAGGAACATCTTGAGCTGGGTCTTGGTTGTGTTCTGGGCCTCGTCCAGAATGACGAAGGCGTTGTTGAGGGTCCGTCCGCGCATGTAGGCAAGAGGCGCGACCTCTATCACCCGGTTGTCTATGGCCCTTCTGACCCTTGCCGGTGATAGAGTGTCGTCCAGAGCATCGTAGACGGGTTTCAGATAGGGGTCTATCTTCTGCTGAAGGTCGCCTGGGAGGAACCCCAGGCTCTCCCCGGCCTCCACCGCCGGTCTGGAGATGATAATCCTCTCCACCTGTCCGTCGGTCAGTGCCGCCACCGCACTGGCCACGGCCAGGAACGTCTTCCCCGTTCCCGCCGGCCCGATGCAGAAGACGATCTCGGCCGACCTGACGGCCGAAAGGTATTCCTCCTGGCCGGAAGTCTTGGGAATTATCCGCCCCGCCCTGCCGGGAACCGACAGTTCAAGTGACTCATCGTGCTGCTCCGGGAAGCTAAGGGCGGCATCAACGCTGTGTGGACTCAGGCTCCCGGAGACGGTTATCTCGTGCTCCAGTCTCGTGAAGACGGCCATGGCCTTCTCCACCGCAGACCTTCTGCCGGTGATATTGAGGTAGTCATCGCGATAGGAGGCCTTCACCTCAAGGGTCCTGCAGATGTTCCTGAGATTCCTGTCCTCCGGGCCGAATATCCTTGATGCGGATTCCCTTGAGAGAGGGATTCTCGCGCTGACGGACTGTTCCTTCATCGGGTTATGTCCCTTGAATAAAAGGAAGACTCTTCACAAAGAACTGTGAAGAGCCTTCCATGTACGATCTGAGATCTAGCGGGATCCGCCAAAGCCCCCTGTGCGAGGTACATCGAGAATCTGTCCGGGATAGATGAGGTTGGGATCACGGATGATGTCACGATTGCCCTCGTAGAGCTGAGGCCACATGCCTCTGTCACCGTATACCCTGCTGTATCCGGCTATCTTGCCGAGGAAGTCACCCTCCACGACGGTATAGGAGCCGAGCATGGGCAGTGGCACCCAGAGATACTCGCCTGCGTAGATGAGGTTCGGATCGCTGATCGTGTCACGGTTGCGCTCGTAGATCATGGGCCACTTCGAGCCGTCGTTGTAGTTGTAGTGGTAGGAGGCGATGAGCCACAGGCTCTCACCATCCATGATGAGATGCTGCACGCCGGCGCTCCGAAGCCTCTCGATCTCGGCCCTGAGAGCGTTGATCTCGGCATTGAGTTCGGCTATGCGAGCTTCCAGCTCTGCCAGGGTCTCCCGCAGAGGGATGACCTGGGGCTCGAGCTCGGCTATGCGAGCATCGGCCTCGGCCTTTCTCCATTCCCAGTAGGCTATCTGGAGATGGATGTCATCATCGCCCATGGCCTCGATCTCAGCCTGTGAGTACTCTGAAAGTTCCTCGGCTGTCCAGGTTTCAGCGAAACCCGTGGAAGCAAGGCCGAGGCAAATCAACAGAGCAAATAGCATTGTACGCTTCATTGTTTTCCCCTTTCCTTGCTAACGGCTTCCGCCGCCCAGTGCATAATATTCCTCCTGCAGTTCAGCCAGTTCCGCTTCAAGCGCCGCGATCTCTTCCTGCGCCTCGGCTATGTCGCCGGGGAGCTGCTCGAGTTCGGCCTCAAGATTGTCTGCCAGTGCCTCAGCAGCAAGGGCTGCTGCACGGGCATCGTCTCTCGCCTGAAGTTCTTCAGCGCTGGGACCGCATGCTGCCAACAGCAGAGACACGCTCAGGAGTCCAAGACAGAACCACTTTGTGCTCGTCTTGAGCATACCTGGCACCTCCTCTCGATTTCGTTCGGTTTCAGTTTTCGCGAAAATACAAAAGTACTCATACATTTTCACATACTCGTACGGCTGGAAGCCAATATAGAATCTTAACCGAAAAGGTCAGGATGTCAAGCAGAAACGCAACCCCGTTCAGGATAGATCCCCATGCCTCCGCAGATAAGATAAACATATCGCGAGACCTATAGCAAGTCCGGCGGTATCAGCCATAAGGTCCCATGCGGAACAGTCCCTTCCGGGCACGAAACTCTGGTGTATCTCATCGCTGAGGGCGTACAGGAAACCGGCGGAGAAAAGCACGGCTGACCGGCGAGGGCCCCTGTACAGGTCCCTGTTGATGAAAATGGCGATGAAAAGCAGAAAGAACTCAGCCATGTGAAGGACCTTGTCCTGATGCGGGAAGAGGGGGGGGACTACCTGCAGTGACGGCTGATGGCTCAGGTAGAAGATGCCGGCGGCAACGATCAGAAGAATTGATCGCCTGACCGCTCTGGACCCCGGGACCCTCACCGGGAGCCGTCCCTGTCCGCACCATTGAGTTCCATTGATGTCACGAGGCAGGAACCTGGAGACGCCGAGCGCGCACGGTCCACCGCCGCCTCGGCCTCGCCGGTAAGGAGAAGGACCTTTCTGTTGACATGGGTGTACACGCCTCCCACCGAAGCGGTTATTACGGTGAAGGAGCCCTCACCGCCGAACTGGAAGGACAGAGCATCCGCCGCACGCTGGCACATTGCCTCCATTACCGCCTTACCGGCCCTTGGAATGCATGCCGCGAAGCTGTCAGGACCTGTCCTGGCGACGAAAACCTCCTCGGAAAAGCACTTCCTGAAGCGGACCGCCGCGGTCTTCAGGAGGAGGTCGCACCTTGAGTACCCGAGCTGCCGATTGAGGGCTTCGAATCCATCTATGTCAGCCACCAGGACGCCTACCGACCATCCGTAGGTCTGGACCTCCCTGGCCATGTGGTGCAGATGCCTCGAGAGAAGTGTTATTCCGGGAAGGCCCGTGATGGTGTCCTTTCCCGAGATGTCCCTGAAACTGCTTCGCAGGTCCGCCAGCTCCTCCCGAAGGGAAAAGAGGCCGGCCACGGAGGATAACATGCTCTCATGCTCCTGACCGAATACGTCGTCATCCGCATGCTCCACCATTATGAGGGCGATGACCTCGTTACTGCGGAGAACCGGGACACCCATGATGCTTCCCACGCTGAAGGCGCTGTCCTGTCCGGAAGTGAAGCACCCCACGCTCCTCGAACCGAGGCTCAGCCTCGATCTCCTGCAGGGAACCCGGTTCTTGACGATCCAGCCAGCCACACCCTCGGCGCTGTGGAACACCTTACCCCTCCGCCATCTCGCAAGGGGACCTCTGGAGACCCATATCCTCAGTCTGCCTTCATCCGCGTCCACGTCCGCCACTGAAACCGTTGAGCCATGTATCATCTCCGACAGGATCCCGGCCATTCCGGCAACCGCCCCGTCGATGCTCTCTTCGTTGCAGGCCGATACCAGACGGGCCATCCAGGAGAAACCGTCCTCAAAGATCTCGGCGCGGTCAACACCTTGAAACGCCAAGGCATCCGCCAGTTCGCGCAAAGCAGCCACGGAGCTGTCCCCGGGTCGTTCCTCGTCGGCGAAGTCCTGCAGCAGGAAGCCTTCGGGAACCTCCCGGCCGCTCCTGCCGAATGGGCATATGAGTATCCAGAGAGAGCCCTCCTCTCCCTCTTCGGCGAGTCTGTACGGGGATAGTTCCGACCTCTCCCGCCGGGAACCGGCCCTGATAAGGACCGGCTCGCTGCTCCTGCTCGCTATCCTGGACAGCCTGTGCCCGGGGGGCAGAAGGAACCTGGAGATGATCTTCTTTCCTGAGGAGGCGTGTTCGGAGAGACTATAGTACCCGTTGTCATCAAGGAGGAAAAGGCAGGTGGAATCGGCTACGCCGCTGCCGTGCAGCATTTCGATCAGTAACCGTTGGACTCCCGCCGGCGGGTGGACGTCCTGTTCCTCTTTCCCCTTCTCCTCTCTGGCCTCAACTTTCCCCCCTTTGCCGGATACAAGCTCCCGCTCGATCATCCAGTCTGCCGCAAGTCCGAAAATGAAGGGGACCAGAAGCGACCTGAGTGCCGGCAGCAGCAGGGGCATGACCCTGGTTATGAAGGAAGCCTCGGTCCCCCATATGGACGAGTTGAGCAGGGCCAGGGCTTCCGTGAAGCCGATTATGAGACCCATCTCTGTGGCCGAGGAGCCCACTGAGGGAAGAGACACCCATATGAGGAACAGGAAATATGAGAAATAGAAGAGGCTTCCGAAGCCTCCTGTGAGCTGCACGGCCAGAAGGAGGCCGACGCAGATGCAGTATACCAGCATCCTTCTGTAGGAGCCGGCCCCATCACGCTGCACAAGAAGCGCGAGTGCTGCCGAGAGAAGCAGGAGTCCGGCGGCGGAGAAGAGCATGGCGTATCCCGCGGCGTTCTCTCCGCTGTGAAGGAACCGTCCGGACGCGAGCACCAGGAAAAGGGCCACAAGGAATGAGTATCCCGCGGTACTGATCACCTTCAAAGTATCATCTCCCGTAGGGAACGATGGGTTTTTCACTGGGCCGGGCACCAGTTCCGAATATGTGAAATGCTCGGGGAAACGTCCCGTTGGAGGACCCGGTGGCCCAGGGGTTGACGAAACGGGATTATTTTCAGATTTTTGTACTGCACATCTGGAAGCCGTCGAAATATCCCCTTTTACCGATCGACCCAGAAGACCACATACAACAAAGAGGATGCGTAACTTTCAAGAACAAAGAGGGAGCCGGCCATCGGGGCTGGATCGCCCGCGCACGTATTTCACGGAGACAACTCTAACCGAAGAGGATAAATGAGTCAGATACCTGAGCCCGGATTATCGCAGAACGACCTTGAAGAAAAGACTCTTGTGGAACTTCAGGCAATAGCCAGGGAGAAGGGTCTGGAAAGAGTTACCGGGATACGGAAGAAGGACCTCATTCGAAAGCTTCTCGAAAAGAAGACGGAGAGCAACGGTCTTGAGTTTTCCACCGGTGTCCTTGAAGTTCTTTCAGAGGGTTACGGTTTTCTCAGGTCCAACGAAGGCAGCTACCTCCCAAGCTCGACCGATATATACGTTTCTCCATCACAGATCAAGCGTTTCGGCCTGAACACGGGCGATACGGTATCCGGACAGGTCCGAAAGCCCAAGAACGGCGAGAAGTACTTTGCCCTCCTTAGGATCGAGAGCGTTAACGGCAGGAGTCTCGATGAACTGAAGGACAGGCCATCCTTCGACAGCCTCACACCATTCTATCCCGAGGAGAGGTTCGTCCTCGAGACGGTGCCGGAGAACATGTCCGGCAGGATACTGGACCTGCTCGTGCCCATCGGAAAGGGACAGAGGGCCCTTATAGTCTCGCCCCCCAGGGCAGGGAAGACAATGCTCCTGCAGCACCTGGCCAACAGCATATCGGCCAACAACCCCGATACCAAGCTTCTCGTACTGCTCATAGACGAAAGGCCGGAAGAGGTCACGGATATGAGGAGGAACGTGGATGGCGAGGTCATCGCCTCGACCTTCGACGAGGCTCCCAAGAGACACATTCAGATAGCGGACATAGTCCTCGAGAAGGCGAAGCGCCTGGTGGAGAGCGGATACGACGTCGTCATACTACTAGATTCCATCACCAGGCTGGCCAGGGCCAACAACCAGGTAATGCCGCATTCAGGAAAGATCCTGTCCGGCGGAGTGGACTCCAACGCCCTTCAGAAGCCCAAGAGGTTCTTCGGCGCCGCCAGGAACATCGTGGACGGAGGGAGCCTGACCATAATAGGCACCGCTCTCGTAGATACCGGCAGCCGGATGGATGAAGTTATATTCGAGGAGTTCAAGGGAACGGGCAACTCCGAGATAGTGCTGGACAGGAGGCTGGCGGACCGTCGAGTATGGCCCGCCATCGACATAACGAAGTCCGGCACACGCAAGGAGGAGCTGCTGCTGGACGAGGAAAGTCTCAGCAGAGTATGGATAATGAGGAAGATTCTTGTGGACATGAACCCCGTGGAAGCCATGGAGGTTCTCAAGAAACAGCTTGCCAAGCACAAGTCCAACAAGAGGTTCCTTGACTCAATGAGTTCAATGTCGGAGTGATCCGATCACAAACGGCAAATGACATGGAGGAAGCAAATTGAAGAAGGACATTCATCCTGAATACAACGAGGTGACTTTCACCTGCACCTGCGGGAACAAGATCAAGACCAGGTCCACCGGTGGTGACAAAAGGTTCGACGTGTGCTCCAGCTGCCATCCCTTCTACACCGGGAAGCAGAAACTGGTGGACTCCGCCGGAAGGGTGGACAAGTACATCAAGAGGTACGGAAAGAGCGAGAACAGCAGCGAAGAGTAGCTGCCGCGCTCTGCAGAGAATCGGGGGAGCCTCCATGCTCCCCCTTAATTTATATGGAAATGACCGGCGGGAGTATTTATGAAGGACGAACCATCTGAAGGCGGAGGGGTCTGCCCCGACGATTCCAAGACCGGAGGCCAGGCGGTTATAGAGGGGGTCATGATGAGATCTCCGGTGTCCACCGCCGTGGCGGTGAGGACCCCCGACGGCGGAATTCTGGCAAGGAAGCTCCGAATGGGTCAGCTCACCGAAAGGGGCGGTGTATGGCGAAAGCCGGTATTCCGGGGAGCAGCCACTCTTATCGATACGCTGCGGCTGGGGATGAAAGCCCTTAACTGGTCCGCTGAAATTGCAGACAGCAGCCGGGACGAGGAGAAAAAGGGTGGCGGGACGGCCGCATTCCTCTCCACGGCGGTCGCCGTCGTTCTGGCTGTGGCGCTCTTCGCATGGCTGCCCCTTCAGTCCAGCAAGTGGATACTGGACTCGGACACCGCCGCCGGAGCGGGACACCAGTTCGCCATTCATCTTCTGGCCGGAGGGTTCCGGATTGCCGCCTTCCTTCTCTATCTGGGGGCTATATCCTTCATGCCCGACGTAAGGAGGCTCTTCATGTATCATGGAGCGGAGCACCAGACGATACACGCCTGGGAGAAGGGTCTCGAGCCCCTTGACGAGAGCGCCGTGATGCAGAGCCCGATGCACCAGAGATGCGGTACCAGCTTCCTGCTTCTGGTCATGCTCGGAACCGTGATCTTCTACGGAATATTCGATTCCCTGGTGGTGCTGGTGACCGGGGCCGACCCCAGCGCCATAGTCAGGGTCCTCTACCACCTTCCGATGATACCGCTTGTAATGGGACTCAGCTACGAGGTCCTGAAACTGGCTGACAGGCACCTGGAAACATCGGCAATCGCGAGGATGGTGACAGCCCCGGGCCTCTTCCTGCAGAAGCTCACCACAAGGAAGGCCGGTCTACAGGAAGTCCGGGTGGCCATAGCCTCTCTGATGGTCTCCCTCGGAAGGGACCCCGGACCTGAGGTGGAGGTCATGGGAGAGGAGAACCGATGAGGAAGTCGGACCTGGAATCCATGGAACAGAGAATCCAGGAGATAGATGACGAACTCTGCTCCCCCGAAACCCATAGGAACCCTGCCCTCATAAGGTCCCTTACCGAGGAAAGGGCCGGTCTGGCCAGGATCGTGGGTGTGGCGGAAGAGATCCGGGAGACAGAAGCCTCCCTAGAGGAGATGCGCCTGTACCAGAATGACGAGGACCAGGAGCTGGCGGAAATGGCCGTCAAGGAGATACCTCACCTCGAGAAGAGGCTTGCGCGGCTGGAGCACAGGCTCAAGATGCTTCTCATACCACCGGACCCCAACGATTACAGAGATGTCATAATCGAGATCCGCTCCGGTACCGGCGGAGAGGAGGCGGCGCTGTTCGCAGCCGACGTCTACAGGATGTATTCCAGCTACGCCCAGAATAGAGGGTGGACCCAGGAAGTCTTCAGTACCAGCGAGTCCGAGAGGGGAGGGTTCAGGGAGATCACTTTCGCCCTCAGGGGTCAGGGGGTCTACAGCAGAATGAAGTTCGAAGCTGGTGTCCACCGGGTCCAGAGGGTCCCGGAGACCGAGACCTCGGGCAGGATACACACATCGGCCTGCACTGTTGCCGTTCTGCCGGAGGCGGAGGAAGTTGAGGTGGAGATCTCTCAGGAAGACCTGCGGATAGATGTCTTCCGTTCCTCAGGCCCCGGTGGCCAGAGCGTCAATACCACCGACTCCGCCGTCAGGATAACCCATATTCCCACCGGTCTCGTAGTCTCATGCCAGGACGAGAAGAGCCAGCACAAGAACAGGAGCAAGGCCATGAGCGTTCTTCGTGCCAGGCTGCTGGCGATGAAGCAGGAGGAAGAACAGGCCAAAAGGGCTGAGGCCCGGAAGAGCATGGTGGGCTCTGGAGACAGAAGCGCCAAGATTAGGACTTACAACTTCCCCCAGAGCAGGGTCACAGATCACAGGATACACCTATCCCTGCATTCGCTGAAGGACATTCTCGGCGGTGACCTTGACCAGATCATCGAGCCTCTGATAGAAGAAGAACAGGAAAGGCTGCTGGCGGAAGTATCCTCGGCCGGGGATTAGCCCATGACCTTCAGGGAAGCCCGCAGATGGGCCGAGCAGCGACTGGAGGGCCTGGATAACCCCCTCCTCGAGGCCGAGCTCCTCATTAGGCACGTGATGGAATGGCCCTTTCATGAGCTTATACTGCACCTCGACGACGGAATGCCCCCAGGACCCATGAATATTTTCATGGACCTCGTCGAGAGAAGGCGGAAAAGGGAACCGCTTCAGCACATAACCGGCTCAGTGGATTTCATCGACCGCACATTCTCCACGGGCCCGGAAGCCCTGGTACCGAGACCCGAGACCGAGACCCTCACCTTGCTGTTCTCGAGGATCCTCTACAGACCTTCCGCCCTGCTGGACCTGGGAACTGGATCCGGAGTCATCGCGGTGTCACTGGCCCTCGCCTTCCCGGAGGCTTCTGTTGTGGCGTCTGATATCAGTCAGGATGCCCTCTGCCTTGCGTCGAAGAACCGCAGGGCCCATGGAGCGGACAACCTTCTCCTTTTGGCCGGCGACCTGCTGGCGCCCTTCAGCCCTGGGGCCAGGTTCGACGGGATAATAGCGAACCTGCCCTACATACCCACCGGTGAAATAGGCGGGCTGGACGCGGAAGTCAGCAAGGGCGACCCCAGGGTTGCACTGGACGGAGGACCAGATGGCCTCGACCTGATCAGGAAGCTGGTGGAAGAGGCTCCGAAGCACATGAGCAGAGGCGGCGTACTGGCTCTTGAGATGGACCCCCGTCAAGTGCGACCTGTTTCGATGAGCATGAAGAAAGGGAGTTCGTTCATCTCCGTCACCGTCCATGATGACCTGACGGGCCGCCCCAGATTCGTAACCGCCAGAAAAAGGGACGGAGGCAATTTATTCTACGAAGACGAATAATCTGTTGATAAATTCTTGCCCAATTGAATAATTCAAAAGAGCGTTTTAACATTTTTCAAATGCATCTTCATCGAACCCATAATTAAAGGCACTCTCAGAATTAAATGCCTCCGTCCCCTTTTCATGTTCCGGTCCAGGGTGCATATTTGTTTCCCTGTATTGTAAATGACCATCTCTATGGAGGATGATGGCTGAGACCCTCAGGAGGCGAAACACCAGAAAAGTAGTTGCCGGGAACCTCGCCATCGGCGGAGACGCCCCCATATCCGTGCAGTCGATGACGAACGTTCCCACGACGAACGTCGGTTCCGTACTTGATCAGATTGGCGTTCTTGCCCGGAACGGAGCCGAAATGGTGCGTGTGGCGGTCCCTGACAGGGAATCAGCCATGGCGCTGCGAGCGATAGTGGAGGCTTCACCGGTACCCGTGGTATCGGACGTTCATTTCGACCCGGAGCTCGCTCTGATGGCCCTTGAGGCCGGTACCCACAAGCTGAGGCTCAACCCCGGCAACATAAGGGACAGGTCTGCGGTAGCCGGGATTGCGGAGAAGGCGGCTCTCCTTGGGGTACCCATTAGGATCGGGGTCAACTCGGGAAGCCTTCCGGCGGACCTCAGGGACAGGTACGGGGGAGTGAACGAGGACTCGATGTGGGCTGCGGCTGAAAGACATCTCCAGCTCCTGGAGGAAGCGGATTTCCGTGATGTGGTGCTGTCCCTCAAGTCCAGCTCCGCAATGCTTACGGTCAGGGCCAACAGGAGGGCCTCCAGGGAGTGTGAGTTTCCCCTGCACCTGGGAGTAACGGAAGCGGGTCCCTCGCTCACCGGAAGCGTCAGGAGCGCTGTCGCACTTTCGATACTGCTTTCGGAGGGCATAGGTGATACCATGAGGGTCTCCCTCTCGGGAGCCCCTGACGCCGAGCCAGTTGTGGGATGGGAGATACTCTCCTCCCTGGACATCAGGAGAAGATTCCCCCGGATAGTAAGCTGCCCCACCTGTTCCAGGGCAAGACTGGACGTGGCTGCCCTGGCCGAGTTCGTGCAGGGGAGCCTGGCCGGTGTGGAGGGTAACATCACGGTCGCCGTCATGGGCTGCGAGGTCAACGGGCCCGGTGAGGCACGGGAAGCCGAGATAGCCCTGATCGGAACCCCGAAAGGAGTGCAGCTTTTCGTTGACGGCTCCAATACCGGCGGAATATCGATGAAAGACCTGCCGGATTACCTCGTGAGAACAGTAAAATCTTATATTCAGCGAACGGACAGACGTCGGGAGGACTGAATTGGCTTCTAACAGAATGATGAAGATACAGCTTGACAGAATAGCTGAAGAGAAGTTCGATGAACTGGATATCAGGTTCACCGATGTCAAGGGTCACTGGCGACACGTCACTGTCCCGGCATCCATGGTGGACGAGGATTTCTTTCACAGAGGAATTGGCTTCGACGGCTCGACGCTGGCGGGGATGACCCAGACGGAAGCCGGCGACCTTATTCTGAAGCCGGACCCCCTGAGGGTCTTCGAGGATCCCTTCACCGTGAGGAAGACACTGGTCATCTTCGCGGACATAGTGGATCCCGAGACGGGAGAGTCCTTCTCCAGGGATCCCAGAGGGATTGCTCGAAGGGCAATGCAGCATCTGAGGGAATCGGGGATTGCCACCGACAGCTTCTGGGCGCCGGAGTTCGAATTCTACGTTTTCGACGAGGCCCGCTTCTGGTCGGAGAAATGCAGCCAGGGCTACCGGCTGGGAAGCATAGAGAGTCCTGAGAATTCCAAGCACGCCGAGTCAAAGGGTCTGGTCCATTCGTGCAACTCCGGTTACCACATGATGTACCCCGTGGACAGCCTGCATGACATCCGCTCAGAGATAACCAGGCTGATGCAGAAGGCGGGTATTCAGATCAAGTACCACCATCACGAGGTGGGAAGAATGGGACAGAGCGAAGTCGAGGTAACCTTCGCACCCTTTCTGAGCGCGGCGGACAACATAATGCTGACCAAGCACATAATCAGGAACGTGGCCCTCAGGTACGACCTTTCGGCGACCTTCATGCCGAAGCCCATGGAGGGAGAGCCCGGATCTGGGATGCATTTCCATATGTTCATGACCAGCAGCCAGGAGCGCATTTTCTTCGATGAGGACGGATACCGCAGCCTCAGCTCTCCGGCCCTTCACGCCATTGCCGGAATACTGCACCACGCTCCGGCGGTATGCGCTTTCAGCAACTCCTCTGTGAACAGCTACCACCGTCTCGTCCCGGGGCAGGAGGCCCCTGTGTACAGGTTCTTCTCCGGCCCGAACCGCAGTGCAGCTGTCAGGGTCCCCTCCTACGCAAGGACCCCTGAATCCATGAGGTTCGAATACAGGGTTCCTGACGGTTGCGGGAACCCCTACCTTTCAATGAGCGCCATCCTCATGGCGGCCATAGACGGGATGAAGAGGGAGATGGATCCCACAGAGGCAGGCTACGGCCCCATCGACAGCAATGTATTCGCCGATGGCTATGATACCGGTTCCCTGGCCATGCTGCCGCGGTCGCTGGAGGGTGCCCTGAAAGCCCTCGAGGATGACAGGGAGTTCCTGGAGGAAGGCGATGTCTTCACAGCCGACATGATTGATGATTATATCGAGATGAAAAGGGCCGAACTGGCGGCTTTCAGGGGAAGCCCTCATCCCAGGGAGCATTCACTCTATTTCAGTCTTTGATGAAAAGGGGTAGAAGATGATAAGGAGCTTGTCGATACTGGTTCTAGCGCTGCTGCTGGCAGCCGGGTGCGGAGGCGGGGAGCAGCCCGCGGAGAACGGTCAGGACACTTCAGCGGACAACGGCGGCGATAACGCCACCGTCCCTCTGGACGAGGAGTACTCCCTGCCTGAAGCCGACGTCTACCTTACCGTGTCGGATTCCATAGGCGTGGAACTGGGTGACAGCAACTACGTGTTCGGGCAGATAATAGGCGCCGACCTGACTGCCTCCGGCAACATTGCCGTTCTCGATCTGCAGAAGACGTGCATCAGCGTTTTCAATCCCGCTGGTGACTTCATAGAACGTATCGGCCGTCAGGGCAGCGGACCCGGAGAGTTCCAGCTGCCTGCGGGGATGGCCTTCTTCCCCGTCGAGGCCGAATCAGGGACCCCGGATTCCCTTGTCCCTGGCTTCGCGGTCTGCGACGCCATGGGGGGCAAGCTGGTCTATTTCGACGCTGAGCATGATTACATGATGGACGTCCAGGGCTTCTTCCCCTCTCCGCCTGCGGTTCTGGCAGGAGTGCGCGGGGGAGACATTGTTGGCATGAAACCAGAATTCGTTCAGGACGAGACCGGAATGTACATGGGCTTCACCATCGCCCGTTGGCCCATGGGTGAACCTGAACCCTCGGTGGTCTACTACGAGAGCATGTCGCCCTTCGACCCCTCCGACCTGAGCAGCATGCAGGACGACATAGTATCCTTCGCTGCCAGTCCGGATGGACTGGTGCTGACAGCCCCCCTCTCCACAGAGGAGTATACCTTCACCCTCTGGTCACCGGACGGAGAAGAACTCTTCATCTTCGTTGACGAGGATTATCAGAGGGTTCCCAAGTCTCAGACCGAGATAGAGACCGAAAGGGAGATGGTGAACTCCAGAATGGTTCAGCAGGGCATGCCGGAATCCATGGCCAACTGGGAGCCCGACCCCTACAGGAGCGCCGTAGGAGGTCTCTGGTTCGACGAACTGGACAGGATCTGGGTAACCCGAGGCACCACCAGGACTCCTTCCTTCGATGTCTATGACCTTGACGGCAACCTGCTCTTCAATGCGGCCCTGGACGCGGGTGAAAGGGCAATCACGTGGCAGGTGATCATCCGTGGGGATATGTTCATAGCCTTCGACGCCGACCCTGAGTACTACCCACAGATATTCATGGGCAGCCTGCCGGGTTTCGAGGGGATTCCGGAAGAGACCCTCTAGGTTGTATCGGGCTGCAGGAAAGCCCTGACCGGAGAACCGTCGCCGGATTGTATCCTGAGAGGGAAGCACAGGAAGAAATACCCGCCGGGAGAAATTTCCTTGAGCCACAGGTTCTCAACCACGGGGATATCTGCGCCCAGCAGTGTCCGGTGAGCCCGGTCGCTGTTCGGAGGGTCCACTGAGAGAGTGTCGATACCCACCATGGATGTTCCCATGTCCACCGCCATGCAGGCGGCCTCCGGTGAAAGGTGACCGTAATCCATTGAAAGGGTTAGCGTAGGTTCGGCCCGGGTCCGCAGCAGCAGGGCCCTGCCTCTCAGCCTGAGACCCTCCAGTGACTCGCGGCCGACCGCATCGTGACCTGCGGCATCGATGACCAGGGCAGGAAGGATAAGGATCGAAGGCGGCATCCCGTCCACGAAAGACGCAAGTTCCGACAGATGCCCGGGAGCGTCCAGGTGAGTTCCTGAATGGCTGCTCATGGTTATCCTGGAGGTTCTGAAACCGTGCTCTTCCCTTACCTCTCTCCTGAACTGCGTGTCACCCGGCCAGGCGGGAGTGCTGTCTGAAAGCGGCATGGTCACGTCCACGAGTCTTTCGGGGTCCAGCGTGAATCTCATGACAGACCCGTCCTGGCAGGACATTCATCGGCCAGTGAGCAGCCATCGCACAGCGGCGAGACCGGTCTGCACACCCTCTGGCCGAACCTGACCATAGTATGGTTGATTCCAGTCCACAGCTCGCGGGGGAAAAGCTCCATCAGCGAATGCTCGGTCTCTTCAGGAGTGCCGGTGCTTACCAGCCCCAGTCTGTTGGATATCCTGTGCACATGGACGTCGACACAGATGGATGGAACGTCATAGACCATTCCCATCACGAAATTCG
>Ga0207796_1000467_pt1 | contig 16473 bp, 14 predicted proteins | sample Pon1CUnioCityCA_6_FD_187274 | JGI IMG/M metagenome (GOLD analysis project Ga0207796, IMG submission 187274) | Marine sediment microbial community from Union City, CA, USA - Pond 1C Sediment 1 (SPAdes) | ecosystem: Environmental > Aquatic > Marine > Intertidal zone > Salt pond sediment ...
GACGCAGGCGTGAATGCGCCGAGTGCGGATACAGGTTCACCACCTACGAGTACATAGAGCAGTCCTTCCCCGTTGTGGTGAAGAATGACGGACGAAGGGAGCCCTTTGATCGGAACAAGCTTGAGAAGGGCATCGACAGGGCATGCGAGAAACGTCCCGTATCCGCGGAGGATCTGCATGATCTTGTGGACAGCGTGATAGCCAGGATAACCGAGGAGTTCCCGGAGGAGGTTTCCGTCAAGTTCATAGGCGAGTGCGTCATGGAGTACCTCCACGAAGTGGACCAGGTCGCCTACGTTCGTTTCGCAAGCGTATACAGGAAATTCAAGGATGTGTCCCAGTTCAAGGAAGAGCTGGACAGGCTGCTGAAGTAAATATCGGTAATGCCGCCGGAGTGCGGTGTTCGGTGCCAGCATCCCGGGCTTGACTCAACCAGGAAAACGAGGAGGCTTATGACCAAGGCCAGAACCTTCAGGGGGGGCACTCACCCTCCCGGTCACAAGAATCTCTCTTCGGGTCAGACCATCAGGAGGATACCTGCCCCGGAGATAGTAAGAGTGCCTCTCTGCCAGCATCTCGGAGCGCCCTCTAAGCCGGTGGTCTCCAAGGGTGACAGCGTTAAGAGGGGGCAGGAGATAGGAGCCCAGAACGGCTTCATCAGTCTTCCCACACATTCCCCCGTCAACGGTACGGTGAAGTCCGTAGAGGAGCTGCCCATGCCTCACAGGAGGACGGGTCCCGCCGTGGTCATAGAGACGGAGTCTGAGGAGGGGGGACAGGTCTTCGAGCCCTGGAAGGACTACACGGCCCATTCACCTGATGAGATCATCGAGAGGGTCAAACTGGCGGGGGTGTGCGGCATGGGAGGGGCGAGTTTCCCCACCTATGTGAAGCTCTCTCCGCCTCCTGACAAGGTAATTGACACGCTGATATTGAACGGTGTCGAATGTGAGCCCTACCTTACCGCCGACCACCGTCTGATGCTGGAGAACCCCGATGATATCATCCTGGGCATGGAGATACTGGCCCACGCACTGGGAGTTCAGAACTACATGATAGGCATCGAGGTGAACAAGCCCGACGCCATAGAGCTCATGGAGAAGAAGGGCTGCAGAGTGCTGCCACTGAAGGTAAGCTATCCGCAGGGAGCCGAGAAGCAGCTGATAGACGCGGCCGTTGGCAGGGAAGTGCCCGCCGGCGGTCTGCCGATGGACATCGGAGTGGTCGTCCAGAACGTCGGCACCGCAGCAGCCGTGGCACAGGCCGTACGGGACGGCATTCCCTCCATCAGAAGGACAATTACCGTCACCGGAGCGGGTGTCCGGTCCCCTGGTAACTACGATGCCTGTGTCGGTACGCTCTTCTCCAGTCTGATAGAGGAATCAGGCGGCTATGCCGAGGACGTCCAGAGGCTTGTGAGCGGAGGCCCGATGATGGGCATTTCCCTCTATACCGATGAAGTGCCCGTTACCAAAGGGACAAGCGGTGTGCTGGCCCTCTCAGCCTCCGAGGCCAGGGACGTTGCCGAAGGGCCGTGCATCAGGTGCGGGAAATGCGTTGACGCCTGTCCTCTTCGCCTGACTCCCAACCTCATTGCCCTGGCGGCGGAGAATCAGCGTTGGGGAATGGCCGAGGATTTCGGGGCCCTCAACTGCATGGCCTGCGGGACCTGCAGCTACGTCTGTCCCTCTGCCAGATACCTGGTGCATTACATCAAGAAGGCCCAGGACGCCATTAGGGCCAGGGGAAAGGAGGCATAGATGGCACAGCCCAGACGCTTCGAGCTTGCTATGTCGCCGCACGTGATCTCCAACCAGACCACACGGAAGATAATGTTCGACGTGGTCATCGCTCTCCTTCCGGCACTGGCGGCAGCCACCTGGTTCTTCGGGCCGAGGGCGCTCTTCATAGTAATCATCAGCTCGGTCACCGCTGTTGCGGCTGAATACCTCTGCCTGAAGTTCATGAAGCGGCCGGTGAGCTTCGCACTGGACGGCAGTGCAATAGTGACCGGAATGCTGCTGGCATACAACCTACCTGCCGGAGTCCCGATGTGGCTGCCGATAATCGGCACCGCTTTTGCCATAGTCGTCGGTAAGCAGGCCTTCGGGGGCCTAGGGCACAACATCGTGAACCCGGCTCTGCTCGGAAGGGCGTTCCTGGTGGCGAGTTTCCCGGTGCTGATGACGGCCGGATGGACAGCACCGGAAGCGTGGCGCTACGGTGATGAAGGCGCCTATTCCACCAGCGCCATAACTGCGGAGGAGATGAGCGTTATCCCTGATGCGGACGCCATTTCCGGAGCTACTCCCCTGAACGTGCTCAAGCAGACCTTCGACCTGGACTCCAGCGCCGAGAGCGCAATCGCCGAGGGAGATGCGGAAGAAGCGGAATCCCTTATGGACAGGGCGGCATCAATGAGGGGTGCCCTCTACAGTTCATCCACTTACAGAAACCTGCTGCTGGGAAGGCGAGGTGGCTGTCTCGGCGAGACATCGGTGATACTGCTGATTGTCGGCGGGATCTACCTCGTAATGAGGGGTGTGCTGGAACTGAGGCTCCCCATAAGCTACCTGGGAACGGTGGCGCTTTTCGCGTGGATATTCGGCGGCAGCGGCTGGTTCAACGGAGACCCCGTATTCCACGTACTTTCGGGAGGAGTGGTCCTGGGCGGAATTTTCATGGTATCGGACATGGTGACCACACCGGTAACACCGAAGGGAAGGATAATCTTCGGGCTGGGAGCGGGACTTATAACAATGGTGATAAGGAGGTGGGGAGGATATCCTGAGGGGTGCTCCTATTCCATACTCCTCATGAACCTGACCACCCCGCTGATAGACAGGTATACAAAACCCAAGGTCTTCGGGGAGGTGAAGGACAATGGCTGAGATGCTGAAACTGGGCCTGGTCCTCATGCTGGTGGCCCTGGCGGCCGCGGTGGCCCTGGGACTTGTGAACAGCAGGACCGCCCCGATAATAGCGGAGCAGAAGGAAATGGAGAAGCAGAACGCCATGCGCATGGTGGCCGGAAGCCTCAGCCCCGGTGACAGCCTGGCCTTCGATTCCCTGGCGGTCCGGGGGCTGCCCAATCCCTACGCTTCCGCCGACAATGTGCTTGAAGTGGTCAAGGTATACTCACCTCCTGACACCTCGAGGGTGGGCTATCTGTTCATAGCCTACGGCAAGGGCTACTCGAGCACCATTCAGACAATGGTGGCGGTGGATACCTCCGGAGAAGTATCCGGCTCCACGATCCTGTACCAGCAGGAGACCCCGGGTCTTGGGGCTAACGTGGAAGACCCCTCCAAGCTCATCCACAGCTTCAGCGGCATGGAAGCCCGGGGAATACTGCTCAGCAAGGACGGTGGCGGAATTGACGCCATGACCGGATGCACCATAACTTCCAGGGCGGTGACCAACTCGGTCAGGGAAGGTCTCGAGGCCATGGAGGAAGCGGGGCTGTTCCATCGCGGTCCTGATGTGCCGGCCTCAGACGTGGATACGACGACAGAAGTTGAGGAACAGCATCCGTGTGATTCCGAGGAGGGTTCGGTAGACGCCGGAACCCCTGATGTCACGGAAGGGGGTGCCGAATGAGCCTGGTCAGGGACCTCACCAACGGGATATACAGAGAGAACCCGGTCTTCAAGCTTGCCCTGGGCATGTGCCCCTTCCTGGCGGTGACCACTTCCGTGGAGAACGCCATAGGCATGGGAGCAGCCGCAACCTTCGTGCTGATATGCTCGAACTTCCTGGTTTCCCTGTTCAGGAACCTGATACCATCAAAGGTTCGCATACCTTGCTACATCGTCATCATAGCAACCTTCGTCACGCTGGTGGACATGGTGATGAACGCGTACCTGCCCGACCTGCACAGGAGTCTGGGTATCTTCATACCACTGATAGTGGTCAACTGCATCATCCTCGGCAGGGCGGAGGGTTTCGCCAACAGGCACCCTGTGCTGAACTCACTGGCAGACGCGGTGGGCATGGGCGTGGGGTTCACGCTCGCCATGATAATACTGGCGTCGTTCAGGGAACTGCTGGGCAACGGCACATGGCTCAACATCAACGTGCTTGGCCCCAGCTACCAGAACCAGCCTCTTCTGATAGCCATACTCGCTCCAGGAGCCTTCATACTGCTTGGCTTCATCCTGGGGTTCTTCAACATACTTGAGAAGCGCAGAGGAGGTGGAGGACAATGACTCCCGCAACGCTACTATCTACACTTCTTTCGGCTCCCGAGACGGGCAGCTCCAGCTTTGACCTGGGCAGGATGATGGCCATCATCATCGCCGCCATCTTCGTGAACAACTTCGTACTCTCCAGGTTCCTGGGCATATGCCCCTTCCTCGGTGTGTCGAAGCAGCTCGATTCTGCCATAGGCATGGGGGCTGCGGTGATATTCGTCATGACCCTGGCCACCCTGGGCTCCTGGACCGTCTACAACCTTCTTCTGGTGCCGATGGAGCTCACCTATCTGCGGACCATCGCCTTCATCCTGATCATAGCATCACTGGTGCAGCTGGTTGAGATGATCCTGCAGAAGTTCAGCCCTACCCTTTACCAGGCCCTGGGCATCTTCCTCCCGCTGATAACCACGAACTGCGCCATACTCGGGGTCGCCGTGCTGAACATCGACGAGAAGTACAACCTCGGGTACTCACTGGTGAACGCCATAGCCGCCGGCATCGGCTTCACCCTGGCGCTGGTGCTGATGGCGGGTCTGCGTCAGAAGCTGGAGCTGGCCGACGTGCCGCCTGCCCTGAAGGGAAAGCCCGTCGCCTTCCTGGTGGCCGGTGTGATGTCCATTGCCTTCCTTGGCTTTGCCGGACTGGGGGGATGACATGACAGCTGCGCTGCTCCTGACCGAGATGCTCCTGGGGCAGGAATCCATGACCAGTGCCGTGGGCAATCCCGCAGTGGTTCTGGGGGCCATGGGACTTATCCTGGGGCTGGGACTGGCTTTCGCGGCGAAGAAGCTGTCAGTTCCCAAGGACCCTCTTGTAGAGAAGATCGACTCCATCCTACCCGGTGCCAACTGCGGAGGCTGCGGATATCCCGGCTGCGTGCAGTTCGCCGAGGCCGTTGCCAGGGGAGAGGCTCCTCCGAACGGCTGTGTCGCGGCAAGCGCTGATATCAACCGACAGATAGCCGAGGTCGTGGGAGGCGAGCTGTCGGACAGCGTCAGGCTAATCGCCCTGGTCCACTGCAACGGAGGCCATTCCGCCAAGGATGAGTTCCGGTACCAGGGCCCGGCTGACTGCGTGTCCGCGTCCATGGTAATGGGCGGACAGAAGACCTGCTCCTACGGCTGCCTGGGATTCGCCGACTGCGTACGAGTATGCCCGTTCGACGCCATACACATGGGAGAGAACGGCGTTCCGGTGGTGGACAAGGATGCCTGCACCGGCTGCGCCAAGTGCGTGGAAGCATGTCCCAAGCGAATAATCGAACTCTGGCCCGTGGACCGGGAGGTCGTGGTGGCGTGCTCCAGCCTGGACAAGGGGGGAGTCGCCAGGAAGGCCTGCACAGTGGCATGTATAGGGTGCAGGAAGTGTGAGAAGATCTGCCCGGTGGAGGCCATCACTGTGGATGATTTCCTGGCGGTGATAGACCCGGAGAAATGCATCAACTGCGGTCTATGCGCCTCGGAATGTCCCACAGGGGCCATCCTGGACCGTGCTCCTGCCAGGCCGAAGGCCTACATCGACAGCAGCTGCGTGGGATGCACCCTGTGTACGAAGGTCTGCCCTGTGGACGCAATATCGGGAGAACTCAAGGAGAGACATTCCGTTGACACTGAGAAGTGCATCGGATGCGGACTATGCGTTCCCAAATGTCCCAAGGGCTCCATCAACCTTATCGGGGCCAAGTCCTACCAGCAGGGAAGGGAATTCCAGGTATGAGCGAGAGGGACCTTAACAGTCTGCTGAGGGAGCTGCCGGCGGTGCATGAACTGGCGGAACTTCTTCAGAAGGACCATCCGGAGAGCCCTCCGGGCGCCGTCAGGGAGGCATGCAGGATGGTCATAGAAGAGGCCAGATCAACGGTGGTTGGAGGTGGAGAGCTGCCTTCCCCGGATAGGCTCCTGGAGAACGCGGCCCGGCGGCTTTCAACCCTGTCGGATTCCAGTATGACGGACGTCATCAACGCCACGGGGGTGATACTTCACACGGCCATCGGCAGGGCATGCCTGCCCGAATCGGCCGTCGCAGCCGTAACCAGGGTGGCCCGGGGCTACAGTGTTCTCCAGTGGGACAGGGAAACCGGCAGGAGGGGTCACAGGGACATACACACCGAGAGGCTCATCTGCCAGCTTGCGGGCTCTGAAGCTGCCACCATAGCCAACAACAACGCGGGAGCCACCCTGCTGGTGCTGTCTGCCCTGGCTAGAGGCAGGGAAGCAGTCGTCTCCAGGGGGCAGCTGGTGGAAATAGGAGGGTCGTTCAGGATACCGGAGGTCATGAAGCAGAGCGGTGCCGTGATGCGTGAGGTCGGCTGCACCAACAGGACACATCTGCGTGATTACAGGAACGCCATCAACGAGAACACTGCCGTCATACTGAGGGTGCATCCCTCCAATTACAGGATAAGGGGCTTCTCCTCCGAGGTCCCGCTGGCGGAACTGGTGGAGCTGGGAAACGAGTTCGGAATACCCGTGGTGGACGATCTCGGTGCCGGGTCCTACATCGACCTGAAGAACTTCGGACTTCCTTCGGAACCCACGGTAAGGGAAAGCATCGAAACCGGAGCCGCCGTGGTCACCAGTTCCGGGGACAAGCTCATCGGAGGTCCCCAGGCAGGAATCATTACCGGCAAGCGCGAGTATATAACCAGGATCAAGTCCCATCCCCTGGCAAGGGCGCTCAGGGTGGGCAAACTCACCATCGCCGCTCTGGAGGCCTCTCTTATGCTGTTCCGGGAGGGAGCCGGCTATCTGGTGCAGAACCATCCGCTATACAGGATGTTCTCCCTCTCCCAGGCGGAACTGAAGGGAGCGGCGGAGGAGTTCGCCTCGTGGCTGGAAGTTCCCGGCGGTTGCGAGGCAAAGGTCATCGAGACCACCAGTTATGTAGGCAGCGGTGCCCTGCCCGATCACGGAATTCCCTCCTTCGGTGTAGGCGTTATGACTCCCGACAACGAGGCTCTGGCGCTCAGGCTGAGATCTGGGGATCCGGCTGTGGCCTCCAGGATAGAGGACGGGATGGTCAAGTTCGACATGAGGACCCTCCAGCCCGAAGAGCCACGATCGCTGGCCCGTCTCCTGAACCGGGCGCTAGCGGAGCTATGGGCGTAATCGTAGGCACCGCCGGTCACATCGACCATGGTAAGAGCCAGCTGGTCAAATACCTGACCGGAACCGATCCCGACAGGCTCAAGGAGGAGAAGGAGAGAGGCATAACCATCGAGCTGGGCTATGTCTTCATGCCGCTTCCGAATGGAGGTCTGCTCTCCTTCATCGACGTGCCCGGTCATGAGAACTTCGTCAGGCAGATGGTGGCCGGTACCGCGACTGTGGACTTCTTCCTGCTGGTGGTGGCGGCTGACGAGGGAATAATGCCTCAGACCAGGGAGCACCTTGATGTCCTGAACCTCCTCGGTGTGGAGAAGGGACTTGTTGCGATAACGAAGTGCGACCTGGTGGACCCCGACATGCAGGAACTGGTGGAGATGGACCTGAACGATCATCTGAGGGACACTGTGTTCGAAGGTTCTCCTGTCTACAGGGTCTCATCCATCACCGGTGAGGGCATCGAGGATCTAAGGGATGCCCTTGTGGCCATGGCGTCCGAAGTGGGCCAGCGCAGGTCGGGAAGCAGGTTCAGACTGGACGTGGACCGTGTGTTCGTCCTTGAGGGCTTCGGGACCATAGTTGCCGGTACCGCCATATCGGGGTCAGTTTCCCCCGGGCAGGAAGTGGAGCTCCAGCCGGGCGGAAGCAGGTATCGCGTCAGGGAGCTTAGGGTCAATTCCCGCAGGGACATTCCAGTGGGAGGGGCCGGTGACAGGATAGCGCTCAATCTGGTGGGCCTTCAGAAGGATGATGTCTACAGGGGCTGCTGCGTGGCGGAACCCGGTTACATGAAGGTCAGGGACAGCCTCGATACGAGTATAGCAATGCTGGAGAGCGCCGGGGCGCTGAAGCGATATCAGCGTGTTCGCTTTCATACCGGCACGGCGGAAGTCATGGCCAGGGCGGTACCCGTGGAGGGCAATGTGGTGGCACCTGGAACAACCGGTTACGCCCATTTCCAGCTGGAGTCCCCTGTGGCTGCCCTGCCCGGTGACAGGTTCGTCATAAGGAGCTACTCCCCGATGGTCACCATCGGCGGCGGGGTCATACTCGAGACCGGGACGAGGAAGGTGAGGAAGAAGTACGCCGATGAGAGGGTCTCCCATCTTGAGGTACTGGAATCTGGTGATCTGAAGGTCATCCTCGAGGAGATGCTGCATTCCGCCGGAACGGAAGGACTGACCGCGGCTTCCGCAGCAGGTGAGCTGACCCGTCCGCTGGAGGAGATAGAGGATGTACTGAGAGAGATGCAGGATGAGGGTTCCGCAGACGTGATCGGCTCTGGTTCGGCCCTGAAAGCTGTGGATGGAGCACTGTTCCGCGATTCCTGCACCAGGCTGAAGGAGGCCCTGGCGGAACATCACCGGAAGAACCCCGTCAGTCCCGGCTTTCCCCTCTCCGAGCCCTCCAGGGTCCTCAGCGGATGCCCCCAGTGGCTGGTCAGGGGAATACTTGAACATCTCCTGGAGTCCGGCGTTCTTGAGCGTCGCGGGGAGAAGCTGGCCCTTGCGGAACACGATCCCGGAATCCCTGAAGGGCTTCGTCCCGCGGTGGACGATATGATAGAAAAAGTGGGTTCGGGAGGTACGAAGGGCATGCCCGTATCCCAGCTCGGTGACACCGGTCTGGCCGGGTCCCTCACCGAGAGGGGGCTGCTGCATGAGCTCATCGATGGTGTTCTTGTAAGCGACGAAATGGCCCGCAGCCTGATCGAAGGCGTATGCGTGGCATTTGGTGACAGCGGCTTCACCCTGGCGGAACTGAGGGACCATCTGGGTGTTTCCAGGAAGGACGCGCTGAGGTGGGCCGAGTTCTTCGACGGAATGGGTTGGACAAGGCGCAGCGGGGATAAGAGGTTATGCAGGCGTAGTTAGTTTACAGCGAAGACTTTTTATCTTATTCTTCTCTGTCCCTATCGACACATCCGTAGCATACTGGAGGAAAAATGCACATAGCAGTAGTTGGGAGCGGTTACGTTGGTCTCGTTGCCGCGACCTGCCTGTCGGAGATGGGCAACGACGTCATATGCGTTGACAATGACAGCGGTAAGATAGACGATCTCAACAATGGGATCATTCCGATATACGAGCCCGGCCTGAAGCCGATGATAGAGCGGAACACGCTTGAACAGAGGCTGATATTCACCACCGATATAGCCAGAGGGGTCAGGGACAGCAGCATCATCTTCATCGCTGTGGGCACACCTCCCGACGAGGACGGTTCCGCCGATCTCAAGCACGTCCTGGCGGTTGCCTCCGATATTGCAAGGTATATGGACGGCCCCAGGATCGTGGTGAACAAGAGTACCGTGCCGGTGGGGACCGCCGATCTGGTAAAGGCACAGATCCGGAAGGGTACCGATCACCAGGTGCATGTGGTGAGCAATCCGGAGTTCCTCAAGGAGGGAAGCGCCATCGATGATTTCATGAAGCCTGACAGAGTGGTCATCGGGACGGATTCCGAAGAGGTGGCCGAGACCATGAGGGAACTCTACTCACCATTCGTCAGGACCAACAATCCGGTACTGGTGATGAGCAACAGAAGTGCCGAGATGACCAAGTACGTAGCCAACAGCCTGCTGGCCACCAGGATATCCTTCATGAACGAGATAGCCAACATGTGCGATGTCGTGGGAGCTGACGTGCACGATGTAAGGATAGGTATCGGCTCCGACAGAAGGATAGGACCCAGCTTCCTGTTTCCCGGCGCCGGGTTCGGAGGTTCCTGTTTTCCCAAGGACATAAGGGCGCTTCAGAAGACGGCCAACGAGAACAGCCTGGAACTGAGGGTACTTAGGGCGGTCACAGAGGTAAACGACGACCAGAAGAGGATCCTGGTCAAGAAGGTCATGGACCATTTCGGTGAGGACCTCAGCGGGTTGAACATCGGCATATGGGGCATCTCCTTCAAGCCCAATACGGATGATATCCGGGAAGCGCCCGCACTCACTGTCATGGAGGGACTTCTTGAGAGGGGGGCATCAGTTACCGCATACGACCCCCAGGCCATCGAGAACGCCCGTGGCATCCTCGGGGACAGGGTCCGTTACGCCAGATCGGTCTACGACGCTCTGGAAGGAGCTGATGCCCTGGTCCTGGTGACCGAATGGACGGAGTTCAGAGAGCCGGATTTCCCCAGGATAGCGAACATCATGAAGGACAAGGTCGTCTTCGACGGAAGGAACATCTTCAATCCGATGAAGCTGAGAAAGCTCGGTTTCACTTACTACGGCATAGGGAGAAACTCATGAGGTTCACAGAAAGACTTAAGGACAGCGAACATCCCTCGGTTGCCATAATCGGCCTCGGCTACGTGGGACTTCCCCTTGCGCTTGAGTTCATCAGGGGAGGATGCGAGGTAACCGGAATAGACGTGGACCCGGAGAAGCCCAGGATGATAGGCCAGGGCCGAAGCTACCTGAAGCACATTCCGTCCGAGAACATCAGCGAGGCTGTTGATACTGGCAGGTTCGAGACCACCACGGACTTCTCCAGGATGCGGGACTCCGATGCCATCATAATCTGTGTCCCCACTCCACTTGGCGCCTCCAGGGAGCCTGATCTCAGCTACGTCGTGAACACCGGCCGGGAAGTCGTCAAATATCTGCAACCGGGACAGCTGGTGGTACTCGAATCGACCACATACCCAGGGACCACACGGGAGCAACTCCTTCCAATACTGGAGGAGGGCGGCATGAAAGCTGGAGTCGATTTCTTCCTGGCCTTCTCGCCCGAGAGGGAGGACCCCGGCAACAAGCACTTCACCACCAGGACCATACCGAAGCTGGTTGGAGCCCTTACCGCCGAGGGTGTGGAAGCTGCCCAGAAGGTCTATTCCTGCGCCGTGGACAATGTGGTCACGGTCAGCTCTCCGGAAGTGGCCGAGATGGCAAAGATAACCGAGAATACATACAGGGCCGTGAACATCGCACTGGTGAACGAGCTCAAGATGCTCGCCGCCAGAATGGGGGTGGACATCTGGGAGGTCATTCGGGCTGCATCCACTAAACCCTTCGGATATACCCCATTCTACCCCGGACCCGGACTTGGGGGGCACTGCATCCCGATAGACCCGTTCTATCTTACCTGGAAGGCGCATCAGTTCGGTATGCCCACCCGTTTCATAGAGCTGGCGGGCGAGATAAACACGGCTATGCCGAGCTTCGTGGTATCCGTCATAACCAGGGCCCTGAACGACAGGCAGAAGAGCGTGAAGGGAAGCAGGGTCATCATACTGGGCATGGCCTACAAGCCGGATATAGACGACATAAGGGAGACACCTGCCCTGAAGGTGATGGACGAACTGCTGGAACTGGGTGCCGATGTTGACTACAACGACCCCTTCGTCGGCAGCATCGGCCGGACCAGACAGACCAGCAGGCGCCCGGTTTCCGTGGACCTGACCGAGGAATCCCTGGCAGGCTACGACTGCGCGGTGATAATCACCGACCATTCCTGCTACGACTACCAGTGGATAGTTGACAACTCGGACCTTATTGTCGATACAAGGAACGCGTGCGTCGGCACCACGCGGGGAATGGAGAAGATAGTAAAGGCATGAGACTCTCGGTGGTTCTCTCTCTAGCCCTCACTGCGGCGGTCTTCGCGTCGGGACTTCAGCGCTACACCGTGCCCGGCGTAGAGACCGACCAGGTGCTCATGAGCATTCATGTATGGGGCGAGGTCAGAAGCCCGGGAACGTATCTCGTTCCGGTCGAGGCCGATCTCATCGCCGGTATCTCCGCGGCAGGCGGACCGACATCCACCGCCAAGCTCGATGATGTCAGGATAGTATACGGAGACGGCGAGGAACGCTACGACCTCGACCGTTTTCTGGAGGGCGATGGTGAGCCGGCTCCCCGGCTGAGGCCGGGAGCCACCATTCACATACCCACAAGGGGCTTCGAGTGGTGGAAGGAAGCCATCGATTTCTCATACAAGATAATTGTGGCCGTAAATCTGATATGGATCATGACTGAGCGGTAAGTATGACGGAGCGGAAGCCATGAAGTACGGGGAAGAATGAAAGAGCTTTATCGGGAGCGGATCACCGGAAAATGCCGGGAATGAACGAAAGACCATTCGAGGACGACAGGGATTCGATAGACATCTCCGAATACCTGTGGCTACTTTTCCATAACAAGTGGATCATCCTCGCCTTCCTTGTGGTATCCGTCGTGGCAAGCATCTGGATAACAGCCAGGACACGACCGGTATACAGGTCATCGGCGACTTTCATCTACGACCTCAGCAGCAGCATGACACAGACGCTGAACATGTCCAACGTACTCTGGTTCGAGATGGACCCAATGCGCAACAACCAGATACAGCTTATACACAGCAGGAGCATGGCCGAGGCTGTGGCGGATTCCATACTCAGGTCACCGAATACAGACAGTCTGCTGACGATACTCTACGCCGATCTGGGCGTTCCTCAGGGGAATCTCAGGGGCTCCCTGGTCGGCCTGGTGCGCGGCAGCATATCCGTAAGCAACATGAAGGACACCGACTTCTTCGTTCTCTCGGCAACGGGATACTCCCCTGCGGCATCGGCCACCATGGCGAACCTGGTGGTCCAGACCTACTACAAGAAGAACCTCACCGACGCAAGGGGAGAGAACACCATGGTCAAGGTCTTCCTTGCGGAGCAGCTGGGAATAATCTCCGAAGATCTGGCCAGGGCCGAGGATTCCCTGACCAGTTTCAAGGAAGAACATGGCATAGTAAGTCTCAGCACCGAGACCTCTCAGATCGTGCAGAACCTCTCATCCTTCGAGACCTCGGCCGCCATGTCCCGCACCGAACAGGGGGCACTGGAAGCTCAGCGGACCTATTACGAGAGCCAGCTGGAGGTCGGGAGGTCCGACCTGGCCGGGGAGATGGCCAGCACCAATTCGGCTTTCATTTCTCAGCTGGAGAGCGATATCGCTACCCTCGAGTCAACGAGGGCATCCCTGGTCGCCGGCGGCACTCCTCAGGATGCCGAGGTCATCATGGACCTGGACGTTCAGATAACCTCGAGGAGGGAGGCCCTGGCAGAGGCGCTCAGCGAGGTGGCATACAGCAGATACCCCTACAATCCCGCCCAGTCACTCCAGGGGATAGTATCCGAGCTGGCGCTCATAGAGGCGGAGCTCAGGGCGGAGAGAATAAGGCAGTCGGTCCTGAATTCCGTTATAAGGAGCCTGGAGGACAGCATCTCCGTTCTTCCGGAGCTGGAGCTGAGGCTGGCCAGGCTCGAGCGTAACTGGACGGTCAGTGAGGACATCTATCTGCTCCTGAGGACCAAGTACGAGGAGGTCAGGATAGCTGAAGCCGGTCAGATAGGCAATGTCACCATCGTGGACACCGCTCTGCCGGGAGGCATGATAAAGCCCAACAGGAGGAGGAACCTCATCCTGGGTATTTTCGCCGGACTGGCCGCCGGTGTTGGCTTCATCTTCCTGAAGGAGCAGCTGGACTCCTCCATCAAGAACCCCGAGGACATCGAGAAGCTTGACATACCGGTGATAGGCGTGATCCCCAAAGTAAGCAGGTCCGACGTTATCACCAGCGACGGCAGACAGGGCCTCATCATGGTCACTGCGCCCAGGCAGGCGGCGAGCGAGGCCTACCGTGACCTGAGGACCAGCCTCCGGTTCTCCGCAACCGATAATGACATGAGAACGATACTCGTGACCAGCGCAGGCCCCCGGGAAGGCAAGTCCACCACTGTGGGCAACCTGGCGGTGGCCTTCGCCCAGACCGGGTCGAAGGTCCTCATCGTCGATACGGACATGAGACGGCCGGTGATGCACAAGATCTTCAACGTTCCCAGGGAACCCGGTTTCTCCGAAGCGATGGCCGGTATCAATCCGCTGGAAGAGACCTTGAAGGAAACAGGGGTGGAGAACCTTTCGGTGCTTACCTGCGGCTACATACCCCACAATCCCTCGGAACTCCTGGGAAGCGGGAGGTTCAGGGAATTCCTTGCAACTCTGGAGGGATTGTTCGACATAGTGATACTGGACAGCCCACCGGTGGCGGTGGTGACCGATCCCATAGTGATAAGTCCCGAGGCCGACGCTACGCTGATGGTCGCAGGGGTCAAGAAGATCGACCGCAAGGTGCTCAGGTCGGCATGGGACAAGCTGCAGAGAGGTTCAGGCCGATGTGTGGGAGCTGTCCTCAACGGTTTCGACCCGGCCAATGTCTACACTTCCTACAGCTACTATTCCTACAAGTACCACTACTACTACCAGGACGACGTCAAGAAGAGACGCCGCATAAGGGACCTCACCAGGAAGAAGCCCCGAACCGATAAGTAAACCCCGTTCAGCGATCAGGATTTCCCTCCTGATGGTACGCCGAATCCGTTATATGATATAACCTCATTAAAGCACACCTTCCGTGGCAGCCCTCAGGTCCAATTCAATATTCCCGTAAATAGAAGCATATCAAGTAGATAGAATTATGCTTATTCTGCCCCTCGTTTTTTGGTGGGATGATATCCCATGAAATGGGTTGACAGTGGGAAATTGTGGGATAGAATTGAGCAGGAGGGTAACGCATGAATGAGTACACCGGCAGGCACATCCACACTCTGGACGACAAGGGAAGGGTAAGTGTACCCGCCCAGTTCCGAAGGCAGCTGCCCAAGGACGGCCTTTTCATTGGAAAGGGCATGGAGGGAAGCCTGATCCTCTATCCTCCGGAGAAGTGGGAGAAGGTCAGGGACGCACTGGCCTCCCTTTCCCGCAACAGCCGAAGGAACAGGGACATCATTCGAGAATTCTCCCAGTACATCAGGCCTGTCAATATCGACGGACAGGGCAGGATATCCATCCCGGCCGACCTGATAGAGCTTTCGGGCATGGAACACGAGGTTGTCTTCCTCGGCATGCTGGACTCCATCGAGATCTGGGCTGCCCAGCGGTACTCGGAACGGAGCGGAGAGCAGGTATCCTCCCTCGAGGAAGCGATCGAGGACATTGACATAGATATCTACTGATTTGGAATCTCCCTTTTCAGGAGGCCTGGTTCCTATGTTCTCAGCAAGGACCGACACAGGCAGGGGTAGCAAAGCATCCGATAGCGCGCCGTCGGAGGCCCACGTACCTGTCATGGTCGAGGAAGTCGCGGATTTCTTCTGCGGCGGCCTCCGCCGGGGGCTGATGGTCGACGGCACCGCCGGAGCGGGCGGACACCTCGCCAGGCTGCTCGAAGCTCTTCCGGACATGGATTTCCTTGCGGTGGACCGAGACCCCGAAGCAGTTGAACTCCTACGAGAGCGTTTTCGAAGCACTGAACGCGTTACCGTCGTACAGGGCAGTTACGCGTCGATCCCTGAAATCCTGAAGGACGGGGGACTTGAAAGCGCCTCGGCCGCGTTTTTCGATCTGGGGCTCTCCTCCCTGCAGCTTGACGATCCCTCCCGGGGTTTCTCCTTCCGTCTGGACGGACCTCTGGACATGAGGTTCGACAGCAGGGGTGGAGTAACCGCAGCAGACCTCATAAACAGCCTTCCGGAGAAGGAGCTTGCCGACATCATTTACCAGTTCGGCCAGGAAGGCAGGAGCAGGAGGATAGCCGGGGCCATAGTGCGGGAGAGGCCTGTGGAGAGCTCCAGGGAGCTCGGGGACATCATCAGCTCCAGCGTCCGGGGTAACCCCGTCAAGATCATGTCCAGGGTCTTCCAGGCTCTGAGGATAGCCGTAAACAGTGAGCTGCAGCAGCTGGACGAGCTTCTTGGAGCCATGCATCAGTGGACGCTTCCCGGCGCCAGGATAGCCTTCATAACCTTCCATTCCCTGGAGGACAGGAAGATCAAGCTGCTCTTCCGTGACGACGAAAGGTACTGTCAGTTCACTCCCAAGTGGCTTCTTCCACGAGAGGAGGAGCTTTCGGAGAACAGCAGGGCAAGGTCCGCCAGGCTCAGGCTGGGGGTCAGGACATGAGGACCGGAGTGAAGAGGACGCTGATGGTCGTGGCCGCTGGTTTCCTGCTTCTGCTCGTGCTGGAGGCCGGCATCTACAACTGGAGACTGATACTGGCAATGAGGTACAGGAACCTTGCAGAGCAGAGCAGGCAGTTAAGCTGGAGAAGGGACGAACTGCTGGTGGAGAGGGCCGCGCTGCTCAGTCCCGCCCGTCTTCAGAAGGTGGGTATGGAGATGGGTCTGGCTCCTGTGCCCCT
>Ga0207796_1000468_pt1 | contig 16466 bp, 11 predicted proteins | sample Pon1CUnioCityCA_6_FD_187274 | JGI IMG/M metagenome (GOLD analysis project Ga0207796, IMG submission 187274) | Marine sediment microbial community from Union City, CA, USA - Pond 1C Sediment 1 (SPAdes) | ecosystem: Environmental > Aquatic > Marine > Intertidal zone > Salt pond sediment ...
CTTTTAGACAATATGCGGACCCCTACCTGGTGTTGTTTGCAGATGTAGGTGACCAAACCGTGGGATTTTTCCCGGGCATTCCCAATTTGAACGAAATCTTGATCCACGTGAATGGACTGCGATATCCCTGGGATTATTTAAAGATGCTGCGCTACAGGCATTTGCAACCGACCGGCCTTGCAATCAAATCCGTCCTCGTTTTGCCTGAATATTGGGGGACGGGCGTCAGCCTGATGCTGTTTTCTGAGATGCTCAAACGTGCTCGGGAAAAAGGCTATCGCTGGGTCGATCTTTCATTAACCTCAGAGGATAATCCCAAAACACCCATGCTGGCAAAAAGAATGGGCGGCAAAATTTACAAACGGTACCGGGTTTATCAAATGCCGCTCTAAAACGAGAATCCATCAATTTTATAATTTCATATTTCCATCCAGAATAAGAACAAATCCCAAGCACGGCTTGCCACCCTGATCGTATATTCATCTGGATTGAGGAATATTGTTTCATAATATCCCGCGTTTTAAGGTGAGATCAGTGAGTGATATTCCTGGTCCTGGCCTCCTCAAAAAGCATAAATGCTTGATTTGAGATTAAAAATCTTGTAAAATCTAAGTAATCACATATAAGGCCCCCGAAAGTTAATTATAGATTAGCTGCGAGACCGAACATATCTCATCAAGGGAGAGACCATGAACATCATAAAAGTATCAGCGAACTCCCGCACTGCTGCAGTCGCTGGGGCAATCGCCGGGGTTATGCGCGAAAATCATTTTGCTGAAGTTCAATCCATCGGGGCTGGCGCAGTCAACCAAGCTGTAAAAGCAATCATCCTTGCTAAGGGCTATCTGAGCGAGGAAGACATGGACATCATCTGCGTCCCTGAATTTGTGGATGTCGAAATCGAAGGCAAAATCCGCACAGCAGTCAGGTTTACCGTCACACCGCGTGGTGAGGGTGAAAATATTCAGAGTGAAGTTCCTGAAGTAGAAAATTTAGCAGAAGAAATTTCCTAATCACTGCCAAGCCCTGACCAATCACATCAAATTGCCGGAAAACAGACCCGTTTTACGCGTCTGCTTTTCATTTAATCCTGAAACGAACCCTGATGCTTAAATATCAAACCTTACCTCATCCTTACCCATCAAAATCCCCCGAACTTTATCAATAATCATCGCCAGGTGCTCTGGCCTGGCAACATAGTCCAGGTTATCACAGGGTACCGTCAACACCGGGCAGAGGGTGAAATCGTGGACCCAGCTTTCATAGAGTTCATTGAGATCTGCTAAATAAGCTGCACTGATGGTCCGTTCATAGGAGCGATCGCGCATGGCAATCCGATCGAGTAAAGTTGAAACCGATGCTCGTAAATAAATAACCAGGTCAGGTGGCGGTAAGAATTCCACCAACACCTGGTACAGTTCACGATAAGTATCATAATCTCGCTCATTAATGGCATCCTGCAGATAAAGATTATGCGCGAAGATTTCAGCATCTTCATACACACTGCGATCCTGGATGACAGAATTGTCCACATCCATTAACTTCCGGTGGATTCGCAATCGGCGCATCAGGAAGTAAATTTGTGAATGAAACCCCCAAACCTGCATATCGTCATAAAAATCTTCCAGATAAGGATTCTCGCTCACCGGTTCATAGAAAGGGGCCCAGCCTAAGGTGTCGCTGAGAAGCCTGACCAGGGTAGATTTGCCCACACCAATATTCCCTGCTACTGCAATAAATTTATCCATATATACCCTTACTTCCAGAATTCGATCAATCCAAAAACCGGGACAACCGGTGAGAAATTGTGCAAATAAAACAGCTTTAATTTCCTGATCCTATGCGCTTGATTGTATAGGATGTTTTGAAAATTGAGAAGGGACCTGATCTTATGATATTATCACTGTTAACCAGAATGATGTCGGCGATCAACAGGGCAATTGCAAAGTCCAAATTTTGCAGGGGCGACGCATGCATCGCCTCTACGCCCGTTTTTGAAGAGGCATTAAATCAAAAATCTCATCGTTTTCATTTCATTAAGCTTTGGGCTGTAAATGGTTGATATTTAGTCCAGTGAACTTCAACAAAGATTTCACTAACTTTACGATTGCCCTGGGCAATTAAGTTTCATCAAATCACTGACCCAAAGCCCAATTAAAATGAGGAAGACTGACTTTTTGAAAAGCAATTATCTTCTCCACAAGATTGTCCACAGTTTATCCCCAATGCATGAAAAATTGGGGGGGTTCTTGTGGATAAACACTGGGATTCTGTGGAAAAAACGTTACTGAGAATGAAAAATGGGACCCAATATACGCAACATTTTTTGTGAAGACCCATTAACCATTGACATGCCTGAAATCTGGGACATAATTGGCTAACTTGAAACGAGACAGTTGCCAGAGAGCGCTGATCTTCCCCAGGCGATGTCATAAATATATTAATAAAGCAAAGCTGTCTGGAAATACCGGACAGCTTTGTTGTTTCATGAAAGATTTGCGGGGATCAGGCGAGTGCTCTGCCCTCTTTTTTCATCAAATTGCGCAGGTAAATCTTGGTGACCTCAGCCGCCACAGAAGGGATCAGCACCAACGGTAGAATTTCAAGCCACTGTGCCCATCCCAGAGGAGCGGTATTGAAAATTGGTTGTAAGAAGGGCACATAAACAACGACCAAAATTAACACAAAGGATCCCAGGACAGCCCAATTCATCAGCTTATTGCTGAAGATCCCAATTTTGAACAAGGGGTAGAACTCGGATCGAGCTGTATAGGCTCGGAACAATTCTGAAATGCTGAGAGTGACAAAAGCCATCGTCTCAGCATATTGAATGTGATCGGGGTCCACAAATCGCCCGATCGCAAAGGCAGTCAATGTGACAGCCGTAATAGCAATCGTCTGGATTACGATCCCAATTTGCATGTATTTGTTGATGATCGGTTCCTGTGGTGGTCGTGGTGGGCGATCCATGATATCCGGATCCCCGGCTTCCGTACCCAGCGCCAATGCCGGGGCACCATCGGTGACCAGGTTGAGCCACAGCAATTGGATGGCTGTCAGGGGGATTGGCCAGCCAAACAAGGTTGCCAGGAAGATGATCATGATTTCCGCGGCATTACAGGACAACAAATAATAAACGAATTTTCGGATGTTGCTGTAAATTACCCTGCCCTGCTCAACAGCGGAAACAATGCTGGCATAGTTATCATCCGTGAGCACCATATCCGCAGTGCCCTTGGCAACATCGGTGCCTGTGATGCCCATGGCAACGCCGATATCCGCCCGTTTAATAGCTGGGGCATCATTCACACCGTCGCCCGTCATCGCCACCACTTCCTGGTTAGCACGCAGTGCATCCACAATGCGCATCTTATGCTCAGGGCTGACCCGGGCATACACATCCGTCATTTTGACATTTTCAACCATTTCCTCATTGCTAAGCTGGTTGACTTCAGATCCAGTCATCACCTGGTGACCGGGACGTAGAAGGCCGATTTCCTCAGCAATTGCTTTGGCTGTGTTGGGATAATCACCGGTGATCATAATGGTTCGGATACCCGCATCCTTAGCCTTATTAAGAGCCTCTTTAACTTCCTCGCGAGCAGGATCAATCATGCCGATCAAACCGACAAAGGTTAGGTCCTTTTCTAACTCCTCACTGTTGATCTCATCCGGCATAACCGGTAAACAGCGATACGCCACACCCAGGACCCGCAAAGCGTCCTTGGTCATGGCATCATTTGCAGCCAGTACCTCTTGACGCAGTTCATCTGATAATTTCTTGTCACCGTTGTTCAGGGTTTGCATATGTGAGCAAAGGTCTAAAACGACATCCGGTGCCCCCTTGACCGCCACAATATGCCATTCACGTTTTTCGTCCTCGTGGGTTAAAGGTGAGATATCCTCATCCTTGGGATCCTGAACCTCGTGGATGGTAACCATCCGCTTACGGGTGGAATCAAAGGGTATTTCCTGCTTGCGAGGATAAGACTCATTGAGGGCTTTGGCGGAAGCGCCAGCCTTCAACGCTGCAACTAAAATAGCACCTTCGGTAGGATCCCCGATCATCCGGAAGGTCTCCTGGCCGGCTTGTTCGCCAGCATGTTCTAACTGGGAATCGTTATTTAATGTCCCCAGCCACAGGGCGGTTTTAATGGAGGGGTATTTTCCTAATGAAACCACTTCATTATCATTGGTGAAATCGCCCTTCGGAGCATAGCCGCTGCCGGTCACACCCACAAATTTCCCATCGGACCAAATCCGGGTCACCGTCATTTCGTTTTGGGTCAGGGTACCGGTCTTATCCGAACATATCACCGTGGCTGAACCGAGGGTCTCCACTGAAGAGAGTTTTCGGATGAGGGCATGGCGACGGACCATCTCACGCATCCCCAAAGCCAGGCTGATGGTCACAACCGCTGGTAAGCCCTCAGGAACGGCGGCAATGGCTAAGGATACTGCCACCATGAATAATTCTGTAAATTCTGCGAGGGCTGCCTGGCTGAAAAAATCTGCTGCACCGGGTGCAAATACAAAACGCAGCACGCCAATGACAAAGACCAAACCACAAACAGCCAGGGAACCCCAACCCAGGACCTTTCCCAGGTCATCCAGGCGGCGTTGCAGGGGTGTTTGTTCATCCTCCACCCGTTGAAGCATGGTGGCGATCATCCCGAGCTGCGTATTCATACCCGTGCTGACAACCACGCCTTTGCCGCGCCCATAGTTGACCAGCGTTCCCATAAAGGCGGTATTTTTTCGATCCCCCAGGGGGATATCCTCTTCAAGGCGGATCTGGGCGTTTTTCTCCACCGGGACAGATTCCCCAGTTAATGAAGCCTCGTCAATGCGTAAATTGATCGCTTCCAGCAGGCGCACATCTGCTGGGATATAATTACCTGCTTCAAGAAAAACAATATCGCCTGGCACCAATTGCGGCGCCGGTATCGACTGCCGATGCCCGTCCCGAATGACACTGGCTTCCGGGGCGGCCAGCTTTTTCAATGCCGCCAAGGCAGCTTCAGCCCGGCTTTCCTGGATAATACCCATGATGGCATTCAGGATGACAATCAACATGATGGCAATGGCTTCCGTGAAATCGCCCAAGAGGGCAGAGATGATGGCAGCGCCTAATAGCATGTAGATCACAAAGCTGTTGATCTGTGCCCAAAGCATCTCCCAAAACGTGGTTGGGGGTGCTTCAGTTAATTCATTAGAACCAAATTTTTCCTGCCGGGATTTGACTTCTTTGCTGCTCAGCCCTGATTCAATTTCGGTTTCTAATCTCTCGACGACATTGGTACTGGACATCGTATGCCAGGAAACCGAGAGTTCCTTGCTGCTCATAGTTTCAACAGTCGTTTTCTCATCACTCATATAGACTCCTATTCAGAGAACTAATCATAATATCAATCCATTAACAAATAAATGCCCTAAGATAATCTTAGGGAATCAAGCAGTTATTCCGGCAAATCCCGCTTATTATATCTGATTTGAGGCGAGAACGGTAAGGATTAATCAAAAATATTGGGCGTTGACTTCATCAAGGCGAAACAAAACCGTCGTATTGATACGCTCTGTTTTAAACCGTAAGGGAATGAATTGTTAGCCAACATCGGTGCCCGCTGGATTTTTTATGGACGCCTACCCGCGCGTTTGACCACTGTACTGCCGACCGGAACCCCAATATCCTGGCTGATAACAGGACATTTCACCTGCAACAAGAAGAACAAGGGTGCAGTAACCCCTGATAAGGTCTCATAATTTGCCATGCCCTTGGCTAGGATCAATGGTGCGTCTTCAAATTTCGCCCGAAATGCCGCACTGCAGTGAGATAAGATCGTCCCAGGATCCTGGCTGCCGTTATCAATCACTTCCGCAACCTGATCAATCCCCGCCAGGAGGGCATCCTCCAATGTGGCATCGTTGATTACCGGTCCCTGCCGCACGACATAGGTGACGGGCTTTGGCAAAGTTTCAATTAACAAACGATCAAAAACCGTCTCACCGGCGTTATCTGAAAGATAGAGGATGTCATCCACTGAAGCAAGCTGTTCTCTCAAATCGCCAGTATGATCAATCGCCAGATCCTGTTCCAAAACACGCTCCACTACCTCCCAAAGGTCGTACTGCGGGTTTGGACCAAAATCGATGATATTCCCGGCAATACTCAAACGAAGGGCTGTATCCAGCCGGTCTTTCGCTTGCGTCAATCGCTCATTCAAGTCTGGCAGCATCCCCAGGGCTCTCAGGGTAGCCTTTCGCTTCACATGTCGATAGGGGTCAGCGGTGCCCGTCATCTCACGGACAGCCCGGTGGACCTTTGTCCCAATCTCAGGCGGCGTCACCCCTTCAGGCGTCTCCTGTAATATTTCTAAGGTTCGCAGAACGATCGAGCGCTGTTGACTTTGTGACGCGCCAGCCATTCTTGCCGCTTCAATGGATTGTCGCAAGATACAGGGATAACAATCGAGGTATGTTTGCATGGGCTGTATTATAGCAGATTGACCTGATTGGGGAAACTTCCTATTTTGCACCCCACTAATTGAGGACGAAAGGTCGCACCTGAATATCGGTCACGATACAAAAAAGCCGTGTGTTTTCACCCGGCTTTTTACAATAAATCAATCAGGGATGCTTTCTGATTCTTGCCCTGAATGAATCCTGTTCAGCGAAGGCTGCCCTTATCAAGCGGAACTCCTGAGTAATGGATTATTCTTCGGGGCCAATGCGCGTGCCCGACGGCAGCACAGTGCGTTTAGGAATAACCACAATACCATCCCGGATGCTGTAAACATCAGAATCAAATTCTGTACCCGGTGGGAAGGGTTTAATGGTCACATCCTGACCCATGCGCACATTCTTATCAACAATCGCCCCTTCAATATCACAATTTTCGCCTATGCCAATGGGAATGCTGCCCGAGGAATCATAGTAATCCGCACCCATAATGACCGCATCCTTAATACGAGCGCCTCGCTTGATAATACTTCGCAGACCAATCACAGAATGCTCGATTGCTGCATTTTTGATGACACATCCTTCCGCAATTAATGTATGATACAGCTGACAATCTGACAGACGAGAACCAGGCAAAAACCGGGCATGAGTGTAGAAACGGTGATCTGGGTCATACATATCAAAGCTGGGTTTTGGCAAAGTGAGGTCCAGGTTTGCTTCATAAAATGAACAGATTGTCCCAATATCCCGCCAGTAGCCTGTAAACTCATATCCGAAGACTTTAGTTTCTTTTTTTACACAGTGTGGAATAATGTCATAACCGAAGTCATCAAAATTCTGACCGCCCTGATTAAGTGACAGGATATCCACAAGGGTATCCAGGTTGAAGAGATAAATGCCCATTGAGGCCAGATAGGGCTTATCGGGATCATCACGGGATACGAAATTATCAAGGATTTCTGGGTTTTTTGGTTTCTCCGCAAAATCAACAATTTGACCGGTGCCGTCTTGCTTCAACAGCCCAAACCGTGAGGCATTGGAACGGTCCACGGGCTGTACAGCAACGGTGATGTCGGCGCCGTTGTCCCAATGGGATTGTGCCATCTTCGAATAATCCATGCGGTAGAGATGATCGCCGGAAAGAATGAGAACGTATTTTGACCGCGAAGCCTGGATTTCAAACAACTGCTTGCGAACGGCATCAGCCGTACCCTGGTACCATTCCATCCTTTCCATCGTTTGCTCAGCAGCCCAAATCTGGACCCAACCGGAGTGGAAGGAATCAAAATTATAGGTGCTGGTGATATGCCTATGCAGCGAGACTGAATTGAATTGGGTCAGCACGGCAATCCGATAAATGTCAGAATTAATGCAATTACTGATGGGGATATCAATCAAACGGTATTTTCCAGCTATGGGAACAGCCGGTTTGGAGCGCATCAGGGTCAGTGGGAAAAGACGCTTTCCCTGACCGCCTCCTAAAATAACTGCCAAAATATCATTCAAACTGGGCATGACCGCTCCTTCCTATAATTTTTTTAAAAACCCCTAGCGATTGATAAAGCTATTCTTATTTTAACTGATTAATCAGGAACTGTGCGTGATGTAATCCAGGCTATCATACCGTCTAAGTTTGGTTTCTCGTGCGCTCATGCACAATCTGCAGAATCTCTTCAGCAGAAGAAAGGGTGCCCTCACTGATCGGACCCAACATTTGGGCGAGTTCCTCTTGGCGCGCCTCTCCCACCAGCGGGTAGGCTTCCGTATGCGTGCGTCCATCCACCATTTCTTTGGTGACCCTGTAATGCTGATCGCCAAAACCAGCCAACTGCGGTAAATGTGTCACACACATCACTTGGTGTTGACGGGACAGGTTCCAGAGTTTTTCCCCGACCACCATACCCACCCGACCCCCGATCCCCTGGTCAATTTCATCAAAAATCAAAGTCGGTACCTGGTCGGCTTTGACCAGTACATTCTTCAAAGCTAGCATCAAGCGCGATGTCTCACCTCCTGAGGCAACCTTCACCAGGGATTTTAATCCCTCACCCGGGTTGGTTTCCACCAGGAACGACACACGGTCATAACCGCTGGAATCAAAAGCAACTTTCTCATCCCCCGAAATCAACATGCCATCTTCATCCGAGCGGGTAGCGATGTTGACACTGAAACGAGCATTTGCCATGCGGAGTGCCTTTAGTTCGGTTTCGACAAGGGCGCTTAACTTTTCTGCTGCTTCATGACGTTTCTGGCTGAGATTCTTTCCTTTTTCCGCCAGGTTATTCAATAATTCTGCTTCCTGAATTTCAAGCTCAGCTATACGCTCTTCAGCATGGGTGATCGAGTCCAATTCCTGGCGAGCTCGTTCGCCAAATGCCAGGATCTCGTCAATCGTGCTGCCGTACTTCCGCTTAAGGTTATTGATCAGGTCTATCCGCTCCTCAATCCTGTTGAGCAGCCTTGGATTGAACTCGATATTCTCAGCATAATTCCGCACATCCATCGCCAGGTCTTGCAAGGCAGATAAATTGCTTTCTGACCGTTCTAATAACTCCGCAGTCGTGGGATCAATCCGCACAAGGCTCTGCAACGCCGCCACAACCTCACCCAGCAATTCCACAATTCCTGGTGCATCAGGCGTGCCTTCTTCGATCAACAACATGGCGTTCTGGGAATGTTTGGAAAGGTTTTCCGCATTTGCCAGGCGAGTCCGGTCGTTTCTCAGTTCCTCCTCATCCCCCGGGGTCAACTGCGCGGCATCGATTTCGTGGATTTGAAAGGTGAGCATATCAACGCGCCGAGCAGCATTACGTTCGCTTTGCCTTAGAGAATCCAAATCATTTCGCATCTGTTTGAGCTTATCATATATCGCCTGGTAAGCCTCTAGAAGTTGGGAGACATCAGCAAAGCTGTCCAGGAGGCGAAGGTGATTGCGTACCCGCAGCAAGGAAAGGTGCTCTGACTGCCCGTGGATGTCCACAAGGAAAGCACCGATTTCACGCTGCATCGTGGCTGTAACCGCCCTGCCGTTGACGCGAGCTGTATTGCGCCCTTCCAGGCGGATCTCACGCCCTAAAGTGACATAATCCGGGTTATCGAGTAATTCTTCTGCTTCGAGCAGGGCATTGATGGGAGCTTTGACCTGCGGGGATAATTTGAATGTGGCTTCGATTAACGCACGGTCCGCACCTGTCCGAATACTGCTGGTTTCAGCCCGTCCACCCAGGACTGCCTCAAGAGCATCCAGGATGATCGATTTTCCTGCGCCCGTTTCCCCGGTAAAAATCACCAGCCCATGCATAAAAGATAAGTGAATTTTCTGGATGATGGCAAAATTTTCAATGTGTAATTCGGTTAACATAGTTTGTTGTCGTGAAGGCTCCTTAAAAACGGCGGCTTCCAGAAAGGCGATAGTAAGCTGAGGGAACAGCCAAAACCAGGTATAGAACCTGATAGCCCAGCGGTAATATAGACCGTAGGCTGAGCGACCCCGAACCTAAACGCAGGAAAAAGTTGAAGGCAATGATTAAAATATACGGGATACCCCCCAAGATCAACCCAATAACCACAATTCTGAACAGAGTCTTTGAGCGGCGCTTCTTGATCACAAGGCGGACCGCCTCTGCGATTCCAACGCCAATTGCCGGCGCTAATAAAAACGTAAAAAAACCAACAAAACGTACAATTAGACTCCCAAGAAAGGAAAGGACAGCAGCAATCAGGAAGCCCCAAATATAATCCAGGGGCTGGCTGGTATCAAATATTTTCTGCTGGCGCCGGACACATTCCCGGCAGCGATAGCCTGTTGGGGTTTGCACCGCTTCTTCCGGCGTTATGGGTTTACCGCACTTGCTGCAGCGCAGCGTTATGATGTCATCACTGGATGTTTTTGGGGAATTCGTTTGATTTGTCATTGGATTTAATACTGATTAAGGGATTCTTCTCCATATAAGCTGTCAAGTTCCGATAAAAATAGCCGGGGTCCTCAAAACGGACCATGAATAATGATTTCTTATGCGCGTTGATCCGGACACCATCCCCATTTTCCAGGTGTACGGGATCCTGACCATCAATACTGACCACAGCCTCATGTTTTGTTCGCACCTTGATCACCACCGAAGCGCCTTCAGAGAGGACAACGGCACGATCGACGGATAAGTGTGGGGCAACGGGCATCAATAAGATATTACGAATCTCTGGCGGAAGGATCGGTCCACCGGCTGCCAGGGCATAGGCAGTAGAACCCGTGGGTGTGGCTGCGATAAGCCCATCCGCAACATAGCTGGCAATATAGGCGCCGTTTAAGTAAGCTTCAACTTCGATAGGGCGGACATATTGACCGCGGGCGACAACAACATCGTTGATCACATCAAACCGGGTCTGTTGCTCGCCATCTCGAATACAGCAGGCACTGAGCATCATCCTTTCTTCATAGCGGAACTCACCTGCCATCAAACGCGGTAAAACCTCGCGCCAATTTTCACGACTCAGCTCAGCCAGAAAGCCAAAATGCCCAATATTGATGCCCAGCAAGGGGATATCCACCGGTGCACAAAGATGCCCCGCACGCAGCATGGTGCCATCGCCACCAAAGGCAATCGCCAGGTCAAATTCTCCTGCCTGGACAGCACTGCGCAGCTCCTGGTCATAGAGAGACCCGGCTTGCGCTGATAAGCCTTCATCATGGAGATAGGCGCTGACTTCTTGGGCAACTTCCATAGCATGGGGAATATTGGGATGCGCCAACATGGCGACTTTTTGAGGAGGCTTGATTGTCATTGTCATGTGGGACTAATTATAGCTGGTTTTAACAGCCATCTCAATCCAACCGTCTAAGGGTATCCTATTCTTCAATCCAGATCATCTCAATCTCTCCTTGTTCAGAAAACCCACTGGCGATCTCTTCTGGATTTAACCCAGGAAAAACCAACTGATAAAGCCAGTTTGCGCTGAACAGAAACAAGCCTTTAGAATTAGGTTGCCAAACCGCCGTTGTTACCGGTCCTTCAAATAAGGTTTGTAATGCACGGTTGTTTGGTGGCTGATACAGGCGCATACCCTCATCCCCACTTTCCGTATCACCCCAGGCGACCATCCAATGACCACTCGGTGAGATGCGCGCATCAGCTTCACCCGCCAAAAGAACATTCTGCCCTTCAGGGGAGAAAGCAAACACACCCTGGTCACTGGTGGCGATAAACATGCCGCTCGAATCCCAGGTAATCCGGTTAAATTCACCTGCGCGGTATAAAGAATAATCCGTCGTACCGGGTTGAACAAGATAAATGCCGGACATGAGACGAGAAGAGATGGATTGAACCTGGTTTATAGAAAAAGCCAACCACCCTGAAAGGGAGTCAAAAGAGGCTTGATCAAAAGACCCAGGGAAAATGAGGATGGTTTCCAGTGTCACGACATTGGTCTGTCGTAAGGCTTCTAAACCATCAGCCGTCTGGGAATAACTGATAAAATTATTCGCGTTGGTCCACCCTAAAAACACCTCTCCCTGGCTTGTTCCTTCTGGAAAATAAAGGGTGTTTTGATCATCGTACCCTGGAATGCGTAATTTCAGCACATTTTCCACCCGCCATGCTTCATCCTCAGCAAATATGCCCAATTCTTGTGATATTAGAAAATTGCTGTCCGGTGACCAAAAGGGAGAGGCGTTGTGGGTAAAAAGACCATTCACCCTTTCAATACGATCATTCAAGGTGTCAAATACATACAAATCTGCTGATTTATTATCCAAAGCAGCGCTGAAAGCCAGGAAACGACCGTCAGGCGACCAGGCAAGCCCGTCGGCTCGCGTCACAACATCGAGTACCCTGAAGGCATCGTCCCCCTCCTCATTGACAATTTCGCGCTGCAGGCTGATCGACAACAAAGGGGAAATTTTTGTCGTCTGTGCTGTTGAAAAATCCACTTGGTATATCGCCAGTTCATCCAAATTCTCAGGAGATCCTGCCCGAAGAACGATATATTTACCATCAGGTGACCGCCCATTAACCAGATCCTCATGGTAAACTGGCTCTGGTAAGCTGACTGTAACAGTCTCTCCCAGGGAAATGTCGTAAGCGTGCAATTCACCGCTCATTGGTCCCGGATAAACAAGCCACGGACCGGGCTCACCTTCCGTGGGTGTGGCTTGCGGCTCTGGGGTTGTTTGGTCGGGGGAGTCAGTACTTGTTACTGTCGGGCTAAAAATAATTGCATCCGTTGGAATAGGATTGGCATCACGGGTTCTCGCAATCGATGTTTCAATTGCCTCTCTTGCCGCCGCTGTGGGAGTTCCTAACCAGGCAGCAGGCGTGGGGGATGTCAGGCGGCAAGCCATACTAGCCAGTGCCAACGCCAGAAAAATAACGCCAAACCTTTTATGCACCTGTTTCACCGATACAACAATCCTTAATCTTCGAGGATTTCCAGGCTGGACATGGATGCCACCAAAGCCTTCAGCCCCAAGCCTTCAAAATAGACCTCAACTGTTTCGTCCCCATACTCCAGGCGGCTGTTTCGAACAACCCCCTCACCATACACAGGATGCTCAACGCGCATTTCCGGGAAAAAGCGCTGTTCACGCGCAGCCAAGGGCTGCGATTGGCGTTGATGGTTTGAAGAAATATAGGGGCGGTCCCATTGGTAGATGCTCATATCATAATCACGCCGATGATTCCGTGGTTTGCTGATATGACCCTCTGTTAACCCTTCTGGCAGCGCGTCTAAAAAGCGAGAAGGCTGCATCTGTTCATAACTGCCGTAAGGACTGCGGCGTCGATTGGCACGAAGGAGATATAGACGGTCCTCCGCCCGGGTCAAACCCACATAAAATAAGCGCCTCTCCTCTGCCATCTCTTCCGGGTCATCCCGGGAGCGGCTGTGTGGCAGGTAATGCTCATCCAACCCAATGATAAACACCTGCGGAAATTCCAAGCCCTTTGCCGTATGCAGCGTCATCAAGGTCGGCGCATCCAGGGACTCCGGGAGGGTATCCTGGTCTGCCACCAGCGCCATTGCCTCAAGGAATTCTGCCAAACCGCGCTCCTCATATTCCAAAAGCACCCCTCGCAGTTCCAATACATTTGCCCAGCGGTCCTGTTCTTCATCGCTATCATCGCGGATATAGGCTTCATACCCGGTATCCATCAATACCTGATCAAACAATGCGGTCAGTGAGAGGGCATCGATGGATTCTCGCCAAGTCAGGAGCATCTTTGCAAAAAGAATCAAACGGTCTGCCGACCGTCCCAAGGCTTTTTGATGGGCTTCCCTCACACCCTTGGCAAGGTCCAGCAGTACCTCACCGCTGCTCTGACCTGTTTCCCGGGCGCGGGTTTGCAGGTTTTCCAGGGTAACCGAACCGATCCCACGTGAAGGCAGGTTAATCGTCCTGTCCAAACTGACTTCATCCTTGGGATTATAGATCACTTTGAGAAAAGCAATCATATCTTTCACTTCCCGGCGGCCATAAAAGCGCTGCGCCCCTACCAGCCGATAACCCATATTCGCCCGTCGAAAAGCCTCCTCTAATAACCGGGATTGGGCATTGGTCCGGTACATGATAGCAAAATCCGACTCCCTGGCTTTTCCCGAATAAACCTGCCTGGTAATTGTGTCCACCACATAGTCGGCTTCTTCACAATCATCGCTGGCCTCATGGACGACAATTGGGTCACCTGTTCCACGATCTGAGAAAAGGTCTTTTTTAGTACGATTTGGGTTCTCATCAATCACCGCAACCGCTGCGTCCAGGATGGTCTGGGTGGATCGATAATTTTGCTCCAGTAATATTTTTTGTGTTTCAGGAAAATCTTTCGTAAACCGCTGCACATTGCGATAGTCTGCACCTCGCCAGCGGTAGATCGACTGGTCTTCATCCCCAACTACAAAGATATTCTTATGAAAAGAAGCCAGGTAATACAGCAAATAATACTGTGCCTGGTTGGTATCTTGGAACTCGTCCACAAGAATATGGCGAAAGCGCTGTGCATATTTTTCTCGCAGAGTTGGATTATTCTCAAGCATCTGGGCAGTGTAGAGGAGCATATCATCAAAATCCACAGCATTGCTGGCCACCAGGTATTCTTGGTAAGTCCGGTAAATTGCCTTAATTGTTTCATCACGGAAACTGATCAGGGGATAGTCTTCGGGACCGATCAAGTCGTTCTTCGCTTTGCTGATCTTAGCGTGCACCTGGTGTGGTCGGTAATCCCTATCATTGATCCCATTTTCTTTGATAACCCTTTTGATCAGGGCGATCTGATCGTCCGCATCATAGATGACGTAATTGCGGTCAATCGGCAGATGAGCAGCTTCTCTGCGCAGGATTCGACCGCAGATGGCATGAAAAGTCCCCAACCACAGGCCGCTGGCTTTCCCGCCCAGCAAGCCTGCCACCCGGTTTTCCATCTCACGGGCAGCTTTGTTTGTAAATGTAACCGCCATGATTTGATAAGGAGGGACCCCCAGGACTGCAATTAAGTAAGCAATGCGATACGTCAATACCCGCGTTTTGCCCGAACCGGGCCCGGCTAGCACTAAAATCGGCCCCTGTGGTGCAGCCACAGCTTTTTGCTGTTGGGGATTGAGTTCGCTCAGGAGATCAGCCATGATGTTCTCGATTTTACCGTTGACCCATAAGTACGTCAACGAAATTGGAATTGCCAGGGATCAGAGATTAAAACGTATCATGAGCACATCACCATCCTGGACGATATAATTTTTTCCCTCCAACCTGAGTTTCCCACTCTGTCGGGCTTCAGCATAGCTACCGAATGCCACCAGGTCGTCACAGGAGATCACCTCGGCCCGGATGAACCCCTTTTCCATGTCAGAATGGATCACGCCTGCCGCCTCCCTGGCGGTTGCGCCGCTGGAAACTGTCCAGGCATGGACTTCCTTTTCACTCCCCGTAAAAAACGAGAGCTGGTCCAACAATTCATATGAAAGACGGATAAACCGATTCAAACTGGGCTCTTCAATTTGATATTCTCTCAGAAAGACCTGGGCTTCCTCTGGTGGCAGTTGGGCAATTTCCATCTCCAGCTTGGCAGGCATACAAATGGCTTTCGTTTTGGCATAAGGGAGCTCAATCTCAATGGGGGATTGCTCTTCAGATTGATTGATGACAATCAATTGGGGCTTGCGCGTTAATAAACCGTAACTGGAGAGAATTTTATTCTCCTCTTCAGAGAAATCCTCATTCCTTAAGGGGATTTCCTCTGATAAAAGGCTTTGAAGCCGCTCAAACAACGCCACCTCGCGTTCTACAAGTGCTTTGTCGCGCCCATAGCCCCCCCGCTTTCGCTCTTCGGCCAGGCGATCTAATTTCCTTTCAACCAGGATCAAATCATTGAGGATTAGCTCTGTTTGCATATCAGCCAGGTCACGTAACGGGTCCACGCCACCAACCAAATGGGGAACACTGGGATTCTTAAAGTGACGAACGACGTGGATGAAACCGTCCATCTCTGAAAGCGTGTTAAGCAGCGGACCTGAAATGCCCTTGTCTGTAGACTTTCCCTTCAACCCGGCAATATCAGCATAGGTTACTTTCGCATGAACCACCTTCTTGGGTTCAAAAACGGCTGCCAGTTTGCCAACACGCGCATCCGGTACGTCCACCACTGCTGTATGGACTTCAACCTTTCCACCGCTGATCTCCGTGGGGACGTTTCCCCTGGTCAGGGCATTAAACAAAGTGGTTTTACCTGACTGTGGTAAACCGATAATGCCTAATTCCATTATTCACTCCATTTCAAGCAAACCTAGTCATCCAGAAACAGTTGGGGCTCGAGATACTGCTTAATCATACTCCACAAACCCTTGAATTGAACCCTATTTCCAGCCGTTGCTTTAATAAATTCGTGCTGCGCAGGCATAATGAGGCTATCAAAATGTTTTGTTACTCTCCCAAAAATTGAAACCCCCTAAACAAATGGCAAATGAGTATCCACAGAAAACGCTTTTTCATTTAGCCCCTGGCTTTTCGAAGCCAATGCCTTCTTTGC
>Ga0207796_1000469_pt1 | contig 16411 bp, 11 predicted proteins | sample Pon1CUnioCityCA_6_FD_187274 | JGI IMG/M metagenome (GOLD analysis project Ga0207796, IMG submission 187274) | Marine sediment microbial community from Union City, CA, USA - Pond 1C Sediment 1 (SPAdes) | ecosystem: Environmental > Aquatic > Marine > Intertidal zone > Salt pond sediment ...
GCGCCCACGATCGGCCCTTTGTACACGGACAAGCTGGTGCAGCTCCTGGGCGCTCCTCGGGAACCTCGCGCAGAGATTACTGAGCACCAACAGAACGTAGCCGCTTCGCTTCAAGCCATGTTGGAGGAGGCGGAGTTCAGCCTGGTGGAGATGCTTCAGCGGACCGCGGGTCAGAATTCGCTGTGTATGGCCGGTGGAGTGGCGCTCAATAGCTCGTTCAACGGTAAGATCCTCCCCAACACGGCATTTGAGGATATCTACATCCACCCTGCTGCCGGGGATGCAGGGACAGCCCTTGGCGTATGCTTCTATATCTACCACCAGATCCTGGGCCATGCGCGCAGCTGCGTGATGGAACATGCTTACACCGGTCCCCGCTTTGAGAACGGGCGCGTTGCCGATAGGCTGCGGGCCTCTCGATTGCACTACCAGGAGTTGGACGATGGTGAGCTGGTCCGTCGCACGGCTTCCCTGGTAGCCAAGGGCGACGTGGTCGGATGGTTCCAGGGTCGGATGGAGTGGGGGCCGCGCGCGCTGGGCAACCGCAGCATTGTTGCCGATCCCAGGCGGCAGGATATGAAGGACATTCTAAATGCGCGGATCAAGTACCGCGAACCGTTCCGCCCCTTTGCGCCGTCGATCTTGGGCGAGGCAGTGGGCGACTACTTTGACCAGTCCTATCCCGATCCGTTCATGATCAAGGTGTACAATGTCCTGCCCGAGAAGCGGGAGGAGATCCCAGCGGTGACGCACGTAGATGGCACGGGGCGCCTGCAGACGGTGCACGAGAATACCAATCCGCTCTACTGGCAACTGATCAAGGAGTTTGGAGACCAGACCGGGGTTCCGGTGGTTTTGAACACTTCTTTCAACGAGAACGAACCGATCGTCTGCACGCCCGAAGAGGCCATCGACTGCTTCCTGCGTACCAGGATGGATGCGCTGGCCATTGGCAACTATCTGGCGACCAAGTGAGCAGCGATTGCGCATGTCTGGGGCTCGACCGCGCATCTTTGTTGTGAACCAGACCGTCAACTCGCCCTTTTGCGCATGGTTGGAGGCTCTCGCACGGGAGCATGGTACCGTCGCTCTGTTAAGCGGGAATGCGCCGGTTGGTTTGGACTCGCAGTTGATTGTCTACCGTGGCCCGGCGTATGACCGTTCTTCGGTACGGGCACGCCTGTGGACATGGGCGCGGTTTACCGCGTGGGCTGGTTGGCTGTTGCTGTGGAGCGACAAGCGAGTCCCGGTCCTTGTGGTCACAAATCCACCTCTGATGCCACTGGCAGCCTGGTTGCTGCACGCAATGCAGTGCCGACGCTTCGGTATCCTGGAGTGGGATATCTACCCTCAGGTCCTGGAGGCGATGGGTCTGGTGGGATCAAGGCACGTCATGGTTCGACTGTGGAGGTCGTTGCATGGGCGGGCGTTGCGGGCTGCCGACCTGGTGATCACCATTGGAGAGCGGATGGCTACAGTGCTGGGCAAGATGGCCGAGGTTCCAGATCTGGAGATAGCTGTCGTGCCCAACTGGGTTGACACAGACCGCATCCAGCCGCGGGATCGAGAGGACAACGACTTTGTGCGGGCGCAGGGATTGCATGAGGGCCTGGTGGTACTCTATTCGGGCAACCTGGGTGCCACCCATGCCATCGAGACCATTGTCCGGGTGGCTGAGGAGCTGGCTGCCGAGCAGGAGATTCTCTTCCTGGTGGTTGGCGAAGGTGCCAAGCGAGATATCGTGGAGGAAGCCATTGCAGCGGAGAGGGTACCCAATCTGCGACTTTTGCACAGGCAGCCTGCTGCATCATTTCCCGAGATGCTGGCCAGTGCTCAGGTCGGGATCGTGACCTTGGCTGATGGGTACGAGGACCTGTCGATGCCGAGCAAGACGTACGATCTGATGTCGGCAGGCGCGGCGATACTTGGGATCAGCAAACCACCCAACGATCTGGCGATGACTATCGAGCGACATCGATGTGGGGTCAACTTTTCTCCCGATTCGGTCGCAGCCATCGCGGAGTGGCTGAGGGAGATGGCCGCTAATGCAGATGGTCTGGATCGGCTGCGCCGTGCGTCGCGGCAGGCTGCCGTGGAGCATCACAGCAAGGCAGCCATTCCGCTCAGGCTCACAGAATTGGTCAGGGAGCGGCTCCTGTCATGACGGGCAATTGGCCTGCGGGGGTTTCTCAGGGTTTGCCATGACGTTCTATACCCGCATTGGCAAGCGCCTGTTGGACCTTGCACTTGTGGCGTTGGCGCTGCCGTTCCTGTTATGTGTGTTGGCAGTGGTGACCCTGGCGGTGCGACTGGGGATGGGAGCACCAGTGCTCTTTTGCCACCAGCGTCCGGGTCTGGAAGGTAGGCCGTTCATCCTCTACAAGTTCCGCACTATGATGGAGGAGGCTCGCGGTCAGCTTGGTTCGCAGAGGGACGCCGAACGTTTGACGGCTGTTGGACGGTTCCTACGTAGCACTAGCTTGGACGAGCTTCCCCAGGTGTTCAATGTGCTAAAGGGCGATATGAGCCTGGTTGGTCCGCGGCCCCTGCTCATGCGCTATCTGCCTCGCTATACGCCGGAGCAAGCCCGCCGCCACGAAGTCAGGCCAGGCATCACGGGTTGGGCACAGGTCAATGGGCGAAACGCCGTCTCTTGGGAGGAAAAGTTCGCGCTGGATGTCTGGTACGTGGAGCATCTGAGCCTGTGGCTAGATCTGAAGATCCTGGCGCTGACTGTGTGGAAGGTGCTCACCCGGGACGCTATTTCGCAACCTGGGTTTGCCACTGCCGAGGAATTCAAGGGCGGGTCGCAAGAGTCTGCCGGGGAGCCAATATGATGCAGACCGATATCTCTGCACTCAGAGTCGTGGGTGCAGGAGTCTTGATCTACGAGCTGGCCAAAATTGCACATCCGGAGGTCGTCGAGATCGGGGAAGGGACACAGATCGATGACTTTGTATTCATCAATGGGGGCAATGGTGTTCGGATCGGGCGGTTCAATCATATTGCCTCGTTCGTAAGCGTCGTCGGTAGTGGTGAGTTGATCACCGGCGACTATGTCGGCATCGCTGCCGGCGCCAGGATAGTCACGGGCACGCACCACTACGGTGAGGGAAGACGGATCTCGCCACTGATTCCAGAGGAGGATCAATGTGTGTTGCGCGGTACCATTATCCTTGAGGACGATGTGTTCGTGGGCACCAATGCTATCATTCACCCCGACGTAACCATTGGAGAGGGAGCCATCATCGGAAGCGGTGGGCTGGTGCTAAAAGATGTGGAACCGTGGACCATTAACGTCGGTGTGCCGACAAGAGTCATCGGACACAGGCCGCCGGTTCGCACTGGCTGAGAAATTACATGAGACCTTTTGCTGAAACGCCGATCCACATGTCGTCCCCAGACCTGACCGAGGCCGAGATCGCAGCGGTCAGCGCCGTCCTGCGCACGCGCTACCTGAGCATCGGCCCACAGCTCGAAGCATTCGAGCAAGCGGTGGCCTCCTATCTAGGTGTCGCCCATGCTGTGGGTGTGAATTCAGGCACGAGTGGGCTGCATCTTGCTGTTATTGCTGCTGGAGTAGGTGAGGCAGGCATTGTCAGCGAGGACGGGAAACTGGATCTGGTGATTACCACGCCCTTTTCGTTCGTTGCCTCAGCGAACTGCATACTGTACCAACGGGCTGTCCCGGTCTTTGTGGACGTGGATCCTGCTACCGGAAACATCGACCCTGCTCAGGTTGCCGAGGCCGCGCACGACCTGGCAGCGGGTGGCCGCGCGGCCTTGCGCTGGCTGCCACCAGCCATGCGTGACGCGCAGTCAGTGCAGGGTGGGCTGAGGGCGATTCTACCGATTCACGCCTTTGGGCAGCCGGCCGACATGGACCCGATCCTGAAAGTCGGTGCCAGCCATGGCATAGCTGTCATTGAGGACGCATGCGAAGCGCTCGGCGCTGAGTACAAAGGGCGCAAGGCTGGCACGCTGGGCGATGCGGCGGTCTTTGCCTTTTATCCCAACAAGCAGATGACCACTGGCGAGGGTGGTATGATTGTGACGGGCAAGGAGGAGTGGGCCGACCTGTTCCGCAGCCTGCGCAATCAAGGTCGGGACGTGTTCGACGCGTGGCTCAGCCACTCCCGGTTAGGCTTCAACTACCGGCTGGACGAGTTGAGCGCCGCGCTCGGGTTGGTTCAGATGGGACGGCTGGGCGAGATGCTGGCCAAGCGCGAGCGAGTGGCGGGTTGGTACAACGAGCGCCTGGCCGGCATCGAATTGGTGGAGCGGCCATTCATTGCAGCAACAACCAGCTGTATGTCCTGGTTTGTCTACGTTGTGCGCATCAAGCCACCGGCTTCGCGCAACGCGGTGATGCAGGCGTTGGCGGGCGATGAGATACCTTGCCGTCGCTACTTCTCGCCTATACACTTGCAGCCCGTCTATCGCAAGCTCTTTGGATACCGACGCGGTGACTTTCCGGTGACTGAGCTTCTGGGTGACCTTTCGCTAGCTCTGCCCTTTTCTGGGGTGATGAGCGAAGGTCAGGTCGACCGCGTTTGCGAGCGGCTGCGGGTAGCTTTGCGGGCTGCAGGGGGATAGTTGGGACGCTCTATGCTCAGGTTGCGAAATAGACACTTTTTCTTGATCGACCTCACCCTGCTGCCCACAGCCGCAGTGCTGGCCTTTGCGTTGAGGCTAGATGCTTCCGGCATGCAAAACTGGACCACGGCGATTTTGGTGTGGATCATCCTGTCAGTCCCCATCAAACTGCTCGTCTTCTACTGGTTTGGGCTGTACCGTCAGTTCTGGCGCTATGCCAGCGTAGACGAGTTGGTCCTGGTTGCACTGGCTACAGCAGTGGGCGAAATCATAGCTGCTGCCCTGCTCTTTGCCGTGGTGATTCCGCTCAGCGGGATCAATCTATTTCCCCGGTCTATTCCGCTAATCGATGGGTTGCTCACGCTGCTGGTCGTTGGAGGGCCCCGGTTTGCCGCACGCCGGGCGGAGCAGAAGCGGGAACGGGAGCGCCTCCGGGGAAGCTGGCAGCCGGAGAAGCCAGTGCTGGTCATGGGGGCGGGCAGCGCCGGGGCGTTGATCGTAAAAGAGATGCGGTCCAATCCCCAGCTCGGTCTTGAGCCAGTCGGCTTTGTGGATGATGACAGCGCAAAGCACGGTGTGCGGATTGCAGGGGTGCCGGTCCTGGGCAGCCGGAGCGATATCCCGGCTCTGGCGCAGAAGCATGGGATAGCGGAGGTGATCATCGCCATGCCCACGGCACCCGGTTCAGCCATCCGCGAGATCCTGGCTATCTGCAGTCAGACAGGAATCGCAGCCCGGACGATCCCGGGACTGTATGATATTCTGTCTGGTCGGGTCAGCGTTAGCCAGCTTCGGAACGTCGACATTGAGGATCTGCTACGTCGTGATCCAGTGCAGACCGATGTAACTGCAGTTCGCAAGATGTTGCATGGATGCCGGGTGATGGTCACGGGTGCTGGGGGCTCCATCGGCAGCGAGCTGTGCCGGCAGATTGCCCGCTGCGAGCCAAATGCTCTAATACTACTGGGGCATGGGGAGAATAGCATCTTTTCGATCACCAACGAACTAAGGTGGCAGTGGCCCCAACTGGCCGTAGAGCAGGTCATCGCAGACGTGCGGGATCTAGACAGGCTCCGCCAGGTATTCGACAGCTTCCAGCCTGACACCATTTTCCATGCTGCTGCGCACAAGCACGTCCCTCTCATGGAGACAAATGTCGCCGATGCTGTGACCAACAATGTGAAAGGGACGATGAACCTCCTCAAGATGGCGGAGGCGCATGGCGCCCAGCGCTTCGTATTTATCTCAACCGACAAGGCGGTCAATCCCTCCAGTGTGATGGGTGCGACCAAGCGTGTGGCGGAACTACTGGTGCAGGCTTCTGCTTCACAACACAGCCTACCCTACGTTGCGGTCCGCTTTGGTAATGTGCTGGGAAGTAGTGGCAGTGTGGTGCCCATCTTTCGGGAGCAGATTGCCCGCGGGGGCCCACTCACGATCACGCACCCAGAGGTCCGTCGTTACTTTATGACCATTCCAGAGGCAGTGCAGCTGGTGCTACAGGCTGCTTCCTTGGGACAGGGCGGTGAGGTTTTCGTGCTGGATATGGGTGCGCCGATCCGCATAGAGGACCTGGCCAAGGATTTGATCGAGCTCTCGGGCCTGGAGCTCGGCCGGGATCTGGATATCGTGTACACTGGCCTGCGCCCGGGCGAGAAGCTTTTCGAGGAGCTCACCGCCACCGGAGAGAGCTATGCATCGACACGCCACGACAAGATCGTTCGAATGCGCAACGGTGAAGGAGGCGTGGATTCGCGGGCCCTCTGGGATGCCGTGCAGGAGCTGCTTCAATTGACGACTCGGGGAAGCGAATCTCAGATACGTGATAAGCTGAGAAAGATCGTGCCCGAGTATGCGGCAGGTCCGGATTTTGGTACCGGGACCTCGTAATGGATCGATGGGCGGACTGGCAAGTGTGATAGAGAAGGGGACACCTGTACAGGGAGATGGCACCATAGACAGGCTGCGCAGGCTCGGGCGAATACTGGCGGGCCACGATTCGGGTCCGGATGCAGATTGGGCCTCCATGGCTGAATTGGCGAGAAGCCGTGGCGTGTCCCCATTGCTCTTCTGGCAGTTGGGACAGGGTACCAGCGACGCAACCCCCGAGCAAGCAGCGCCTCTAGAGGTGGTGTCGGACTTGAGGGAAGACCTATACACCGCGGCGGCGCAGGGGATCAGGGCTGAGACGCAGTTGTCGAGGGTGTTGGGTGCCCTGTCAAGGGCCGGCATCCCCGCGATCGTCGTCAAGGGGGCGGCGCTCGGAGCATTTTATCCCGATCCGGCCCTCCGGCTCTATGGTGATATTGACATAATGGTGCGAAGGGCTCATCTGGATGCCGCGGAACAGGCACTGAATGCCGTGGGATACCGATGTTTCGCGTCCAAGGGCTGGTGGCTGCAGCGCTTTCACCATCTGCCGCCCATGGTGAATGACGCCGGCGGTCTGCTGGTAGAGCTCCACTGGCGGCTTGATTACGAGGTAGAGAAAGGACGCTTGCCGGCCGAGGACCTATGGGCACGGGCAGTGGGGTGGACGGTGCGCGACCAGCAGGCGCTGAGACTTGATGCGGTCGATGCAGCCCTCTACCTGTGCCGGCATGCTGTGGTGCAACACAGGGTATGGGGCGCCTTCCGTTCCCTGTGCGATCTGATGCAACTCACCCGAGGATGGGGGGAGGCGGAGTGGAGCACTTTGAGCCAGCGGTCGCAGAGCTACGGACTGACGCGTCCAGTTTCCTTGATGCTGGTCCTTGGCGGAGAACTGCTGGGTCTGGCAGTCCCCGAAGCGATACTGTCGGCACTCAGTGTGTCCGACAGCCGTCCACAAGCTGAGGAACTGGTGCAGCTCCTGATGGGATCTAGTGGCGCAGTGCCCACTAAGGTTTCGATGGGGGCGGTGCAGGCAGCGGCTGATGGCTCACTGTTAGCGCGGGTGAAGCATCTCATGTCCAGCCTTTTTCTCCCACGGGAGGGCATGGCCATGGTCTATGGCATTCCGCCTGAGTCACCGCGTATCCTTCTTGCCTATCTGTGGAGGCCGATCGATCTCATTGGACGTTATGGCCTGTCTGCCTGGAGAGTGTTGCGCGGCGAGCGCGGTGCGCGTACTGCCTGGCAGCGTGAGGTATGGCTCGAGCGCTGGCTGCGAGGTGATGTCATGCAGGGGGAGGGGGAAGGGGACCAGCGCGAAGAACCATGAGTGTCGCCTTGATGCAGGTAACTTGGGGGAGTTTGGGAAGACCGGAAGACCCCTGCCGGGTTACGTTGTCCTGATCAAGTTGTCCGTTGTGGGGGAGTATGCTATACTATTCTCCCCCGGCCTGGTGGAACGGCCTCAGGGAGTGGAGTAGACGATGGATCTTAGACAGTACTGGCACCTGCTACGCAGGTGGCTATGGCTAATAGTTTTGGGGGCTCTGGTTGGCGGGAGTCTGGCCTATGTGATCGGCCGCAATACCAAGCCTGTGTACGAGGCGAGTACGACGCTGCTGATTGCGCCCGGCAATGCACAGGCACTGGACAACTACTCAACCTTGATCGCCAGCGAGCGTCTGGCTCGTACCTACGCCCAGTTGCTTACCAGCTCTCCGGTCATCGAGGAAACGTACCGGCGATTGGATGAAATGGCAGCGGAAGGGCTGCCGGTAGGCGATCTCTCCAGTTCTTTCTCAATCTCCGCGCTTCCGGTTCGCGACACTCAGCTTCTCCAGGTTGCCGTAACCGGCACTGACCCACAATTGATCACCTCTGCAGCCAATGCGCTTGTCGACGGATTTATCGAGTGGCAGACCACTATCCAACGGGAGCGCTATGCTGAGTCCAAATCGAATCTGGCATTGGAGATGGAGCAGATCCAGTCGAATATCGACGAGATCGAAGGCCAGATCCGGACGCTCCAGGAGGCTGGAGATAGCACAGACCAGAACGAGTTGATCCGTCTCCAGGACCAAATGGTGCAGTATCAAAACAGCTACTCGGCTCTCCTGAGCAGCTATTCGGATATAGGGCTGGCGGAAGCAAATTCGAGCGCCACGGTCACCGTTATCTCGCCGGCAGTCGCGCCAACGGCACCCATCAGGCCCCGAATTCTGAGCAACACCTTGCTCGCGGCAGTCTTGGGCGCGCTGGCAGGTGCCGGACTCGCCTTCCTACTGGAGTACATGGACGATACGGTCAAGACGCCAGAAGACCTGCAGGCTACTGGTTTGGGGGCGATCGGTATTGTGCAGCGTGTGCCTTCGAATGGCAAAAAGAGTGACTCGCCGATATTCTCCATCGATCAGCCCAAGTCCCTTGCCGCCGAGGCATATCGTACGCTCCGTACCAATCTGCAGTTCTCTTCTCTGGACACCCCGCTGCGCAGCTTGGTGGTGACCAGCGCCGTGGCAACAGAGGGTAAGACTACCACTGCAGCCAATCTTGCAGTCGTCATGGCCCAGACCGGAAATCATATCGTGCTGGTCGACGGTGACCTGCGGCGGCCCTCGGCCCACAAGCTGTTTGGCCTGCCCAATAGGACCGGGCTGACGACCGCCCTGGTAGAGGATCCCCAGGCGCTGAACGGCTATCTTCAGGAGTCCGGAATCGAGAACCTCCGAGTGCTGACTGCTGGTCCAATCCCGCCAAACCCACAGGAGCTCCTGGGGTCTCAGCGGATGAAGGAGTTGCTTCGCAGGCTGGAGGAGGAGGCAGATGTCGTCGTTATCGACACGCCGCCTACCCTCGTTGTGTCAGATGCAAATGTATTGGCCGCTCGTGCCAGTGGGGTGTTGATGGTGGTGAATACCGGCAAGACGCGCCGCGCAGCCGTGCGGCAAGCTGTCGAAGGCCTGCGAAAGGTTGGCGCGAATCTCCTGGGATGCGTCCTAAACATGGTCACGACGCGGGGCGGGCGCAGTGCCTATTACTACTCGTCCTACTACTACTCGCATTACTACGGAGACGGTAGAGATGGCGGGAGACGTGGGATTGTGGGCCGGTTGCGAAGGCTTGGGCGCGACTCCCGGCGACGCCACGCCAGTCCAGACCATGACGAACGCAAGGTTCGCCAGGAGCACAGGCCCGCGTGAGATGGCTTGGGGTAGAGATACCCTCCCCTCCACGTGAATCAGGTTTTACATCACGGATGCGATCTGCTGCTTTGCGGCTGCTTCTGGCCGGGATAGCGATTTTGGCAGTCCTGGGCGCTGGGCGGGTGCCTGCAGGTTCCAGAGCTGCTGCAAATCGTTCGCTGCCCAAGTTGCCTCAGGCCCCTTTGGCTCCGGAAGAGTGGGAGTACCGCGTGTTCCTGCCTTTGGTGACAAGCAGCCGGCCTCTGCACAGTGAAGAGCGCTATGGGTTTGTCGCCACATCGCCTGACTGGCGCCAGACCTTTGATGTGGCACAGCTTGGCGCCGGGTGGTATGTAGATGCCAGTCCGCCAACCTGTGCCACGAGTCCTGGCGGGATGGATCGCGCCTTGATCATCCATGTCCGCAATTGGCAGAGCTCACCGCAGTGGGAGTGGCTAGAGTCGATGGTCAATGCTCATCCCGGGTCGCTGTGGCTGGTAGGCAACGAGCCTGACTGCATCTGGCAGGACAACCTTCTTCCAGAGGATTACGCCAAGGTCTACCACGACATTTATACGGCGATCGCCGGCTGGGACCCAACGGCTCTTATCTCGCCGGGAGGCATTGTTCAGCCGACGCCGCTCCGATTGCAATGGCTAGACCGGGTCCTGGAGGCGTACGCGAGTGACAATGATGGCGATCTGATGCCGGTTCACGTATGGAATATCCACAATGCAATCCTCCGTGAGCTGAGCTACCTTTGTGATCCGGATAATGCCTGGGGAGCCGACATTCCACCTGGCTTTGATGAGTGTCAGGGCGTCTGGCGTGAGGTAGAGGACAACTACAGGGTGGATATTTTCAGTGAACAGGTTTGGGCGTTCCGCGAGTGGATGGCCTCCAGGGGGTACGCTGGCTATCCGCTGATCATAACTGAGTTTGGCATCCTCATGCCGGTGGGTTGGGCGGGCTTTGATGAGGACGATGTGAATGCTTTCATGGACTCGACATTCGAGTTCCTGCGCACTGCCACAAGCGACGACCCCAGAACCTTGGGCGATCCGTCCGACGGGTATCATCTGGTGCAGCGCTGGGCTTGGTTCAGTCTCGACACCCCCCCCTACAATCCTGAGAATCCGGTTCCGCATACGTTCAACGGGAACCTGTTCGATCCCTACACCACGGACATTACCGGGTATGGGCTGAACTTTGCGAAGCACACGGAGCTACTGCCGGTGCTAGACTATATCGAACTGCGGCCTGGCAGGTTCCGCTTCGAGCCGTTGGGGCCGGTTGGAGTGGGGGAGCTGGTCACCAGGAAGGTGGAGGTCGAGGTACGTAACTTGGGCAGCCTCGATTCCGGCCCCTTTACCGTGAGGTTGGCATACGTCGGCCCGTCAAGCGATGAGTTGCAGCAGACGGTTAGCGTGTCCGCTGGATCGAGCGCCTGGCTCGCGTTCAACCTTGTCCAGCTCGAAGTGGGGGCCTATGGGCTCACGGCATCGGTTGATGTCAACGGCGATGTTCTCGAGACAACCGAATGCGACAATCTGCTTGAGGCTACCATGTTGGTGCCGTCCGATCTCGTCTACGTGCCACTGATTGTCCGAAACTACTGATCTTCCTATGCTCCCTGGCGTAGCGGCTGATCTCTGTGGAAGACACTTGCCTTGTCCCCAGCCTGAATCTCCGGTGGCGAGTGTAGGGTTATCTATGCCACTCTGGATGACCTAGGGTGACTCGCTGGCTGTTAGTCCTCATCCTAGTTGCGTACGCGCTGCTGGCAGTGGGATATAGCCTGGGCACGCCGCCATGGGAGGCTCCCGACGAACCGTCCCACTACCTCTACGCTGAGCACATAGCCGCCCACGGTTTCCTGCCATCTGAGGTTCCGCCTCAGCAGGGGAACTACTGGGAGAATGGCTACGTCACCTCGCTGTACGAGTGGTTCCAGCCTCCGCTCTACTACGCGCTGGTCGCTCCGCAGATTTCACTGATGAACCTGGTCAGGCCGGGCACGATCCCTCAGGCCTTTCCTCCGGTCAATCCGGTCTTTCCCGACCAGGGGCGTAATCTGTTCGAACTGCCTCATGAGCGGGCATTTTCCGCTCCGGGCCTTCGCCTGGCACGTTTCTTCTCAGTCGTCCTCGGGCTATGCACGCTGTTAGTTGTCTACAGGATGGCAATGCTGACTTTGGCAGGCGATCGAGCTGTGGCTTTGGCTTCTACTGGGCTGATGGCCTTTATTCCGCAGTTTACCTTCCTGAGCGGGTACATGTCCAGCGATAATCTTGCACTGCTCCTGTCTGCAATGTGCCTGCTGGCGTACCTGCACCTGCTCCGCTCGGCGGGCGGGTGGGACCTGAGGCGGGTAGCAGAAGCAGGCGCGCTCCTGGCGCTGACCCTGTATGTTAAGCTTTCCTTGCTGTTTTTGCTGCCTTTGGGCCTACTGTGCCTGTCATACCGCCTGGTGAATCACCGCTCGATCAGGCAATCGCTATTGGAGAGTGCCGTGCTGGTAGGTGTGGCGATCGTACCGTTCCTGCTCGGTCTCCTAATCCTGCCCGGCATGCGTGAGCAGGTGGCGTATGCCTACACATACCTTCAGGTGAAACCGGAATTTGTCTCCCTGAAGTATCTCGTCGGCCTCTGGCCCCAGACTTATACTTCATTCTGGGGTACATTCGGCTGGATGAACGTGAGCACTCCGCGCTGGATCGCGAACTCGTTGACCGTCATCACGGCCGTGGGTCTGGGCGGTTCGTTGGTCCTGCTGGCGCGCGACAGGTTGGGCTCCGGACTGCCCTCGCCAAGGCACTTGCTTCTTGTGTTCTGGGCGACGTGCGGGCTAGTGGCGATTGGATTCATCCGCCTGAATCTGTCGATGCGCCAACCCCAGGGACGATATCTCTTCACCGCGCTTCCGGCGCTGGTCATCCTCGTGGCGACGGGCTACCGTCGTGTATCGGGGAGACTATTTCCTTTGGTCGGCACGGTCATGGTGCTCTTTGCCTTTGCCGCGAACCTGCTCTGTCTGTTCGGGTCGTTATTGCCTGCCTATGCAGTCTCGCACTGAACCTGCAAAACTCCTTCTGAGGACGGCAGCCCGTTGGATCGCTGAGCTGCAACTGCTGATCCTGCTGGTGGGCGTGGCTCCTGTGCTTCTCTTTGATGTCTGGATGCCCAGGTGGGCGATCTGCGCGGCACTGGCAGCCATTCCGACGCTGTGGCTCATCCGCTGGGTAGGGAGCGGTTCGCCCATCCGGGCGACACCTCTCGATCTGCCAATCCTAATCCTGCTGTTGATGGTACCGGTGGGGGTGTGGGCAGCCGCCGACGGGTTGCTTAGTCTGCCACAGATCTATCGCATCGTCCTCGGCGTCGGCCTGTTCTACGCCATGGCCAGCGCGCTGACCACTGGCCGGCACCTTCAAATAGTCACTGCACTGGTGCTAGCCGCGACTGCTACCCTGGGAGTGCTCGCCTTGCTGGGGACGGACTGGCATCCTGGCAAGTTCTCCCTACCACTGCTGGATGCGATCTATGCTTGCTTGCCGGCCATTGTTCGCCCATTTTGGAATCCAGAGGGCTTTGGCAGCAACACCATGGGCGGGATCCTGGCCATGACACTGCCCCTACTGATCGCCTTTGCGGTGGGGGCGCGTCGCTGGCTACTGAAGGGGTTATTTGCGGTGGCGTCGATCGCCGGTTGTTTGGCTCTGTTACTTTCTCAATCGCGCGGGGGTATCATTGGACTGCTCCTGGCAATCCTGGTCATGGGGGTGGCTCGAAGCCGCTGGTTCCTGATTGTCGTCCTCATCCTGGGTCTGGGTGGTCTGTTGCTGGCTGGAACGATGGGCATCGAGCCCATCAGTGAGCTTGTCTTTTCTAGTGCTGTAGATAGCGCTGTGGGTGGGCTGGAGGACCGCCTGGAGCTGTGGTCGCGTGCCCTGTATATGAGCCAGGACTTCCCCGTTACTGGTGTGGGCCTGGGTATGTTCGGTCGTGTCTTGCAGATTCTCTATCCTCTCCTCTTGGTAGGTCCCGAAGTGGTGATACCTCATCCGCATAACGTCTTTCTGTCCCAGGCGGTGGACTCGGGAATTCCAGGGCTGGTCGCCTTTGTTGCTCTGCTTCTTGTGCTGTTCTTCATGGCCGTCCGCTCAATCCATCTCTCCCGCCGGACGCAGTGGTGGCCGTTGGCCATTGGGCTGTTGGGTGCACTGGTAGCCTTTGTCGTCCACGGTCAGTTCGATAGCGTCACCTCCTTTATCAAGCCCCATACGGCTTTCTGGGGGATCATTGGACTACAGACCGCGCTCTGGCTCTACCTGCGCGGGCAGAAGAAACGTCCTGGTCTGGGTTCATGAGGGAGCGGAGAGGCGGCTAGGTGGATACGCTAAGGCACGGTCTTGGCCGGACCGGTCTGGGCATACCCTATATGGTGTGGGGATTGGTTCTGGTGGCACTGCTCCTGCGCCTAGTTGCCCTGTGCGTATTTCATGGTCCCGACCTGGTTTCCGCTTCCGAGTCGGGTTTGACGGCTGCGAACTGGGTTGCAGGTCAAGGCTACACCTTTGATCTGTACGGCTATCGAACGGAGCATCCGTGTCAGTCCTTCATGCCTCCCTTGTTCACAATTATCGTTGCTGGTTGCTTGCTCACTCCCTGGCCAGAGGTTTCTATGGGCCTCGTGCAGGCTCTGCTTTCCAGCTTGACCGTCTTGCTTGTATTCCTGATCGCCAAAAGTCTGGCAGATTCTACTGTTGGGATCACGGCTGCTGCTCTCAGTGCGGCCTATCCTCCTTTTTTGGTTCTCGTCGATCAACCCACGGTGCCAGTGCTCAATACCTTTCTCCTGGGGCTCTTTTTTTGGTTCTCGATCCAGCTGTTGCGGAGCCTCGACCGCAAATGGGCAGTACTGGCTGGTCTGACCTTGGGGTTATGCGTCCTGAGCCGGCCGACTTTCGCAGGGTTTTTTGGGATACTCCTGATAACCCTCTGGCTGGCAAGAGCGCGCCGCGGCGGGCGCTGGTGGCGGGCTATTGTCCTTGTTGCCGCAGCGATGGCTCTGATCATCAGTCCCTGGCTGATCCGGAACTGGTGGGTGCAAGGACGACCGGTGGGCGTATCGACCAACGGTGGCTTTACCTTCTGGAATGGCAACAATCCCTTTACCACAGGTTTTGGCTTTGATGTGGTGATTGATGATCTGCAAGCCTACTCGGGGGAAATCGTCGAGGCAGCAGAGGGGACAGAGATTCTCGAGGTCAAGCCCTATCCCTTGCCCCTGGAGCTGCGTGACAGCGTTGGGAGCTTGGGCGAGGTAGAACTTGATCGGGCTTTCTACCAGGCAGCCTTTGGTTTTATCAGCCAGGATCCTGGCCGCTGGGCGGAGACGACAGTACAAAAGGCGGTGGGTCTGTGGTGGTTCCGTCCCAACATTGGCGTGTCCAGCGGCTTTTATCAGGAAGCCTGGATTCTGCCCTACAAGATCCTCTACTCTTTTGTGTTGCTTTTTGCTGTCGTTGGGCTTGTTCTCTCGTTTCGTAACTGGCGACGCTACGTCTTGCTGTATGGTGTCATTACCTACTTGACAGTGGCCTATGTGGCCTTTAACGTCATCACTCGCTATCGCTGGGAGATGAAGCCCTATCTGCTGATATTCGCGGCGCTGGCCCTGGTTCGGGCTGGCCGGAGGGTTGCTGTGCGGAGAGCATGGCCAAGTTGGAGCTTGTGAGGCGGCTCAGCATGGAAAGCCGGCAGGCGCGGTGGCGGAGACCACTGCGACCGCTCCTGGGCGCCCTCTTGAGTTTGGCTTTCCTTGTGCTTGCCTTTCGGGATGTGCGTTTGGACGTGGTAGCTTCCACCCTGGGCCAGATGAACCTCCCGCTGCTCTTTGCCGCGGTAACCGTAGAACTGATCACGTTTTGGGCTATCGCCTCCCGCTGGCGGTGTTTCTTTGCGCCATCCAAGGCCCCTGCCTTGAGCCGGCTGTTCGAGATTCTCACTATCGCCCAATTGGTTAATGCGGTACTTCCTGCCAAGTTAGGCCCTCTGGTCCGTGCTTATCTGGCTGGCCAGGGAGAGAGCAGCGGTGTGGCCTATGCCCTGACTACTATAGCCGGGGAAAAGGTCATAGAGGGTTTGAGCCTGCTGTTGGCAGCCGTAGCTGTCCTGCCCTTCGTATCGCTTTCTAACTGGCTGGGTCCAACCACGGGCGCAAGTGCAGTGCTGTTCCTGGCAGCTCTGGGGCTGATGATCTGGGTGGCCTTTCGGCGAGACACGGTGGCCGGGTGGCTGGAAGTCCGGCTGCGTCGCTGGCCGCGCGTGCTCAACATAGCGCATTCATCCCTGTCGGCTGTTGATATCTGGCGCAGTGGTCGAACCGTGCTCGTGGTGGTGGGTTGGTCGGCTTTCATCTGGGCGATCACCGTGCTACTGAATCAATTGCTGTTGTGGAGCCTCGGAATCCAAGTTCCACCGGTGGTCGCCGTGCTTCTCTTGATTGCACTTCAGATCGGTGTGCGGCTGCCCTCTTCGCCGGGTAGCATCGGTGTGTTTCACTATCTATGCGTGGTGACGCTATCCCTGTTTGGCGTCGAGCGCAGCGTGGCCTTTAGCTATGGCGTGATCCTGCATCTTGTCATGTACCTTCCTCCCAGCCTTTTGGGCCTCATGTATCTCGGCAGATCTGGCTACAGCCTGAGCCGGTTGCGGCAAGCTGTAGCCGCAGTTCCATCTGTGTCGGACTCGCTGGG
>Ga0207796_1000470_pt1 | contig 16395 bp, 12 predicted proteins | sample Pon1CUnioCityCA_6_FD_187274 | JGI IMG/M metagenome (GOLD analysis project Ga0207796, IMG submission 187274) | Marine sediment microbial community from Union City, CA, USA - Pond 1C Sediment 1 (SPAdes) | ecosystem: Environmental > Aquatic > Marine > Intertidal zone > Salt pond sediment ...
TGTGCACGCTGCCGCCGCCAGCCCCATGGTTGGCACCCCCTGAGCCGGGCTGCGTGGGGGCGCGATAGTCGCCGTACGTGTTGTTGGCCTCTCCCACGACGGGGAAGCCCAGCCCGCCGTGGCTGCCGCCCGAGCGACCGGTGGCCGCGCCGGTTGTCGTCAGCCCCGCTGTGTAGCCCGCCGGATAGCCACAGCCGCTCACGTCGATACTTGAAGAGGCATCGACGGTCAGCGTGCCGAGAACTGTCAGGTCGAGCTGGAATTCGGTCGCAGCGGTGCAAGGCAAGCTGTTGAGGACGCCGCCGTTGACGATCGAGACATTGGAATAGACGTGGGCGCCATCGAGCGTGACCGTCGTGCCGTCGATGGTCAGATCCCCCTCCGTCACGAGGGCCGCTGGGCCTGAAGCGTCCTGAGCAAGGAATCCATCAGCACGATGCTGCCCCCTTAGTTCTCCGCCAACGTGTTCCGGCATAGCGGCCTCCGCGGCAACAAAAGGAATGGCGAGCAGAAAGCTCAGGATTATCGTTTGTGCACAGGCTCTTCGCTTCTTCACGGACCGCTCCTCACCGAGTTAGTTTCACTGCGGATGGCACCTGCCCAACATCACGGGCCTCACGCACGGCGCCCAAATCTCCCACTCCGAGTCTACCCAGTTTCCTGGCTCGGGGCATCGGTCAAATGTTGTAACGGAGGCCCGGCAAATGACGTGTCCGTGGGTTGGTCGGCATGATTCGGCCAAGCAGGCAGCAGCAGGCCGCGGGATCAAAGCCCTTCTCCGTCTTCTCTAAACGCCCAGCCGGAGCCGGAGCGAGGGCTCCCCACTCCCTCCTCATCGACCACCCCTCACCCGCTGCGACACAACCTTGCCCACCACGGCAGCCCATCCCTGCTCTCGCCGGATTCACCAGTCGAGCGGCGGGCCGCAGGCCCGCTCTGTCGCCCTGCCCCGCGCCGCCCCAGCTTGACCCTCCATCGCTTCAACAGTAGAATGCGGTCGTCGCCTCCCTGTAGCGCTGAGGAGTCAGCGCGTCGCGCGTTACAGCACCATTCAGGAGGTCCCCGTGGCTGTTCACCCACGATCGAGCAGGGCGCTGGCCCTGGCCAGTCTCATCCTGATCTCTGCCGTCAGCCTCGCCTGCTGCCCCCTCATCAACCTGCCTACCGGACTGGGCGGCGGCTCAAAGTGCACCGTCCCCGACCTCGTCGGACAGCGGGAGGCGCCCGCTCGCCTCAGCCTGTCCGAGCTCGGTCTGCGCCCCGTCGAGACCAATGAGCACAGCGACGCCTTCGACACCGGCATGATCATACGCACCGATCCGCCCGCCGGCACCGAGCTCGATCCCTGTGAGGGCGATGTCCTGATGCTGATCAGCCTGGGGCCCGCCGTTGACGAGGAACCGACGCCTCAGCCAGCGACGGAAGCGCTCCCGCCGACCCAGCCGCCCCCACCCGGGGAGACAGAGCCGACGACGCCCGCTCAGCCCATCGATCCGGGACCGATGGCGATACACGTCTACGACGAGGGTTTCGACCACGGGACCATCGAGGCTTTTCGACCGGAGTGGAACGTCGACGCCGTGCCCGAGGCCGCCTACACCACCGAGCTCGGCAACCTGGTGACAGAACAGTACGTCGCGGCCTGGATCGGCGACGAGACGTGGTTCGACTACGCGCTCCATTTCGGGAACGCCTTCTTCGATGACGTCACCGAGTTCCACGCCATGATCCGCGTCCAGGACGAAGAGAACTTCGTCGGCATCACCTGCTTCAAGACCGAGGGCCGGCTCCAGTGCGAGGGCGAGAAGGTGGTCAACGGACAGTCGGCGACCGTGCCCAACTTCATGCAGCAGACGGCGACCATGTACGTCGACGGACAAATCGAGGGGAGTGACATCGAGCTGCGAGCCGTGGGCAACGAGTTCACGGTCCTGCGCGATGGTCAGGTGGTCGGCCGGATGACGGACAATGAGTACGCCTCCGGAGGCGCCGGCTTCATTGTCGACGGCCGCTGGATCGTCGACTCCATCCACGTCTACGAGCCCACCAAGCCCGCCAGCCCGGCGTGGACCTACGTGCGCGACGACTTCTCCCGCACGCAGTGGCCCACCGGAGAAACAGAGGACGAAATCGCCTGGGTGAGCCGTGAACTGCTCCCGGACGCGTACCGCATGCAGGTGCGCGCGCTGGTCGACGACACCGTCGTCGCGTACGAGACCTTGCCCGTATACGTCCCTTTCAACCCCTCGGGCTTCCCGTACGAATTCAAGGCCAGTGTCAGGACCAGCAAGCACAGCGGCCCGGAGAGCACCGGCATGGGCCTGCTCTTCGGCTGCCGAGACGAGGAGGCCTGCTACGAGTTCTCCATTATACCGGATGAGGGGACGGCGCTCCTGTCTCGCATCGACGAGGAGGGCTGGGTCGAGCTGGAGGGCCCCGTGCAGATCGGCAGCCTCCCGCAGTACGACAACGTCCTAACCGTCATCGGCTCCGGTGGCACCTGTTCCTGCCTGGTCAATGACCAGCCCGTCATCACGACCCGGCTCGACGATGCAGCCCATCCGCGGATCGGGCTGTCGGTTCAGGTGGCCGGTGAGGGCTACGTGGGCGTGGTGACGTTCGACGACATCGTGGTGAGCCAGGCGGTGGAGGCCAGGGAGGCGGAGTAGGGGACAAGGAGACCGTCAGAGCCGGAACACGGAGAGCGCAGAGCCAGATCGGACGAGCACGGAGGTCAGGCTCGGGAAGCTCCACCTCGCCGCTCTTGGCGGCGAGCGGCGTCCCACACACCAGGCACGCTGGCCCACCCGGCATGCTAAGGTTGCGAAGGTTCCCGCCGCACGCACACGCACGAGCCACCTCCGGACTAGGTGAACACACTCGCTCGACAGACCATCAACTGACCTCCGCGAAGTTGCCCATCACCAGCGTGAACGGCCGGCGCTGGGTGCGCGCACTTTGGGAAGGTTCCGACACCATCCGCGCCCACGACCCACTCCCTGACTGCGTGGACACTCTCGCCGCGCAGAGCATGCCTTGACCTTTGCAGGCAGACCTCATGTCGTGATCTATCAAACTATGCCCGATATTTGGCTCCCGCCCATCTCGTTTGTGCCCTCCCCACCCTCACGCTATAATCCGATCGACTCCAAGCTACACCATCGATCCGCGAAATCAGAAGAGGTGATATGGTCGCTCCGCTCCTCCAGACCAAGCTCTTCATCCCGCCGCCAAGGCCGGCCCTCGTCCCGCGCGCGCGGCTCATCAACCGCCTGAACGAGGCGCTCCCCGAGGACACCGGCGCCTTTGCGCGTTCCCTGACCCTAATCTCCGCCCCGGCCGGATTCGGCAAGACCACCCTGATCAGCAGCTGGCTGCACCACATGAAGAGGGAGCCGCGTGCCCAAACCGCACGCCCGCGGCCGGCCTGGCTGTCGCTCGACGCCCGCGACAGCGACCTGTCGCGCTTTCTCACCTACGTCATCGCGGCGCTTCAGACGGTCCAGCCGACGCTGGGCGAAGCGGCCCTGACGACGCTCCAGTCCGCCCGGCGACCGCCGACGGAGTCGATTCTGACCTCCTTGATCAACGACGTCGCGCGGCCCGCCCGTGGAGGCGGCTCGGGCGAGGGCGATGGCGGAGGGGTCCTGCCGATCCTAGTGCTCGACGACTACCACACAGTAACGGCTCAGCCGGTCCATGACGCCGTGGCGTTCCTGCTGGAAAACCTTCCGCCCAACCTCCATCTAATCGTCGTCACTCGCGCCGACCCGCCGCTCCCCGTCGCCCGACTGCGCGGCCAGGGGCGGGTGACGGAGCTGCGCCAATCCGACCTGCGGTTCTCTGTGGACGAGGCGTCGGCGTTCCTCAACAAGCACGCCGGTCTGCAGCTCTCGCCGGAGGACGTGGCTGCCCTGGAGGCCCGCACCGAGGGCTGGATCGCCGGCCTCCAGATGGCGGCGCTGGCCCTCCATAGTCCGGGGGCTACGGGCGGCAGGGACGACGTATCGGGTTTCGTCCGCGCGCTCACGGGCAGCGATCGCTACATCCTGGATTATCTGGTCGAGGAGGTCCTCAAGCGTCAGCCCGAGGGCGTACAGAGGTTCCTGCTCCGGACGTCCATCCTGGAGCGGCTGACCGGCCCCCTGTGCGATGCCGTGTTGGGCCAGATCACCGATGACTGGCAAGGCCAGGACGGATCCTCCGAGGTCCCCACCACCGGTCCGCCGACGGCAGCCTCCGGGCGGGACTTCCTTTCATACCTGGATCGCAACAACGTCTTCGTCGTGCCCCTGGACGCCGAGCGTCGCTGGTATCGCTACCATCGGCTGTTCGCCGACTGTCTGCGCGCGCGGCTGCGCCACAGCCAGCCGGGCCTGGTACCGCAGCTGCACCGCAGGGCGAGCTTATGGTACAAGAACGAGGGCCTGACGGATGAGGCGATCGAGCATGCTTTGTCCGCAGGCGCAAGCGAGCTGGCGGCAGAGCTGGTGGAGAGGGTAGCCGAATCCACCATGCTGCGCAGCGAGTGGGGCACGTTTGTGCGCTGGGTGGAGGCCCTGCCCCAGGATGCCCTGGCGGCCCGGCCGCGCCTGCGCGTGTACCAGGCCCTGGCTCTCTTGCTGGGCGGTCATCCCCTGGACATGGCCCGGTCCCACCTCCAGGAAGCAACAGAGGCCGACGCGGATGGAGCCCTGACGGGCGAGGTCACAGCCTTCCGCGCCCTGATCGCCGCCTACCGGGGAGAGAGGAAGCGCAGCACGGAGCTCGCTGAGGAGGCACTCGGGCGCCTGCCCGAGGACAGCCTCTTCTTCCGCAGCTTCATCGCCGGCTTCCTGGGGCTGGCACACCTCTATATCGGTGACGTCGAGGCCGCGGGTCAGGCCTTCCGGGAGGCCGTCCGGGTGAGTGAAAGGACGGGCAACGTCAATATCTCAGTGCTGGCACGATACCACCTGGCGGACCTGGCGTCGCTGGCGGGGCGGGTGGACGAGGCGGAGACGCTCTACAGGGAGGCGCTGAGCGCGGCCGTGGACGAGCAGGGGAGGCGACGGCCGGTCGCGGGCATCGCACTCATCGGGCTGGGACGATTAGAGGCGGAGCGGTACGAGCTGGACGCGGCGGCGCGCCACCTGTCCGAGGGGATCGAGCTCATCGAGCGGTGGGGCGAGGCAGGCGCCATCAGCGGCTACACGGGGCAGGCTCGCGTACGTGCAGCCCAGGGGGACATCGATGGGGCCCTGGAGGCGATAGAGAGCGCCCACCGGCTGGCGGAGCGGTTCGATGCCATGGAGGTGGACGACGTCTCCGTGGCGGTCGCCCGCGCCCGGTTTCAGATCGCCCAGGGAAGCCTGGAAGCCCCCGCCCGGTGGGCGGAGGAACGGGGCCTGACGGCCGAGCTCACCCTGCAGACGCTCTACGATGAGATCTCGAGCGCCTCGTCCCTGTATCGCTTCTTCGAGTACACCACATTCGCCTGGCTCCGCATCGCGCAGAATCGCCCTGCCGAGGCACTCGCCGTGCTGGAGCCGCTCGTGGAGGCGGCCGAGGCGTCCGGCTGGCTGGTTTACGGCGCCGAGGCGCTGATTCTCAAGGGACTGGTGCTCCAGGCGCAGGGCGACGAGGTCAGGGCGCTCAACGCCATCGGGCGGGCGCTGTCCGCGGCCCGACCGGGCGGCTTCGTACGGTTATTCGTGGAGAAGGGGGCCCCGATGGCGCGGCTGCTCTACCGGGCAGCCGAGGAGGGCATCGAGCCTCAGTTCGCCGGAAGGCTGCTGACCGCCTTCCCAGAGCCTCAGGCGCCGGAGCCGTTCCGCGACGCGAGCACTGGGCAGGGGGCACTGATCGAGCCCCTCAGCGACCGCGAACTGGAAGTCCTCGAACTCGTGGCCGACGGGCTGTCGAACCGCGAGATCGCGCAGACGCTATACCTCTCCGTGAACACGGTCAAGGTGCACACCTCCAACATCTACGGGAAGCTGGGTGTGCATAGCCGCACCCAGGCGGTCGCCAAGGCCCGGGCGGTGGGCATCCTCCCGCCGGTCCGATGACCCCCGGTGCGATGCACCTCCACGGTGCGCTGCACCTGCTGCCGCCCCGCCCTGAAGAGCCGGCCACGTCCCGCGTTGGCCCCACCACCGCCTTCGGTGCAGCCCGCGGCGGCCTGCGGATTCGGGCTTAGCTTCGCTCGCTAATCCAGCTCGAGCACCCCCGCCTGTTGTGCCCGGTCTCCTGACCGGGCACGTCCCGCCGTCGACTGCGTCGCGCGCAGCCCGGTCTGTTCAGGGCGGTGCCCCGCCGCACCCCGCTCTCGGCGGATCCGCGATCCGCCGGCGCTGCGTAGCAGCGGTTCCCTAAGCCTCACCCTGAGTCTGCCTCGAGTATCTGTGGCGGCCTCCGGGCTGGTGAACCCGCCGCGAGCGAAGGTCGGCGGTCGGCCGGTGGGGCCGGATAGTACGCGAATAGTACCTTTGCCTGTTGCAGCTAATACCCCTCGCCTGCTACCCTGTATGTCGCAGCACGAAGCCCAGGCAATGGCTGCCTATGGCGATTGGGCAATACGCAGAAACCGGGCGGTCCGAGACGGTGAGATCTTCAATGACACAGAATCAACGACCAGCAGATGGGGAGCGAGACGTCTACCAGATCGTAGCGGAGGGACGGCTCGACCCGCGCTGGACCGACTGGTTCAACGGCACGACGATCACCCATCATGACCCGGGGGACGGTTCCCCCATTGTCACTGTCATCGGCGCCACGGCGGACCAGACGAGATTGCGGGGCATCCTATCTCGCCTGTGGGATCTGAATCTGACCGTGATCTCCGTCACGCGCACCGCACCAGCGAGTGAGGAATCGGAGGCAGACCAGGGAGGTACAGCATGGGAAAACTCTTGAAGATGGCATGGCGGAACGTTTGGCGGCACGGCCGGCGCACCGTCATCGTTCTGATCGCCACAGCGCTCGGACTGGCCCTGTTGCTCTTCTTCGACGGCCTATTCGGCGGCGCACAGCAGGCGATCTTCGGCAACGGGGTCAAGCTGCTGGGAGGAAACATCCTCATCCACGCGCCCGGGTATGGCGAGCGGGCCAGGCGGACCCCGCTCTTGCCCCTGCCAAGCGACGAGGCAGTGCTGGACGCCGCCCGGGCCCAGCCTGAGGTCATCGCCGCCTCCCGGCGCATCAAGACGGGCGGCATGGTGAGCAGCCGCGAGGGCTCCCTACCGGTCACAATCATCGGTGTCGAGCCACAGGTAGAGGCTGAGAGCGGCCTGGTGGCGGAGAACATGGCGGTCGGCCGGTTCCTGGGCGCCGGCGACGAGGACGTGCTCGTCGTGGGCAAGGGCCTGGCTGAGAGACTTGAGGTCGATGTGGGCGACCGTGTGACCCTCGTCGGCCGCGCCACGCACGAACAGATGCGGCGCCGAACGATGACGCTGATCGGGATCTACGATCTGGGGCTCCCGGAGGTGGAGGAGGGCTCGGTCTACGTCTCTCTGACTGAGGCGCAGATCCTCTTCGATCTGAACGACCAGGTGACGGAGATCGTGGTCCTGCTGGAGCAGGTGGGCCAGGAGGACGCCGTGCTAGCCTCCCTGCGATCCAAGTTGCCGGGCTACGAGGTAGACTCCTGGACCACGTTGAACCCCGAGATGCTCCAGGCCTTCGAGGCGAACGTGCAGGTGATGAGCCTGTTTGGCCTGGTGGTTCTGCTGATCGCCGCCGTGGGCATCCTGAACATCTTGTTGATGGCCGTCTTCGAGCGCACCCGCGAGATCGGCATCCTGGCCGCCCTGGGTCTCAAGCGGCGCCAGATCCTGGCCCTGTTCCTCCAAGAGGGCGTGTTGCTCGGTCTGCTGGGTGCGGTGATTGGCAGCGTGCTGGGGGGCGCCGTGGTCTGGTACCTGACCCGGGCAGGGCTCAAGTGGACCGCGTCGGAGTACAGCGAGTTGACCGCGCTTATGGGCGACCGCATCTACTTCCGCCTAGGCGCTGCACGGCTGCTGGAGCGGGCGCTCACGGTCGGAGTCATCGCAGCCCTGGCCGCGCTGTATCCGGCCTGGCAAGCGTCGCACAAGGAGCCGGCGGAAGCATTACACTACGTGTAGGTTGGGGGTCTGGGCGATCAATGAGCATTGTCGCAATGGAAAGGAGGTGCCAATGATGACGTTATGGAGAATGGCCTATCGCAATCTGGGGCGGAACCGGAGGCGGTCCGCGCTGACCCTGATCGCAGTGGGCTTGGGGATGGGGCTACTCGTCGTACTGGCCGGCCTCGTCGAGGGGGAGATCGACCTGGCGCTGCGCAACGGGATTCGTCTGCGGACCGGCCATCTGCAAGTGCGCGAGGAATCCTACGAGGAGGAACAGTTCAGCCTGGCATGGGAGGACCTCCTCGAGGATCCCGCAGGCCTGGCGTCACGCGCGGCTACGCTGGACGAGGTGCGGATCGCCACGCCGGTGCTGTGGGCCAACGGGGTCCTGGGCACGGTTGACCAATCCATGGGTGTACGGGTGGTCGGGATCGACCCGGGTTCCGAGGCCCACGCTCCCTTCCGAGATGGGCTCGTGGCAGGTCAGTTCCTCAGTCCGGATGACCGGAGCGGGATCCTCATCGGTCGGCGACTGGCCGAGAGCCTGGACCTGGAAGCCGGCGGCGACATCTGTCTGCTGGTCGGCACGGCCAACCAGGAGCCAGACGAGGCCGTGTTCACGATCCGCGGACTCTACGACACGGGCGTCCCCGCGTACGACGAGACGACGGTCCTGCTGCCCCTGGACAAGGCACAGGCCTTCACGCGAGCCGAGGATCGGGCCAGCGCCGTCTGGATCCTTCTGCACGATCGGGAGGATGCCGAGGCGGTCGCCGCCACTATGAGCGAGCCCCGGTTCGACGTGGTGACGTGGCGGGAGCTGAACGCCGCCCTCCTGAGCGGCGTCGAGCAGTCGACGGGCATCATGGTTCTGATGTACGTCGTCATGCTGGCGGTCGTCGCGGTGATCGTGGCCAACACGCTTCTGATGTCCATCTTCGAGCGCACGCAGGAGATGGGGATCCTGGCCGCGCTGGGGATGAAGGGGCGGCAGATTCTGTCGATGTTCCTCCTGGAGGCGGGAACCCTGGGTGCAATGGGGGTCCTTCTGGGACTCGTCCTGGGAGGGCTAGGCGTGCTGTACCTGGCCACCATTGGCCTGCACATCGGGGACATGACGACGGCGGCGGCTTACTCGGAGATGGCAATCCCGAGCACGATTTACGCGGAGTTCGCCGTGCAGGAGACGATCATGCTTTCCGTCGCCTGCCTGGTCATCACCGTGCTGGCCTCTTTGTACCCGGCCTGGCTGGGGGCGCGCATGGAGCCAGCGGAGGCCCTGAGCGCGCTGTGAGCAGGGAGCCGCGGGCACTGCAAGAACCATCGCCATGGCGGGCACAGGCTGCACATTGGCCTGAGTCCGCCCAGAAACACGGAGGACCGAAATGAGCGTCATCGAGATGGAGAACGTAACCAAGGTATACAAGATCGGTGCCATCGAGACCCGCGCCCTGCGGGGCCTCTCACTGACCATCGAGCAGGGAGAGTTCACGGCCATCGTCGGGCCGTCGGGATCGGGCAAGACGACGGTCCTGCAGATGATCGGCTGCCTGGATCGGCCGACGGACGGATCCGTGGAGGTGAACGGGCAGGACGTCGTCCGGCTGAGTGATAGCCAGCGAGCGGATTTGCGCAAGGGAACCATCGGCTTCATCTTCCAGTTCTTCGCGCTGATCCCCGTGCTCACGGCCTACGAGAACGTGGAGCTGCCCCTCCTGCTCACGGGGATCACAGCGCGCGACCGCCGGGAGCGGGTGAACGAGCTCCTCGATGCGGTGGGGCTGTCCGACCGGGCGCACCATCGGCCCGACCAGTTGAGCGGGGGCGAAAAGCAGCGGGTCGCCGTGGCCCGAGCGCTGGCGGTGGACCCGGTGTTGGTGCTCGCCGATGAGCCGACGGCCAACCTGGACACGGAGAACGGGAATCAGGTGATGGACATCATGAGACGCCTGAACGAGGAGATGGGGACCACGTTCGTCTTCGCCACCCACGACCCGCGGGTGATCCCCTTCGCCCGGCGCACCGTGGAGCTGCGCGATGGACGGGTGTCCGATGTGTGGGACGTGCCTCCGGAGATGGCGGACGATCCCGAGGGATTGGTGGACCGGGCCTTCGACCTGGACGGGGTCCACGTGGGGCACCGCGATGCACTGTAGCGAACTGCGTTGCCGGCGCGGGTGGCCTACGGCGCGGGGCAAGGCGTCATCGAGTGGTCCTGCCCGGAGCGGGGGAGGAGTACGCACCTCCGATCATCGCCGGCCTAGCAAGTCAGGGCAGGGCCTCGAGAGAGGGCAGGACGCGCACGCGGAACAGACGACCGCGACGTGGGTAGAGAGGCCCACCCCGCATGCCGAACGCCACGCAGGAAGTCGGTCGGGTTAGGAGATGATGGGAGTGAGGACGAAAACAACCAAGCAACAATCCTGGCGCGTGCTGATACCAGTCGCGATCGCCCTCGCAATCGCGGCCGGTGGGTGCGAACGGGAGCCGACACCGACGCCCCTACCCATCGTCACGGCGCCGCCAACGCCGAGTGGTCCGGGCTTCTCGGGGGGCATCGTCGCGTCTGGCAGGATCGTCCCCGACCGGGAGGCCAACTTGAGTTTCACGACAGCCGGCCGGGTGGGGGTCGTCTCCGTGACCAAAGGGGAACAAGTGAAGTCGGGGGATGGCTTAGTAAGGCTAGAGACGGATCTCCTTGAGGCCCGGGTGACAGAGGCCGAGGCGGCGCTGGCAAGGGCCGAGGCGGACCTGGCCCTCGCCTCCGCCGGACCCCGTCCGCAGGAGGTGACGGCCGCTCAGGCACGGCTCAGGGCAAGCGAAGCCGCGCTCTCGCAGGCAGCGGCCGAGCGGGACCGGCCCGAGCTGGGGGCGACGGAGGCCGAGGTAGCCGCCGTCCGGGCCGAAGTCGCCACTGCCACGGCCGATCGACTGGCAGCCGAGGAGTTCCACAATAGGACGATGGAGTGCATCGAGGTCAAGTGGGGCGGCGAGCAGCGGACCATCTGTCCGCTCCTCGGTCCCGCGGAGGAGAAGGCCCGCTACACCTGGCAGGCCGCTGAGGAATCACTGGAGGCGGCCCGAGCCAAACTCGATGCGCTGGGGCCCACCGGCGCCGCGGAGGAGCGCGTCGCCCAGGCCAGCATGACCATTGCGACCGCGGAGAAGGATGCGGCTAGCGCCAAGCTGGAGACCGTCCAGGCAGGCGCTACACCCGAAAGCGTCGCCGTTGCTGAGGCGAGCGTCAAGCAGGCCAGGGCTGAGCTGGAGGCAGCGCGCGTGGCCCTGGATCAAGCAACGCTGCGCGCGCCCTTCAGCGGCACCGTCACAGCCGTGGAGATGCACCCGGGAGAGGCGATCGCCCCGGCCCAGGTGGTGCTCACGCTGGCCGACCTTGGCACCCTGCGGGTGGAGACCACGGATCTGAGCGAACGGGACGTGGCGCAGGTGAGCGTCGGCCAGGAGGCGACGGTCTACGTGGAGCCGCTCGACGCGAAGATCGGGGGACAGGTCGTCGCTGTTGCATCACAGGCGAGCACCGTCGGGGGCGACGTGGTCTTCACCGTCACGATCACACTGGATGACCAGCCAGCCGGGCTGCGCTGGGGCATGACGGTCGAGGTGGAGATTGGGAATGAGTAGCGGCAGGTTTCGGAACGGAAGACGTCGTCCTGGTGACGTCGGGAGGCATCAAGTGAACCTGAAGCGGATGTGCACCATCTTGTGGATCGCGGGCGCTCTGGCGGGCTGCGGCCGACTCTCGGCGTCTGAGACCACCTCAGTGCCTCCGCCCGCGCCGGCGGGCGAGGACGAACAACCGGCGTACCCGCCCACTTCTGATACAGTGACGGCCTCCGGTCAGGTCATCCCGCTCGTCGAGTGCCATCCCGGCTTCGCGCGTGGGGGCCGTGTTGCAGCTATCGCCGTCAGCGAGGGGGCAGGCGTACGTCAGGGCGACAGGCTCGTCACCCTAGAGGCCCACGAACTCGAAGCGGGCGTGGCCCGGGCCGAGGCAGCCCTAGCGTCGGCACGGGCGGAGCTGGCCCTGCTGAAGGCCGGCCCGCGCCCGGGCGAGGCAGAGGCCGCGAAGGCCAGCGTGGAGGCCGCCGAGGGTGCACTGGCGCAGGCAACAGCCAATCGGGACCTGCTCAGCGGCGCTCCGCGCCAAGCCGAGCGGGAGGACGCCGAGGCCCGACTGGCTGCCGCCGAGACCGCGTGGATGACGGCCCGCATCGACCACGATCAGTTGCGGGACCGGGATGACGTCGAGGACTGGCAGATGGAGGAGGCCGCGCTCCAGCTGCGAGCGGCCGAGTTGGACCGCGCGGCGGCTGAAGCGGCGCTGACCCAGGTCGCGGCCGGCGCCGCCGTCGAGCGCCGCGCGGCAGAAGGCGCGGTCGACGAGGCGGAAGCCCGACGAGACGCCGGTCAGGCGCAGCTGGCGCTCCTGCAGGCGGCGCCGCGATCCGAGGAGGTCGGGACGGCCGAGGCTGCGGTGGCGCAGGCAGAGGCAGCGCTGGAGACCGCACGCATCTCGCTTCATCAGCTGACGCTTCGAGCACCGTGCGAGGGCACGGTCACGGCGCTGGAGATCAGCCCCGGGGAGACCGTCCAGGCCGGGCAGTCCGTGCTGACGCTGGCCGACCTGCGGACGCTCGAAGTCGAGACCACGGATCTGAGCGAGCAGGACGTGGGCCACGTCGAGCTGGGACAGATGGTGACCATCCATGTTGAGGCGCTGCAGGTGGACATCCGAGGCCACGTGGTCGACATCGCACCGGAGGCAGATCTGCTCGGCGGAGACGTGGTCTATGCCGTTACGATCGAGCTAGACGAACAGCCCGCCGGGCTGCGCTGGGGCATGAGCGTAGACGTCGAGATTCGGGTGGGTGAGCGCTAGCGCGCGACCTCCGGAACACAGAGCTGCACAGAGACGCCAGCGAGATCCGCATAGTACGCCCTCGGTGAGACTCTGTGAGACTGTCCGCGTCGCTCTGTGCAATGCTGATGACGGCCCCAACGAGTCCGTGGCACTCGACTAACCCTGCGAAGGCCGCGCACAACCCTCCCCTTCTCCGGTCAGTCGTCCAATGGCAGGAACAGCGGCATCCACAGGTCGCGCCCGTCGAAGACCTGGCTCACGCCCCCTCCGTCGGTGCCAAACCATCTGTGACCGGCCCCGTCTATGGCGATGGCGCGGACGTCGTTTTCCGCCAGGCCGTCGGCCTCGGTGTAGGTGGTCCAGGTGCTCCCGTGGAACTCGCTGACCCCGTCAGGGGTGCCGAACCACCTGTCACCTGCGGCGTCCACCGCGACGGCGGAGACCGAGTCGAACACCAGGCCGTCGGCGCGGGTGTACGTCTTCCACGTGCTGCCGTCGAACTGGCTCACCCCCAGAAGGGTGCCGAACCACTTGCGGCCCGCGCCGTCCACCGCGATGCAGCGGACCCAGTTGTGCGCCAGGCCGTCAACGGTAGTGTAGGTCTTCCAGATGCTCCCGTCAAACTCGCTCACCCCGTTGCCGGTGCCAAACCACTTGTGCCCATCGTCGTCGATGCCAACGGCGTAGACATTGTCGCTGGGCAGGCCGTCGGCCGTGGTGTAGGTGGTCCAGGTGTTCCCGTCAAACTCACTCACCCCGCCCCAGGTGCCGAACCACACGTGGTCATCGCCGTCCACCGCGATGGCGCCGACCCTGTTGTTCGCCAGGCCGTCCGCGGTGGTGTACGTCGCCCACTCCTCGCCATCGAACTCGCTCACGCCCCCGCCCCAGGTGCCGAACCACAGGTGCCCCTCGTCGTCCACGGCGACGGCGAAGACCCAGTTGTGGGCCAAGCCGTCGGCGGTGGTGTACGTCGTCCAGTTGGTGCGGTCGAACGCACTCACGCCGCCCCAGGTGCCGAACCACAGGTGGTCATCGCCGTCCACGGCGATGGAGGTGACCGAGTTGTTTGCCAGCCCATCGGCTGTGGTGTGGGTGATCCAGTGCGTGCGGGTGATCGACTGCGTGCGCTCGAGCTCCCTCTCCCCCACGGCGGCCTCAATGCTGATAGTGAAGCCGTCATCCACAGTGACGTGCTTGATGGCCAGGTGAGGGCCCTTCGGCCGGGTCCAATTGGTGTTCCCATCCGTGTGGGCGCTGACCGCGGCGGGCAGCGCTAGCCCCGGCCTGACCGCCTGCGCCGTATGGGAAGCAGTGCTGAGTAGGGTCAGCATCAGAGTCAGAGTCATCATACGCTCGATGGCTGTCTGCATGTTCATCGGTCGCTCGACTTTCCACGGCGGCGAGTTGGACAACAGTTCGCACTGTGGCGAGCCCGACGGGTCCACGACATCGCCGCATCCTGGCAATTTGCGCGTGTCCGCCCCCTGGCGCGAGCCGGCGGGGCCGGACACCGGCAGATTGTAGGCCGATGTGTGCAGCTGGGCAAACCGGTGCTTCCGGCTCACGTGCAGAACGCAGCCCACCACCACGAAGGAGGTCAATCCTCCCGATCCGCTTGGTCGGCGGGAAACGGATAGTGGAGAAGAGGCCAAGTGTGAGAAGGTTCGCGAAAGCGGCCCCAGGGGTGCCAGGCCAGCTCAGGTGCCCTCGACACAGAGCTCCACAGAGATCACACGGAGATCCACAGAGAACGGCCTCTGTGAGGCTCTGTGAGAAACTCTGCGCCGCTCTGTGTAACGCTGATGACGACCCTGGTCAGCCCGTGGCTCGGGACTCACCTAGCGAAGGCCGCGACAGCCCTGTCCAGCCAGGCGCTTCACGGGCCGGGCAGACCGACTCACCACGAAGTCTCACCCCCGGAGCCTTCGAACGGTACGGCGGCCTCACGTCCCGTGCGCTCCTTCAGGAACACGCACAGCCGCTCCAAGTCGGCGAAGGCGTAGCGCTCCCCGGTGTGCGGGCACTGGGCAGAGGCGCGCCAGATCGACTCCCCCTCGGTCTCCACCTCCCATAGGCGCACCAGGTACGCCAGGTAGCGCGGCTGTTCTGCAGACATAGGGTTGCCCTTCTCGAATCCCACGCGATCCGATCGCTGCTCCGCGGCCGTGGTGAAACCCTAAGGGTTCGGCCGCTATCAGCGCCGGAGGCACCTCCTGCTCGCAAGGAACACCAGGACCCCGATCAGGAGCCCCGACGCGGCAATCGCTGGCCAAAGCCAGAGGAAAACTGAGACGTCGGTCGACACCGTGACCCCGCCCACAGGCACGGACGGCCCCGAGAGCGCGAACGGCGTCAGGTGACAGATCGGGACGGACATCCAGTTCTCATCGGGATGGTATGCGTAGTCGTCGCAGGCGGCATCCTGCCAGGCCGTGCCGTCCCAGTACTCCAGCATGAGGGCGTTCTCCTGCAGTCCCGCCACGTCATCGTCGCTGTAGTGGATCGTAACCGTGACCGGCCGCTTAAAGACGTAGCCCGGCAGCGGCCGGCACCCGGGGCAGGCGTAGGCTGCCAGGTCGAATACGTGGCCGGCGAAGCGTAGGCCCGATTCGAGGGGCTGTGTTGGGGTGGTGATGGGCGTGTAGACCAGGACGATCGTGTCCGTCACGCCATCGACGCGTGCCTCGATCGTCGTCGTCAGCCCCTGCGTGTCCGTGAAGAGCAGCGTGCCACCCGCGGCCGGGCTCACGGTGGCCAGCGCCGCGTCCGCCGCCTGGGCGTGGATGGCGACTGCCGCCCGGTCGTCGCTCTGGTCTGGATCGGCCAGGCTCGTCGTGCTCACGGCAGCCGTGTTCGTGATGATGGTCCCCGCCGTTCCGGCGTCCAGAGTCGCTGTGATGTGCAGCGTGGCACTCTGGTTCTCGGGCAGCTCGCCCACGTCCCAGGCCCCCGTCCCGTCGTAGCCCGCGCTGTCGTCCGAGACGTAGCTGACGCCGCTGGGTAGTACGTCGCTGATCACGACGGTGGCCGTATAGCCCCCGTTCGTCGCCATGATGGCGTACGTGACCGTGACCCCCTCCCGTGGCAGGCAGTCGTCCACCGACTTGGCCACCGCCAGCTCGGCGCCTCGCACCAGCAGGACGGCCTGTGCCCTCCGGTTGGTCGCGGGTCCCGAGTCCCCCTGGTCCGCGGAGCTGATCACGGCGGTATTGGTGATCAGGGTCCGATCCGGCGTATTCGCGGGCACCGTCCCGGTGACCCAGAGCGTAGCCGCAGCGTTCAGACTCAAATCGCCCACGTCCCAGACCGGGTCGACGTAGGTCCCCTGGGTTGTCCTATGCGAGACTGCTGTCAGCGGGGACGGGACCGTGTCGCTGACCACGACGCCGGTCGCATCGTCCGGGCCCGTGTTCGTCA
>Ga0207796_1000471_pt1 | contig 16340 bp, 15 predicted proteins | sample Pon1CUnioCityCA_6_FD_187274 | JGI IMG/M metagenome (GOLD analysis project Ga0207796, IMG submission 187274) | Marine sediment microbial community from Union City, CA, USA - Pond 1C Sediment 1 (SPAdes) | ecosystem: Environmental > Aquatic > Marine > Intertidal zone > Salt pond sediment ...
GAGGAAGACGAAGCACCGGAGGAAGACGAAGAGCCGGAAGAAGACGAAGCACCGGAGGAAGACGAAGCACCGGAGGAAGACGAAGCACCGGAAGAAGACGAAGCACCGGAAGAAGACGAAGAGCCAGAGGAAGACGAAGCACCGGAGGAAGACGAAGAACCGGAAGAAGACGAAGAACCGGAAGAAGACGAAGAACCGGAAGAAGACGAAGAGCCGGAGGAAGACGAAGAGCCGGAGGAAGAACCCGCGCCAGAAGAAGAGGAAGAGGCTGAAGATCCTCCAGAAGAGGAATAAGCCAACCGAAAAAGCGTATCGATATCGATGCGCTTTTTTTATTTTTTAGGGGAAATATTATAAAAATTACATTAATATACCCCATTGAATAGGTTTTTGAAGTGTAATTTGGTAGAATGTGCATACGATAGCAGTGGGGAGAGCTTTATCCATTAAACGTTGCTGATATCCGGGGGAGCCCCGGATCATTACTGGAGGTAGTCTTTTGGCAAGCATGGAGCGATTTACACAAAGAGCTCGACGGGTACTGAGTTTGGCCCATAAAGAGGCCGAACGCATGAAACATGCCCAAATTGGGACCGAGCACCTGCTCCTGGGTCTGCTACTCGACCAGGGCGGCATTGCCGGCCAGGTTCTGCGGGACCTGGGCGTGGATATTGACAGTGTCCTGGCGATTACAGAAAGCATTACCGGTTTTGGAGAACACAGCGGGGATGCCCTGGCTTTATCCAGGGGCACTCAGCGTGTTTTAGAAATGGCTGTTGATGAGGCCCGCAATCTGAGCCACCACTATATTGGTGTGGAACACATTTTGTTGGGCATGGTCGCCTATGGTAAAGGCATCGCGAATGATGTGCTGACCCAGATGGGCATCACCGGTGAGCAGATTCGCCGGCAGACCCTGCGAGTCATGGAAGAAAGCAAAGACAGGAATAAAGTCCAGCGCGAACGCAGACAAAGAGGGAAACCCCAGCGGTCCAAATCCAAGAGTTCAACGCCGATGGTGGATCAGCTGGCAGCCAACCTGACCGATCTGGCAGAAGAAGGTAAATTGGACCCAGTTATCGGACGGGAGACAGAAATCGAGCGTGTTGTCCAGATTCTGGCAAGGCGTACAAAGAACAACCCCGCTTTGATCGGTGAGCCGGGTGTTGGCAAGACCGCTATTGTTGAAGGTTTGACCCAGCGCATCGCAGATGGAGAAGTCCCTGCACCCTTGCTGGGAAAGCGAGTGCTGCAGCTTGATCTGGGTTCCGTGGTTGCTGGTACGATGTACCGGGGCCAATTCGAGGAACGTTTGAAGCGGGTGATTTCGGAATTGAAAGAATCTGATGCCATCCTCTTCATCGACGAAGTACATATGCTGGTGGGTGCAGGCTCGGCTGGGTCGGCGATGGATGCGGCAAATATCCTCAAACCAGCGCTCTCTCGCGGCGAGCTGCAAGTGGTCGGCGCTACTACACTGGATGAGTACCGCAAACACATTGAAAGTGACGCAGCTTTGGAGCGGCGCTTCCAACCGATTACAGTGGATGAACCCTCTCAAGATGAGACAGTAGAAATTTTGCAGGGAATCCGACCGGCTTATGAGGATCATCACCAATTGAAGATTTCTGATGAAGCGCTAGAGGCAGCTACCGACCTGTCAGCCCGTTATGTATCCGACCGTTTCCTGCCTGATAAAGCCATCGATCTGGTCGATGAGGCTGCTTCCCGGGTGCGTATGTATAAGAACCCGATCGGTGAGGAAGCCAAGGATGTGGTTTACAAACTGCGCTCGGTACGGAAAGAACTTAAGAACGCTGAGGAAGAGCAGATTCCAGCGGCAGATCTGGAAAACCTGGAAAAATCCCTTGAAGGGGAGCTGGAGGATCTCAAAGCAGCCTGGGATAGGGACAGCAGCCCCACCGTGACCGTAGAGGACATTGCTGAAATTGTCTCAATGTGGACCGGCATTCCTGTCATGGAGCTGGCTGAGGAAGAATCCGATCGGCTGCTGCACATGGAAGAGGAGCTGCATAAACACATTGTCGGTCAGGAAGAAGCGATCGATAAGATCTCCAAAGCAGTGCGACGGTCGCGGGCCGGGTTGAAAGACCCCAAGCGGCCTGTGGGTTCCTTCATTTTCCTCGGCCCTACCGGTGTGGGAAAAACTGAACTCACCAAGGCGCTGGCTAAATTCATGTTCGGAAGTGAGGAAGCGCTGATCCATCTGGACATGTCTGAATTTATGGAGAAACACAGCGTGAGCCGATTGGTTGGCGCACCTCCTGGATATATCGGCTATGATGATGCCGGACAACTGACAGAAGCCATTCGCCGGCGGCCTTATTCCATCGTGGTCTTTGATGAGATTGAGAAAGCTCATCAGGAAGCCCACAACATGCTGCTGCAGATCATGGAAGAGGGACACATTACGGATGCCCGGGGAAGAAAAGTGGATTTCCGCAATGCAATGGTGATCATGACTTCTAACATTGGCGCAGACTTGATTCAAAACAACGCCTCTATCGGCTTTGATTTGGTCAAAGATGAGGAACAATCCCGTAAACGGGATTATGAGGAGATGCGCCGCAAGCTGCTGAAGTCTTTGAAGGACACTTTCCGTCCCGAGTTCATCAATCGGGTGGATTCAGTGGTAGTCTTCCATGCGCTCAGCAAGGATAATATCCGTGACATTGTCGATTTAGAACTCGATAAAGTCCGTGAAAGGTTGGTTGAGCGAAGCATGCGACTGGAGATCACTCCGGAAGGCGTGGAGCTGCTTGTCAAGCTTGGCTACAACCCTGAGATGGGTGCCAGGCCGCTGCGCCGGGTGATCCAGGAGAAGATCGAGAATCAGCTCTCCGACGCGGTCTTATCCGGAAAATTCGGAGATGGGGATATCGTTCTGGTCAGCGCAGATCTGGAAAAGGAAGAGGGGGAAGAGGAGATCATCCTGGAGAAAGGCGATCCAGCCATCTATGGGGATTCCTTCCTGCCTGAAGAGCAGGATGAGCCGATAGCAGTTGGCTAAAAGGAATGCATGAAATAGCATACGGGGCCCAACCAGGGCCCCGTTTTTTTTAAAGCAAGGCCAGTACTTCAGCGCTGTGTTTGGCAGGGGAGACTTTCTTGAATACCTGCTGGATTTTTCCTTCCGGGTCGATCAGAAAAGTAGTGCGGTGCACACCTTCATATTCCTTTCCAAAGCTCTTCTTTGGACCCCAAACCGCGTAAAGCTCACAAACTTCCTGATCTACATCTGCCAGCAATGTAAAAGGCAGCTGGTATTTTTCTTTGAATTTAAGGTGTGATTCGGAAGTGTCCGGGCTGACTCCCAGGATGGTGACCGCAGCATCCTGGTATTGACTGTAATCATCCCGAAAATTACAGGCCTCCTTTGTGCAGCCGGGTGTGTCATCTTTAGGATAAAAATACAGCAGTACATGACCTCCCAGGTAGTCGCTCAATTTGTGTTCATCGCCGTTCTCGTCTGGCAGGGTAAAGTCAGGTGCGGGGGTGCCTGATTCCAAGTACATGATTTCTCCTTCGTTGTCTACAGAGGGTTCTTTGGATTATATTCACGGTAACTGTAAATGTCATGGGCACTGATGGCCTTGATCTCATCCCCGTAGTGTTCCAGCAAGGAGCGAAGCTGGGGCATATGGCCTCCCAGAATCCGATTGGCCAGCCCCCCTGGAAAGAATCTTAGCGCATAGGCTGAGCTGCCGCGATTGTGCAGGTCTGAGCCTGCGTGAAAGGGGGAAGCGGCATCGCCGCAGTGCAGCAGCCAGTTCCCGGGCTTGCCAACAGCGACTCCACAATGGCCCCGGGTGTGGCCCGGCAAAGGAATGAACAGGAAATCCGCTTCCGAGGTTTCCAGGATGGGGATGGCTTCCAGGCCATACCAGTCCACGCATGGCCTCTCATGGATCACCCAATGCGGACCGTGAGCCCAGTGCTGTTGGACATAAGCGAATTCCATTGGACCGCTCGGATGCTGGATGGCCTGGTGTTCCGTTTTATGGACATGGATCCTTGCCCAGGGAAAATCTGCCAATCCGCCGGCATGGTCGATGTGGAGATGGGTCTGGATGATGTCTTTGACATCCTCCGGCTGGTAACCCAGCCCTGCGATCTGCTGGATCGCGGTTTCCTCCGGGTCTCGCGGCACCCCCATCCAGCTCAGAAAAAAGCGCATTTTAGCGGTGGGTCGACTGTAATCCCGGGTGCCAAAGCCTGTGTCTATCAGGACCAAATCCCCCCCTGTCTCAACCAGAAGGCAGTAGACAATCGCTTCCACATTCACGATGAAGGGTTTGAGTGTTCCGCAGTTCAGGTGATGTACTCTGATGATTTCATCTCCCTTGATGATTTCTGTTCATAGGCGGGTGTAATTTTCTGCTCGCTGGATACGTTTGCTCAGGGCAGGGTGGGAATGCAGAATAAACTCCGCCCAGGCAGGTGGATCCACTTCAGCAAGATTCTGGTCGCCGAGCCGCTTGAGAGCAGATGCATAAGCGTCTCCATCCCCGGTCAATTGCAGGGCAAATCTATCTGCCAGATTCTCCCGCCAACGGCTGTAGCTGTTGCTGAGCGGGGAAGTCAGCAGGCCGTAGAAACCCAGGCAGAGAGCGAAAAGGGGCAGAGCAGCCAGATCAGAGACGGATTGGAAATTAAAGGCCCTGACTCCCCAGCTCAGGGCCAATGAGGTCAGGTATAAACCGCCCAGAGTCAAAATGGTGCCGAAGGCTATCCCCAGAGGTATGTCATGATTGACATGGTGGCCCAATTCATGAGCCACCACTGTCTCGATCTCATCAGCGGTGAATTCATCGAGCAGGGTATCACCGAGAATGATCCGCCGGGTGTTTCCCAGTCCGGTGAGGCCGGCGTTGGCGGCCTTGGTCCTGCGGCTGATGTCGAACTGGAAAACACCCATCACAGGTGTCCCTGCTTTCTTTGCCAATGCCAATAACCGCTCTCCAAGGGTATGATCTTCCTCTGCCAGGGGTGTGAATTTGTTGAAAATCGGAAATAATAGAACCGGCGCCAGGTTGGAGAGCAGGACATTAAATAACAGCAAGAATCCTGCGGCCCACAACCACCAAGACCGGGGTGCTGCCCGCAGCAGGAAATAGACCACCTCAAGGATCAAGCCTCCAAACAGGATTGAAATCCCCAGGCCCTTGATTAGATCCAACAACCATTCCTTAAGCTCCTGGTTGGATTGCTGGAAGCGATGAGGAAGGATATATCCGGAGTAATAGGACAGGGGAAGGTCAACCAGGGTGAAAACACCCCCGAACACCGCGCCATAAACCAAAATGGCCAACCATGGCTGGGTTGTCCAGCTCAATATCCAGTCCCGCAATTGGATCGACCAGCCAGTGATCAACCACAGCACCAGCAGTGCAGCTCCCAGTGCCAGATCCAGAAAAGTGAGTCTGCGCCGGATACGCGCGTACTCCTTGGCTTGTTCCTGGCGTTCAGGATCTATGCTGGAGCCTTCCGTGGACTGTTCCTGTGGGGGAGCTTGCATTGTTTCAGTCCTCTTTGTCAGTATATATGCTGATTGAGGTCAAATCATAACCCAACTGCGTTAATTATAGTTGAAAGGGTCGTTCCATGATGCGGATTTGCACCTTACAATCTTTTTTCTTATAGCAAAGAAAATGTACAGGCCAATGAAAGGGATATATAATAGAAGTCTATGGCTGGCGATAAGATCACCCTCTACGCTTTGGACTGCGGTACCGTTAATTGGCGGCTGTACCGTATGGAATATCACTATGATGGTGAAAAAGCCCGGCATGTCACCAGTCCGCTCTCATCTCCCCTGGCTAATTTCTCTGATACCAAGCTGCCTGCTGTGGTGTTGCTGAATGCCGAAGGCACGGATGTGGAAGCTGTTGGGGAAACCGCGTTGGGTTTTCAGGAGGATTCACAAAACCGGATGCGGATGCGAGAGTTCTTTAAGCCTTCGATTGGGTCCCACTTGATGGATAAACCTGACCCTCATCAGCAGCGTTACAGCCATTTTGAGGCCCTGCTGTACACCCGCTTACTGTTGAGAACGCTGATCGAGCAGATCCGGGTTGAAAAATACAATGATGAGGAATTTGATGATCAGGTCCACTTTTCGATTGCCTACCCGGATCGCTGGCGAACTGAATTTGACGGCAAAATATTCGAGGATTATTACCATGTCATTCTGGAATGTTTCCCACCTGATTTAGCAGAGCAGGTGCATTTTGTGCCTGAATCCGAAGGCGTAATCCTCGGCCTTCGTGATCAGGACCTGTTGGATAGTTTTCACCCCAAGGATCTGAACCTGATCATTGATGTGGGAGCGAGTACCACCACTTTATATGCCCGAAAATTCAATCCCAACACCGGTCGGCTGGAAAACATCAATCGCTACGAGGAATCCTTCGGGGCAGGTCTGTATGATGCCATGCTGGCCCAACACCTTTGCAGACAGCTAGAAATCCCCTCCGAAATACTGGCGAGCGACCCTTCCGCTTTTATGGTTTTACGGCTTAAAAGCCAATTGATCAAAGAGGCTTTGTGTGCCCAAACCACAGGGGAAGAGGATGATCTTGATACGCTGGCTGCCCTGAGCGCCCTGACGCTGGCAATGAGCAATGGCCAGGTGTTTCGCACGCAAGTGAACATCACCCCGGAGAAGTTCAATCAGCTGACCCGGCCCCTGGACAAGGCTTTCCTAAAAGTGATTGATCGGGGCATGAAGGAGATGGATATCGATCAAGAATCCTTTGGTAAAGTGATCCTATTGGGTGGGGGAACCAACATGCCCGGTATATTGCAGGGGATCAAGGCGCGTTTTGGCCCCCGCCAGGTGGTCTTCCCCGAGAATCCACAGGAGATGATCGTCCGCGGGATCGGGTTGGCATTTACAGATTCCCTCCCGGAGCGGGAGATTGAGGAGAGAAAATTCATCCCCGAAAAGAAAACAGGTTGGCGGTTGGTGGGTGAAAAAGGAGAGGCGATCGATATAGAGAAGGAGATCATGATCGCTGGGCGCAGCCATGAATCTGACATCCATCTGGATAGCGCTAAGTGTTCCCGCACGCATGCCCTGATCCGCCTGGAGTCTAATGCGCTGACCCTGATAGACCTGCGCAGTAAAAATGGCACCTTCATCAATAAAGTCCGTGTGCCTCCCAATTCAGGTCACAGCCTGCGTGATGGCGATGAGATCATGTTTGGGGACCAAAAATTTATCCTGCAGTAAGATTCCCAAATTGAAGTGAAAAACCCCGGCGAGTTGGACCCGGGGTTTTTCACTCTTTGTGGTTCAGGAGGGGTTTATTGGGGCTCACTGAGAATAAATGTCACTAACGCGCTGATCTCGTCCGCTGATAATCGGCTGCCAAATGAAGGCATAGGACCGGAGCCGTTGGCAATGGTGGCCTCATAAATTGAAGTGTTCTGGGTCAGGGTCCCAGGGAGGAGAGCTGGGCCATTGTTGCCTGAGCGATCCGCCCCGTGACAGCGCGCGCAGCGGGCGGTGAAGATAGCGGATGCGTCAATCTCAGGCTCCTCTTCTGGCATGCTTTCTTCCTCTTCCGCTGGAGCGGGATCTGTTGGTGCGGGCGCCTGGGTAGGGGAAGCACAGGCTGCCAGGAATATCATCAAAACTGCGATCAAGGTTAAAACACCCCATTTTTTCTGCATACAGGATCTCCTTTGCTGCCGGTAATTTTCCTTAACTATACCTTATTTTGATTATTTTTTTGTGCCATGAGCTGACGAGAAGGCCAGGACTGATGATTGCGATGTGAAAAACCATGTACAATTATCAGTGCTGACATGCCGAAAACTCTGGTAACAGGAGAACATGAACAGACTCCCCTCAACACTTGAGCAGAGGACAGCTGCTCTGCGGGACAATCGCTACTTGCATGGCCTGGAAGAGCAGGCCCTGGAAGACCTGGCTGAAAAGACCCACTTATTATCTTATGCCAATGAGGAGAGTATCATTCACGAGGGCCAACCTGGGCCAGGGTTGTTCATTATACAATCCGGCCGGGTGAAGATATATAAAGGTTCACCGACCGGGAGAGAGATGATCATCAATGTCCTTGGAGATGGGGAGTCCTTCAATGAAGTGCCAGTGTTTGATCAAAGGGAGAACCCTGCCAGCGTGGCAGCGCTTGTGGAGACCAGGCTGTGGTTGGTTGATGCTGAAGCCCTGCGGGCTTTGATCAGCGATCATCCCCGGGCAGCTCGCCAGATCATCATCAATCTTGCCCAGAACCTGCGTATGCTGGTTGACAAGGTGGCCGAACTGTCCTTTTACACGGTAACAGCCAGATTGGCCCGCCTGCTGCAGCAGCTGCCGGAATCTCAGTTAGAGGGCAGCGGCCCTGATCGACTGACCCAGGATGAACTGGCCGCCCGGGTAGGCACGGTGCGAGAAGTAGCCTCCCGGTCGCTAAAAGAGCTGGAGAATGATGGGGTTATCGCGGTCCAACGAGGAAAGATCAAAATTCTGGATCGGGCAAAGCTGGCAGATTGGGAGCGTGCCTGAGTTCTTGATCAATACTAAACCCGCTGGGAGAATGCCAGCGGGTTTTTGATTATTATTCAATTGACTGGCCTGTCAGTTGGCGTTCCGGCTAGCAGCTTGAATTCGGTCGGTTATCAAAGCCCGAACAGCCGGTATGCTGCTGGCTATCATTCCCGTTCCCAAAAGGATCACACCGGCACCGGACAGGCTCATCCCATTGTGGAAGGCGTTGGCATAATTGGTGCCGCCCATGATGTGGGTGGGCCCGGCCCAGTACTGCACAAACAGGACCAGCAAGCCAATCACAATGGCTGTCAGTCCGCCTGCCTGATCTGGTTCCTTGTCGTCCCGGTCAAAAAGTTTCATGGCTTGAATCCTGGGAAGCCGGAAGAGGAGGAAGATGATCAGGGTCAGGGCGGTGATATAAACCACGCCGTCAACAGGCATGGAGGATCCCCGCAGGGCCCGGGAAGTTGCCATATGGATCAGGCCCACAACCAGGCCAGCAGCCAGGGTGACCAAAGTGTTTTTCTCAGCGTTTCTCTTTCCCCGGACCAACATGATTGTGGCCCGGATGCCGAGGATGCCTAGGGCGACCCCTAGTATCACATAGAGGATGTAAAGCCACTGCAGGGAAGCGATGGCTTTCATACTTTCATATTTGGTGGGGTTAAGGGCAACGCAGGTAGTACCTATGCCGCCCAGCAGGGTCACAGCAGCAGTGATCCCCATCAGCAGAATGCCCAGCAAACGCAAAAATTTCTTCATGATCACTCCTTTGAGGATAATCGTGCCTTCGAAACTGTGCCGGAAGCAGAATTGGGGAACAATTCCTGTAGAAATTGTTGTCTGTGTTGGTGAAGGATAGCGTAGAAGCAGAACAGAATCAGACCCCGGCCAGGAACATCAGCAGCATGGAACCCATCATGTACAGGGATGCGTATTTGAACAAGCTAAAAGTCGTTTTGTCCGATGGGGCGACCAGGCTTTTTACCGCCAGGAAGAGCAATCCCGCAGAGAGCACAGCTAGCAGGCGCAGAAAACCCCAGGTTAGCCCGACCCCATAAGAGGAAAGGCCCAGGGCGAGAGCAGCCAGCAGGCTGGAACCTGCAATGATGGCCCGGGTGGTTTGAAAACCATATCTTCCGGGAAAGGTAGGTACTTTTGCAGCCTGGTAATCAGCATGGTAGCGAATGCTGAAAGTCAGGATGTGGGTTGGGATCCAGAACAATACACCCAACGCCAGCGCAATACCAACCCAATCTACCCCCCCCAACCCCAGTGCCCTACCTGCCAGCACCGGCATGCCCCCCGCAATCCCTCCCCACAGGATCGACCAGGGGGTTTTCCGCTTTAACCAGATCGTGTAGACCACCACGTCAAAGAACAATCCGGCGAAAACAATCAGGCCGTAAAGCGGATCAATGAAAAAAGACCAGGAGATTCCCACGATTGAGAGGATCAATCCAAAGAGCAGCGCCTCCCTGGGTTGGGTAACCCCGGTGCTCAGCGGGCGTTTGCTGGTCCGGGGCATGATGGCGTCAATATCCCGGTCGTACCACATATTGAGTACTGTGCTGCCGCTGATGGCCAGGAAGAGGCTGCCTGTCAATCCCAGCAAGGTGGGAATATTGAGGACCGGACAGCGGGCGCTCATGAACCCTGCCAAACCAGTAAGCAGCAGCAAGCCGGTTTGCAGGGATTTGATCAGCGGGAAATATTTGATCCTAAAATTTCGGTGCAATGTTCTGATCATGCCATTCCATCCCTTATGGGGGTAAATCGTTTTCCCATTTTACTCTTTTTCGGATGAAAACCATACTAATAAATGTCACTAATCAATGATCTCTGGCGCAGCGGAATCCCACATCTGCCGCAAAGTAGGTGGGACCAGCACTGTTATCCTTCCAGACCCGGAGGTCAACCTCGTAGGACAAGAAACTGCCCCCCCGAAGATAGCGGTAGTGCTGTTTGGGGTAATCATTCCCGGTCCACTGCCAGACATTGCCAGCCATGTCATAAAGGCCGTAAGGGCTGGCTTGATCTGCTGTCTGGTAGTCCTTGTAAATGGATCCGTTATAAAAGCCTACCGGCGTGGTGCCGCCAGCCTTTCCTGCGATTTTCTCAAAAATATCGGATGAGGAGTAATAATTGGCGTAGTTGCTGTGGATTTCATCCCCCCAGGGAAAAGGCAAACCTCGACCTTCTCTGATCTCTGTCCCTCGGGCGCCTTTTTCCCATTCCAGTTCCAGGGGAAGCCGCCATCCGTAATATTCACAATAAGCTTGAGCACCGAACCAGCTCACCATGGTAGCGGGATGATTTGCCAGAGCAGGGGGATAAGAGAACTCATTACCATTAAAATCGATCCGTTCACCTATGTCTTCCAGAGGAAGATAAAGCTTATCACCGGCTGTGATTTTGTCCTCATGCTCGTACCCGTCAAAGGGATCGCCCGGGTAATACCCCGCTACGCCGTAGTAGGTCGTGGTGTTTTCATTTTCTATCACCTTCACATCGCCAACCTGGATTTGATCAGCTTCCAGGGCCGCATTCAGATAATCCGCGTACTGCTGGACAGTGACATTAGTGACCATCAGCTGGTAATCATAATCAAGGTTTACCAGGTGGTCGTGCTGTCCGCTGGGAAATTCCCCGGCAGGGATGTCTGCCCAGGTATCTGGATCAATGCCTGTCTCAATATAAGTTTCCGTTTCCACGATTGCTAGATCCACCGCAGGCCCACAGGCTGTCAGCAGTAACGCCAGAAGAATGAGTATTGATCGTTTCATTCTGACACCTCCTCGAGGGAAGCAGCCAGTTCGGCCAGTTTTCTTTTCCCTTCTTCGATTTCTGCCTGGGTTGATTGTTGGATCTCGCTGTTCAGTTCCTGCGACCAGCGGCCGTTCTTCAGGAAAAGGTCATACAAGCGCCAGAGTAAAAAGACTGCCAGGATCACCAGTACGGCTGCCAGGCCAATATCAGCCACCAGCATAGTCCAATTGACAATCTGCTGCTGGGCTGTTTGTTCAACAAAAAGGCGTTTCATTGAAAAGACGGTGACAGCGCCAAAAGCCAAATTGGAGCCGATGATCACCAGCCAGCCGAACCACTGACGGGCTTTGCCCTTGAGTCCAGACAGATCTGCGAAATAAAAGATGAGAATGGTGGCAATCAAGCCGGAAAGGATGTGCCAGTGGCCGGTTAAAATGATGCGTTCCTCGCGATGAGGCCAGACCCGGAAGATCTCATCCAGTTTCACTGCCATGAAGATGCCAATACCGCTGACCGTGAAATTCATAAAAACCATCTGCCAGCCGGTGCCGAATTTCAGCGGATCATGCAGCAGTGCTTTGAATTTGTCCCATCCGGAGGGATTTTCCAACCCGAGTTCTGCCACCCTGTCCTTGATCAGTTTGTCCCAGGAATAGATCACATACATCAAAGCGGCAAGCAGAATGAAAGTAGAGCCGACATAGATGGTGGTATGAGCCCACTCCACCCAGGTCACTGACAAGGCGCCGATGGTTGTGACCGCGGTCCCGAAAATCATCAGGGGCATGGCTATCTTATGGAAAATGCCTTTGAACTTCATCCAGCGGCCGACGATCAGGGTAAGAGCCACGGCAATCAAGGTAAGCATAATATGCAGGTGGCCAATGATCGCTCGCTGCAGCAGGCTTTTCTCTGGGTTGCGGATCAGGTCTTCGGCCAGGAAAGTCTCATGTCCGTTTCCCCAGTAGGAGCCGGTCACCGCACCAAAGGTGGCCGAGACCAGCGTGCAGACCGCCATGGTAAAAAACGCCACCCGCTCCAGGTCGAGACCTTTCTTGGTTTTTGATTGGGAAGAATCAGCGGGTAGACGGTATTCTTTTTTCCAGGGCCAAAGCGCAGCGGCCAGCAAGATCCCGGCAAAGAAAACCAGGGATTGTCCCAGTAGGAACAAGCCGTGAAAGACAAAATTATGACCGAAATAACCAAAGATCAACCCGAAGATCAGGCTGGTCAGATAGCCTATCGTGATGGTGGAATTGATGGTGATTTGCTGGTGTCTCTTGATCTTGACAATATCTGTGATGAAGTAGACCTCGACCGCAACAATGGTCATAGCGATGGTGTGGTAAAGCATGATGATCCTGCCTTCCCGTTCAGCCTGGACCATCTGCATGCCGAGGAATTTGACGGTAAAGTCCCGCACACCCCATTCCACCATGGGACCGGATAATGTGCCCCAAATAGCGGTCACCAGTGCGACAGCCGCAATGCCAACCAGGGCCAACCCCCGGGTTGAAGTGAATAAATAGTTGAACCTTTTTCTGAACCACCCCATGCTCATGCCTCCCGCGAAGATGAGTTGAACTGTTTGCCCGGCAATCCTGAGATTGCCCAATGGCCACCTTCTAAACATAACATATCTAGACCCAAGAGTCTTTATTAAAAGGCAAAGTTCTCGCTTTCTAATTGGTTGAGCCAATGTCTTTCCTAAAGCCAAAAGTGAATGCCAGGGTCATCAGCAGCAGGAGAGGAGCCAGGATCATGAACACGAATTCCTGGCTAAAGAACAGCAGTTGCGAACCTGAGGCCAGGAAGGCCAAGGCGATTCCGCCCAGGCCGATCAGCGCCCCGCCCACGCCAACCAGCCAGAAGCCGGATTTGGCGCCTTTCTCAAGCAGTGGCAGCCCAAAAATGATCAGCCCGGCTGTGCCGTGGAAAAGGGGCACAGCCAAGCTTTTTAGTGATAAATCAAAGATGCTGGTGATGCCGATGGCCAGCAGGCCAATCAAGGCAAACCAGGAGTAGGCCTGCTTGTATTTGGGGCGGAACTGGTTCACCAAGCCCAGGGATATGCCCAGCGGAATCAATGAGGCCACGGTCAGCACATAGGGTGATCCCAGAATGTCCCAACCGAGGGCGATCAGCAGCAGGCCGGAGACCAGCAGCACACCAAAGCCCAGCATGTAGTACAGATCATAAAGAGCCCTCTTTTTCTGATAGCGGGCATAGAAATGCCACAGGGAGTAAATGGCGGTCAAGCCAGTCAGCAGTAGGACAACACGGTCAACCAGGCTCATTTTATCTCCTTCTTATATCTGGGTTATCAGTCTTTTCTGGTCAATTGTATTATCCAAAAAAGATCATAATTTGTCTGTGATTTAAGTTACAAAATAGGCCTGGAAATAAACGGGGGCCGACTGCCAGGGGGAAAGCCGCCTTAATGTTTTCCTCATATTTTCTTCACATTTCCTTAGGAAATGCTGGATAAGATAATCCCATGATTGTGCCTCAAACCCTTATCTGTTATTTATACACAATCGGGAGAATTTTATGGAATCCAAAAAAACTAGAGTGTTTTCACCCAGGACACGCAACAACTTCCTCTTGGATATGCCAATGCTGGTTTCTAGCTTGATCGCTGTGTTATCGGGAGTTTATTTCCTGTTTTTACCCATTGGAGGATACCAGGGAGGAAGGAATCCGCTTTATGGCGTTGTGATCTTCTTTGAGCGCCACACCTGGAGCGAAATCCATATTTGGAGCAGTGTGATCATCATGGCTCTGGCGGCTCTGCATATCCCCATCCATTGGGATTGGATCATCAAGATGACCCGCAGCGGTGTGCGGTCGATCTTTGGCAAAAGCAAATTAAACAAGTTAAGTCAGTTCAACTTGTATATCAATGTCCTGGTCGGATTGAGCGGACTGATCTGCGGAGTCAGCGGCCTTTACTTCTTATTCGAGTCCATTTTGGTTCCAGTGAGCAGCATGGGTTGGCTGTTCACTCGCTTTGTATGGGACATGATCCATACTTGGAGTGGGGTAGTGGTGACCGCTGCAACGATCCTGCACTTTGCCATCCACTGGCGCTGGGTGACCAAGATTATCAGTAAATACTGGAAGGCTTTCCAGAATAGGGTCTTGGCAGGTCGGCGAGAGCAGACCTCTCAGCCTGTCAGCATCCCGGTTGAGAAATTATCCTAATTGAATTTGCTTAGTATATTAGAGGTGAAAAATGTTTAAAAAAATATTGAAGTGGACAATTTATGTTGGCGTGGTGGGTTTGCTGATCTTTGGCGCAGTGATCCGTACCAAGGCAAAAGCAGAACAGGAAGCTAACCAACCGCAAATGAGGCTTGAAAACAAGAGCTCCGCATCTCTAGGTCAGGGGACAGGGGGCAACGGTTGGGCTAGAGATGGTGAAGAAATCAACCCACGCTCTGGTCAGGGATCAGGCAGTACCGCCAGTTCTTCTGCCAGCAGGGAGGAGCTTAATCTTGCCGCAGAAGAGGAACACGATTGGGTCAGCCTGGATGGAGTTGTGGTCAGCCTGGATGCTGAATCTCTCTGGATCGATACAGATGAAGATGAGAATCTGGAAATCACCGGACGGGCCTGGCGTTATATACTTGAACTGGGTTTCGAGCTAGAGGTTGGGGATAGGGTAGAGTTGGAAGGATTCTACGAGGAAGGCGAGTTCGAGGTTTCCTATCTCGTGGATTTGACCAGCGAGGATTCCCTGAAGATTCGGGAAGATTCTGGTCGGCCGATGTGGAGTGGGAGAGCAGGCCATTAAACCCCAGGTCCACGAATCCTGAAAATATAAACGGAGCCAAACGGCTCCGTTTTTTTATACAGCATACTGACTTTAACCTTAAAAGAGCCGTAGTTCAAGCGCACCCTTATCCCGGCAGGCTTCCTGGCAATCCAGGCATTGGATGCACTCGGGGCTGCGCAGGTTGTGGGTCAGGTCCTTGATGTCCATCGGGCAGGCTGGGTCACAGCCTCCGCATTGGGTGCAGCTGTCCTGGTTCAAGACTAGGCGCAGAGGAGCGATTTTATTGAATGGCACCAGCACAGCTCCCAGGGGGCAGAGATACTTGCACCAGAAGCGCTGGTTCAGCAGGGAAGTGATAATAAAAGTGGCCAGAACACTCCCTAACAAAGGCGTGGTGAGCTGAAAGCTGAACAGCGCCCGGGCGGGACAAATTTCTCTCAGGGGAGGATACACAGCCCAGGTACTGGCAGCCAAGATGACTGCCAGCACCAGGTATTTAAGCCCCCGCATCCAGACCGCGTTTTTTTCTGAGATCCTGATTGGAAGGCCAAGCTTCCCTTCCGCACGGGCGCGACTGGTTTCAGGGAAAAAACGAGAGGATAAATTGGCCAGCAGGTCCTGCAGGGTTCCGAGGGGGCACATCCAGCCGCAGAATGCCCGGCCAGTCAGCAAAGACACTCCCAACACACCCAGCAGGATCGAGAAGTTAAGCGGGGAAGTGGTTTTAAGGGTCTGTCCGGAATCCACTAACGACCAGAGGGTTTCGATGGCTCCGAAGGGGCAAAAGGCATCAAAGGCGCCGCCCTTGGAGGATTCCCCGGGCAGGATATGCCTGAGCCCGATCAGGATGGTGATCACCAGGAAAAGGATTTGAATGACCAGGCGAGCAGAGATGCCCTGCTCATTATCAACGCTCTGGGATTGGTTTGCCATACGACTGTTGTTCCCGACATGTTGATCCTGCAGGTTCTGCTTGAAGGTGCTGAAAGGAGTAAAGTCACCGGGCAGATGCCTGCAGGACCAGGAGAGAGTGGGTTATTCCTATTTCAAGCAAACATGATTGGCACTGCAATTAAGCTGTGTTTTCCTCCGCCGTGGGCAGGCAGGAAACCCAGTGCTAAACCCAAAATGGTGAAGAGCACCAATGCCAAGATTATTATTACTGGATAATGATCAGAGTTGATTTTCATATTTCGTCAGGATTGTTTTCCGTGATCCAGCTGTTGATCATCTTGGTTGTGCCAGGCAGTAGCA
>Ga0207796_1000472_pt1 | contig 16237 bp, 8 predicted proteins | sample Pon1CUnioCityCA_6_FD_187274 | JGI IMG/M metagenome (GOLD analysis project Ga0207796, IMG submission 187274) | Marine sediment microbial community from Union City, CA, USA - Pond 1C Sediment 1 (SPAdes) | ecosystem: Environmental > Aquatic > Marine > Intertidal zone > Salt pond sediment ...
GTTCGGCCTGTCACCCTTCCAGTCGGTGGTGGAGCGGGGGTTGAAGCCCAGGGCCATCTTGTAGCCGTAATCGCTCAACACCGCGTCTTTCCTGTTCCGGCTGAAGTTCCTTATCACCTTTGCCCTTCCGCCCAGCAGGTTGCCGCTGCCCGGCACGACGCAGCTGTACAGGACCCCGAAGTCCACCGCGTCACTGAATGCCCGGTCATCGAAGTAGATGCTGTTCAGGGGATCGTTGACAGGAAGTATCTGGTTCAGCACATCGTTGGTCTCCGATTCCGTCCAGGGTTCCCCCTCCCTGTCCATACCGATATGGGAGTGGGCGTCGATGAAGGCGGGGGTCACGAAGCCGCTGAAGTCAGACTTCATCCTGCCGGGAGCTACATCGGCTATTCTGCCGTCCTCCACCACCACGGTACAGTTCTCCCTCCTGGTACGTCCGTCGTAGAGGACTTCCGCCGATATAAGTGTCTGCTGGCTGGTTGACATTTCACTCGCCTTTCGTTGGTTCCCGGATCGATGCCGTTAAGGGTCCAGGGTTGAATTATAACTGCCCCTTGCGCCTAGAGAGAAGCTGTGAGGCGGAGGTAGAGCCTGGCGCTGCCAAGGCCTTCCCTGATCGGGAAGCCCACCGCCGCGTCTGCGAGAAATATCCCGCTGACCCCCCTGATGCCGGCGCCGGCGCCCGCGGGGTAGCTGTCAGTCCCGGAGACCGTCCTTACCGCCGCCAGGTCGGTGAAAACGTAGATGCGCGTCTCGGTCTGACCCAGTGAGACCTCCGGTCTCGCTATGGCGTACCGCACCCCCCTGAAGGCGTTATCGGGATATCCCCTGAGTGTGGACTGACCCCCAAGCCGGCGAAGAAGTCCCTCGAACCAGTCTCCCTGCATGACCCCGCCGGCCATGATATCCCCACCGGCGCCCAGGAGACCCTTGTAGAAGTCCGCTCGAGCGGTGAATTCCGCCATGGTCAGTGTGCCGGAGGAATCCCGGGCCGACCTGCTCCCGGTCCTTCCGTACAGCTCCAGCTGTATCCCGCTGAATCCCTGTGGCACTCTCCTGCCCTTGCGGAAGGTCATTCCCGCCAGCCCGTAGTCGTACTCCTGGGTGGATCCGTCCGGAGGATATCCTCTCCAGAGGCCTGCCCCCGCCAGCAGCTCGGTGCTTCCCAGGCTCCAGATACCCGTAAGGCTCCCCTCCCTGTTGACCCAGGAGCTCTCGGGGGTATCCTGTGACAGCTCCAGCTGAAGCGACAGGGGAATGTCCAGGAGCCAGGGCTCGCGGTACCTGAGATAGGCGTTCAGCCCGCCCCATTCGGTGGTCTGGCCGGAGATCTCCAGTTCCCTGGCGGTCCCCGCCAGGTTGAGGAACAGTACCTCGCCCATGCCCTCCAGGTAATCGCCCTTCCAGTCCATGGAGGCGGAAAAATGACCGGAGCTCCCCTTGTTCAGCTGCTGGATCAGTACGATGTCACCCCCCCTGCCCAGAAGAAGCTGGGTCGGGCCCAGCGAGCCCACGAACCGGACGGATCCCAGCCGCGAAAGCCAGTCCTCCACCGCCTCCCTGCTGTAGAGGTCTCCGGGTCCCATCGAAAGGAGCCGTGTGAACACCTTCGGCCTGGTTCCGGGCATCCCCTCTATCCTGACCTCCTCCAGCGCCGCGTGCCTTCCGGGGACCGCGCTGACGGCCAGGGTATCGGAGGCGGCCAGGTAGTACCCGGCGGAAGCGAAGGGATACCCCTCTTCGAGGTACCACTGCAGAAGCCTGTCCTGAAGGACGGCGATGGAGGAATCGGATACCGTCACCGAATCGATGCCCAGCTGCCCGATGGAAGGCACGGGCGGGCTCCCACCCATCTCCACGTTCAGCCTGGTCCCGGAAGAGGGGATGACCGAGGCGATGACCAGCAACAGGATAACCATCAGAAGTTCACCGTACCCTCCAGGCCCGCCCTCTGGCTCCACCGGCTTCCTGCGGGTCTCCTGCCCCAGTAGAAGAGACTTATGTCCAGTCCGGAAGCCATGCTCCTTCCGATCCTGCCGCTGGCCCTCCACGACACGCCTGGATCACTTCCGTCGAAGAACCACGCCGGAAGGTCACCGTCACCGGGAATGTAACCCGCCGTCACCCTTGCGGTGGCCGTCCAGCCTCCGCCGGAGAATGAGATATGGGGGCCCGCCTCCAGCATGTACTTCGACAGGTCCGAGATGACCTCTCTCCGCGATTCCCAGGCGGCCACCATGCCGGGCTTGAGGCCGGGCAGGACCTCGAGCACCGGATCCGCCTCCAGCCTTGCGCCTCTGGTATCCCTGGGGGAGTAGAGCTCTTCCTCTTCCCTCCAAACCCTCCCGTACAGGTCGATCACCAGGTCCGGCGAGGGGGTCAGCTCCGGAGACGCCCGGAGGGACCAGCCCCGCTGACGCCGCAGACCCGCTCCGCTGTAGGATATGCGCTGATCGCTGAGCTTACCGGTGAAGCTGAGCCTGGTGAGGAGGCCCTCGCTCCATCTGAACCAGGGAGAGAGGTCGATGCTGTACCCTCCCTCGTTCTCACTGTCGAAGGCCCCGTAGAGCAGCAGGGCCCCGGACCTGTCCTCGGCGCTGCTGGAGGATATCCTCAGAAGCGAGCTGAGACCCGCGGAAGGCCCGGCGTAGGAAATCGTGTTCTCCAGGGAGGCGGATGTGACCGTCCCTCCCTGCGTACCCGGCTGGTAGCTCACCACGTAGTCGCCGTCGGGGTCTGGGTAGTACTGGCCGCTCTCGGGGTCGTAGCTGTAATCGCCCTCACCTTCCCCTGCGAAGACGTATATCACGTCCAGGGAACTGCTCACCGTGCCCGAACCGTTATAGACGGTCTCCGACCAGACACCTCCCGTGACCCCGGTGAATGTTATGTTCACGGCGTCGGCCTGCAGCGTGCCCCCCATATCGTAGGAGGTTGCCGAGTGCTCGATGCTTCCCCTGTACCTGAGATCCCCCGCGGGCCCGGCACCCTCGAGCCTGGCCCTCCACACGGTGAAGGGTCCAGCCCCGGCGGCCCCCGTCCTGGTATCCCTCTGCAGCTCCAGTCTGAGCAGAGCTTCGATAGTACCGCTGTCGTAGGAAAGTCCCGTAAAACCGGTCCTTACATCGCCCGACAGGCTGTCCTGCCACGACTCACGGGCCAGGCCCCCTCCCGCGAAGGGTTTCAGCGTTCCCGACAGCGGCGTACCCGACAGGGTGAGCGAGGAGGTCTTCCCACGGGCCAGGCTGTCGGTTCCCTGCCTGTTGAGAAAGGAGGCAAGGGCGCTTATTCCTATTCCAGCCACTCGCGGCCGTGAGGCGATCCCGTACCTCTCTATGGTCCCGCCCCGCTCCAGGAACCTGCCGGCGCCGGATACGCTGAGCTCATCACCTCCGATATCTGCCAGGACCAGCTCGTCATTCCCGGAGTAACCCGGGGGCAGGGACCATGCAGCAAGGGAGCTGTCCGATTCCAGCTCGTCGGGAGGCCGGTAGCCGTCTGATGCCAGTCTTCCACCGAGACCCAGGCCGGGACCATCCTCCCAGAAGTCCATCCTTCCCCCGGCGGATATGAAGACGCCCTGCCTGGTGGTCTCCTCCGGATTGAACATGTTGCCCGTCCTGCCGGAGAAGGCCGCTTCCAGACCCAGGTCCAGAAGGTCCTCGCCGTAATCCAGCGAGACACCGCCCGTCCTGTAGCCGGCGGGTATCTGAACGTACTGCCTGGGAAAATGTGTGCCCTGCCCCTCACCCGCCCACAGGTAACCGCCGAGGGAGCTGTCGTAGATGTAATCCCCGGGGCCTTCCGGCGGCCTTCCGAACACCACTGTCCATTCGCCCTGGTCCGGTCCCCGGTAGACCCAGTGCCCCAGTGAATCCAGGGAATAGTCACCCTCCCCCTCTCCCTCGTAGGTGGCGCCGTCTATCCACGCTTCCGCCGGGTCCTCCCCGGCCCCGGCCAGAACCTCCACCGCTTCATCCGTCAGCACGAAACCGAGGGGAGAATTCCTGTCATCCTCGCTGAAGAACCCCGTGAGCTCCATTGTCAGGCCACCTTCGGAATAGGTTCCCGAGCCCTTGATGAAATCCTTCCTGAAACCGTCTCCCCTCTGAAAGAACGTGATCTCCACCCTCTGGTCGTTCCTTATCAGCCTTGAGGGGGTAAAAGTTATGAGTCCGGCTGTATACTCCATCCTGTAGTCCTCGGTGGCTCCCCTCGACAGGAGCTGGCCGTCGAGCCACACCTTCTCGCTGCCCGGCACCACCTCCCAGCCCGATGTGACCTGGTAGGGACCCTGAATGCCCTCCCGAGTATAGAAGACGGTTCTCTGCCTGGTATCGCCAGATGTCCCGTAGCCGGCGCCGGCGGTGTAGGTCTCTCCGATCTCCGACGAGACGTCTATCCCGCTGACCTCCCTCCTCCATGAGAACGGGCCCGTATCCCCCCGTCCAGCGGTCCATTCCATGTCACCCAGCCTTGCCTGCCAGGTCCCGCCGTCAACGAGGAAGAATATCCTGTCCAGCTGGGACACCAGCTCCGAGGAGTAGGGACCCGATGCCAGGTTCCTGTCGGTGACGCTGCCGGAGACGGTTATGCCCGGTGCCGCGGTCCCCTCCACTGCTATCCTGGTTCCCTGGTCCAGTCCGCCGCCCTCGCCCACGGAAAAGCCTATGCGCTTCGAACCGGAGATGTACAGACCCCTGTCCAGGACCGGGTCGGCCTCGTACTCCGGCAGCTGCTCCAGCACCTGTCTCTCCGCGAAGCCGACCTCGAGCGAGACCGAGGACGGGACATCCAGGTCCAGGGTGTCGAAAACGACGTTCACCACTGTGCCCGCAGGCGGAGAGAAAGACAGCACGATGCCGGTCCTGGAGCCGGAGGTGCCGGGACGCGCTTCAAGCGTGTCTCCGCCAGCCACTGCGGTCACCGTTCCGGGAACTATCCAGAGTGAGTCCGGGGTCTCGAGGAATGAGGATCCGTCGCTCTCCAGCTGGAGGGTCATTGTGGAAATAAGGGCCAGGAGCAGGGTGAACGGGCTCACCTCAGCACCAGGACCCTCTCCCCCCCGGGCGACCAGAGCAGGCAGAAGGCCCCTCCCTGTGAGAACGAGATGCGCCGGAAGGCGTATTCCGGAGGTACTTCGAACAGCTTCCCGCCGCTTGCGCCGCAGACGCATGAATCCGTGAGGAACGCGAGGTCCTCCCCCGTGGAGGCCCAGATGCCTGTGGCGGGCAGAGGCTGCGGCGCGAGGAACTCTCCGAGGGTCATGGACTCCTCCCCGTCGGAATAGACGAACCTCTCACCTAGGGGGGAGAGCTGGCCGTCACCGCTGCCTGAGAGACGCACGAGATAGGAGCCGGGATCACTTGTGGAGCGTATCGTACCGTCTCCCATGGATACGTAGGCCAGGGTCAGGCCGGCAAGGGCCACGTCCCCGGGAAGCTCAGCCGTGGACCAGGAATCCATGAGTTCCCCGTCCCGGTCGTACCTGAAGAGCCTGTCGTTCACCTGGCCGGTGGCGTACCAGCCCCATCCATGGTCCACGCAGATCCCTCCTGGTATGACTATTTCCCGGAGGTCGAACTCACTGGTCTGCCCGTCAGGTGATACAACCACCAGATGTGGAAGGCCACGCATCAGCAGGTAGACCCGGCCGCTCCCGGTTATTTCCGCATCCACCAGCTCCCCGGGAACGTCAAGCAGCTGGGTATGGACATATACTCCGGAAGGAGCGGCGAGTCCCGTCATGGTCAGCAGGAACAGGAGCGAACGGGTGAGGGTCGATCTAGCGCACAACTGCGAACGAACCGGTTTCCACTCTGCTTCCCTGTGTGAACCTGTAGAAGTAATTGCCGGAAGCGAGTTCGGAGGCTCCCAGGTAGGCCAGGGTGGCCTCTCCGCTCTCCACCGAGGGGAAATCCACACTTTCCAGATGACTGCCGTCAAGGGCGAATATGTCCAGTGAGACGTCTCCCCCGTCGGACCAGAACTGGAAGTAGAGCGTACCCAGACAGGGCTGCGGATAAACGGCCATCTGACCCGGGAAGTCAAGCACGGAACCGGCAGATACATCGAGGTCGAGCCCGCTGAAGGAGCTGCACATCAGCAGGATGTCACCTTCCGCCGGCAGGGGGACGGCGACGTCGTTGGACGATCCCGTGTCAAGGAGCTGCAGGGACGATGCCACGCTGTCGTAGACGTAGGCCCTCATATCCCCCAGACCTGTCCCGTCCGCCCGGAAGCTGCCGGACACCGATCCGGCAACGGAGTAGTACCTTCCCTGGTAGGATGACATCCTCTGCCCCAGGCTGCTGAAGGGGTCGGTGTCTATCTCGGCGGTGTAGTCCAGGCCAGGCCTGTTGCCCGGTGACACGGTGTCGTAGTCGGCTATCCTGAAGGAGTCCCATCCGTACCTTCCGTCACCGAACTCCGGGTCGTCTATCCAGCAGGCCAGCATCCAGTCCGCCAGCAGCCGGTCCATGTCGGGGGTCTCGCCCGTGGCGTCCCTTATGGCCTGGCTTATTCCGGAGATGCCCCTGTCGGATACCCTGAGGGAGTTGTACAGGAACTGGTCACCGCCGTATTTCTCATGAATGTAGGAGAAGAAGAGATATCCCGCCCCGTATCCGGCCACGTATTCTATCTCGTCGGTGAGGCTGGTCCACTTGATGGGGGTTATTCCACCCACCTCCAGGAAGGTCTCCACCTGGAAGGCGGGAAAGCCGCATACGAAAGTGCCTGACTGGGCCTGGTTCTCTATGACCCAGAGCTCCTCGGAGCTGAAGGGCTCCACTCCCCACTGGATGAGATGGACCAGCTCGTGGGAGGCGGTATAGGAGGCGTCGTACTGGTCAGCGGGGAAGCAGTCTATGTAGAGCATCTCGACTTCGTTGGAGTGCCCTCCGTAATAGAGGTAGGCCTCCGTCTCGGTGAACTGGTTGTAGGGGCTGAAGAAGCCGGCTATGTAGGCTCCGCCCTGCTGAGGGTCGAAGCCGTCGCGTATGTCCAGCACCAGGAAGTAGACCCTCGGGTCACCGTCTATGGCGTCCGGGGGCTCGCCGAAAACGCCGATGTCCTTTTCCAGTATGCCGCCGGGACCCGAGGGCGTGCTGTCCTCAAGGGCCTCTGCCAGAGCGTCCACCGCCGACTGGTCGTAGTGAACGCCCCACTGGGAGTCCTCCACGAATATGTAGGTGTGGTCGCCGACGTACCGGCAGGTGGCCGGGGTCAGGTAGAACCTGGGGACGTCCTCGCTGTAGTCGATGGACCAGAAGTTGATAGTGTCCCCCACCTCGTGGCCCTTGGCGCCGGCGAGCGGACCCGTCGGCCTGAAGGAGGGGTCGTGCCGCTCCTCTATCTCCATGATACCGGGGACCCGGAAGGTGCCGTCGGTCCAGTAGGCGGGCGGGTTCGAAAGCAGCAGCATGGCAAGCATCAGTGAGCCCATCAGAACCTCGCTCCAATCGAGAACCTGAAGGAGGAGAAATCGCGGTTCTCCGGGAAGGTTAGGGAGGTATAGACCCCGGCCCTCCGTTCATCCAGCAGCGACGCGTCAATTACGCTGACGGCTCTGTTGACCAGGGCGAAAGCGGCAATGTAGAGGCTCCTCCTGAACCATTCCCTGCTGTCCTTCAGCCTCTCTGAGAACTCCAGCCTGGCCGATTCCGAGGACCAGTCCCATCCGTCATCCCCGTACCTGGCGTGGGATTCGTAGTACTCCCTCTGGGCGGCGGGGTCGTCGGGATAGTAGTAGCGGGCAAGCCTGTGAATGTAATCGTTGTACTCCATGCTGGAATCGAAGTCGGAGATGTCGTCCAGGAAATCGTTCGGCCTGCCGTCCACTGATACCCCCGCCTCCGAGATGGCCAGCCAGGTGTAGTCGTCACGGTTGAAGGTGCCCTCGAGGTAGGACAGGCCCACCCCGGCCCAGGTAACGGCGTCGAGGCTCATGAAGACTATGCCCCTGGTGCCGTGGCCGAGATGCATCTGTCCCCATCCCGGAAGTATGGCCGACCTCAGCATGGCCCCTCCGCGGTTGTTCACCGCTGCCGCGGAGACTGCGGAGAGGACCAGGAGCACAGACAGAAGAAAGCTCGTTGTTCTCATCAGTTTATCACCGCCGCGTGGAAAATGGCCTCTTCGGACCCTTCGGAAGATGACAGGCTCAGTGCCACGAAGTAAACTCCCGGCGCCAGGTCGTCGGTGTCCCAGGTCTCCTCCCAGGCGGAGCCTCCCGGGGCGCTTCCGCTGAGATGCGTCACCAGGTCGCCGCCCATGTTGAACACCCTTATGTCCCAGGTGCAGTCATGCCCGGGAAGGAACCTAACGGTGCCGCTTCCCGTGCGGACGGGGTTCGGATATACGTAGAAGGACCCTTCGGCCAGAATGCCGCCGGCACCGTCCATCGGCGGGAGGTCCTGGCTCCACCAGCAGTTGCATCCCGACTGGTCGAGACCGGTGAACCATCCCTGTGGCTGGAAGGACGTGTTCCAGCAGTAGAGGTTGCCTCCGCTGCCGGCGGCGGCTACTCGCCATTCCCCGCTGTCTTCGGGGTCCCACAGCAGCGGCCTGCCCAGGGGCCTGTCACCCACGGACACCGGGAAGATGCCGCTCTGACCTCCTTCGCCGTCCAGAAGGCATACCCTTCCGTCATCCATTGTGACCAGCGCGAAACCGGAGCCTCCATTGGCGGACCTGCCGGAACTGTATCCGGCCACCAGGCTGTCCTGCTCGAGATGAACGGGCCAGTCTTCCAGGGTGGCGCCCGAGGCTCCCACCGCCACTACGCCGTCCCAGGTGAGTATCACCGTCTCCAGCCTGCCGTCACCGTCGGGGTCGGCAAGGCCGGGAGACGAAAGGGGCGGGGCCGGCAGCATCGCCGGAAATCCCGGCAGCAGCTCTCCTCCGCCGTCCCAGGCGAATATGCAGTCCCCGCTGGCGGCCACCACCTCGATCTCCCCGTCGCGGTCTATATCGGCGGAAAGAGGAGTGCCAGTGGTCTCATCGCCGGGTGTGACCGGCCATCCTTCGAACTCACTGCCGGACGTGTCCCAGAGGTACACCCTCCCATCGATTGTTGAAACTATTATGCCGGGGGCATCCTCGTCCGGGTAGAGGGCCATGCCCGAAACGGGGGCCGAAACCTGGACGGGCCAGCCGGTCATCAGCTCACCGGAACTGTCGAAGAGGTGTACTCGCCGGTGGTCATCGGCCACGGCAACCAGGCCCAGCCTGGAGGACATCATGGCCGCGGTGCCGGAACCTCCGCCGGGGAGTGTGACCGGCCATCCGTCGGGCTCGGACCACTCCATGTCCCGGAGATGTACCTCTCCGTCATTCTCGCAGACGAGGAGCAGCGGGGCGCCGCCTGAGAGGCTTCCGGAAACCGGCGGGGCGGTGACTCCGATGCCCATTGACAGAGGACCGGAACCGTCGCTGCCGTAGGCCAGGGCGATCCCCGTGGATGTGGTGACCACCATGGCGTCGCCTTCCCCGTCGGCGTCCTTCCAGAGCACCGGACCGTGACCGAGGGGGCCGGCCTGCACGGGCCATCCCTGGCAGACGGTGCTCCTGGAGACCGTGACCTGCATCTCGTTCTGCGGCTGGTCAGACACCTCTACCGTGACGAAGGTCCTGCCGCCCCAGCTGGCGTCGCTGGACGGTTCCGACTGGGGGGAGAACTCCCAGGCGTATCCGCCCTGGAACCAGGGGTCGAACTGGCTGCCCTCGTAGCCGTAGATGTCGGGAAGGGAATAATCGAAATCCTGTATGCCGTCGGCCTCCTCCAGGTCCACCCCCTTATGGTCAGGATCTACGTTGACGATGTTAGCTGCCACGTAATCCCCCAGCCGGGTCTGGTCTATGTGCCAGATGAGGATGCCCGATCCCGCCAGACCGAAATCATGCTCGTCGGTGCCGCACATGCCGTCGCCGTCCGGGTCCCGCTGCCTGTTCTCTATCAGAAGGTACTCGGTGCCGTTAAGCGGCACCTTGAGTATGGAGTCGTTCACCGCCAGGGTGAAAGTCCCTCCGTCCTCCACGACCCTGGGGGTGTCCCAGCCCAGGAATATCCTGCACCAGGCTCCCGGCGCGGAAGGCCAGTAGCCGCTCATCATCCACTGTCCATATCCCATGAGGTCCCATCCGCCGACGCCTACGTTGCCGGTATAGGTGTCGTAGAGGTCCGGAAGGCCCAGCTGATGGCCGAACTCATGCACGATGGTGCCGAGGACGCCGAGTCCGAACCCGTCCTGTGACTGCTGTTCGGGGACTATCATGCCCTCGGCGACGAAAACCCCGTCGTCGGTGGGGATGCCCCGGTAGCCGAGGCCGGCCCCGGGCAGGTAGAAGATGAGGTCCGTAAGGGTGAGGAAGAGGGATCCGATGTCACCGGGGCTGTCACGGTATATATCGGCTTCCTGGCCGGCACCGGCGTGTATGATGATGACGGCGTCGTACTGTGAGAAGTCCACATCCTGGTCGGCAAGCTGGACGGCATCCCTGAGGAGCAGGCAGGATCCCTCCATGTAGCTGTCGTCATCGCCGTAGTGGATCATCTGGTGTGGGGCGGTATAGCAGTCGTTGAGCCCGGAGGGGTAGATATCGATATCCAGTATCAGCTCACCGCTGCTGACCCCCTGGTAATAGGAGGATATGTCGTCGGCAAGGGCACGGAAGTAGTTCCTGTCATGGGGAGGGTCCGCCTCCAGGTCCATAAGTCCGTTCCCGGTGGTGAGGTCGGTGAAATCCTCCAGGAACTGGACCCTTATCATGCAAACGTTCATGGTCTCGTCGGTGCCGTCACGGCTTCCGGGACCCGTGATTGCCCTTCCCTCCGAGGGCCTCTCGTGAAGCGGAGGCATGACGCCGTGGACCAGCGGTGCGGCAGCCCGGAGGGACAGCGCCATGACCGGCAGAAGGAGTGCTGGAAGCCATTTATTCATCGGCTAGAACCTGACGGAAAGAGAGTACTTGGAGTTGTACTTGCCGGAACCCTGGAGGTTCTCCTCCACCGGTATGAAGGCCATGTCGAGCTGGAAGCCCGAGTACTGCAGCCCGGCTCCGAAGGTGGGGCCCTGAATGGTGGAGATCCCTTCCGTATCATGAATGTAGCCTGCCCTGAGGGCCAGGAGGTCGTAGTACCAGAACTCCGCGCCGGCGCCCCACTTGTTCTCGTTGAACTCCTCGCCCAGGCCGTCGTCGACGTTGGTCAGTATCTTGCTGTAGTCCGCCGTGCAGGTGAGCCTTGTCAGGTGGGAATCGAAGGGTATGTACGCCAGTCCCAGCCTGAGCGTCCTGGGAAGGGGGTTGTTCTCGGCGTTCCCGCCGTAGCTTACGTTGGGCCCGAGGTTGGAGAGGCTTCCCCCTACGTTCACCTGTCCAATGCTGGAGAGCCCTATCTGGTCCATGGGAAGCCTGTACAGGAATCCCAGGTCCGCACCGAAGGAGGTGCCCTTCCCGGAATCCTGGTAGTAGAGATGGTCATAGATGAACTTGAGGCCCAGTCCCACCGAGACTCCGGGAGCCACTTCGGTCCCGAAGGAGCCGGTCACGGCTATTCCATAGGAATAGAAGGTCCCGAGCTCCTGTCCCGACTCGGTGGTCTCCAGCTGCTCTCCCATGGACATGAAGGTTATGTTGCCGCCTACTCCCCCCCATCCGTCTATGTAGTTGGAGTAGCCCAGGTACTCGTAATAGAGATCGTCGGCCAGCTGCGGCAGCCAGTTGCTGTGCTGGAGCGTTATCTCCTGTGCGCTCGTGTCGGCGAAGGCAAGTCCCGCGGGATTCCAGTAGGAGGCGGTAGCGTCGTTGGCTAGAGCCGTGAAGGCCTCGCCCATGCCGTTGGGCCTAGCGCCGGGGGTGATGGTCATCCAAATGACGCTGGCGGTGGAGGCCCCGGCTACTCCCGCCAGGACCGTAAGGGCTGATAGAATGATAAAGAATCCTCTGTTCATGGCTCCTCCTGATAATGTACCGAAATCCTGCTTCGGCTGTTTGTCCGACATTCTATGAACACGCGGTACCGCCAGTGGTTCCGGGAAGGGGATCAGGATCCCCTGACAACCGCTATCACACCGGTGACCTCAGAACTGTCACCGGTCCCTGAGATCGTTGAGGCGGATATCACGAAAATGTATGCGCCGCTGGCGACTGCGTCTCCATCGGCGTCCATGCAATCCCACCAGTACTGGTTATATCCGGCTTCACACTGGATGTTCCCGAACCTCCGCACCCTTCTTCCAGCCACTGTATAGATCGATATGTCCACGGTTCCGGACGATGTCTGGGTCCAGTTGATGGAAGTACCGTCGGAACATGGATTGGGATAGGGAAAGACATCGAATATACCGAATGAATTGTCCTGGGTGACGGAGAACTCGATCTCCACCTGCGATACGTTGAGCAGTCCGTCGGAAGCCCTAAGACCCAGAGTATGACCTCCAGGGTCCAGTACGCCGAGGTTGAAGCTCAGACCTCCTGAGGTCCCCGAGCCCCTGTCGTACTGGAAATGGTCGGAGACATCGGTGGGGGTACCGTCCAGGTAGAGGGCAAGCTGGCGTCCGGGGTTACCGAGAAGGTTAATGCCGGAACTGTCGGAAAGGACCGCCCTGGCAACGACCTCTCCCGAGACCTCCGGCCCGGACTCGTCCCTGTATCCCTGTATCCAGAGCTCTATTTCCGGGCCAAGGTCATCACCGCCGGGTTCGCCGCGAACGAGCCGGCCGGGGTATGTGCTGGCCGCCGCTATCATGTCCTGGTCGATGAAGGTGACCTGTGTCCTTGCCGTACGCCCGGTATCCGAATCCAGGGGCACGAACATGTCCGCCGAGAAATCCGGCCCCGCCACCGCCGTTCCGGCGTAGTACCTTCCGGGGACCGAGAGGTAATCGATGGGAAGAGACTGCCTGAAGGTGTAGTAGGTGTCGCGCCGGCAGGATTCCCAGGCTTCCATCATGAGGAGACCGCCTGAGGGAGCCGACCCGGTAATCGTGTTCAGCTCCCCCGACCTCAGTGTATCCACATCGATGTCGAAGGTCTCCCATGGATACGCCAGAGGCAGGCTCCCGTCGCCGAAAAGTATGTACTGGGCGTGGTTGAGCGTGTAACCCGCGTCTATCTTCCCGAGAAGTACGCTCATGCCCACGGAGAGGTCCTGCTGGGTGAAGAGATGCTGGAATATCTGGGAAAGCAGCGTCTCGTTGGCGGGGCCCGAGGTCTTGTCGGTGGCTCCCATGCCCAGTATCGCTCCTCCGACGGGTGAAACGGTGATCTGCTGCGCCAGGCACTCCACCGACGGATTCTGGAACCTGCCCACGTCGCAGGAGCCGAAAAGCGCCACCGGGAGGCGGGGGCCGCAGGCAAGCAGGCCGTTGTCCTCGAGGTAGAGAAGGCCCTCGTCGGCCAGCTGGTCGAAGGAACCGTGCCCGAGATAGAACGAAACCAGCGCTCCCCGGCTCCATAGGTCTATGTAGTCGGTCCTGGCCTCGGGTTTGCTCCAGACGCTGTTCCAGTCGTATAAGATAAGATACAGCTTCTCGGGCCTCGTAACATCGGGGATCCAGTTAGTGAGGAGTCTCTCCACGCTCTGGGTATGGTACCTCTCGTCGCTTGTGTGGATCGGCGACCTCTCGTCGTCAGCGGCTCCTATGACCGCCGTCTGCCATTCCCCCCGGTTGTCCCCTCTCCGGTACCGGGTGGACCTGTCCACTATCATCTGCAGGTCCGAGGCGTTGCCGGTCCCTATTCTCGAGACCGCGATCTGAGGCAGCGAGGAGCTTCCGGTCATGGCGAACTCGTCATCGCTGACTATGTTCGTCGCCCCGGTGTACTGTATATCAATGTAGCACGTCTTGGAGGAACTGAAGTTCCTGGGATCCCAGGTGCCTGCGCCCACGAGGACGAGGTCAGAGGGAATGGTGGTCCAGCTCTCCAGCATGTGATGGACCATGGCCCTTATCGCTCCGGGGTCCCGGACCCCTCCGTTGAACTCCTGGTAGACCTCAGAAGCCGCCAGCGCCTCGGCCCCGCTCCTCATGGCAAGGGGGGCGATGTCGTCGATGAACGGGTCGGCGGCCAGGTACACGCACTGGGCGCCGCTGAGGGATCCCATTATCCTGCCGGGGGACTCGTAGCTGATGGATGACGGGACCGGCATGGACGACGAATCGACTATCCACAGTTCCCTGGATGCCCAGGAGTCGGGTATCTCGAACTCGAAGACCTGGGGATCGTCGGTATCGATCCTGCTGGCCAGCGTATCCCCGCCGACGAGGAAGACCATCCTGTCCTCGAGTCCCGGCTGCCAGCTGAAGGCCTGCCTGTCGTAGCCGGGCCACCATTCCAGGGGAACCTGGAACTCATCCGAGGAGACGCCCTCGGTCCAGGGGAAGACCTCGAACCAGTCCAGGTACATGATATCCGTGCCCGTCTTCCGTACGATCTGCAGGGCAAGGCTGTTCTCCCCTGCGCTTATGCCGTCGATCTCGATGGTGGGCTGGAAGAAACCCGTGCCGCTCCAGGTAGTATCGCACATTTCGACGTTGTTCAGCAGTATTCTGATAGAGTGCTGAATGCCCTCCGTGGAGGCCAGGTTGAGTCTCAGATAACCCTCGCCGGTAGCACCCGGAGCCTGAAAGTTGAAATAGTGCCATGTGTCCGAGCTGGACGCGGACCTGAGCCACGCCCACTCGTCGGGGAATGGCACGGATTCCCTGCAGCGCTCGGTATTCTCCTCGAAATGGTACCTGGCGAGAAAGCTCTCCGGGACCTGGGGAGCGCCTGTGGGCTGCCCGTTCTGGACCTCCATCCTGGCTCCGTCCTCACCCCCCCATGTGAGCCAGTAGGTGTTGGCCGTATCGTAACGGTGACCGTAGTGGCCGGGCATCGTCAGGCTGTCGGCCTCCCACCAGGCCAGACCCCTTCCGAAGAACACGAAACTGTCACCCTGGTCGAAGCTGCCGTCGCCTCCATCGAATACCGTTATCGGGACCGGCCTTGGAACGTAGGCCTCTTCCCACGGGGAGTCCCCCATGTCCCGTCCCCTTCCGCAGAAGAGGGCCAGGCTGGAGGAGGGGTAGCCCCCGGCCTGGGGCACATGGGCGCACTCGATCCTGTAAACACCTGCGGTATCCACTTCCAGGGCGTACCAGGGCATGCCCCAGAAGGGGCTCGCGCCCTGCCTGGCCGGAGGGGTCTCCCAGACCCGGTTGCCGCCGTGGAAAAGCGCCTCGAACACTGTTCCGGAAAGTCCGCGGGAGGGACGGGACTGACCTGCCTCGGGGTAGGAGAGCCTCACCCTCAGCCTCCGGGCAGAAAGAAGCTCCCCCGAGCGGAGCACCATGGGATGAAGCCTAACGCGAACGTACCCGGCCCTTCTGAACCGGCCGGTATCGAGTATCCTGCCCCATTCGGAGGGTACGTCCGCCGCCCGGGCGGCACTGAAGATATCTATTCCTTCGGAGGATACGTCCGCCCTTGCCACGGTTGCCCGACCCAGCGACACGACCCCCTCGGGAATTACCTCCAGCTCAAGGCCGTCCTGTGACGGGACCGCCAGCAGCAGGTCCTTCCCGGGCAGCAGGACCTGTCCGTCCCCGCCGGAGAAGGAACAGCCAGGGGAGATGAAACCATCAAGACCATCTGGAAGGGTCTCCAGGGAGACAGGCCGCGGGCATTCCCAGAGGAAACTGGTGTTGTCCGCTCCCACGGAAACAGTTACCGGCACTTCCGCCCGGTCGGCGGAGGGGAAACCCGGCAGGAGAGCTATCAGGAACGCAGCGATATACATATCAGAGTTCTGTCAGTTCCAGCATCGGGGCGTCACCGTCCTCTTCACCGGGAAGCTTCTCCTCATCGGGTATCAGCTCCGATTTGATGCGGTCCTCCTCCATGTCCAGCATCTTGCTCTGGGAATCGACGAAGGAACGGATCTGCGAGAGTACCGAAAGACGCCTGTCCTGGAGCTCCCTTATGGTCTCAGTAAGTACCTGCACCCGCTCACGGGCCTCTGAGATGAGGTTCGAAGCCTTCACTTCCGCGTCCATTATTATGAGCTCGGCCTCGCGGTCGGCTTCCTTCCTCGCCTGGGCCGCGCTCTGCTGCTGCTGCACCAGTACGTCCCTGACGGCTCCCTCCATCCGGTCGAAATCGGATGCCCTGGCTCGAAGGACGGTGAGCTCCTTCTCCGCCTTCTCGAGGTTCTCCACCAGTTCCTCCCAGGCCGAGGCCACCATTT
>Ga0207796_1000473_pt1 | contig 16226 bp, 16 predicted proteins | sample Pon1CUnioCityCA_6_FD_187274 | JGI IMG/M metagenome (GOLD analysis project Ga0207796, IMG submission 187274) | Marine sediment microbial community from Union City, CA, USA - Pond 1C Sediment 1 (SPAdes) | ecosystem: Environmental > Aquatic > Marine > Intertidal zone > Salt pond sediment ...
AACCAAAACGTTACAGCCGCACCCCAGCACCCGCCACGGGACGCCACACCGTCGGGCCGCCCTCACCGCACACGTCAGTTCATCCACACTGTCGACGACGACCACCAGATCCGCCGGCCCCCCGACGCCCATCGCCGTGAACGGCGCCAGAGAAGCTTTACTTCGGACGCCTTCGCCCAGAAGCTTGGCAAGTGCCAGACGGTCACCCTTCTGCATCAACGCGTCCTTTCAGCCCGGTCAATAGCCGTTCGCCAACCCAGTTACCGTCACCCGCACTCAGTGTCAGCACCACGTCCCCTGGCCGCACGGCAGCCAACAACCACCCCAGAGCCTGTTCCATCGACTCTGCAACCCGGGCTTCCCGGTGATCCATAGCGTCAACGACGTCAGCGGCGCTCACGCCCAAGGTATCGGTCTCACGAGCCGGATACACAGGCAGGACAATGACACGGTCGGCGTTGTCGAACGATGCTGCGAAGCCCTCCATGAGCTCCTTGGTGCGGCTGTACGTATGTGGCTGCCAGATAGCCCACACTCGCCCCTCCGGGAAACGCTCCCTCGCAGCTCGAAGGGTAGCCTGGATTTCCGTCGGATGATGAGCGTAATCATCAATCACGACCACGCCCTCAGACTCCCCCTTGATCTCGAACCGGCGAGCGACCCCACGAAAGCTCCTCAGCGCCTCGCGTACTGCGGCAAAGGGAACGCCGAGAAAATCAGTCACCGCCAGCGCCGCCATGGCGTTGGATGCGTTGTGAGATCCAGGGACTCGAAGCCGCACCAGACCGAGTGTCTCGCGCTGGTGCACTGCCAGGAAGTCAACGCCGCCGGCGAAGTTGGCGTGAATCTCCTCGGCGCGCCAGTCCGCCCGATCGCTCAGCCCAAAGAACCTGACCGGCTTGTTTACCGCCTGGCTCCGTCCGATGGCACGCGCCACCGGATCGTCGCCACAGACGACCAGCAATCCTTCATCCGGCACCAGGTCCGCAAACGATTCGAACGCCGATCGGTAGTCGGCGAACGTGGGATAACAATCCGGGTGGTCGTGCTCCACGTTCGTAATCACGGCTAGATGGGGTTTCAGGCTGAGAAAGGTGCAGTCGTACTCATCAGCCTCGATGACGAACAGCCGGCTAGCACCGAACTGGGCGTTCGTCTCTAGGTCAGCCACCACTCCCCCGACAATGAAGGTGGGGTCGCACTCAGCCTTCAAGAGGATGGTGGCGATCATGGCCGTCGTGGTCGTCTTACCGTGGGTTCCGGCCACCGCCACGCCTCGCTTCCCGTCCATCATCTGGCCAAGGAAAGCCGGTCGCCTCAGGACAGGGATACCTCGGGCGCGGGCAGCCTGAATCTCCACGTTGTCCTCCGGCACCGCTGATGAAGCCACCACCACATCAGCGCCCTCGACGTTTGCAGCGTCGTGGCCCTCGAAGACGGCGACCCCATCGCGCGCCAAATCCTTCGCCACCGGTGAGACGATCAGATCAGAACCGGATACCCTGGCACCCTGCTCCATCAGCACGCGCGCAATGGCCGAAAGGCCCGCTCCGCCGATGCCTATCAAGTGCACGCGCTTGTCCCAGATAGTGGACATACCGTTCAAAGCAGCCCCTCAGGATGGCGTTCCAACGTTGGAGCGCGGAAACGCGTGAATGCTGACATAGTCCATGGTCATGAGCGCAGGACCTCGCGAACGTAGAGACGTTAGGGATCGCACGAATAGCATATGACGACCGCCCTAGACGAGCACGATGACGAGAAAGACCGCCGAGAAAGAGAAAGCGGTCAACAGCACCGCGTCAGACAGCCAGATCGGCGGCAAGTACGTGTTCACCAAGACTTCGGCCACCGAGTTCGGCGGCGGGGGAGCGATCCCCAGGATGCCGTAGCCGGCAGCATCCAAGAAGTACCAGATCGAACCAACGATGAGAAAACCGTTGATCGCTCCGACGATGAACCCCAGCATGATATCCTGAAGCGTCTCGCGCGCGGATACGCCAGCCAGTCGCCCGGAAACTGCCGGGCCGGCGTAGCCACTGATGGCCATCAGGACAATCAAAGCGGAGTAGAGATAGAACTGCTCCACCGGAGGACGATCAAAGAAGTCACTGGCAATGGGGACGTATTCACTGAAGATCAGCTTTATGGCTAATCCCAGAATGATGCTGAACAATACCAGCATCTCCTTAGACCATCCTCGTAAGGCCCCCATCAGGCCGAAGAGCAGGACAAAGACGAACAGAAATGTGTCCAATGGCACCATAATCACACCAACCTATGGTAGTCTGAGGAGGATCCTCGCCAACCGGGCCGCCGCGTCCGGTCGAGAAAGCACCTGCGCCCGAGCCTCCATGCGAGCCAGCTGTTCCCTGTCTGTCAAGAGTTGCCGCAGCGTCGACAGCAGCATGTCCCCCAACTGCTCATCCTGCAACGTCACCGCTGCCCCGCGTTCTGTCAGCCACTCTGCGTTCACGCGCTGGTAGCGCCAAGCGTGTGGGTATGGCACGACAACGGCAGGCAGCCCAAAGAACGGCAGTTCTCCCAGGGTCGAGGCACCCGCCCGACAAAGGGCCAAGTCTGCCGAGGCCAGCGCCCCTCCCATGTCGTGCAGGTAAGGAAGGGCGACATAGCGCTGGCGAAGCCGCTCAGACAGCCCTTGACGCCGATCACGGACCCAGGGCCAATCCAGCTGTCCACTCAAGTGTATCACTTGCGCGATATCCAATACTTGCTCAAGGACCTTCCCCAATGCACGATTGATACTCTGCGCTCCACGGCTACCACCCATCACGATAAGGACGGGCTCCTCAGGCATCAGCCCCAAGGTCTCCCGTGCTTGTGCCTGATCCACCTCGTGGAAGTCCGCCCGCACCGGGTATCCGGTCACTACGACCTTTTGGTCCGAGAAATAAGCTCGCGAGTCCTCGACAGTGATCGCCACCCTCGATGCTAGCCGGGCGATGAAGCGGACGGCGAGACCCGGCTCTACGTCGGGCAAATAGACAACGATGGGCACGCGCAGCGCCCAAGCTGCCAACGCCACGGGCACACTGGCGTAGCCACCGGTGGCGAAGAGCGCCGATGGACGTTCTCGACGTCCCAGCTTATAGGCGGCCCACCAGCCACGGATTAACTTGACAATGTTCTGTAAGGCCCGTCGCGGCGCCAGACCATGCACGCCCCCGGCAGGGATACCCACGAAGCGAATACCCTCGCGCTCGGCTAGGGTCTCCTCAATCCCTCCTAATCCACCGACGTAGGTCACGTCGACAGCGCCGAGGTCGGCGCCATCATCCACGGCGCGGAGCGCTTGCACGACGGCGAGGCCCGGATACACGTGCCCCCCGGTTCCCCCACCGGCGATCCAGACGTGCATACGTGCGACCTTCTCCTCTCTTATCCGACTGCTTTCCGATACTCCTACCCCGCGAGACACTGAGCAACAGCCCCACGCCGGCCAGCGAGGTCACCATTCCCGAACCGCCGCAGCTGATGAAGGGCAGCGCCATCCCCGTGAAGGGGAGCAGTCCGGTCACGACCCCCACGTTGATCAACGCCTGGAACGTGATCCAGAGGGTGACCCCAGAGGCTAGAAGCGCAGCAAATGGGTCCTGGGTATCCATAGTGATCTTGAAACCCCGGTACGCAAAGAGAGCAAAGAGACCGATGATGAAAAGACACCCCAACAAACCAGCCTCCTCGCCCAGAACAGCGAAAATTGCGTCTGTGTGCTGCGTGGGAAGGTAGCCAAGCTTCTGCTGTCCCTGCCCCAACCCCACCCCCAGTGGCCCCCCGCTGCCCAGGGCGATCAGCGTCTGCTGCATATGATACCCGGCGTGCGTTGGGTCCTGCCAGACTTGTATCCACTGATCGATCCGCTCCGAGGCGTGCGGGAACTTGCTCACCAGAACGAGGAACGTGGCAACAGCGACGACGCCCGCACCAGCCAGCTGTAGGATGTCGGCGCCGGCGAAGAAGAAGACGGCCAGAGACGTCAGAGCAATCAGCACAGCCGTGCCCAAGTCCGGCTGCGCCACGATCAATCCGGTCACCGCACCGATCAATACAGCGAAAGGTATCAGGCCATAGGACACATTGCGAATCTGATCCCCCTTGGAGGAGAGCCAGGCAGCGATGTAGATCACCATGGTCAGCTTTGCCAGCTCCCCGGGATGGACCGAGCCGTTCCAGAAAGACCGCTGAGCACCAAAACGTTGATCCCCGACGATGAGCACGAGAATCAGGGAGAGCAACGTGCCCACCATGATGGGCACCGCCAAGTCCCGCCACCATTCATAAGGTACTAACGTCAGCACGACCAGCACAACGAGGCCAAGGGCGACCCACTGCATCTGTCGGAAGGTGATATAGAGTGAACTATCATAAACTTGGTAGGACCAGTCGAACGTTGCGCTATAGACCATCATCAACCCCACGATCACGAGGCCTGTGACGGCCAAGATAAGACCGTAGTCAGGGACGCCATCCGCCCGCCGCAGCTTACCCATAAGTGACTGCATGGAATGTCACTCCTCCCCGTAAAGCTTCCGCACGAGCTCCTTGAACCGCTCACCGCGCTCGACAAAGTCCTCAAAGGCGTCGAAGCTGGTGCCACCTGGTGAGAACAACACCACGTCCCCCGGCTCGACCAGACGAGCAGCGACCTCGACCGCCTCTTCCAGGCTATCGACGCACGTGATGCCCGCAAGCCTGCGCGCCCTCCCCTGGCTGCCGCTGACCGCAGCAGTACCTTGATGGCTCGTTGTCTCCGCTGCTTGCCACGTGTTGCGCACAGTCTCGGCGATCATCGGGCCAGCCTCGCCGAAAGCGATCAACTGTCGCACACGGCGCACGGTCTCATGAGCGAAGGTGCCCCAAGGCAGGTCCTTGTCCCGTCCACCGGCGAACAGGACGATAGGCTCCTCAAACGACCGCATCGCGGCCAGTGCACGCTCTGGGGCGGTGGCGATAGAATCGTCATACCAACGCACCCGCCCGGAACCGTTTGGGCTCGGCTGCTCCATCACCAGCTCCAGGCGATGCTCAACGCCGGTGAAGGTGGTGGCCACCTCCCGTATCACCTCAAGCGGGACCCCAGCCAGACTGGCCAAGGTGCTAGCCGCCAGGACATTGAGCAGATTATGCCTACCGAGCAGTTGCACCGCGGATACCCGGCAAATCTCTTGATCTTCGCCTGGCTGACCGCGTCGACCCTTCATCCGCAGCGTGAGCTCTCCATTGGTCTTGAACGCACCCGCTTCGACCTCAGCGCCGCCGCTGAAAAAGAACAGCTGAGCTGGCGTCTCCAGCGCCAGGGCGCGGGCATTGGCGTCGTCGTAGCCGAGCAGCGCTATGTCCCCTGCGGCCTGGTGAGCGACGATGTTCCGCTTGGCAGCGATGTAAGCCTCCATAGTCTTATGCCGATCCAGATGGTTGGGTGTGATGTTGAGCACCGCGGCGATATGCGGGCTGATGGTCATCAGCTCCAGTTGGAAGCTGGACAGCTCCATCACGACGCAATCCTGACGCTCTATCGCCTCCACGTCAGCAATGAGTGGATTGCCGATATTGCCTCCCACCCACGTGCGCTTCCCAGCAGCGCGACACATCTCGCCGACCAAGGCGGTCGTCGTCGTCTTTCCAGCCGACCCAGTGATGCCGATGATGGGCGCCGGGCAGCGCTCCAGGAAGATCTGGGCATCATTGCTGAGCGCCACACCCCGCTCCCGTGCTTTCTCGACGATGGGTATGTCAACCGGCACGCCGCCGCTGAGGCAAAGCAGATCGGCGTCGTCCAGCAAGCGTATCGGATGACTACCCAACGCATAGCGTATGGACAGGTCCGATAGCTGCTCCATTCGATCAGCCAGAGCGTGCTGGTCCTGAAGATCAGAGATCGTCACCTCGGCTCCCGTCCCGACCAGGTAGCGGGCCAACGCTACACCCTGACGGGCCAGCCCAAGGATCACCACGTGTTGGTCTTTCAGTGTCTCTCCTTGCATAGTGAAACGAATACTGAACCACTGGAATGCTGAGACGTCACAATAGCGCCAGAGCGACCCCGGCCATGACAGCCAAGATCTCCACCAGCCAGAAGCGCTGGACCACCTGCGTCTCGGACCAACCCAGCAGCTCGAAATGGTGATGAAGCGGACTCATCTTAAAGATCCGCCTGCCCTGTCCAAACCGCCGCTTGGTGTACTTAAAGTAGAGCACCTGGATGACCACCGACAGCGTCTCTGCCAACGGAATCAGCATCAGCACGGGCAGAAGCAACCATTGCCCAGTCATCAGCGCCACAGTGGCCAGTGTCGCGCCGAGGGCCAGGCTCCCGGTATCTCCCATAAACATCTGGGCCGGATGCGCGTTGTACCAAAGGAACGCGAAGGCAGCCCCCACCACGGTGAAGCAGAAACGAATCAAATAGAACTGGCCCTGAAGGCGAGCAATGACGCCGTAGCCAGCAAAGGCACTGGCGACAATGATGCCAGCCAGGCCATCCAGCCCGTCAGTCAGATTGACCGCATTGGCCGACCACAAGATCATGAATGCGGCCATGGGCACCCAGATCCATCCCACGTTCACCATCTCGGTCACACCTGGCACCCCGACCTGCCCGGCAAACTGAATGTCGGAGACAAGCATGAACAAGGCGATCCCCAACGTCAGGGGGATCTCCCAAAGCAGCTTACGCCCGGCAGTGAGCCCCAGGCCACGCCGGACACCACGGACGCCAGCCAGGTCATCGATGGCGCCGATCACGGCGTAGATCACCATCACACCCATCGGCACGAGAATAGACCGCCCAATCAATGTGCGTCCCAGCAGGTTGTAAATGTTCAAGACGACCGTGATAAGGATCACCGGCACCACGATCATCAATCCTCCCATCGTCGGCGTCCCCATCTTGCTCTTGTGATCACTGGGGCCGCTGATGCGGATACGTTTACCTACGCGATAGTGGCGCAGAATGCGAATGAGCAGTGGTCCCCACACCACCGCCAACAGAAACGAAACGCTCGCCAGAATAAGTGCTCTGTCCATGAAATAACCTGCGGTGAGCTTTCGATTATCGCGATTAAGCGGGGGCTCTAAGCCCTCAACGGAATGCTACGCGCATGAAGGGCCGCTTGACCTGCTGCTCAAGGAATCGACGATCTGCTCCATCTTCAGGGCTCGCGAGCCCTTCACCAGAATGACGTCATCTCCTCTCACCAGGTCCTTCAGTAAGCGAACAGCTTCATCATTGTCGTCCAGCATGTGCACCGCATCGGACGACATGCCCCAACGGAGCGCGGTCTCGCCGATGATACGTCCCAGCGGTCCCAGCGTGACGACGACGTCGGCGACCTCCAAAGCGCGCATCCCGACCTTCTCGTGGCCCTCGTGTTCGTAGTCCCCCAACTCCAGCATGTCGCCCAAGACGGCAATCTTACGACCTTCTAACTCGTCCAGCAAGTTCAGTGCCGCGATGGTCGACGCGGGGCTGGCGTTGTACGTATCGTCCAGAATTGTGGCTCCACCCGGTCCTTGCACAGCCACCAGCCGTAACTGATCGGAAGGCTCCACGCCACGTAGGCCCTCCACAATCTCTTGCCAAGTTAGCCTCTCGATCAGGCCGACGGCGGCTGCTCGCAGGGCGGTATGGACGGAATGCCGCCCCAGGAGCGGCACCCTCACGTGGAGCGTCTCGCCCTGATGATGCATGCGAAAACGGATACCCTCTAATCCCAGGCCTTGGATTTGATCCGCCCAGAGATCGGCCTCGGGTGACAGTCCATAGGTGAAGACGTCCGCCTGCGTCGACCCGGCCATGTTGCGCACGTTCTCGTCGTCGTAGTTCAGAACTGCCACACCCTCCGGTCCGGGTGGCAAGGCTTCGACCAGCTCGGTCTTTGCCTCCACAATCCGCTCAAACGATCCGGCGCGCTCCAAGTGCACGGGCCGGATAATGGTGACGACACCGACGTGCGGCTGTCCCATGTCAGCAAGATCGGCAATCTCGCCCACGTCGTACATACCCATCTCCAGCACAGCGCGCTCATGCTCGCTGGTCAGATGGAGCAGCGTCAGTGGCAAGCCGATCTCGTTGTTGTAGCTGGCCTCGCTCTTGATCGTCACGTAACGGCGGGCGAGCACTGCTGCGGCCAACTCTTTCGTGGTGGTCTTCCCCACGCTCCCTGTGATGCCCACCACGCGCAGACCCGTTTGAGAACGTCGCCAGAAGGTCGCCAGCCGATGCAGCGCCTGGAGGGTCCCCTCTACCTTCAGCACCAAGGGCAGCGCCTGGCCCTTGAGCTCCGTTGAGAGAGTCTGAGGCTCGGTGAGATCCAGCATGGTCGCATCCACCGCCACATCGTGCTGGACTATGGCCGCGACCGCCCCGCGGGAGAAGGCATCACCGACAAAATCGTGCCCATCCGTGCACTCCCCCTCAAAGGCGAAGAACAAGGCCCCGGGCCTGGCCTCCCGAGAATCGATAATGGCCGTGGTGATCTCCTGCTTCAGCTCCTCAGGTCCCCCTCCGATAGCATCAGAGGCCATCCCCAGGCCTTTGAAGACGTCCGCCAGCGTCATGGACTTGGCTCTCACGGCGTCACCTCGGCCAGCATCTGATCCCCTGCCGGGATGCCCAAGGCAGTGAACAACTGCGCTGCCAGTCTCGCGAAAGACGGAGCCGCCGTCTTGGATGCCCATTGCGAGCTTTGGGGACGCTCCAGCTTGACCAGAACAACCAGCTTCGGATCCGGCATTGGTCCGAAGCCGACAAACGTGGTGATGGTATCCTCCGGGTCATAGCCGCCAGGAATCGGAATCTGCGCCGTTCCCGTCTTGCCCGCAACACGATATCCTTCCACTTGAGCCTGCGGTGTGCCCTCCTCGACGGTCCGCACCAGCATGTCCGTCAGCATACGCGCGGTCTCCGGAGCGATCACTTGTTCCTGAAAGACAGCATGGAAATCGGAGACGCTCCCGTCAGAAGCTATGCGACGATCCACAATGTGAGGCCGCAGGCGCGCGCCATCGTTGGCCACGGTGGCCATCGCGGTGATCATCTGAAGCGGCGTCACTGCTATGCCCTGACCGAAGGCGTTCGTCCCAAGGTTCGAGGGATGCCATCGCTCAACATCCCCGGGAAGCCGCACTTGACCTGCCACCTCCCCGGCCAAGTCGACGCCGGTGGGCTCTCCAAAGCCGAAATCCTGGACATACTGGTAAAACAGCTCCGGACCCATCGCCTTGCTGAGCCAGGCTGCTCCCACGTTGAGCGACTCGACCAGGACCTCGGTCACCGACTGGTCCCCATACACTTTGCCTTCCGCGTTCCGCACCGCCTGACCGCCGACCTCGATCCACCCTTGATCGTGATAGGTCGTGTCTGGGTTCACAATGCCAGCGTCGAGAGCTGCGGAAACCGTGACGATCTTGAATACGGAGCCAGGTTCGTATTGCTTGCTCACCGCCGGATCCTCAAACAGCGAGGGAGCCTGGTCGGCGAATCGGGCATAGTCCTCCGGATCGTAGGTGGGCAGACTGGCTATGCCGAGGATGCCGAAGGTATCAGGCTCCATCACGATGATTGTCCCGGCCTCTGCCTGATACGCGGCCACAGCCCGCGCCAGCTCCTCCTCAACCAGCATCTGCACCGTTCGATCTAGGGTCAGTTCGAGATCCACGCCACGCCGCGGAAACTCGCCGGAAATAGGCTTCCACGGAACAGGCACACTCTCGACATCCACCGGCCCCTCCCATTCCACGGGCTCCGGCTGGAGCATCGCATCGTAGAAACCCTCAACCCCGTAGTAGCCGGTCTCGGCGGTGGCGAAGCCGAGGGTGTGAGATGCAAGCGCGCCCTCGGGGTAGATGCGTCTCCATAGCGGTTTCACCGTGACACCCCCGATTCCTAGCTCGGCGACCCGCTCGCCAACCTCTCGAGAAACGGACGGCGCTATACGAATCCACTGTCGATAGTTGCCGTTGTCATCACGGCTGCTCAACTGACCCTCCAGATACGCGGCTGGCATGTGTAACACGGATGCCAGATCCTCAGCCGCCTCTTGTCGGTACCTGACATGGACAGGAGCAGCCTCGATGGCATACCTGACCCCGTTACCGGCCAACAGACACCCGTCTCGATCGCGAATCACTCCGCGCGGCGGCTGATCCATTCGGATGGACCGCACCCGCTGCTCCTCAGCCCATCGGGCGTAGAACTCATGGTCAACGATCTGCACCTTGAACAGCTGCACGTTGACCACAAACAGGAACACCGTCAGCAAGGCAATCAGCAGACGTAGCCTGCGTTGAGGTCCTTCAGCCATGATACACTCCGTGTGCGTCCGCCGCCTAGTCCGACACCACCATGAACTCCACCTGCTCCGCAGGCACGAAACCTAACGCCCTCGCTCGCTCCGTCAGCTGCGAGATGGCACTCACCTCGGCGATGTCAACCGCCAACTGCTCGTTCGCACGCTGCAGCGCGAAGATCTCCGTCTGCAGCTGTTCGATGCGACGCCCTTGAGCAGCCGTCCGACTGACGAGTCCCAAGTAGAGAGCCGCCACCAGCGTCAACGCACCGAGGATGACAGACAGCAGTACCACCGGGCGCGAGTCCAACTCGAGCCAACCCCGTTTCACGCCGTGGGTAGCCCACTCCAGGGAATCAAACACCTACTTTTCCTCGCATGTGAACCAAAACCGTGACCAGCCGTCCGCAGCACCAAGCCGGCCAACCTTGCATATGCGGGCTGCCCCCAGCAGGCTGCAGTTCAGGCTGGACCCAGTCAACGATCACTTTTCCGCTCCGCCACTCGGAGCCGAGCCGAACGAGAACGGGGATTGGCCATTTCCTCCTCTTCAGTCGGCCTGATCGGTTTCCGCGTGATCACGTTGAGCGATGCGCGGTGATCGCACGTGCAAATTGGTAGCTCTGGCGGACAGATGCAGTCCTTGCTTTCACGACGCATAAAGCGCTTCACGATGCGATCCTCCAAGGAGTGAAACGCTATGACGGCCAGACGACCGCCGGATCCCAGCAGTTCTACCGCCTGCGGCAGAGCCGCCTCCAGGGCCGCCAACTCCTCGTTGACCGCGATTCGCAAGGCCTGAAACGTGAGCGTCGCGGGATGGAGTCTTCCTCGACGGCGCCCCACTGCCCCCTGTATGACCTCCGCTAGCTCGGCGGTGGTATGAAGCGGACGTGCTTCAACAATAGCCTGGGCAATGCGGCGGGATTGTCTCTCCTCCCCATAGTGATAGAAAAGATCCGCCAGCTCCTCAGCCGAGCGTGTGTTGACCAGGTCAGCCGCCGTCGGCCCGCTCGATGTAGGGTCAAAACGCATGTCCAGCGGGCCCTCGGCCATGAAAGAAAACCCACGATCGGCATCGGCCAGCTGGAGGGACGACAAGCCCAGGTCGAAGAGAATGCCGTCGACTGGACGAGACCCCGCGCCAGCGAAGCCGTGCTGCTCCGCTACCGCCCTCAACCGAGCGAACGAGGCGTGCACCAGCTCGACCCGATCCCCATATCCAGCCAGTCGATCCGCCGCCATCTCCAATGCCGACGGATCCCGATCCAAGCCCAGCAACACGCCGTCTGGAGCCGAGCTAGCTAGGATCTGTTCGGCGTGCCCACCTCCCCCCACAGTGGTATCGATGATCCGACTCCCCGGTTCCACCTTGAGAGCATCGCCAACCTCATCCAACAGAACAGGAACGTGGGTTATCTCCACCTAGCTCCACCTCTCTGTTCCACCGATGATCAAGGTGCATCTCAGCGTATCAGTTGCGCCCAACGCCCCCTCCGTCCCCACGCCGCCTATCTTTCCCGCGGCACACGAAGCTTTTATCAGATACCCAATGCCGACCAACCCTCGACGTCCACCTCGTCCCCTTCCACACGCTCCCGTTCGTCCTGCCAGGCATCGGTGCTCCATATCTCGATATAGTCGTTCAAACCGGCGACGATAACCTCGCCGTCGAGACCGGCATATTCGCGTAGACGTGGAGGAATGAGAATGCGGCCTTGCTTGTCAGGGAAGACGTGGGAAGCACTGGCAAAAAGGAACCGCTTAAAGGCACGTGCCCGTCGATCCGTCATGGGCAGTTCGCTAACCTGCGCCGCCAGTTGATCCCACTTGGCCACGGGAAACATCGCCAGGCAGCGGTCCATCCCTCGTGTGACAACCAAGCTGACGTCAAGGTCCGCACGGAACTTGGCCGGTATGGTCAGCCGCCCCTTGCCGTCGATGGTATGGACGAATTCTCCCAGAAACATCGCCTTGGAATCCCCGCGTGACTGCGTCGAAGGAGAACGAATCAGGCCCTCGTCCCACTATACCCCACTTCTCCCCACAGCTGTCCACCATTATACAGCATGTGAGAGGCTTATGCCAGCGTTTGGGAGACCGATGGAGAAACTTTAAGGTTATGTCGTATTCCCCTCCTACACGAAATACCTTAGCATTGTAGCCTCGGCCCGAAAGCAGAGACCGCCCGGCAGACGCCGGGCGGTCAACGCTCCAACTATCCGTGAGGACTAGCATCGCCAGGGAGCGTCGCCATTAGGGCACGACATCGGCAGACGCACCGAGTTCATCAGCGCGAATCTCGGATGTCCTCCTCAGAGTTGTCACGGCAATCGTTGTCGGACAACTCAGCGGTGGAAGAGGCACCCACACTTATGCCGACCTTGTTTCGCGAGCACGTGTTGGCGTACCCCTTGCCGCCACCGTTCTCCACGTAGGCGATGCCGTAATCGTTGTCGTTACAGAGGTTCCGCTCCAGGGTTGGCATGGCCTCTACCGCTACGCCAATGCCGATCCTGTTCCCGGTGCACTCGTTCTCGCTAGCCAAACCTCTCCCCAGATCCATGTAGCCGATGCCCACGACAGCATTGTCCGAGCAGATGTTGCCCCTCAGTTCAGGCTGGGCCTGCTGTTCCACCAAGATCCCGGTGTTGTCGTTGCCGATGGCCTCACAGTTCTCCACCATGCCCCTCGACGAACCCTTGAAGCGGAGGCCAGCCCGATTGCCCTTCCCCTCCTCGTAGATGGCGCCGGTGAATCGGCAATCGAGGAACTCGCCCGTGCCCCTTTCGACCACGACCACGTCTGCCATCTGCTTCCCATCGTGGCGGAAGGTGATGCCCTCCGCCTCAAAGGAGCCGGAGCCGGTGAAGTTTATGACGTGACTCGGGGCACCGGACACAATCTCGGTCTCGTCCATCCCGGCGCCGACGAGCCTCATCGATGTGTCGATCTCCAAACCCCTGATCAGACGATACGTACCGGGCCCCAGGTTGATGGTCGCGCGAGGCGCCACAGCTGCAATCGCCTCCTCCAGCATCAGATAGTCGCCACTACCGTCGACCGCCACGTAGATGTCCTCACGCGGACGCGCTGACGTTGCCACCTCCGTCGGTTCCGGCAATACGATCGGTGCCGCTGCACAAGCTGACAGGACAACGACCCCCAGCAGGCCAAACAGTACAGACAGTGCCGTGCCTATTCTCTTCATCTCAATCCTCATCTTCCTTGCCTTTACGTAACCCTCCTGTCCATCGACCGATACTTGATTGGCCCGTCATGTTACCAAATTAGTCGGGTTACGCCAGCAAATCACGCGGGGATGAAGTTGGCGCGTCAAGATTGGAGGGGTCACCGCTCCACAGGGCGGCCGTGCGGGAGAGAAGCGTGCAGCAGGCTCAATGGGCGTGCACCGCCGGGATCAGGTGGCCTGGTGCGACATCATCTGATTTGAGCGTCCAGCTAGAAGTCGACGGCGTCCCCTGTGTACGTGCAGAGAAAGAGCCGCCGCAGATCCTGATAGGAGGGCGAGCGCGGGGCAGTGACCATCTGGGTGTCGCTAAATGCGTCGTCGATGAGCTTCTCCAGCTGCGTTTCAAAGAGCTGGCGATCGATCCCTAGCTGGCTGACCCTGGTCGGGTTTCCAACTTCGTCCACCAGATGCCGCACACCGTCGGCCAGCGCCAAGGCAGCGCCGGTACGCTGCCCATCGGTCAATCCGAGCAGCTGTACCAGATTGACGCACCGTTCCGCGGCCTCTCGAGCAGCAAACTCTATGGTGTAGGGGAGACAGAGACTTACGGCACGACCGTGCGGGATGTGAAAGCTCGCCCCTAGCGCGTGGCCCATGGCGTGGGCCAGGGAGGCCATGGCATTCCCGAAGCCAAGGCCAGCCGCCGTGGCGGCATGGTGCATGTGTTCTCGGGCCTCCAGGTCGTCCCCATCCGCCACAGCGCGAGGGAGATATCGCAGGATGTCGCGCGCCGCCTGCGCGCAGAGCCCGTCGGTCAGGTCCGTATGCCACGTGCAGAGGTACCCCTCAGTAGCGTGGGTCAAGGCATCGAGGCCCGTGTCCGCCGTTAGACGTGGGGGCATACCCGCAGCCATGTACGGGTCGACAATGGCTATGTCGGCCACGTTCTCTCGATTGCCAAGCCCCATCTTTCGCCCTTCCACGTTGTCTGTGAGGACAATGGCCCAGGTGACTTCGGCACCGGTCCCGCTGGTGGTGGGAATGGTGATGAGGCGCGCTTTCTCGCGCAGCCCGAGGTCGACGAAAGGGTTGATGTCGGCCGGCTCTAGGTCAGGACGTTCATATAAGACCCAGATCGCCTTCGCCGCGTCCATCGGCGATCCACCGCCAAGGCCAACAATCCAATCAGGTGCTACCTCCTCCGCCACGTCCCTGCCCCTCTGTACGGTCTGGACGCTAGGCTCGGGCTCGACGGCGTCGAAGACGTGGGTCTCCATCCCTGCGGTGTGAAGACGGGATCGGACCCTATCGACAAGGCCCAACTCCAGCAGCGTGGTATCAGTGACGATGAGGGCGCGCCCAGGGGTGGATCTCCAACCCCGCAGCTCGTCGAGGCTATCCAGCGCGCCTTCGCCGAATACGATCTCAGGGGAGACAAAGTGCCACATGGCTAGGTCCAGTCCGTCGGCACCTCCGCGCAACAGGCGACGATTTCCTGAGCGGCCCTGGGATAGCGCATGATCTTCACCATGTTGCCGGATAGCTTGAGGCGGCGCGTCATCATCCCGCGGATGGGATCCAGATCGCCCTCGATAACCTTGCGCCAAATGCTGTAGGGAGCACGAATGACAAATGCCGCTTCGCGCTCATCCTGACTCTCCACGCGGGCTGCACCGGTGCTCTTGCCATGATGGAGGCCAAGGAAAAGATAGGCGGTCTCCGCATAGGCCTCGTCCGGCTCCACCACGAAGACGAAATCGCCCTCCCAATCCTTAGCGGAGCGCTCGTAAGAGGCACTCTGATTAAGATGATCACTCAGTTCCTTAATCCATGCATCGGAAGGAAATTCGAAGCCCATCGGGTCCCCCTTGTCCATCGGCCTACTTGGCAGGCTTCCTCATACTGTCCACCATCTTTAGCGTGCCTAGCACGCTGAGCGTCAACTTGATCAGATCACCCGGCTCCAGGGAAGGTAGATCCATCTCCTCTCCCTCCTCCAGCCTGCGCTCAGCCGACCGCAGATAGAGCTGAGCGGCCAACACGCCGACCAGCCCCCCCATCAAACCGCCTATCATCATCACCCGCGTTCGTACATTCATAGAATCGCCTCCTTTCTGCTCAGGGACGCTATCCGTCCCCGGACTGTGCTTGCCCCCCCTCCCAATCGCTGACGTGCCCATCTGAACACTCGGTCTAGCTCAGCTCTAGACATGTTTACGTTCAGTAGTATCCGAAAGGCTCTCTCGCTCTAAGGACCTGGCCCGCGTTCCTCGCTCAGCATCAACACCGCTAACGGCACGAATCCAGGCGCCCATGATGGCGAAGGCTGTATGGGCCACGATGACGGGCTTGGTCAACATGCCCGAGGCCTTTTCGATATACGAAAGCCCCAGCGTCACATACTCTCGCCCCCTGCCAAGCCAGGTGGGCAGATTGCGGTGCCTTCTCAGCCGCCAGACGCCGTAGACTACAGCGCCAAAAAGCGCCAGGGGGATCAAGGCGAAGATGAAGGCTTCCGCCGCCAGAAGAATCACAGAGATGTCACGCAGCACGTTCATCGTTGAAAGCTCCTCATCGCGCTAGCTCAGGATCAGAATGTAAGACCTCGCACGAACGATCTCAGCTCCCGCTCTCCTCCATAATTCAGTATAACCTCTTGGCTCACATCCGTCAACTCTTTGTGACCTGAGCCATAGCCTTCAACAGCCGTACCAGGGTATCTC
>Ga0207796_1000474_pt1 | contig 16224 bp, 11 predicted proteins | sample Pon1CUnioCityCA_6_FD_187274 | JGI IMG/M metagenome (GOLD analysis project Ga0207796, IMG submission 187274) | Marine sediment microbial community from Union City, CA, USA - Pond 1C Sediment 1 (SPAdes) | ecosystem: Environmental > Aquatic > Marine > Intertidal zone > Salt pond sediment ...
CCGTTCTCCCAGGTTTGGGGGATTGAAAATGTGTGGTGATACCAGATAGTTTCATGCGGCTTGAGTTGGTGTTGTACACCCGAAAGGGCACTTTCCACCGGGAATGGAACCAGGATTTTTTGGTTGAAATCAGTGGGATGCTCGGAACCACTAGATGTGATTTTAATATCCCAAAGTCCGTTTAGACTGATCCATTCATCACGCGCTAATTGGGGTCTTGGGTATTCAGGCCAGGGCTGGTGTGGGTTGACATCCCCTGCCCAGGATGTGGTGATATGTTCTGGGGTAATTTGGAAAGGATCAGGCTTCATGGAATACTCGCTTGTATCAACTTTGTTGATGTTATTTTACATGAAAATAACCAATACGATTGAAGCGTGCAATCATGTAACTACTCATTATTCCGCTTTATGATAAATGAAATATGAATCAATATTGATTGAAATTCTAAATTAAATAATCAGCACAGGGACAACACTTATTAGATTAATCCAAAATGCGTTATTTGGTTTTTATCGTTTACTTTCTATAGTGATCTGGTAATCCGCCCTTTGGCGAGTAAATGGGGTTGTCCCACTGACTACAAGAACCACAGAATCAACATCTCTGCCGATGTCCAGATCAATGCTTGCTCGATTATCTGGATCCAATTCAATCCTGTCAACAAGAATTTCAGCGCCATAGGTAATTAAAGAGAGTTGAAAGGTTTGAGGTAGTACATTCTGTATACGGACAAAACCTTCACCTTCCCAGCCCCCATCATCCGATTCAAAGTCAGTAAAATAATCCAGTGCATCTATACGAACATCATCGATGACCATCCCCAAACCATTGACGGCTGCATCGGTGACATAATCGAAACGTACGGTTACTTCTTGACCTGCAAATTTGCTCAGGTCGACTTGCTCTTCCTGCCAGCTGTTGGATTGCCCATTTAATCCACACCCATAGGAGTTTCCGGAGGGATTATCGAATGTACAAGTTGTTGAATTTAATAATTGCCAATCCATTCCGTCTGTAGAAGCGGAAACAAAAACGTAGTCGTAATCATTTTCTAAGTCATACCAGGTTTGGTAGGTCATCTCCACCGGTCCGGCCAAGCCCGAAAGGTCAAAAGCACGTTGGAGGGACATATTGGAATGATCACCCATATTGGACCAGAAAAAATATTCACCTGAATAAGGATCTGTTGGCAAAATCGAGGATATGGTGTTACCTTCAAAGATCATCTGATATTCACCACGGCAAAAAATGTCCAGATAATCCACGCCAAATTGGGCGACATCGTAAGTTGATGACTCTACAGGGCAAATGGGGAAACTGACAGTTGGATCAGCTAATGGGGCATATGGGTAAATGGCATAAAAATACCTACCATCGGCAACATCCGGATCCCCTAAATAATTCGTAACTGCCCAATCGGCAAAAATATCTTCTGCAGAGATGGGCTTCCCAGTAACAGAATCACGGATATCCAATTCAGTCAACACATGGTCAATACTTTCCATCCCATTTTTATCATTTTCAACGATGGCTTTTGTTGCTTCATCACCAAATTTATCTAATAAATAGGTTGTGAATAAAAAAGATGCGCCGTAATGTGGGCCGTTTCTCCCAATATCTGTTCCCCAATCGGTTAATTGTAGATCCGGATTGGCAATATATGCATAATCAAATCCACCGGGGTCAAAGTTGTTGATCAATTCTGCAAGCATGGAGAACCCTTCGTTCAACCATGTCTCCTCATTTTTATCGGTGTACCAGTGGATCATGTGCTGAAACTCATGTGCAAGGGTACCGTAAATGTATTCCTCCCATAAGTACACATTATCTGAATTAATCAGGAATATTTCATGCGCATTGGAATATTCATGGGCATCGGGATGTAATTGATCAGCGGAGGAATAGTATCCTGCCAGGGATTGACCCAATCCCCCAGCATAGACGATGTAAATTCGCGGATCACCATCCACACCCGGGGACCATTCGCTACCAAAAAAATCTCGGTTAATGCCATAGATTTCGTTGTCAAAGGTGTCCCCGAGCATTTGTAGATCCTTGGGTTCGTATTCCACACCATTCTCGATCCAAATGTAAACATTGTCACCAAGATAGCGAAGCGTGGTAGATATCAAAAAATTTTCGTTGGTGTCCACATTGGTCACCCAAAAATCTTTGCTGTCGCCATTGTTGTATGGGGCATTGAGATCGAGGAGGACCTCCGGAATGTCCGTTTTTCCACCAAGTCGTTCTGCCAAATCGATGGGGTCATTGATGGGCACGATTTCCTGCTCTAATTTCATCAGAGTTGTAGAGGCAATCAGGTCAGGGACAGCTTTAGCTGATTCCTTAGTGGGTGTTGGGTCGAGTGTTTGGTTTGACTCTTCTGTAGCTGTTGGACCTTCTGCAATAATGGTTTCTGTTGGCATTATCAATTCTTGAGAAGTCGATGTAATTAAGGCTGAATCTCGCCAGTTCAAAAACAATGTACCGCTGGCAAATATCACCACGCAAATTGCCAAACAGCATAAGGCGACAATAAGGGTTATGGTCAGGAGGACGGGCAGTGTTGATGATTCTCGTTGCATTACATCTCAATTCAATGATTTCTTAATTTGGACACTAATGTGCTATAAATTTACCGCATTATTCGCTTTTGGTGAAAGATTATTCTGAAAAAGGTTATTTAGTGATTATTAATATTTAGTTGCTCACTCCTCATTGTTGTTTGACGATTGCTGAAATATGGGGTACACATTCCGAATGTAAAATTATATAAAGAATAATGCAGTATACGTTTAACCAGTTATTTGCGGTCAATCATTCAAAATAAAAGTTTCTTTTCTGTTACGTTATAATAAATTTGCATTTTTGACTAGGATGGTCTTTTGCTAACGAAGGGAAGAACAATGCGGGATGTCATTGATCCTGTAGAAAGTTTCAATAATTTAATTAGGTCATGGTGGAAGATTGTTGCAGTTGCGATTCTTGGTGGATTAATCAGCCTGGCTATTTCTTTTATTATTCCACCCAAATATCAAGCAGAAGCAACATTTCATGCCAGCATTGATTTCACGCAGATTAATTATGAGAATATGGTAGGGGAATATGGTGATCCCCTGGTTTGGACACAATTCGAAGAGGATCTCGCTCTACAGGCTGTTCAAAAGGTGATTCTTACCGGGACGGTAAACACTTTTCAATATGCCCAAACATTAGACCCATCGATTTATCCTGAAGAATTCAGGAAAAATCACCAGATACAGCGTCACCTCGCAAATTGGTATCTACGTTACCGCCATGAAGATCCGATGATTGCTCAAGCTATTGTCAATTTTTGGGCTGAACAGGCAATTGAAGCATTCCGAAGCGCCCAAGAGGAGGGGAATCTAGAATCCTTTGTCATTGCCGATCTAACCTCCCTGGCAGAACTCCCCGAAACACCCATTTATCAAAATCGAAATGTACTGATTCTTGCTGGAACGGTTGCAGGTTTCTTTGTCGGGATTCTTATCTTCGATTTCAGATATCGCTTTGTGCATCAGGATAATCAGGAGAAATAAGGTGCTCTCCTCACTTTCAAAGAGTGCTGCATATCGATTTACTATCTCGGTATTGTGGTTTTTGCTAATCATTGGTTTACCAATCACCAGCTTTCCGCTTCTTGCCCGGATGACTGGTGCGATTGTCGCACCATTTTCTGCTATCCCTCTGGGTTTATTGTTGTTGATCTGGTTGGTCCCCTTTCTTATTGAGAGAGGAAAATTTCCTATTGAAATCCTGCCTTATATATACTTCGTACTGGTTGCAATAATCATTTCGTCACTGGCATTCTTCTTAGATGGGTATTATGCAAGGGGGCGGGATTTTTTTGATCAAAGCCTGAGAGCTTTTATCACGATGGGAATTGGTCTGGCATTTTATTTCTTATTTGCTGCTTATCCACAGAATGAAAAACGTATTCACCAGATATTGTTGTTTATCACGATAATGGGTGTGATATTAATTCCAATGACCTTGTTTGAGGTAGGTTTGCTCCGTAAATATACGGTTGTGCAGGGATTTCCAGATTGGGTGATGAAAATCCGAGTAGCCCTGGCAGTCCAATCCCCCAATGCAACCTTTACAAATAGGGTGTCTGGTTTCGCCTATGAACCTTCATGGTTTGTTCGGATTTTCGACCTCGTCCTTTTCCCAATTTGGTTAGCAGCGGTATTCCAACGGAAATCACTGATTAAGTTCCGATTATGGATTTTTCAACTTGAAGATCTCTTATTGGTTTTTGGTTTGATTGTTTTTGGGTTCAGCTCTCCTAGGATTGGTCTATTAGCTTTCCTGGCTTCCCTGGCTTACTTGGCGTTTATCTTCTTGAGACGAGTTAACCTTTGGTTAACCGGCTGGTATTTAAGAAAGCGTAAACATCCTCCAAAACATTTGAACCTGGTCAAGATTTTTCTTTCTGCAATGCTGGTGCTGATCCTGATTGGAGTCGCGGGGGGTGCATTGGTGGGTTATATCACTGCAGCCAGTAGTTGGGACAATCGTTTTCAACTAATGCTCAGGGAGCCGTTAAGCGAACAGCTTGACATCTTCCCATTGACTGAAAGAAGTATTCTCTATATGGCTCGAGACCTGGCTTTTTTTGAACGTGTGGTCTTCTGGTTAAGCGGTTGGAAAATTTTCAACACTTATCCATTTGGTGTTGGATTAGGAAATGCAGGATTTTATTTTTATGAACACATGCATGGTGCAGGGATGGAATCCTACGAAATCCGCAACCTGGTTTATCGAGCTGATTACCTGGCAAACACAAAGAGTTTATGGATCCGGCTGTTGACTGAAACCGGTTTTATTGGGTTGTCTGTATTCCTGGTGTGGCTCTATTTCCTCTGGCGAAGCGCTGGCTTGATGAGAAGAACCAACTCAGATATTCTGAATATTATGGGTCTGGCTGGGCAGCTGTTTTTGTTGGCGTATTTATTTGAGAGTTTTAGTATGGATTCTTTTGCCATGCCCTACCAATGGGTCATGGCAGGCTTGATCTCTGCAGGGGGGCTTTTAGCACGACGTCAATTAACTTCTAAGGATAAGCAGGTGGTGTTTCGGTAGTACCGGGCTCTCGATTGTTGCTCTCTTCCGAAGCGACAAAGTTTAGCAGAATAAGATTCTGTATACAGTTTTCAAAGGTGTCAAAATAAACCTGATCACTGAGGGGAATATCACTCTGATCAAATATTTGTACCCAGAAAATCTCTGACGAATTGATTGGGGATTCGGAAAGCTGGATTTCATACCCGGCGGGTCCGTATGCCAGAGCCAGTCCTGTGGTTGATTCAAATTCTTGAGTATCTCCTTCCAGTGCAGATCCTGCAAGAACCTTTACTCCGGTGATCTCATTGCCTAGTTCGTCGAATACCTGACCGGCAACCCCCATCCACTCACATCCCTCTTCAGGATGGTTGAAATTGACCAAATAGAATGGATTGTCTTTTTGAGGCTGGAAGGCAGGTGGTGAAATGGTTGGGTTATTATTTATAGTTGGTGTAATTTCTACTGGTAGCATGGTTTTGGTAGGTGTTGGCTCAGCTGTGCTTGTTGCTGGTTGGCTGGTCGGTGTAGAATGCGGTGTCGGGGTGATTATAGCTTGGGGGGCATCTGCAGGGGGCTGGGCTACATAAGGAAAAATATCACAACTGGTAAGCACCAATAAAATGGTGATGATGAGGAAAATTGAGACTCTCTTTGTTTTCATTGTGTTCTCCTTCCATTTGATTTTGCAAGTTCTATACCAATAGGTTGTTACTAAAATTCTTTAATGAGGGTTGCACTATAATAGGTAAGAATTAGTTTATTCTTTGAGGAGAGATGTTGATCGAATTTCTTGAAACGCTCCCATTATTAAGTAAACTCTATCTCCTTTCAGCGTTGTTAGCTGTAATTGTTTTCTTTGCGCTGACTTTATGGATTGTAATTATCAACGGATTGGACCATGGACAACTTGAATCAGAAATTTCTGAAGTAGAAACAATTCCAGAAGTTGTCAAAGGACAATCTCCAGCTTTTAGGCGTTTAGTATATATTTTGAGTTTCTTCTTGATTTTTGGGGTGGCAGGGCTTGCTTTTCAAGTCAAATCAGGCATGGGGAATATTTGGTCACTGGCAGGTGCATTAACTAGTGGTGGTTTGGTTGTGTGGTTAGTTAGGGTTATGGATTGATTGACCCGGATGCGACAATCCAACGCCTCGTTTTTTGGGGTTTTTGCGGATTATCGTACCAACCTCCAGGCGTAATTCCTGAAAATAATCTACAGAATTGGATATTGATTGGTGAGCATTGTATAAACAATCAACATGCATTTGGAAATGAGTCTGAACACTCAATGAGAACTCACTTGATTGAGACTGTATTTGATTTGCGAAATTATTGACAGTTAATAAATGGTAAGCTTGGAAGATTTGATTAATGGCAAACGGGAATGGATGGGAGTCGAACCCACCACGGCTCGCAACGCGACCCGACACCGGTGTTGAAGACCGGGAGGCCCACCAGGACCTTGCCATTCCCGTTATTAAGAATAACTTTCTGGGGGGGGATTGTCAACTAGATGATGATGAAATTTTCAGAGGTATATACCGCTTTGATCGAGATTTCAAGGTCTATTTGGATTTTTAAATTTTTTACAATAAAAGTTTAGACGGAAACCCCAATCAAGATGTCGGTGTGTTAGAATCTAACTATGTTGAACCAGAATAAACTTCGCCGACGATTACTTTCTGCCTGGTACGCATTCCGAGCGGCTATCATCCTGTTGGTCGTTGGGTTTATTATTGGCGGCGCATCAGTTTCACCAGGCGGGTTGCTCCCTTCTGTGCTCAGCCTGACGCGACCTATTGAGTTTGATTATGCGGATTGGACGGTGGGGGCGATCACTGCCAAGTTTTCCAGTTGGGCGCTCAGTCTAAATCGTTTCATAACACCTCAAGCGCAGTCACAATGGGTGCTGGATACCCTAAATCAGGTACAAAATGTCAATACCCTAACCGCTGAAGTTTTGCAGGTTTATGCAGATCCTGAAGTCGTTGACGCTGAATCTGCCAGTCTTCCTTTGCGCCAGGAATTACAAAGAGAGCAGGAACGGTTGACAAACATGGCACCACATGCCGAATCCATTCTTCAGGCACAATTGGTTGATATTCTAAAGGAGATTGATTTGGACCAATTGGGGCAAGTGCTCCCGCCTTCCCTTTATCAATCCAGCGATGTGCCGTATGCCCTGATCGTATCCCCCCGTCATGAGATTTTCCAGGCATTGGATGTCTCCATAACTCCTGGACTGGCCACACAAGAGATCAATCGTCTTGAACAGCGGATCTTCAATGATTTGGATCATGCTGCCCTTGTGGTACCCATTGGGGGGGTTGGCACCTATCCTACAATGGTGATGCAAACCTCAAATATTGTTTGGTTGACCGAGGTTGTCGCCCACGAATGGATTCATAACTACCTCACCCTGCGCCCATTAGGGATTAACTATTTCACCAATATTGAACTTCGAACAATCAATGAGACGACAGCATCACTGGCGGGGAAAGAGTTAGGACGACTGATATTGCAGAAGTATTACCCTGAGTTCCTTCCAAATGAAATTGCGTCAGACCCGGCATCAAGTGGGACACATGCGAAGGAGGCCAAACCAGATGTCTTCGATTTCAATAAGGAGATGCGAATCACGCGGGTTGAAGTGGATCGCCTGCTGGCTCAAGGTGAAATTGAAACGGCTGAAGCATATATGGAAGCAAGACGACAGGATTTTTGGGAAAACGGTTATTTAATCCGCAGGCTTAATCAGGCTTATTTTGCATTCTATGGTGCTTACAGCGATGAACCAGGCGGCGCTGCAGGTGTGGACCCGGTAGGTCCAGCGGTAGTTGCTTATCGTGATCAGTTCACATCCCTAGCAGATTTTTTGAAAGCGATTTCCTGGGTAGATTCCTTTGAGAAATTGCTGGATTTGATCGAAGTATAAACCTAGAAATCAGTGTCTCACATACCCTCATCCATTTCCCCTAAATCCGGTATATCTCGAGCGATCTTTTCAGGATCCTCGCCTTTTTCTAAGCGGGATACCACTTCATCAAATTCTGGTCCAACTTCCTCACCTAACTCTTCTCCCATCCGTCTCATCATACGACCCATGGCGACCGGATCTTCTTCGATCCCTTCCAACTGGCTTGGGTCAGCGATATCTTCCAATCGGCTTTCTTCCGATTTAGCGATGCGAATTTTCTCAATCTGTCGATCTACATTTTTACTGTTGCAATCAGGGCAATGGACAGTGGTTTGGTCATATTCAGCATAAGTCAAGAAGATTTCAAAATGACGTTGACAGTCCAAACAGCGATAAGTATAGGTAGGCATTTAGGTTATCTCCATCTAAATTTATTAAACATATTATAATCAAAGCTCGGTGGTTGGGTAGCTGGGCGATAGCGTCGGCTCCTTTCACCAGGTAAAATTAGTCTAATTCGTCCTTATTGTGAAGTTGGTAGAAATCCATATGACGGAAATTTCATTTGAATTGAAAAAACCAGAAAAGACACCTCTGTTGATCGTAATTTCCGGACCATCGGGGATTGGTAAGGATTCCGTCGTTGATGGTCTGAAAGAGCGAAACCTTCCATTCCATTTCGTCATCACAGCCACCAGCCGACCTCCCCGGGAAAATGAAGAACACGGAAAAGACTACTTTTTTTATGATGAAGAGAAATTTAAGGAGATGATCAAGGCGGGTGAGTTCCTTGAGCACGCCTGGGTCTATTCTGCTTATAAAGGGGTGCCAAAAACGCAGGTACGAGAAGCCTTGGCTAGCGGCGAGGATGTGGTCATGCGTTTGGATGTCCAGGGTGCTGAAACCGTTTACAATCTCTGCCCGGATGCTATCTTGATCTTCCTGACAGCAAACACAAAGGAAGAATGGCAGCAGCGGTTAGAGGATCGAAGAAGCGAGACAAAAGAAGAAATGCAGTTGCGAATTGAAACGGCTAAGAAAGAATATCAAAAGCTGGACTTGTTTGATTATATCGTCATCAACCACCAGGACCAATTGGATCACACTTTGGATGTAATTGAAAGCATTATTGATGCTGAGCACCATCGTGTCCACCCACGAAGGGTGCAATTATGAGCGAGCAATCTCCCCAACCCGGGGATCAACAGGCGCAACAACCTGTCAGGGTTCGTGTACCTAACCAAAATCCATTGGTGACATTTTTCTTGATAGGTCTGACCATCATTAGCTTTGTTCTCCAGAATTTGTTAGAAACCTTAACCGGTGCAGATCTGTTGTTCTTCTACGGGGGGAAGATCAATGAGTTCATCATGATGGGTCAGGTCTGGCGCCTGATCACACCTGTTCTCCTGCACGGGTCTGTTATCCACATAGCAATGAATATGTACGCGCTCTATATCATTGGGCGGCGGCTGGAACGTTTTTACGGTCATGGACGCTTCTTATTGTTATATTTGCTGTCAGGTTTCGCGGGAAATTGTTTATCTTTTGTATTGACATCTGCACCCTCGCTGGGTGCTTCCACCGCTGTGTTTGGGCTATTAGCTGCTGAGGGGGTATTCATCTTCCAAAATAGGAAATTATTTGGACCAGCTAGGACTCGCCAGGCAATTCTTAACCTTGGAGTTGTGCTGGTTGTCAACCTGATGTACGGATTTTTGCCAGGAACGAATATTGATAATATGGGTCATATCGGGGGTTTCATCGGTGGGATCTTTTTTGCCTGGAAAGGCGGACCGCTTCTCAGGGTTGGCGGACAAGCACCATTTTTCGATATGGTTAATGTGCGAAAGAAGAGTGATGTGCTGATCGCCAGCCTGGTGGTTTTCTTTGGGTTTACAATTATTGCCTTAATGCCCCTTTTCCTTGGATAACCGGCCAGGCTATGGAAAAATGACCACCGAGATCCTTAAACAAAAAACGCCGTGAGCATTTTAACCACGGCGTTTTTGACTTTTTTATTATTCAATCAATTGAAAAAATTGTTCCAGATGAGGTTCCCTGAACTTCTGGATAAAAGTATTGCCAAGCTCGGGCAGGCAGAACCTGGAACGTACCGCGGTGGGTGGGTAGCAACTCATAGGTCAAAAGATAGGTTCCCGCGGGTAGGAATTCAGCATACCATGCGATATGGTCATCGAAGATTTGAGGGTCGTTGAAATACCACCAGCCCCAACCATTTTTGAATGGTTCCAGTGGATCGTATTCTAAGAGTGCATCTACAGGAAGTGTCTGCGTGGTCAGTAAAGCCGGATCTAAAACCTCCGTCCCAGAGGGGATATTGTCTTCCAGCATGAAATGGTACATATCCTGAGAGACATTCAAAGTGATAGCAGTGGTGATCATTTGAGATGGGTCATTGGGATCCGATGACAGTGAATCGATTGGGGTGCAATTTTCATCTCCAGGACAACCTGTTTCTGCCAGGTAGTAATCCCTTTGCACGATGATCCCCCGGTTGATAGCAGATGCCTCTGAAGGATTTTGATAGGTTTGTAAATCCAAACGGTAATGCAGGGTTCCAGCCCCTGGACCGCGTTCAATCATCAACATATTCGGAGTGTCAGGATAAAGTTCCTCAATGGGAATGGACGCCATTACACTATTGAGCGGGGCGATTCCTGAAACACTCCCTTGGGCAAGTGGCGCATCGTTTAATGAAGCCTGGAAGTCATATTCAGCCTGGTAATCCCCTGTGCCTTGCAATGATTGGGTTATAGCTTTTAAACACCAGGCGGAATCAAATGTTGATTCCCACAAGCCGTTGGGTTCTCGATGATTTAATAAGTAGATCAGTGCGGGCGCTAAACTTGATGAAGCTGGATCAAGCTGTGCCAGGGTGAAAACACTGATGGCAGTATTAAATATCGGGCTGCCAGGTAATAACCACGATCCCTGGTCACTTTCCCAATGAACACCAGTCCCTGAACGAACAGCCCTGGATTCCAGATCCGCCAATAAGGTGCCAACTTGCTCCAACGAACCTTGCTGGTTGTTGATCGTTAAGGCTAATAAACCCAACGCCCAAGGGCTCAGCTCTGATCTTCGAGAATACAGGCCTTGAGTATATCCGTTCAATGCCAGGTCGCTGTCTTGCAAGGCATAAACTTGGAAGGCAAGTTTATCCAAACCCCAAGATGTTCCGATTTCGCCGGGTTCGGAGAGTTGATAACGCAAGAATTCCACAGCGCGTGTCAATACATGGTCCGGTATTTCGATATCTTCCTGGACTGCTTCAGTCAAACCTAAAACAACATAAGCTGATAAGAAGGGATCTGATGAGGTGTCAACATCGATTTGCCGCCACCAGGTCCATCCGCCATCGAAATTTTGCGACTCAAGAAGGGATTTTATACCTTCATCGATCACCTCATTGAGGTTTGTCTCTAATTGCGGCGAATCAACGCCTAGCTCGGATAGTGCGCTATAGGCATGTAAATTAGCCATCAGGCGAGAGAGAATCGTGATGGTATTGCTGAAAGCGCTGGTTTCCAGTGCTTCCAAGCTTTCGATAACGGTGGCTGTGAGGGAGGGTGTCAAAGCCAGGGAGAGCTTTCCAGCCTTGGGGTCTGATGATAGCGGTAAGCTGACCAATTCCAGCCGCTGTCCTTCCTCGGCTAATTGCCCGGCTGTACTGAAGGTATAAGGAACTGTGTAGCGACGGACTGTTAAATCTCCCCACACAGGAACGCTTGCATCAATCAGGTGTCCAGAAACAGCCTGAAATTCCAATGCGACAGAATCCACACTTTCCACCAGGCCCATCCATGTCACCCATGCGCGACCTCCCGCTTCAACAAGTATGGATTGGGTTTCCGGGGATTGATCCAGCAAAGTATAGCCCATCCCGCTGAGAGAAACATCAACCTCAAGTGACTGCGTTGTGTTATTGTGTACCATCGCCGCCATCTCCACCTCGTCACCGTCAACCAGGAAACGGGGTGTGATTGGGCGGATCATCAGGTCTTTTTGAACCAGAATTTCAGCTTCGGTTTGACCAACAAGATAATCAGTGGATAAACCCCGCACACTCACCACCCAGGTGGTCATAGAATCTGGCAATGGGATGTTCACCTGGGCAGTACCGTCCCTCCCTGTGATAATTTCTGCCTGCCAAAATGCTGTGTCAGGAAAATCTTCCCGCAGTTGCGTCTGGAGTTCTCCCGCACCGCCCCCCCCTCTGCCAAGGTCAAGAGGATTTAAGGCTAATTGGCTGGCATAAGTTTTCAAGGAAAGGCTCGATCGGACTGAAAGGGGTTGTTCGCCGTAGAGGACTTCAACAAGTGTCGATTGGGTGGGTTCAACTAAGGCCAAAAGAGCTTTATCAACAACAGCGATGGAGAATTCTCCCTGGACAGGGTTGCCCTCGGCATCGCTTATCATTAGTCTTCCGGAGACGCTCTCACCCGGTTCGGTGATGGTTGGATCAAGCATCAATGTCACATCCAGTGTTTTAGATTGGGGAGAGACGGGAAGTTTGAGGATGCCCTGGCGGAAGTCGGGTCGGGCTTCTTCTGTCTTACCCAGCAAAAGTACAGAGAGATAGATGTTGGGGATGGCCTTTTCAGTAATTGGCAAAGAGAATACTGTTCCTGTTCCTGAAAGGTCAAGGATTTGCGTTTCCATTACCAGGCCGCGTTCAACGCTGACCAATGCTTTTGCACCTTCAGGGAAAGGATTGGGTATGAAAACCTGCGCTATTTGACCAGGCTCATAACCTTCAGCATCCGGGGTTAAATTGATTTGGTTCTGAACTTGACGCGGCCAAACAGCACTGCCAGAACCCGTCACCCAGATCAAAACCTGGCTGATCGCATCCCCGGATTCCACTGTTAAGCGGTAAGTGCCTGGTTCCGGTGGGGTGAAGGAGACACGCGCCTGTCCCTCTGCATCTGTGACCGGGCTGGCACTGCCAATAAAGCTTGTTTCAGGAATATAGCGATAGGGCATTTCGATTTCATAGGTTTCTTCTATACGCCATTCTATCGCTTCAAATGACGCTTCAAGCGGCAAATCACCCACGGCGACTTTTTCCCAATCCACGGTAAGAATGCCAAACTGAATCTCTTCTTCTACACTGGCATAATAAGATTCAGGTTTGATGCCGATATAATGATTCTCCGGATGGATCGTGGCAGAATCACGATAACTGACCGGGAATCCACTTTCATCTGTGATTGTGACTTCTAGGTTAATTTCCTTGGGATTTCCTTGCGCAGAATCTTCCCTGGGAAGGTCCTCCGGCGTAAATTCAAGGCTTGACCTGCCCGTTAACCCCGTTCTGCTTTCGCCGGATGCAATCGTTTTACCCAGCGGCGTTGTGTCATCATAAAAACGGGGCAGCATCCATCCCGCATCAATTGGACCCACCTGGTAGCCAGGCAGATCAAAATGCGCATCGTCCTGGTAAAGTGACCAGGAGAAAGGTTGGTCTGAAACTGGTAATCCAAAATAATAATCTGCCTGGATAACCGCATTAAGTATCTCACCTACCAGAAGGTTTTCTTCTTCAAGATCAACGTTGAGTTCGATATCCGGTTTTCGGTATGCGGCAACCTCAAAATAGAAATTCTCTAGGACCTCTTCACCGATTGCCATTTCGATCCGATAAAAACCTGGCGCGGCATTTTCAGAGAGCGTAAATGAGCCGTTGAGTGTGCCATATTCACTTAAGTTATGTTCGTTTGAATAGAGGTTTTCCATCATGCCGGATAAGCCCACATCCCCATAAGCATTGACTGTGATTGATTCTAAGCCAGGGGCTACTGGTTGACCATTTTCCTGGTTATAAATGAGGGCTTTGAAATGTACTGTATCACCTGGCCGATAAAGTGGGCGGTCTGTGTAAATATACGCCTTTGTTTCGGCGGGAAGTGATTCAAAACGAATGCTTTGATCATACAAGTTGGTATATTGAGTCCAATTTGAGATCGAAAAGGCAAAATTCTCTCTTCCTGGTTCACCCAATAACGTGTAGAAGTTATAGTACGAGGCTTCCGAACGTTCAAATGTACCTTTGAACAAACCTTTGCTGTCCGTTTTTCCCTCTGCCAAAACAGCTCCATCGCTCGTGTAAACGGTAACCGGCGTATCTGATAAGGGGCTGTAATCTTCCAACCGAGTCCCCCACACCAGGGCTTCTTCCGGTGATATTTTTAAAACCACGTTATTCTCACTGACGATGATGAAAAGCCTTTGATTATAATTATTCTCCTGTTCCTCAAGATCTGGTGAGGAGACACCCAGGAAATATACGCCTGGGGAAAGCGGATCACCTTGATAGGATAAGGGAATTTGAACCATCTCATTCTTGTTGCGAGTAAGTTCTAAATTTACAAAGGATTTTTCGAGAGTCTCCGGAAGAAAAATTTGACGGTAATCATAATTATCCGGGTTGAGCAGCGTGATCAGATCATCAACACTGATTGGTGAAATTTCAAGGTCCACCCGATTGATGTTAGTCGCCTGCAGAACAATTTCCGATTGCGAGGCTGGGACAAAAACAAGATTATATTCTGTTGCCCCTGTAATGATATTGAGTGATGGTTGCGCAGGTGGTGTAACAAAGGTGAGAGTCAGTGGCAATTCTAAAGTCCCCCCCCAAGCATCTTTGAGTTCATCAGATATGGTAACGGTATATTCGGTTTCCGGCGCAAAATAACCAGAAAGGTTCAACATGGTACCGTCTTCCAATAAGTACTGGCTTTCCATGTTAACTTCTGGGGATACCAATACGTGATTTTTAAAAATTTCTTTATCGATCGGGGTTGTGAAGACCATGGAATAAACCCCAAATTGTTGGTAATAGGACTCAAATTTAGGGGCTGAACCCCTTCTCATTGCAAATTCGGGGAAAGTCCTTCGGGTTGTCTCTGTTGAACCCGGGATGGGGAGGCCGCCGAATGACTCGGCACCAGCATCGAGTTGAATAATATAGGTTGTATCCCGTGCCAGTGTTTCATTTGGCCAGAATGAAAATGTTCTGAATTGATCATCCCACTCAAATTCCCCCTCAACATCCTGTCCGTCCAGATTGGTCAATCGAAAATGCTTCTCGATGCTCTCAGGATCCATCCGAATATTAAATTGTAATTCGATTGGGCCGTTCAGGCTGAGGCGTTCCTCGCTAAGCGGCAACAGGTTTAAAAGCATGGGTTGGGTGGTGGTGAATTGGATATCGACCGCCTGAGAAGGATTGAAATGTGATCCGGAGACGGCTGTCAGGTTTTCTTTGAGCTGAATCGTATAGGTTGTGCCTCCTGCCATGGAGATTTCGGGTTTAAATAGGTAGGTGCTGGTGTTGATCCATTCCCCCTCCCCATCTACCTCTGGTGATAATGTGAAGGCTGCAGGTGCATCAGCTTCTGCTCCCAGGGAGACAACCGGTTGGTTAAACACGACAAAGATGGTGCTTGCCGGGTCAATGTCCATAGCATCGTTAGCGGGAACGGATTGAACCCATTCCAAGAGATCGGCTACCTGATAGGTCACCTCAATCGGATCCTGCAACGGCAACCGATTTGCTGCCTGGGCATTTGTAGAAATGAGGAGGTTCAAGCGGCTGCCAGGCGTTAATGCCTGATCCGGCGTAAAGGTCATCATTTGTTCATCTTCCCAGGAAAAGCTGCCGCTGGTGCTGGGTTCAAAACGAACAGCCGCCTCGACGGAAGCCGTGTCCATGGGCTGATTAAAGTACAAAGAAATTGCTTCATTCAAACCGATCTGACTCTCCGGCAGGGGTGTGGTTTCGATCAATGTGGGTGGGATGTCATCACGGGGTTCAGGTGTGGCGGTCTCTTCCATCTCTGGTTCCACAGCTATGTCTGCTTCTTTGGTAACCCGTTCTGTTTGGCCTTGCCAGGGTAATCCACAGCCGACCAGGAAATTTATTATCAAGAAGATTACAAGGAAAATTTGAGACCAACGGCGAAAGAAATTAAATCCAATGGGATTCTTCATCGTTATCTCCCGGAATACCAAAAAATCATTATGGTTGTTTTAGGTGACTTTACACCAAGGTTGTAGAACAACAAAAGCTTCATTTCAAGGCATTTATATTATAAATTAGAATTCTCGTGGTGATATATCCCCTTATTATGTGAGACTGCTTAATTGTTACAAATTTCTTGATATTTTAAAAATCTTCTCAATCGGG
>Ga0207796_1000475_pt1 | contig 16218 bp, 15 predicted proteins | sample Pon1CUnioCityCA_6_FD_187274 | JGI IMG/M metagenome (GOLD analysis project Ga0207796, IMG submission 187274) | Marine sediment microbial community from Union City, CA, USA - Pond 1C Sediment 1 (SPAdes) | ecosystem: Environmental > Aquatic > Marine > Intertidal zone > Salt pond sediment ...
TTTTAATATTACTCAGTCGCATTACAGACTTATGCTCATCCCAAGAAAACCAATTTCCTAATCCCCCAACTCCCAACCACCTGAATGCCAATATCCTAAATATACTACTGAATCAGCCCGGCCTCTTGCAAAGCCTGCTTGAGGCGTTGATCACTGCGCGGGTCCTCACCTGTGAAGAATTCGCTGGTAGGATAACCTAAAGAAATGATTAAGGGTGCTCCCGCAGGGTCAAAGGGCTGTCTTATCATGACGCCATCAAAGGGAAGGGAGGAAGCTGGGGACCAAAAGGCACCCGCATAAATTCGTACATCATTCGAGACAATCACAAAAGGAACCCCGCTCATCGGTATGCCCTGGCTAAAAATAGCCAGGAGCTTTTTATAAGCTTCTTCAGATACGTTGATCATATGCTCATCCCACAGGTAATTTACAATGTCTTCGGTACTTAGGATGGGCTCTTCCGCCAGGGGTAATTCGTCCAGATCATAATTATCCAGATCAGCACCGGACATCTGGGGCGATGCAACCAGGAAAAGCTCAAAAGCCCCAGAAGGCTCCTGTGTGGGTTCTTCAGTTTCATCCTGGGTGGGAGCACAAGCCGATAGTATAAAAATGATCAAAACCAGACCAAAGAATAACTTTTTTATCATGGGGTATTCTCCAAATTAATTGTTTATTTTTACTTCTTATTTTTCCCAATGTTCTCAAATACAAAACATTGATGTTTTCATCGATCCTTAAAAAGTCAACGGGGTTTAATATACCACATGCAGCTTATTTCATCTAATAATGTGCCTTTCGGCATTGTGATCGAAAATCATGCCCGGTGTTATTCACAGTATAATGATGGCGTCCCAAAGAGAGAGGTTGACTCCCATGAAATCATTTCGTCTTGATCCAGATAACTTCCCCCGAATCCGTCGAAATATCATCCTGACCTATATCATCCTGGCGCTGGTTGCACTGGTGATTTTTTATCTCTATCTCCAGGAAGCCCTGTTTAATCAAGCCTGGATATTGGTCCCCTTTGTCCTGCTCGTTTTTACTGCGGCAGGTTGGTACGCCTTGCAACAGCGTCGAAAATACTGGGAAGGCTATGAATTACGGTTGGGTGACAAAATACTCATACGCGCTTTTCCCAATAACCCTGATATGAAAATTAAGAGAACCGATGTCACCGGCATCAAAGAAGTCCGCCAGGGACTGATCTTAGCAACCCGTGCTAGCGAGAATGCACTGTTAATCCCAAAAGAACTATCGGATCAAGATTATCAGCAAATTAAGGGGGTTATGGAGATGTGGGCTTCAAAGGAAATCTAATCGGGCGATTTGAGTGTTTTCATCATGCGCCAGGCAGGTTCATTTACATACTGGATATGACCCTCATGATCGGTATAAGACCAAATGCCAGGGCTTGTCCCGATTACCTGATATCCCAGTCGCTGATATAACCGTTGTGCCTCAAAATTATCTTTGGAAACATTTAAGGTGGCATAACGAAATCCCCGTTGATGGAGATCCGATTCAACAAAACTAATCAGGTAGCTCCCAACCCCCTGGTTACGCCAAGCCGGTTTGACTCGTATCGCAAAGAGATAAGCCCTGCGACTGCCATCGGCGATTTTCCCCTGTCCACTCCGCAGGAGTACAAAGGTCTGCCCGATCATTTCACCAGGTGGATGTGCCACCATCCATAAGATCACCCGCCCTGTTCGTGAATCCCGAAAGAGATCAGCATACATCCGACGATAAGTTGTGTATGCCCCGTCCCATTCCAAAGCAGGAAGGTCATCTTTGGTGACGCGACGGATGACCAGATCGGTCAGTATCAATGGGCTTTCGCCATCCCATCGTGCGCTCATATTGGTTCCATAAAGTTGTCAGGTTTGTTGAGCTTCATCCACCAGTGCAGATAATAAGGCTTGCTCTTCTTCCAGTGAATTTACTTTTCCGTCTAACCAGGCATCTCTCAGGGTGGATAAAATTCGTCCATAAGCAGGCGAAGGTCGCAAACCAATTTCCCGCAAATCATCCCCATTTGTCTTTGGTTCAACCTCAGCCCACTTGCTGACATAATGCCACAACACTTCCCGCATCCCTTCATCTTCGTTCATCAGATAAGCAGCATAAAGAGCTAATCTTGGCGCTTTATCCAGTTCATGGACAACTTCACTGGGTGGGGCATCCAAAATATTGGGCAAGGCTGAATTGACCTTGCTTGTGGCGATCAAAAGCTTGCTCAATTCACTCTTAAAGCGCAGCCTAGAACTGATTGACCGCAACATTTCTTCTGGCAACCTGCCAAGCCAAACCAGATAACGAAGCGTCTGCTCAAGATCAAGATGATCCGTTTGTTTTGGCAAGTCCCAGGTGGGATCAATCTGATTAATATCAAGCTGTTGCATCTCCTGATAGAGAGCTTTATTCCAGGGAAGGGCAGGATGGATGGTATGTAAAATACCAAGATCGTTCAAGCGCCGAATCATCCGTGGTGCATTAGGCTCAGCAAGGATCTGGTTGATTTCATGTCGCAAGCGCGCACCGGTGAGTTTGTTTAACAAGGGTAGGCTTTCCTCCATTAATGCCTGGGTGCGTGGTTCAATTGTAAAATCGAAACGCTGTTCGAAGCGCACTGCACGCAGCAGCCGGGTTGCATCGTCCACAAATGAAAGCGCATGCAAGACGCGGATATGGCCTTTATGCAGGTCACTTAAACCACCCCAATAATCATAAATCTTCCCGTAATGCTCACCGTCCAGCCGAAGCGCCAGGGTATTGATGGTGAAGTCTCTCCGGTGCAGGTCCATCTTAATACTGCTAGATTCCACCGTGGGCAGGGCAGCCGGTTGCTCATAGAATTCAGTCCGTGCAGTGATCAGGTCAAGGCTTTCCGGCAACCTTGAGGGATTCCCTTCCTGATCTAGAGGGAGCTCGCTGGTCAATTGTTCACGAATTTTGGCAATATTCCATTTGGCCGTGCCAAACCGTTGATGGGTGAGCACCCGACCGCCAAACCGATCGGCTAAACGACGGGCGAAAAAAATGGCATCCCCTTCCACGACAATATCAAAATCCAGGCTGGGATGCCCGAGCAGGAGATCGCGGACAAACCCACCCACAACAAAGATAGGCAAGTTGATCTTATCAGCTTCATTGGCGAGGGCATGCAGGAGTGCCAAACGGGCGGAAGGAATGGCATCAGCCAGTTTTTCAGAGACTTCTTCCTTTGAAGGGAGCTCGGGTTTAGGGGTCAATGTCTTTAGCAGGTCAGTGCGGGTGACAATACCAATGATCTCACCGGTCTCAGGGGAAACGACAGGCACCTGGCCCCAACCGCTGGTCCCCATCAATGACTGCAATTCCTCAAGGGAAGCTTCAGGAGAGATGGTCACACCTCCGGCTGCCATTAAACTCTCAACCGTTAAATCCAAACCATGGCTGATCGCCCGATCTACCTCACGCCGGTTCAGCAAACCGACGACATCACCCTCCGAGACAACCGGGTAGCCTTCATAACCATAGCGCTGCATCAGGCGATGTGCCTCCCTGGCAGGCGTGTCAGGCGTCAGAATCAAGGGGTCCTTAGACATAATGCTGGCGACCGTAATAGCCGATTGGACATGCTCGCCCAGGTTTTCCACCATCTCCTGGAAATAGACATCAAGGTAATGCTGAGCCTGTGCCTGGGTTATATGTTCATCAGGACGAATGAGTGCTGAAGAAGCCCGTTTATGCCCGCCACCTCCCATGGATTCTGCAATTGTCGAGACGTCAACCTGGTCGCTGGTTGATCGAGCGACCAGTCGGATGCCCTGTGGGGTGGAAACCAGCAGCAATAAGGCGTCTGGATTGAGCACATCACGCATCTTATGGGCAACACTGGAAATCTCATCCGAAACATCGGTGGCATCCGCTTTCGCAGCCAGGATCGTCTGGTCTTTGATGCGATACGTTTGTATGTTTTTCATCAAACGATCATAAAGGGTGCGCTGCTCAGCAGATAGCGGTGGGTAGAGGAATTGGCTGATCACATCCAGGTTTGCGCCTTGGGCGATGCAAAAGGCGGCCGCTTCCAAATCTTGCGACGTCGTCGAACCATAAGTGAAAGAGCCAGTGTCTTCGTATAATCCCAAAGCCAGGGTGGTTGCATGGAGTGAATTAACTGGGATACTGCGTTCTTTGATCAGTGTAATCATCTGGCTGACGTTTGAGCCGGCCTGAACAAAATGTAATTCCCAATCCGGGTCAAGGTCCTCCCGTTTGGGATGATGATCATAGACAACAATCTGGGTATCTTCGCTCATCCCTTTGAGCGTGATCAATGATTGGGTATCCACCAGGAAAACTATGTCAATGGGGTTGCGGGGCATCTCTTCATACTCAAGATAAGGGAGTTGTTTCCCAAAGCGCGCTAGATAGGCTCTACCGTTGCGGTTGATATTGCGGGGCAGGATCGGTTTCGCCTCAGGAAATAACAGCCAGGTTCCTAACTGCGATGCCAGGGCATCCATATCTGCCTGTTCGTGGGTCAAAATAACTTTCATACTTTAATCAAACCACCAATACGCCTGATTTTCAATATTAAAGAAATTATAAACCGTTTGTGAAAGGCGCGCGATCAGGCGGTTGCCTTCATCAAAGTCTAACCGTTCAGGATCATAGATGAAGATCGTGAGAACATAATCGCCGCCCGGCGTGAACAAGATAGCAACATCGCTCATGGAATGCAAAAGACCATCCAGTTCCTGGACCCATCCGTGTTTATGGGCGACAACTGCCTCAGGAGGCAATCCTGCTTCAATCAACAAGCCAATGCGGTTCGCGCTGAGGATGTCAATCATCAACTGGCACTCACCTTGGGTGATCTCACCAGGAAAGGTCTCCACCAGTAGGCCGTCCCCACCAGCAGCACATTGATAGATGGCGGTAAGGATCTGACCGGCTTCTGAAGGGACCGTTTGGTTATAGATATCGGGATCGAGGAAAATATCTTCCCGGGAATTGGCAGTTGTTGTAAAAATTTCAAGAACCGGCGATCCCAGGGCAAAAAATCCAGCCAGGAAGGTGTTTTCCAATCCAAGCGCCTCCAGGTCCTCACTGACAAGCAGGGGTCCTCGTACAGGGTCGATATAGGTGGACATTAAGGTGTCCGCTGGAGGGTTTTCTGAGAGGACAATCATCCGCTCCAAAAGATCCACCACGCTTTGAGGGGTCGGCGCATCTGTCCGTCTCAGGACAGAAATCATAATGGGGATTTTAATTGTGCTGCCCGCGGTAAAAGCCACATCAGGAACAACTTCGCGACCAGCCTGGACGGCAAAATGCAGTGATTGACCTGTTTCCATCGATTGCAGGTATATTTCCACAAGTTCCCCAAAACCCATGTGATCGATATTATGCCTTAGAAATGCGCCCAACATCTCCATATTGGGGTTGTCTTCCGAGATCGTAACGGTATGAAGTGCCACATGATGGCGACCGGGATCGATCAAAGTTTGGGTGATATCCGCCAGAGCTGCATCTTTATCAAGCTTCACTCCATCTTCATTTTCGTTGAAATTCGTTGTTCCGGGAACCGGCGTGATCAAGCTCCCTGCTTGAGTATAGCGGGGGACAATCTCACGATTGAGATATCCAAGCAATTGGTTCTCATCAACACTGGCATCTAGGGGAATGCTCACAGGCTGTGGACCATAACTTCGCCAAAGCGCCTCCCAGAAACGTTTTGGTTCGATTTGTGTAATTCCCTCAGAAACCATATTAGCAGGATTAATGGATAATCCTAAGACTTGTGGTTCAACTTGAATGGTCGTATTTTCAATTTCTAACTGGAGAGGAAGATCGTAAAAATTTGCGATCCGTTCAACAGCTTTTGCCTCATCTAACCCACCCACCGGTAAACCAGCGATGGTGCTGCTCTCAGGAAAGCGTAGTGTTTGAGCTCTGAATTGATTCCATTCAATAAGCGCAATGACAGCCGCGCTGATCAAAAAAATCAGACCAACGAGTCCGATGATCCATCTGAGAATCTTCGATTTCATCGTATCTCCTGTCGCCTAATCATTTCATGATTTTACCAGCCAAAATCTGATCTTGTTGCCCGAGCCTTACTTTTCATTGGAGCATATCCAGTCAAAAATCTAGTTTTGATCGTTGTTTTAACCCACTTATCAATTTACATGTATTTAACTTTTTCGCCTGGTCTGAATGGAACAGATGTTAAGGATTTGATTTAAAATCTTCTGAATTTGGTGAAAATAAGGGCGATGCCCGGGTAATTGCAAAATCGATAATTGGAGACTATTCATGAGACTCTGCTGTTTAATCACCCCATCCCGCCCTTCGGGCGCCCTTCCCCTCATGGAGGGGAAGAGCTTGGGTTGGGGTCAGACAATCCCAACAAAAATTTTTCGGACTTTGGGATTACCCTGCGCAATTCCCCATTTTCGTCACGCAAGTCAGCATAATGTGTTAGATTATATTAGATAAGAATTTAAAACCATTGAGATGGCACCCCTCGTCAGGAGTAAGTTCATGAGCAAAAAAGATCATCAAATAGCAAAGAAAATCGCCTGGTCAGCAGCCAGTATTTTAAGCGCTTCGATTGCTGCCGCTGCAGGCTGGATTTTATACAGTCGCAAATACATTATTCACGACCTGGACCTCGATAATGCGCTGGATGCTGACCGAGAAGATTATGTCACCGAACAAGCCGGACGGATGAGTTATTATGTCGACCGTAGTGGTGATGGCGCCCCCTTAGTGCTGTTGCACAGCGTTAACGCAGCCCCGAGCGCCTTTGAGATGAAGCCGCTATTCGACCATTATCAGGGCAAGCGCCCGGTCTATGCACTTGATTTGCCAGGGTTTGGTTTTTCGGAAAGATCCGAAAGGATCTACAGCCCAATTTTGTATCAGCGAGCGATCACCAGTTTTCTGCGTGACGTCGTCGGTGAACCAGCAGATGTCGTTGGGCTTTCTTTATCCTGTGAATTTGCCGCATTATCTGCTGTCCATGATCCCCAGTTCACACGTTCGTTGGTGATGATCTCTCCGACAGGTTTTCAACCCCCAAAGGTAAATACCCTCCCCGAAAGTGCCCAACAGCGCAAAGCCAAAAACGCGCTCTATTCAGTTTTGGCAGTTGGCTTGTGGAACCGTGCCCTATATGATTTGATCACCAGCCGTCCATCCATACAGTATTTTCTAAATATGAGTTTTGAGGGGTTGGTTCCGGAGCAGGTTGTGGATTATGCCTATCAAACCTCACACCAGCCAGGTGCAGCATTTGCGCCAACCTATTTTTTGGGAGGGAAACTTTTCACCCCGGCTGTTCGTGAAACAGTTTACAAAGTTTTAGAACAACCTGTCCTTGTTATCTATGACCGGGATCCCTATACTAATTTTGAAATGCTTCCCGTGATGGTTCAGGGGGCAAATAACTGGCAGGCAAAGCGGGTTTCACCGACAAAGGGCTTGCCCCATTGGGAGCAGCCTGAAAAGACCACCCGCGCAATGGCAGATTTTTGGGAGATGATGGCATAAAATCATGCGGTATTTATGTATCGCCTGTGATGTGTTGGCAAGACCCGTTTACCTGAGCGCCTCCCTTTCACCTCATATTGTCGATATCAGCCTGGAACGTTTTGGCTGGCATATCCACCCCAAGCAATTACGCCAAATATTGCAAGCACACATCGATTCATTAGAAGTGGACAGCCCCTATGATGCCTTGTTGTTAGCCTATGGCTTATGCGGCAAAGCAACCGAAGGACTGCGAGCTGGATCGATTCCCCTGGTCATCCCCCGCGCACATGATTGTATTACCCTATTTCTGGGTGGACGTGATCGTTATAACCAGGAATTTCTGTCTTGCCCGGGCACATATTGGTATGTTCAGGATTTTGTCGAACGTGGAGAAACTGAGGAAATCCCACTATCCATTGGCGCATATACCTCCGCTGCGGCTGACGCTAGCTATTCTGAATTTGTCGAAAAGTATGGTGCAGACAACGCAAATTATTTAATGGAAGTAATGAGTGCCTGGCAGGCACATTATGAACGTGCCGTCTATATCGACCTGGGGTTGAGTGCTCAAAACAGCGCATTTGCGCGTGCTCAAAGCGACGCGAAAAACCATGGCTGGCGTTTCGAACAGGTCACGGGGGATATGGTTTTGATCCAACGCTTACTCAGCGGCGAATGGGATGAACAGAATTTCCTTGTTTTGCAACCTGGTCAGCAAATTGAGATGGTTGGGGGCGATGAAGTGATTGGCTTGCGTGCAAATAAATAAAACCTTGGTGGTGGAGAATTTTACAACTCTAGAAAAATCGACCTGTCATATATCGGGATGGATTTACTCTCACTCCACGCCCATTTTCTAATCAAAGAGTTTATCAACAACCGGTTCAAGCATTGTCAGACCGGTTCTTCCAGCTGCGCGTCGAATTAATGTCAATTCTTTATCAAAGAGGAAATACGCCGGCCACAGCTGATTGTCAAAGGCTTTTTTGACTTTATGCCGGTTATCAATGCCGCAAGGTTCCTCGATACCATAAACTTCTAAAGCAGTCTTGATTCTTTCAACATTGGTGTCGGTTTTCATCCTGGGACAATGGATGGCGATCATCTTCAACCCTTTTGGCAGAAACTTTTCCCGCCAGATTTTTAACCGAGGCATATTATCATGACACATCCGGCAGCTCATCGCCCAAAAATACACCAACACAGGGCTGCCTTCAAAGGATTCCAGTTTAGGTTCCTCATTCAGCCATTCTGTAACCCCATCCAATGAGGGTAATGGGGTATGCAAATGCATTGGCATGGCCGGTTCTCCCTTATTTATTCACTATAGTATGTCATCACCGGGTTCCCAGTCAGCGCCGCATAAACCGCCAGCCTGCAGGGCTTCAAGTACCCGCAAGGTTTCATCCACGCTTCTCCCGATATTAAAATTATGAATGACTGAATATTGCAGGGTGCCCTCCGGATCGATGATAAACAATCCACGCAAAGCAAAACCACTTTCTTCAACCAAAACCCCATAAGCTTCAGACACCTGATGAGTTGAATCTGCTGCCAGGAGAAATTTTATCCCTTCGATCCCGTTTTCCTCCTCAGGGGTCCTGAGCCAGGCGCGGTGAGCATAGATTGAATCCGTAGATACGCCAAGAATATCCGCGTTCAACATGGTGAATTCCTCATAACGGGATGAAAGCGCTCGGATCTCCGTTGGGCAAACCAGGCTGAAATCATAGGGGTAAAAGAACAAAACCAGCCACTTGCCTTTATAGTCATCCAGGGTGACAACTTCATCCAGGGTTTCTAAATTTTTTGTGCTCAACATCTCAAAATAGGGCGCTGGCTCACCTATTTTTGCATAATCAAAGAGTTCCATCGGATAACCTCCGTCATTTAAGATTTTTCTATTTTTAAAGCAAATACATTATACTACTAATTAGACCTTAATTGGCGGGTTCGATGGACTGCACCCCACCCAGGCTGTTAACCGACAACTCCCAGGTGCTGCCTGGTTCTGCCATCATAAACAAATCACTGTCCGTCGTGGTGTATGTGTAGGTTTCACCATCGCCAGAAAATGTGATGGTGTACTCTTCCGTAGCATCTCCCAAACGTTCATTTTGAGATAGGGTTGGTTCTGGCCAGATCGGGGACAGATTCCTTCCCGATTCGATTACCGTATCCACAACCACCCATCGTGTCGCTGTGTATTCACAATACTCATCATAGACCTCATAGGTGCAATCCTGCACCACCTCACCGATGCCTGTGCCAGTATCTTCGACATAGGCTTCTCCGCAAACCTCCGTCGCGTTGGCTTGCGGTTCATTGGATGTATATCGGTATTCCATTGTACAGGATTCAATCTCCGCCTCTGCAGGAATTTCATCCCACCAATCGCTTTCAGTAACAGTGGTGTAGGCTTCTATGGCGATTTGACGCTGCCATGAGACATCCCTGACAGTGGCCGTCACAGCGTCGGTGTTGAGCAACAGCATTAAAATGAGGATAGCCGCTGCCAGACAAGCGAAAACGCCAAAAATTGCAAAAATAGTGAAAGCCCGGCTCCGTTTTCGCTTGGGTTCCGGGCTGGCTGCCGGTGGCTGAACAACTTGGGAAGGTTGGGCTTCTGGCTCAGTTGTGATGCGCTGGCCAGCCTGGCGCGCCTGTCCGCCTCTGCTCAGATCCCCACCGCACTGACTGCAGGTCTCTGCGGTTGAGGGGTTGCGAGTGCCGCAAAAAGGGCAGTGAATATCCGGCCCGGCCTTAGCCATGCGGATTAGCGCTTCATCCTTTATAAAATTAAATTGCTCATCATCAACCCGCTGAAAGGCGACGTTTTCTGGTTGAGGTGCCCCACAGGATGTGCAGGTTTTGATGGGGCCGGGGTTCTGGGTGCTGCAAGAAGGGCATACCCAGATCAGAGGGATGAAACCAAGAGATTTTCGCGCCATGCTTCCTCCAAAAATTAATGCAATTTCCCTAATTATAGATAAAGAACCCCATTATGTCTATTAAAAATCGCTGTGAGTTGAATTCCCATACGCCACAGTTTCACAACTGCTTTTTGGAAAGGCTCAGGGTATCCAGGGCACCAAAAATAAACATCTGCTGAAAAAAGTTCACCATTTCATCAATGGGATAGGGCTGGTCTTCCTCAAGCCACCAGGTGACCAGTTCAGTCAGGGTTCCTGCAAAGAAAACGGCAAAGATTTCGATAGGAACCTTACATTTTATAGCAGGAATTCTTTCTAAACGTTTTATCGTCTCGCTTTTGATAATATCTGTTATTCGTTGAGAAGCCTTGACACCACCCTCACCACGCAACATGACTCTATACAGATCTGCGTTCTCTCGAGCATGCTTAAAAATATGGTAAAGAATACGCTCATCAAGGTTGAGTTGGATTTTCTCCAGGGTATTTTCCGGTTGATTGATCAATGAGAATAAGTTCTCATGCTGCTCTATAAAATCTTCACCAATCGTATCGATCGCCTGCATGAACAAATCCTCTTTATCTCTAAAATGCAGGTAAAAGGTCGTCCTGCCCAGGTCAGCCCGGTCCGTGATCTCCTCAATCGTTACAGAGTCATACCCCTCTTCAAGGATGAGCTGGATCAATGAATTTTGCAGTGCCCGTCGTGTTCGTGCGACCCTGCGATCAACGTGTTTTTCATTCATCAGTTTCCTCCGGGATGAACACCTGTTCAATTATGAACATTGCCAAACAATTGGTTCTTGACAATGGTATCGGCATCATTAAAATAATGAACAGTATGTGTATTATTGAACAATAAGTACATTATATAAGAAACTTTGGAATAATTCAACCATTTCATATTATGAAGGTTTAGCATAACTGATGGCTCATCCGCTCAACCATGCTCAGCAACCGCTGATTATGGTCGAAAATCTCGTCAAGACCTATCAAACCGGAACTGATCATCCCTTTGAAGCCCTGCACTCGATCGATCTCACAATCTATCCCAATGAGTATGTTGGCATCATCGGAAAGTCAGGTGCAGGTAAAACGACCTTAATCAATATGCTCAGCGGCATAGATCAAATTACCGCCGGCGAGGTCCATGTGAATGGGACAATGCTTCACAGCCTCAAAGAAGATGCCTTGGCAAAATGGCGCGGCTTAAACATCGGTGTAATCTACCAAAATTTCCATCTGTTGCCGATGCTTTCCTTGATCGATAATATCACCCTGGCAATGGATTTTTGCGGAAATTATCAACGGGGAAAATCAGAAAAAAAGGCAATGGTCTTGCTTGAACAGGTAGAACTGGCAGAACACGCCCACAAACCCCCAGCAAACATATCCGGCGGACAAAAGCAGCGAGTAGCAATCGCACGAGCCCTTGCAAATGATCCAATGGTGATCCTGGCAGATGAACCAACTGGACGATTGGATTCAGTGACTTCTGAAACCATTTACAGAATGTTTGATGAGCTGATCGCTCAGGGAAAGACAATCCTCATGGTTTCACATGATCGCACCATTGCCAGACGCGTGAGCAGAGTGATCGAACTCGAAGATGGGGAAATTATCAGTAGGAAGAACAGGGAAGAGGAACATGTCTGATACCCCAGATAACAGCTCTTCCGCGCTAATTGACCTCTCCCATGTTTCAAAAACCTATCGAAGCACGGCGGGGTCTTTCACTGCCCTTAAAAATATCAACCTAAAATTCTTTCCCGGAGAGTTTGTGGGTGTCATCGGCAAATCAGGCAGCGGAAAATCCACCCTGGTGAATATGATCACGGGGATTGATCGCCCTTCAAAAGGAAAAGTGCATGTTGACGGTTTGGATATCCATGCGATGAAGGAAAGCCAACAAGCACGCTGGCGGGGTTTGAACATGGGTGTGGTCTTTCAATTCTTCCAACTTCTGCCCATGCTCACATTGGCTGAGAATGTCCTTCTGCCCATGGATTTCTGCAATAAATACCCACCTGAACAACGCTATGATCGAGCGATGGAGCTCCTGGCAATGGTCGGTTTAGAAGGGGAATCACATAAGCTCCCCAACGCGGTTTCTGGTGGTCAACAGCAAAGTGCAGCCATTGCTCGGGCTATGGCAAATGATCCCCCCATTCTCATTGCAGATGAGCCGACAGGAAATTTAGATGCAAAAACAGCGGATTCCGTTTATGAAAAGTTTGAAACCCTGTCTGGTGAAGGTCGTACAATTATTATGATCACTCATGACCCGGAAATTGAACATCGGCTTTCGCGAAAAGTCCTCTTATCGGATGGTGAGCTTGTTGATCCACTGCTGATGCAAATGATTCCCTGGCTGCCAAATCCCCTCTTGCGGCAATTGGGACATCATCTCGTTCGTAGAAGATATCATCAAGGCGAAACCTTGGCTGTCACAGGGCAGCTTTCCAATACCTTGATCATGATTGAAAGCGGGAAAGTGCAGCTTGATTTCTCGCAAAAGCCCTATCGCTCAAAAACCCTCATCCTGGCACCGGGACAATATCTATCGGGAAAGGCGCTAGTCGAAGGTGAGAAATGGGGCGATTTCAGAGCACAGGTGATCTCCGATTCAGCAAAAGTCACCCTTCTTGACGCGGACATCCTCTTAAATACACTTGCAGAAACCTCCGATGGCTTATCAAGATTCAAGTCTCATTTACATAACCAAATGCTCGGTGTTACTGACGAGGGCGAATCGGGGGGCTTGATCCAATGAGACCTCGCTGGCGAAAAGTCCTGGCAGATTTATGGGGCAATATGGCACGCTTTGTCCTCGTCACCCTCTCCCTGACAGTAGGCTTATTTTCAGTTGGCATGATTTCAGGTGGTTACCTGACCACATTGCAGGATATGGAACAAGGCTACGAATCCATCAACCCGGCAGATTTACGCATCACTTCAAGTGAATTCAACCAAAATTTAATCGAGCGTATTCGCCGCCTGGACGGCGTCAACGCGGTAGATGGAACAAGGTTACTTTTTGCGCAATTACAAAATGCTGACGGGGAATGGAAGAATATGATCATCAAGGTCATCCCAGATGATGAAATGACCGTCGACAAAATTGAGCTCCTCGAAGGTCAGATGCCCAGTGAAAGAGAAATTGTCCTTGATGTACATCGTGATGTGGGCATGAAAACAGGAGACACGCTGACCCTTCAACTGCCTTCCGGCACCCAAAGGATGGTATCCATAACTGGCACAGCCAGGGATCAAACGATTGGGGTCACAGGGACGAGTTATTTCGTCGCTCCTGTCTACGGCTATGTTACCTTTGGTTCCCTTCCCTGGCTTGAACAGTCCAAGTTCTACGATCAAATGCTTGTAACTTTGGATCCCAACCTCTCAGATGAGGCTTTCGATGCGCTCTCGGATGAAATTGTCGACCATATTGAACAGGGTGGACATTCAGTGAGAGCCATCACCAATCTGAGAACAAAATCACATCCCAATAGCGGTTATGTCAGGGCTGTATCTAGCCTACTGGCATTATTAGGCTTTTTGGCTGTTTTCTTAAGCGGCTTCTTAGCCTTCAATGCCATGTCGGCGCTCTTTGCCAGGCAGATCCAATACATCGGTATCATGAAGGCAATTGGTGCGCAAAGGCGAACAATCATCAGCATGTATATGGCTTTCATATTTGTATTTGGCATGATTGCCTTGAGCATAGCCATTCCCACGGCAACCCATGCCTGGTTTGAGCTGGAAGAATTTTTCGCTTTACGCTTGAACTTCCGCCCGGGCGAATTCCGGTATGTCCCCATAGCGGTTGGATTACAGGTGATTATCGCCCTAATCCTCCCCCAAGCGGCTGGTTTTATTCCCATCCTGCGAGCCTCGCGGATCAGCGTTCAAAAAGCAATTACTGCTACAGGCATTGAAAACGGAGAATTTGGGAAGGGATGGATGGATCGCCAGGTGGAAAAAATCAAAGGGCTTGCCCGTCCGCTGTTAATTTCCATACGGAACACCTTTCGAAGAAAAGGACGTCTGGCACTCACCTTGATCACCCTCAGCCTGGGAGGTGCGGTATTCATCGCCACATTCAATGTACGCGCTTCAATCGAAACTTATATTGAGAAAGTGTCCGAATATCTCCTCGCCGATGTCAGCCTGGATTTTGACCGCAACTATCGCATTGAGGAAATCCGAGCCCTGGCGCAATCCATTGACGGTGTGCAATACGTTGAGCCGCGCAGCGGTGCGAGCTGTCAACTTCTGAATGAAGAAGGTGAGGCTGCAGAAAGCGTCGAGATGTTAGGTGCGCCGCCTGATTCTTCTCTTATCCATCCCATATTGCTAAAAGGCCGTTGGGTGATTCCAGGTGATGAGAAGGCGATTGTGCTGAATGAGGCATTTCTAAAGCGATACCCAGAGCTGGAAGTGGGCGATACCATCACCCTGTATGTCAATCGCCGTGAGATAAATTGGCAGGTGGTTGGGTTTTTCCAATTTATCGGCAGCGATTATTTCCTCGCTTATGTCCCAATAACTTATTTGAATGAAATCACAGGTAATGTGCGGGAAGCTGGGAATTTTCAGGTTGTAGCGACACCTGAAGTCATCTCAACAGATTTGGTAAATGATCTTGCAAAACGCCTTGACAACACTTTTCGGGGGATGGGATTTGACATCCGCAGTGCTTCCACAAGTGAGGATTTGCGAGGGAATGCCACCCTGGGATTGGACACACTTACCGTCTTTCTTTTGATTATGTCAGGGTTGACCGCGCTTGTAGGCAGTATCAGCCTGACAGGCACAATGGGGATGAATGTCATGGAGCGCACACGCGAAATCGGTGTCATGCGAGCCATCGGTGCCACAGACCGGCAGGTGATGACCTTGGTAATCATTGAAGGTGCGATCATCGGCGTGATAAGCTGGATACTAGCTGCCCTGCTGGCTTTTCCGATCAGTTATCTGATGTCAAACATTATCAATAGCTCTGTTTTCGGAGTAATGGGAGAATTTTCCATCACGTCAATCGGATTCGTTATTTGGCTGGGCATCGTCTCCCTGCTTTCCATCATTGCAAGCATTTTACCTGCACAAAACGCTGCCCGATTGACCATCCGAGAGGTGCTGGCTTATGAATAGTGCAATTTTAATAATTTGGACAGAGGTTCTAAAAATTTTAAAATACTTGGTCTTTTATAAAAGAGGTGTGGCATGAAAAAGAAACTTTACTTAATCTTGGTCCTTTTAATTGTCCTAGGCGCCAGTATGACAGCCTGTGATATCTTTGATGCGCCAAGAGAACCAACCCCTGTTCCGACAGCGGTTTCAGACCCCAATGTCGTGGCAGAAGCAAATCTAGTTCCAGCAAACCATGTGATGCTGAGCTTTGTAATTCCCGGACGGGTGAGCGATATTTTAGTCCAGGAAGGCGATCTGGTTGATACCGGGGAGGTCCTGGCTCAATTAGGGGATATCGAATCATTAGATGCCCAGGTAGCATCTGCTGAATTTGCAGTATTACAGGCTAAACAACAATTGGAAAATTTAATTGATAGGGCAGAACTTCTTGGTGCACAGGCTGCGGTTGGAAAAGTCAAGGCCCAACAGGAACTTGTGGCAGCTGAACGAGCTTGGGACGCAGTTGATACCGATGAATTCCGGGAGGAACTGGACGATGCCCGAGTCGATATGCGGGAAGCCGAGGATGATTTAGAGGAGGCACAAGAGGAACTGGAAGATTACCA
>Ga0207796_1000476_pt1 | contig 16167 bp, 11 predicted proteins | sample Pon1CUnioCityCA_6_FD_187274 | JGI IMG/M metagenome (GOLD analysis project Ga0207796, IMG submission 187274) | Marine sediment microbial community from Union City, CA, USA - Pond 1C Sediment 1 (SPAdes) | ecosystem: Environmental > Aquatic > Marine > Intertidal zone > Salt pond sediment ...
CGGGCCCGCAGCCGATAACCGCCACTTTGTACCCGCTGGATGACGGGGCGTCAGGTGGTGGCGAGGGGTGGGCCAGATCCCAGTCGGCCACGTAGCGCTCCAGCCTTCCGATCGCTACCGGCTCGTGCTTCTTACCCATCACGCACACGGCCTCGCACTGGGTCTCCTGGGGACAGACGCGACCGCAGATGGCTGGCAGATTGTTGTCGGCCTTAAGCGAGCGCGCAGCCCCCGGCATATCGCCTGCCACCACCCGCTCGATGAATCGAGGGATATCGACCCCCACGGGGCAGCCCTCAACGCATTGGGGCCGCTTGCACTGGAGACAGCGCAGCGCCTCCAGCAGGGCTGTCTCATCTTCAAAGCCCAGGGCCACCTCGTCGTAGTTGCGCCCCCGTGCTGTGGGGTCCTGGACGGGCATCTCCTGGCGCGGCAGTTTCATCCGCTCGTGCTTGGGCATCGCTTTGATCGCTTCAGACATCATCGTCTCCTAATTGGACCCGCACTGGCAATCGTGCTGCCACTCTTCCACGGCACGCTTTTCCTGGTCGGGGTAGATGCGCTGCCGGGCCAACAACTGGTCCCAGTCCACCTCGTGCGCATCAAACTCGGGTCCGTCGACGCACACAAAGCGCGTTTGCCCGCCGACTTCGACGCGGCACGCGCCACACATGCCGGTGCCGTCGACCATGATCGAGTTGAGGCTGACGATGGTGGGGACGCCAAAGGGCTGGGTGGTAAGCGCACAGAACTTCATCATGATCGCGGGACCGATCGCCCAGATATGTTTGATGGCGCGCTCCGATTCCAGGAGTTCCTTCATGGGGATGGTTACCAGCGCCTTGCGCCCGTACGAGCCATCGTCGGTGCAGACAATCAACTCATCACTGATGGACCGCATCTTTTCCTCCCAGAAGAGCAGGTCCTTGTTGCGAGCGCCGATGATGGAGATGACCGTATTGCCTGCCTCTTTCAGGTCGCGGGCAATGGGATAGATCGGCGCGATACCCACACCGCCGCCTACACACAAAACGGTGCCCCAGTTCTCAATCTCGCTGGGGATGCCGAGGGGGCCGGTGAGGCTGGCGAGATGATCGCCTGTCTGCATGGTGCCCATCTCCATGGTGGTCTTGCCGACCTCTTGCACAACGAGGGTGATCGTTCCCCGCTCGCGGTCATAGTCGGCGATGGTGAGCGGGATGCGCTCACCCTCTTCATGAAGACGGATTATCACAAACTGGCCGGCCTTGGCCTTGCTGGCCACGGCCGGAGCGTGGACATCGTACAGTTTCGTGACTGGGGCCAAGTCCTCCTTGGCCAGAATTTCGTACACGCTGATGCCTCCTTGCACACTTGGGAGCGCTGCATCCATGGAGCGCTTTTAGCTAGAGCGAGAGCCTGAACTCCTGTATTGCCAGCCCTTCCTCTGCAGCCGCCCGGTAGGTATGCCAGGTGAGCGGCCAGGTAAAAGGGCCCGGGAATGCGAGCTAGAGGCGCTCACCGAGCTCGGCAATGCCGCGCAAAACGGCCATGATGGCAATAAATACCTTGACCATCTCGCCCGGGGGTACTGACTTCAGAGAGAGCTCGTCAGGCTGCTCCCTTCCTTCGCGGGACAGATCCAGCCCCCGTGTGAAAAGATAGCCACCCACCGCACCCAGGGCAGCACCCAGAATCGCGCCGGTGAACACGCTCTTTTGCCTTGAATTCATCGACTTTGCCTCCTACTAAAGATGGCGTTGCGTATGCCACTGACCTGTGCTGATTTGGCCCTGGCATTGATGATCGGTTTGACAACTTGACGGCTGATTTCATCGGTCTTGGTCGCCATCAGATTGCTCTTGTCCTGGAGCAAGGTCAGATAGGTGATGGCCAACTGTCGCAGCCTTCGCATACCCTTGATGGCGAAGAAAAAAAGCACGGCAAAGGGTAGGATGGCGATCGTCGACAGCAAGATCAGCCACAGCAAGGATATATCACGCCAGACAGCCAACTCCATGCTCATTCCTCCTGATTCTCACAGCTCGGCTAGAGTATACCACGTCTCGCGCCGGATGCCAAACGACTTGTTGTTAGAAGAGTCGAACCTTCAGTTCACAGCCACGGCGATCAACTGTTTGCTTTCCTCTTTGCGATAAGGCGCAAACCGGTATGAGCCAAAGAATTCGACCGACGAGAACTCGGCAGCCCGGAGCAACCGGCGCTGGTCATCCCGAAGGAGGATGTGTGGATACTCGATGCTCCAAACCTCGAGTTCTTCAGCATCCCCGCCGCGATGGATGTCAACGATATTGTAGCGCGCCCCTGCATCCAGATAGTCGATCACGAAAAGCCTGGAAAAGCTGTGGGTGTTCGCCGCCAGGATGAAGCGCGGCTTTTCTGCCCACTGCCGGTCGGTTGTGCCCTGGCCGAGAACCAGGATGCCGCCCTGCCGCAGGACGGCTCGCATGCTGCGCAGAGCAAGGAGAGCCTGCCCGTCATTCTCCATGTGCAGGATCGAGCTGGATAGACAGGTCACGGCGTCAAAGCACGTGTCAAAGTGCTCAGGCAGCGCGCGGTAGTCGACCTGGTGTAGCGGAATCTCGATGCCCTCATCCGTTAGATTCTTGCGTGCCTGCGCCAGCATGGACGGGGAGATGTCAGAGCCCGTCACCTGGAAGCCCAGGGCCTGGAACATGTGCAAATGCTTGCCAGTCCCGCAGGCGCAGTCCAGGATCTCGTGCACATCATGGACCGCAAAGAGCGCCTGGAAAAAGCTTACCTGCTCCGGGTCGTGCCGGCCGAACTCCCCATGGAAGAGGTCATATCGCCTGGCGAACTCTGCGTAGGCATCAGACATGTGCCAGCTCCCCTATGGATCGTTAGGCCTGCCCCAGGCAACCGGTCCAGCAGAAGATGGGAATGCTACCCAGAGACTTCCCAAAGCGCCCGAGGCCCTACTCGCCCGCTGGCAGGAATCTGGGCAGCGACTCTACCTTCTCCCCCCGCCAATGAGACCGCTCATCGTCTTCAGGAAAGCGGAGCAGGATGGTAGCAGTGTCAGGCAGCTGGATCTTGTCGCCCGGCTCGAGGTCAGCCTTGTTGTCCTTCTCGGTCAGCGGTCGAGAGGGCAGCGTAAAGATGTCAACCTCATCGCCCTCGCGGTGGTAGCGGCTCTCGATGTAGGCCAGACCCAGGATCCTGCCATCCACGTCCACGGCAGCGCTGGTCACCCAACCGATGGCCCGCCCCCTGCGGTTGACCACCGGATCGCCGGTCTTGGGCATGCGCACGCCCCGCTCGTTCATGCGGAAGCGGGCCACTTCTAGTTTGCGCGTTTTCTCCCGCTCGATATGGGCTGTACGCCCGACAAAGTAGGGCTTGTGCAGCTTGACGTAGGAACCGAATCCGGCGCCCACCGGCGATATGTCTAAGGGGCCGGCGAGCTCGTGCCCGTATAGCGGCAGGCCAGCCTCGGTTCGCGTCGAGTCGCGTGCTGCCAGTCCACAGGGCTGCACGCCAAAGGGCTCTCCGGCGTCGAGTACCGTCTCCCAGAAGGCCACCGCCCGATCGGGATGGACAAATATCTCGTAGCCGATATCCTCTCCGGTGTAGCCGGTGCGGGCGATGACTAATTCAAAGCGTTCCTCGGAGCTGGTTCCGGGTCCACCCAGCTCGCACTCGATCAGGCCGGTCTTGGGCACGCGCGCCAGCCGGTCTTTCAGCCGCCAATCTCCAGCCAGGCTCTGCAAGATCGCCAGCGAGGCCGGTCCTTGAAGCGCCAGATCGACGCGCATGTCGGAACCGCAGGCAGGGTCCTTCAGATCGCGCAGGACGGCTGGTCGGAGCACGTGCAGGTCAGGGCGCTTTCGGTCGATCAGGACCTCGCCGTTGTTGACGGCATTGAGCCAGGCCCAGTCTTTGTCGGCGTTGGCTGCATTCACCACCATCAGGTAGAGGTCCTCGCCGCGCCGGTAGACCATCAGATCGTCGATGACCTTGCCATCCTGATCCATCAAGTAGCTGTAGTAGCTCTCGCCGGGATCGAACCATCGAGCGTAATTGGATAGCACCAGGTCCAGAAACTCGGTGGCGTTGGGGCCGCTGATCTCGAATACGCCCATGTGGGCCACGTCGAACAGGCCGGCTGCCTTGCGGACCGCGTTGTGTTCGTCGATGACACCCGTGTACCATACCGGCATCTCCCATCCGGCAAAGGGGATGACCTTGCGCGTGTGGGCCTTGTGCCATTCGTACAGGGGTGTGCGCTTTAGCGGGGCATCCTCATCGTCCTCCCACTCGAATGTGGGCAGCTGTGGCTTGGCTCGCACTGGATCGAGGTTGTGGCGGCCGACAAAGTAGGGCACCGATAGGGCGAAATAGCCCTGGCACCCGTTGTTGTGCAACTCCAGTCCGGTCGGCCGGCCTGAATCGTGCTCGTAGCCAGCATATTGGCTGTAGTCCGGCAGCTTGGCCTCGGCGCGCAGGGCCCGGCGTGTCTCGTGACTGGCGGGCGTCGCGCCAGCCGCTACGAGCTGGTCGTAAACGGCCTGCACCTGGCTGGCAGGCAGGGCCAGCTCGATATGCTCATTGTTGTGCCGGAAATAGTAGCCAGGCACCTCGCCCGCGGCTTCCAGGACTTGAGCCGCCTTGGGCCCGCGCAGGCCAAGGGCCACGGTGCACTGGGATTCCTCGACCTGCCGGAGATCCTCGACGATGATGGGCCCCTCTACCTTGCGGTACAGGTCATCCGGGTCAAAGAGGGTGTAGCCGTCGCCGAGGGCCCGTAGCCAGGCCTTGACCCGCTCGTGGTTTGCAGGGTTGGTCAGGAGGAGGTAGCCGCTATCGTTCGGCAACCTCAGCAGCGAAAGATCGTCGATCACCTGAGCATCCTCGTTCAGCATGAATCCGCGCTGGCAATCGCCTGGGGCCAGGGCGCCGACGTCGCTGGTCATGATCTGCTGCAGCGACGCCTCAGCCCGATCGCCCATCACCTGGAGCAAGCCGCTATCGCTCAGGTCGAACAGGGCGGCTCCGGTATGGGCTGCCTCCAACTCGGCCTCCAGCCCGGGGCCTTTGGCTTGCTTCAGGCCCGGATAGGAACAGGGCGCCGTGTTGAGCAGCTTGTAGTAGTGCGGATACTCGCGACCTGCGTCCCGGGTCTCGGCAATACCCTCAGCTGCCAGCGCTGCAACCTCGTGTTTGATCTCTTCCATAATATCCAGGTCGATCTTGCCGCGCGGCAGCTCGCCAGCCAGGCCGATGTAGCTGAAGGGGTGGATATTGGTCACCGTCTTGTGGATCAGCCGGGCTACCTCGTCGATCTCGGCCGCACCGAAACCGCGCTGGGTGAGCCACGGCGTGCCCAGCCGGATGCCCATGGCCAGTGCCGTTATCTCGTCGCCGGGAATGGTGTTCTTGTTGGCGACGATGCCTGCCATATCCAGAATGCGCACCGCAGGCTCGCCGCGCAGGGGGAACCCGCCGCTGGTCTTGATGCCGTTCAGGTCAAGCATGCAGAAATGCGAGTCGGTCCCGCCATAGGCCAGCTCCAGGCCCCGCTTCTGCAGGCCCTCAGCCAGGGTGGCAGCGTTCTCTTTGATCTTCCACTGTAACCGCTCAAACGGTTTCGTCTGGGCGATCTTGAAGGCCACCGCCATGGCCGCGAATTTCTGAGTGTGGGGGCCACCTTGCTCGCCGGGGAACACGGCCATGTCGATCCTATTGGCCATCTCCTCATTTGTACTCATGATGACCGCGCCGCGGGGGCCGCACAGGGTCTTGTGGGTGGTAAAGGTCGTCACGTCAGCGATGCCCACCGGGCTGGGAAAAGCCCCGGCGACGACCATGCCCGCCGGGTGGCTGATATCGGCCAGAAGCACGGCGCCCACCTCGCGGGCGATCTCGGCAAAAGTCTCCCAGTCAGGCGCCCAGGGATAGGACGTATAGCCAGCAATGATCATCTTGGGCTTGTGCTCGCGAGCCAGGTCCCGGATCTCAGCATAGTCCAGCTTGCCAGTTCGCTTGCTTACGCCATAGCTGACTACGTGGTAGCGTTTGCCCGAAAAGTTGAACTCGCTGCCATGGGTCAGGTGCCCGCCCTGGTAGAGGTCCATGCCCATGACCACCTCGCCAACATCCACTATTGTATCATACACGGCGAGATTGGCTGCGGCACCCGATAGTGGCTGCACGTTTACATAGATGTCCGAACTCGATACGCGATCGTTAGCAAAGCAGTCAGCGCAGCGTCGCTGCGCCAGCGTTTCCACAAAGTGCACATAGTCCACGCCCTTGTAGAAGCGCCGGTCGGCGTAGCGGCGATAGTAGGCCAGTTGGTGAGGAATGTCGAGCAGCATCGACTCCTCGTCACGGGTCATCCGCAGCGGAGGGTACCCCTCGGCATAGATATTGTTGAACACACTGCCCAGTGCCTGGCGCACCCCCTTGGGCGCCATAGACTCGGAGGGGATCATAATCAGCTTGCGCGCCTGCCGTTCCTCTTCGAAGCCGATGATCAGATCAGTCTCGGGGTCTACCTGATCCAGGTTGACCCCGAGAAAAGCATCCCAATATTCCTCGTTCGACATGAGACACACTCCTTCGTGTTGTGCTTGTTCGCTGCTGTGAGACCTATGCTTGGATTGCTGATTCTAGCATCAAACGGCTTCGTCAGCAACTGCAGGAGGGACGGCGACGTCCACCGGCAGCGTGAAGCTGAAGGTGCTGCCCACACCTACCTCGCTGACGGCCCAGATCTTGCCGCCCATTGCCTCCACCAGCCCTTTGCAGATGTATAGCCCCAGCCCCACGCCATCTTTGCTATCATCGACCAGATAGAAACGATCGAAAATGTGTGGGAGGTGCTGCGCCGCGATGCCCACTCCCTCGTCACATACGTGAACGACCGCGCTTGGAGGTTCGCCCAGGAGTTGGCTTTGCACAGTGATTGTGCTGCCTGGTCCCGAATACTTGGCGGCATTGGTCAATAGGTTGACGAGCACCTGTTCCACGCGATCCGAGTCGGCCCAGACCAGCAGTTCGCCTTCCGGCAGATCGACCACGAGGTCTCTGTTCTGGGCATGGGGCTCGAACCAGGTCACCACCTGCTGTACAACGGGGGACAGGTCAAACTGCTGTGGCTGGAGGCGAAGCTGGTCCATGTCCAGCCGCGAGGCCCACAGCAGATCATCGATCATGCGTCCAAGCCGATCGGCTGCGAAACTGGCATTCTCCAGGAAGCGGCGCGTCCCCGCCTCGTCGAGCACTACCTGCGGCCTGAGCAGGGTGCTGGCGTAGCCCTTGATCAGCGCCAGGGGGGTCCGCAGCTCGTGGGATACGTTGGCGACAAGCTCAGATCGCAGGCGATCCAGCTCTTTCTGGCGAGTGATGTCACGAAACACCATGATGAGCCGGTCAATCTTGCCATCCTCATCCCGGATCAGACCGTAACTGGCCTCCACCGGGATGATGCGTCCATCCCGCGCGCGGAGTTGGTATTCTAGAAAGCCCCTGTCGCGGGCTCCGCTATGCAGCAAGGGGCAATTGGCAGATTCCGGTGTACCTTTCTGGCCCGCATATTGGCAGCCTACGACGTCAGAGCATGGTTCGCCCCGGGCCTGGCGCAGCGTCCAGCCCGTGAGTCGCTCCATGGCCGGATTCATATCGATCACACTCCCGCGTCCATCCATTACCAGGATGCCGTTGGCCGAGGCTTGAAGGAGTGTTTCGCTCTCGTGCTTCTCGCGCACGATGGTGTAGCGCAACATGCTGCGCTCTACGCCAAGCGAGGCATAATCTGCAAAGGCGGACAGAAAGGCGAGATCCTGATCGGTGAAGGGCTGCCGCCGCTTGCGTATCATGAACCACACGCCGATGGGCTGCTTGTGCAGGTGGAGGGCTACTGCTGCAAAAGACTTCCAGCCAAAGAGGCGGGCAACGCCGCGTTGCGAGATACGCGGGTCCTGCTGGATATTCACACCTCGCAAGGGCGTGCCGTTCAGGAGAAGCTGTCCAGCCAGCCCTTCGCCCGGACGGAACCGAATCTGGCTCACAGCCTCTTCTGGCATGCCCCGGACAACTTCTACCTCCAGGTGCTCGCCGGGCCGGTCGAGCAGGCGAAGGATAGCGATGTCCACGTTGAGGAAGGTCATGGCCTCGTCGACGATGGACGTCAATAGATCGCCCAGATCCAGGCTCGTCACCAGGGCCTGGGCCGTCCTTTGGAAAAGGGTGGCTATCTGATCCTCCGCAGCCGTTGTTTTCTGGATCATCCGGCTGGCTTGCGACCCACCAGGCGATCTGCTTCGCGGATCAGGTCCTGGATCTCAAATGGCTTTTTGACAAAGGCATCGGGCCGGTGTCGGGCGACCTCTTCTGCTTCGGCAAAGTCGTAGGCGGTAAGGATAAGTACCGGCAAGTCACTCTCGCTCCGTACCAGCTCCAAGAGGCGAAAGCCCGACATCTTGGGCAGGTTCAGATCAAGCACCAGCAGATCGGGCCGCTGCTGCTCGTATTGCTGCCAGGCGATCACCCCATCCGTTGCGGTAGAAACGCGGTAGCCCGAACTCTGGAAATTCAGCTGCAGAATCTCCAGCAGCCCGATCTCATCTTCGACGATCAATACGTGGGGATCCATCTATTCCTCCCCTTCGCTCATAACTCAATACCCGGATGCCGACAAGTCTACCGGTGCATGTCGGATAGGCCAGATTGCAATTCAAGGACTCTCAAAGCACTTTTGGCTGGACGTGCCGGGGTACGTCGTGACCCCGGGCCCACGCCGCATCGACCATGGCGTACATCCCTCCCGCCACGAGAGAATGGCCGCCCATGATGACCGGTACGGGGGCAGCCATTGCTGCCTCGGTTAGCGACCGGACAAAGGGATCGCCGATCTGTGCCGGCTGGCGCAGGTCAGAGTGGAACCGGTCCGCCGCGGAGGGCCACAGCCCCCGGTGGGCAAAGAGCACGCGATTGTCCAGGAACAGGGCCTGCCCCATCGTAGCCAGCGTCTCGAAGAATCTCTCCAGCCCCACCTCTTCCAGGTAGTAGCCCAGCAGGCTCCGCACCTCGCCCCGGGCCTGGCGCCCGCTGGCCCGCATGCCCCGCTCCTCGGAGAGGACGCGGGTACTGCAGGCCGTCTCTCGCTCCAGGTAGCTCCAGGTCGCCGAGCTGACGCGACCGGCAACCAGGATCGTGGCGTCGCGGTCAATCATCAGGGCCAGAGCTGCATCCAGGTGTGATAGATCCAGTGCCAGGCTGTCCAGGTACGCCCGGGTATGTGGTCCGGCGCCGGGGTGTGAGGCCAGCGTAAAGAGGTCCACTGGCGTGTCCACGTCGAACTGGGTGGCCCCTGTGCGCGGCAGCTCGCGGATCGGCAATCGCGCGTCCTCGCCCAGCAGCCAGGCCAGTTCGTTATCATTCTCCGGTGGCGGTTGTTCCTTCAGGGCAGATGTGGGCGTAAAAGCCACGAAATCGGAGGAGTAAAAGTTGTTGGTGACGATCTGCCGGTCGGCTGCCAGGATTGCCCCGGCAATGGCTGTCATGTCAGAGGCTGTGAGCAACGGGCCTGCTCCGCCCCCCAGGTAGAAGCAGCGCTCCATCCGGTGCTTGTCGATGAGCTCCGCCAGCCGCCGCCCAAAGTGAAACGGCTCGCCAGGCGGGTCCAAGTCCACCAGGATAGGATACTCCTCCAGGCGTCGGGCCAGAGCGGGCGAGTTGGTAGACACCACGACCGGGCGCAGGCTGGGCACGGTCAGCGCTCGCTCGACCAGATCCAGCGTGACCGCCTGGCGTGTGCAGCTCACCATCTGCTCCGGCTCACTTCCTTCGCTGACGCCGGTCATGATCAGCAGCGGCAGGGTTTCCACACTCATAGTAGGAATTCTAACACTGGAGACTGCTTTTGTCAACGCTGTGCCTGCAAGCCTGGAGATTTCGCACTGGGCGCACAGGCGCGTCGGCGGTAGCTTGACCCCAATTATGCACCGTGATATACTTCGGCCTGAGAGGTTGGTCTGATCCAGGTGAGGCAGGATTTTCGCGTTCGCCTGGATGCCTTCCATTGAACCCAGGTCGCCAGATGACGGTCGATCTATCGCCGGATGCTGCACTCCACCATGGGAGGAATGCCAATGCTGGCTCAGACAGAGACGTCCTACCTTTGGGTTTTCTGGCTTGTGGCAGTAGCCCGCTTCTTGGTGCCACTCGCTATCCCGCGCTTTCCGCTGCCAGGGATCCTCGCGGCGTTGATCCTCGATGCCGTGGACCAGACTATTTTCCAGCAGTTCCCCGGCCTGGAGTTGGAGGGCTATCAGGGTTACGACAAAGCGCTGGACATCTACTATCTTGCTATCGCCTACATCACCACCCTGCGCAATTGGTCGAACCTTTTTGCGCTTCGGGTCAGCCGTATTTTGTTCTACTGGCGGCTGGTAGGTGTGGCCCTGTTCGAGCTCACCCAGCTACGCTGGCTGCTGCTGGTCTTTCCCAATACCTTTGAGTATTTCTTCATCTTCTACGAGGCCTATCGCCTCCGCTGGAACCCAGAGCAGATGTCGAAGAAGCTCCTGATCGGTGCTGCTGCGCTGATCTGGGTCGTGATCAAGCTGCCGCAGGAGTACTGGATCCACATCGGCCAGATCGACACGACTGACTGGATCAAGACCGGCCTCTTCAAGGTGCCCGCCGACACGTCGTGGGCTGTGATCTTTGGGACCTGGCCCTGGGTCTTTGTGGTTGTGTTCGCGGTGGTAGCTGCCTTGCTGTTTGGAGCCTGCTGGCTTGCCCGACGGCGACTGCGTCCGGCTGACTATGCACTCTCTTGTTCCGGCGATGCCCACCAACCAGCGTTTACTGCAGAGCAGGTGCGTGACGCTCTCGCCAACGAGGCCAGCCGTATCGGGGACGTCGCGTTGGTGGAAAAGATCGTACTGATCAGCCTGGTGAGTATGTCCTTTGGGCAGGTGCTTCCGGGCGTACAGGCCACCAGCTTTCAGTTCGGCGTCGGCGTGCCGGTGATTGTCCTTGTCAACACGGCGCTGAGTCATTGGCTGGCGCGACGCGGGTTCGGCTGGGCATTCTCTGCGGGACAGTTCGTTGTGCTATTCGCGGTCAACCTGGTCGGACTGATGGCCTATGCCCTGTTGCGAACCAGGTTCGGCGATCCGGTCAGCTCGGCAAATATCCTCTTCTTTGTGATCCTCTTGAGCCTACTCCTCACGCTATATGACCGGTATCGCCAAGTGTACCTGATGCGCTTCAGCCCTGGCGTCTAACGCCGGTGAGATATGCTACAAGGTCGCGCGAGTCTTGTGCGACTCGCTGATGATCGGCATCGGCACCCGTTTTCTGCGCAGACTGCCAAACTTGCGCGTGTGAGAGTTTCTCACGCAGATTCCCGCATCGCAAACTGGAGTCGAAAGCGGGCTTGTTCTAGGGGGGGCTAGCCTGTGATATCCCTGGAGCGCCAGCAGTATCATCTTTGCTGGGAACTCTGAACTTGAACCAGATTGGGATGATCGTCAAGATAGAAACCACAGCCGCTACCACAAAAGGTGCCTTGGGATCGATCTTTTCCCACATCAGCGTGCCCAAATAGGGTGCAGGTAGGGAGAGCAACCCTATACTACCGTAGAATATGCCGTTGAAAGCCCCCAGCTTGTTATGTGGCACAACTTTGGATATCAAGGAAGAATAAGCCGGGGAAAGCAAACCAACACCCAAACCAAAGATCGTCCAGACGATGGCAAAGGGCACAAACCCCGTCACATTCAAAAAGACAGTAAATGCCACAAAGATGAAGAAGAAACCTATGGATATCGGCACTCGCTCTCCATATCTGTCCGACAGCCTGCCAGAGATCATTGGTGTGAACAGCATTGCGATTGAAAAGATTGACCATACAAGTCCAATCTCTTGGACACTCAAGCCACCGATCTGCTCCAGATACAACGGCTCGATTTCGCGGGAAAGCTGGTAGGCCGCATCGCGAATACCATCGGTCAGAAAAATCCAGGTGATGATGCCGCCTCCGGCAATCATGCTCAAGAGAGTGCTCACACTTGACCTGAATGAACGCCAAGAGAGGTCTTGAGACTCCGCAGGCTGGGTGGTGGCCATCGTGGTTGCCATCCAGATGCGCAAACTGGCTGCAATCGTATACAAGATCGCTGCCACCAGGAACATCGACTTGTAACCATACTGCCCCGCTAGGAAGCCACCCAGTGGCGGCCCCACTATACCGCAGATCTGGTAGATCATGTCTGTGATCCCGTATACTCGTCCCCGGCTTTCTTCTTTTGAATTCTCGGCGATGAAAGCACCAAAACTGGGGCCGACCATCGCTCCGGGGATTCGGTTCACTGCCAGTGCCAGGATAACCCACTGCCAGGTTGGGGCCAATACAAGCAAAAAGCCCCCAAGCACACCACCCACGCTACCAATGGCAATGGCCTTCAATCGACCGATGGAGTCAGAGACCCAACCGCCAAAAACCTGCAAGGCCAAAGACACTATGGATAGGAGCGTGAACACCAAACCGATCTCAGTGACACTGGCACCTTGTTCATTCAGGTATAGCGGGATCAGCATCATGCCCATGTTCCCGGAGATGTTCGCCAGGACCATAGCGAGCATGAACCAGCGCAACACAGGTGTCAACAAAGGCTCTTTCTTACCCTGTTCTTTCAAGGTTCGACCAATCCACAGCTGATCTGAGCGTCGTATATACTGGCTGATTTTGTTTCATATCACGTCGCCGGCCGTCGAAATCCCACTATCGGCAGACTAGCCGGCGGCAGTCCATTCTTCTATCCTGTCTTCTTCCCCGGGCTTGGTCTCCCTCTCATCAGACTATCATAGCGACCGCCATCCGCGCTCCTCCGCCGTCAGGCTCTGCGCCTGCGTTGGCGCTTCCGGCACAGGATCAGCCACACACCCAAGGCGCGCGACCCGGGAAGCCATTATATCAGAGTCTGTCTGCTGGCGCATCGGCCAAGTGGGCAATATCGGATTGCACACCGGCCCTATTGACTGTCCGGTCTCGAGCTCGCTGACCCCTTACGAGGGCTACACACAATATCGTGGCGCGCATGTACTACGGCACGCAATATCTGGAAAATGGTCTTCTCGGTGGCAGGCCTGCAATCGGACGCTTGGCACAATATCAGCGGCTACCTCCCAACGTGAAAGTCCAGCGGGCGGCGCACTGTGCGCCGCCCGCTGGAACCGATTGTTTGCTGACTGTCTTTTCGCCTGCCGGTGCTTTGTGGCGAATGCAAACCGGCAGCGAGCTATCGCGTCATCGAGTTTCTACCGAAAAACCCTCGAAGACGCTCTTGCTACCATCAGGCGAGGTCAAAGCGGTCAAGGTTCATTACTTTGTCCCAAGCCGCTACAAAGTCATGCACGAACTTTTCCTGGGCGTCTTCAGATCCGTAGACCTCCGCCAGGGCCCGCAGCTGGGCGTTCGAGCCGAAGCTGAGGTCGACACGGGTGCCCGTCCACTGGAGCTCGCCCGTTGCACGATCGCGACCCTCAAACAGGTCTCCGTCGTCCGAGGTTGCCTTCCACGTAGTGCCCATGTCTAGCAGATGCACGAAAAAGTCATTGGTGAGCGTCTCTGGTCGCTTGGTGAAGACGCCGTGCTGGGACTGCTTAAAGTTGGCATTCAAGACGCGCATACCGCCGACGAGTACCGTCATCTCAGGAGCGGTCAGCTTCAGCAGTTGCGCACGATCGACCATCAACTCCTCTGGCGATACGGCGTACTTGGTCTTCAGGTAGTTGCGGAAGCCGTCTGCAGCCGGTTCGAGAACGGCGAATGCCTCCACGTCGGTTTGCTCCTGCGAAGCATCCGTGCGTCCCGGTGTGAAGGGAACGGTCACATCGTAATTGGCATTCTTTGCAGCTTGCTCGACACCTGCGCATCCACCCAGGACGATCAAGTCGGCGAGCGAAACTTTCTTCCCGCCTGACTGCGCGCTGTTGAACTCCTTCTGAATTCCCTCAAGGGTTTGCAGCACACCCTTCAGCTGGGCTGGTTGGTTGACCTTCCAATCCTTTTGGGGTGCAAGACGAATGCGCGCCCCGTTTGCACCGCCGCGCTTGTCGGAGCCACGGAATGTGGATGCCGCCGCCCAGGCGGTCGAGACCAGTTCCGGGATCGACAGGCCCGAGGCAAGGATCTTGCCCTTGAGGTCTGCGATGTCCTGCGCATCGATCAGTTCATGATCGACAGCGGGCACTGGGTCCTGCCAGATCAGCTCCTCCGCGGGAGCCTCCGGACCAAGGTAGCGCGAACGGGGGCCCATGTCACGGTGCGTCAGTTTGAACCACGCCCGGGCAAAGGCGTCCGCGAACTCTTCCGGGTTCTCGTGGAACCGCCGTGCGATCGGCTCATAGATCGGATCGAACCTGAGCGCGAGGTCCGCTGTGCTCATCATGGGCGGGACCCGCTTTGACGGGTCGTGGGCGACCGGCGCGAGGTCCTCTTCAGCTATATCCTCGGGCGTCCACTGCCAGGCGCCGGCGGGACTCTTGGTACGTTCCCACTCGTAGCCGAACAGCATGTCGAAATAGCCCATGTCCCACTGGATCGGGTTCGGTGTCCAGGCACCTTCCAGGCCGCTGCTGATCGTGTCATCGCCCTTGCCACTGCCAAAGCTGCTCTTCCAGCCGAGGCCTTGCTCCTCGATGGGGGCAGCCTCAGGCTCCGGACCGACATGGGCGGGATCGCCTGCGCCATGGCATTTGCCAAAGGTGTGTCCGCCGGCGACGAGGGCAACGGTCTCCTCGTCGTTCATGGCCATGCGTGCGAAGGTCTCTCGAACGTCAAGGCCGGAGGCGACCGGATCCGGGTTGCCGTCCGGACCTTCCGGATTGACGTAAATCAGGCCCATCTGTACGGCAGCGAGCGGATTCTCGAGTTCCCGGTCACCGGAGTACCGGCTCTTGGGCTTGTCGCTCGTAGCCAGCCATTCCTCTTCTGCACCCCAGTAGATGTCCTCCTCCGGCTCCCAGACGTCCTCGCGCCCGCCCGCAAAGCCAAAAGTCTTGAAGCCCATCGACTCCAGCGCGCAGTTGCCGGCGAGGATCATCAGGTCGGCCCACGAGATCTTCTTACCATATTTCTGTTTGATCGGCCAGAGCAAACGGCGCGCCTTGTCGAGGTTGATGTTGTCCGGCCAGCTATTGAGGGGCGCAAAGCGCTGGGTGCCGGACCCTGCACCGCCACGGCCGTCGCCGATGCGGTAGGTGCCTGCGCTGTGCCATGCCATCCGGATAAAGAGTCCCCCGTAGTGACCATAGTCGGCCGGCCACCATTCCTGCGAGTCAGTCATCAGCGCATAGAGGTCCTTCTTTAGCGCCTCCAGGTCGAGTTTCTTGAACTCCTCGGCATAGTTGAACTCCTCGCCCATCGGATTGGATAGGGAGGAATGCTGGTGCAGAATACTCAGGTTCAATTGGTCCGGCCACCAGTCCCGGTTTGTGGTGCCACCGCCGGCTACGATTGGGTTGGTTCTGCCCATGACTGGGCCCTTGTTCTCGCTACTCATAAGCTTGTCTCCTTTCGCGGTCTGAACTCGTGCAATCTGTTGCAATGAACGATGGTGTCTTGCTGTCCATCAAGAAACGATTATTCTCACTTTCGGGTATTCGTCTCGCTCTCTTGCCTTCACGGCTTCAGGCTTCTCCGATATCCACCTCCTCGCAAGATTTTTGACCTCAACAACAGGCAGATTCATAGCATATCGACCACTGCCGCAGTCAAACGGCGCGATTCTGCGATGAACCTGCGTAGGTTTTCCTGCCCTGGCTACCCGTTCGGTTTCTCCTGGCAGTTGGGACAGTAGCCGTAGAATGTCACCTGACGGCGGACAATGCAAAAGCCCGCATTCTCGTTGGGTGGGAGCTCTATCCGCTGAAAATCCCGATCGATGTCCACCAGTGCGTGGCAACCAAGGCAGAAGAGGTGGTGGTGCTGGCTGGTGCTGGTATCGTATCTGGCCCCACCTCCGGATAGATCTGCGACCTCGACAAGCGCACCCACGGCGACCAATTCGTGCAATGTGTTATAGACTGTGGTCCGCGAGATGTCGGGCATCACGGACCAGACGCGTTGATAGATCTCCTCAGCTGTAGGGTGGCTGTCGTCCTTGATCAGAGCCTCAAAGATTGCACGCC
>Ga0207796_1000477_pt1 | contig 16165 bp, 14 predicted proteins | sample Pon1CUnioCityCA_6_FD_187274 | JGI IMG/M metagenome (GOLD analysis project Ga0207796, IMG submission 187274) | Marine sediment microbial community from Union City, CA, USA - Pond 1C Sediment 1 (SPAdes) | ecosystem: Environmental > Aquatic > Marine > Intertidal zone > Salt pond sediment ...
ATTAAGATTGGTGCTTCATTACCATTAACTGGTTCTTTCTCTATTCCCGGATCAAAACACATGGATGGATACCAATTATGTGTTGATTTGATCAATGAATCTGGTGGTTTACTTGATCGTCCAGTTGAATTGATTGTTAGCGATAACCAATCTGATGCTGAAACAATCATGACACAGATGGAACGTTTTATAAACGTTGATGAAGTTGACCTTATCTTTGGCACCTTCTCTAGTTTGTTAACCTTCCCAGCTTCCGCATTGACTGAACAAGCCGAAATGGTTCATCCAAACCCATCTGGGGCGGCATTGAGGATCTTTGAGCGTGGTTTCGATTATATGTTCTATTTCCAGCCAAATGCTGCGGAATACATTGGTAATACCCCAGTCGAATTGATTGAAAATCTTGTTCCAGAAGATGAAAAACCCGAAACAGTTGCTCTGGTTTATGCTGATGATTTCTTTGCTAATGGTATCGCTGCAGGACTTTTGGGGGATGAGATTACAGTTGAGGGTACCGATCGAGTCGTATCTCTTGCTCCCGGAGGCTTTGAGAGAATTGGCTTGGAAGTTGTTTACCAAGAACAATGGCCTGAGCAGGGTTTTTCTGATTGGATTACATTGGCTAACTCAATAAAATCTGCGGAAGCGGATGTTGTTTTTGCTCTGGTTACTTCTCCAGATGAAGGAATTCAGCTCCTGAGAGCTCTACAAACAGTTGACTATCAACCACAGGGTATTTATATGAGTCAGGGTTCACAAAGCGAATTCTATGACGAATTAGGTGATTCCGTAAATGGGTTATTAACTCACGCATCGTGGCATCCATTAGCAAATTTCTCTGGGAAATTAAACGGTGAAGAATTTACCAACGAAATGTTTTTGGAAGCCTTCCGAGAGAAGTTTGGACGCGAAGCAGATGAAGATGAAGCAATTCCATTCTCATTATGCCAGGGTATTGAACAAGCTGTGAGGGCAACAAATACAACAGATAACGTAGTTATTCGTGATTGGTTAGCCTCAAGAACAGCTGAAGAACCTGTGAGTACAATCCTTGGTGATTTTTATTGGGATGAGCGAGGTTTACCTATCAATAAACCATTTATTATGGTTCAATGGCAGGAAGGCGAACTTGAGTTTGTTTATCCACAGGGTGCATTCCCCGGTGTTGTAGATTTGGTTTGGCCAAAACCCGCCTGGTAAAAGTAAAAATTTTTATCCGAGAAAAATAAATTGGTCTTGCCCAGGTATTTTGGGCAAGACCAAATTTTGATTTTAGAAATTTGAGAATCGATGACAATATTAGAAATTAGAGAATTACATAAAAATTTTGGAGGTATTAAGGCAGTAAACAACTGTTCTTTTTCTATATCTAAAGGGAAAATATCGGCATTGATCGGGCCCAATGGGGCTGGAAAAACTACGGTTTTTAATCTAATTACAGGTTTATTAAAACCGGATTCCGGATCTATTGAATTTAAAGGAAAACCAATAAACAACTTGCCTCCGCATAAAATTACCCGTAAGGGGATCAGTCGCACATTTCAAATAACTCGTGACCTGCAAGAGATGACAGTTCTTGAAAATATGGTGATTCAAAGCCAAATACATGGCATTGCTGATCTCTTCCTTGACAGCATTCGAGGTGATGATAAATCTAAGGCAATGGATTTATTAGACTTTGTCGGCATTTCTCATTTAGCCTATGAGAAATCTCGAAATCTCTCCTACGGCCAGAAAAAACTTCTTGAATTTGCTTCGGTGCTCATGTCCGATCCAGAATTGATTATGTTGGATGAACCCGCAAGTGGTGTAAATCCAGCTTTGCTCGAATCAATTATGGAAAGAATACAGGAATTGAATGCGCAAGGAATGACTTTCCTTATTGTTGAACATAACATGGATTTAGTGATGAGTATAAGTGATCCAGTTGTCGTTATGGCTTATGGTACAGTTTTAGCGGAAGGTTCTCCTCAAGAGATTCAATCTGATGAGCGGGTTCTAGAAGCTTATTTGGGAGGGTGAAATGGTTATCCTTGAAGCGGATAATATTGTTGCTGGGTATGGAAAAGGCCCTGATATATTAAAAGGTATCTCATTAAAGGTAGAAGCTGGCAAAACTTACTGTATTATTGGTCCAAATGGTGCTGGAAAATCAACTTTTCTCAAAGTTATTTCAGGTTTATTAACGCCACGTGAAGGAAAAATCACATTTAAAGGTGAAGATATTACAGGTTTACGCGCTGATCAAATCTTACGTAAAGGGTTAAGTCTTGTCCCTTCGGATCGATCTCTTTTCCCGGATATGACCGTGAAAGAGAACTTACGAATGGGTGGCTATGTTTTAGGGAAGCAAAAAGATCTAATCAACCAACGTATAATTGAAATGACAGAAATGTTTCCGATCCTTAAAGAGCGTACTTCTCAGTTGGCAAAAACATTATCAGGGGGGCAGCAGCAGCAATTAGCTATTGCCAGAGCGATGATTGTAAATGGTGATTTAATAATGCTCGATGAACCAACTTTAGGATTAGATCCTAAAACGCGACATCAGATATTTAAGAGTATTGAAATCTTAAAAGGCAATGGTATGACAGTAATTATTGTTGAGCAAAACGCACGTTTAGGATTGGAAGCAGCTGATCGTGGTGTTGTATTAGACCTGGGTAGGTTTTCCTTTGAAGCGGACGCGGAGAAAGTGCTGTCTGACCAAAGAATCCAAAAATTATATTTAGGCGCAAAGTAGGTTTGAGGTGATGTAATGGAACAATTTTTACAAATATTGATTTTAGGTCTGAGTTTGGGTGGTGTTTACGCTCTTATGTCTTCGGGATTGACATTGATCTTTGGCGTAATGAGAATCGTAAATCTAGCCCATGCTTCGTTTATTGTTGTAGCTGCTTATATTTCATATTGGGCATTTAAGCTTATTGGCATGGATCCTATTCTTTCCGTGATTATTACATTTCCGATTATGTTCTTAGTCGGGTTATTAGTTTATAAGCTAATCTTCGCAAAAGTTATTGAAAGTTCTCGCTTTGTGGAAATTACGGTTCTTCTGACTTTTGCACTCAGCCTTATCATCGAGGGTTTATTAAATTATTTCTTTACAGGAATTTATCGTTCAACAACACCAATTTATTGTACAGAATGTCTTTATTTTGGAAACTTATATTTTCCCGAAGGTCAATTTTACGCTACGATAGTAAGTGTGATAATCTTACTAGGTCTTTTCCTTTTTTTGCGATATACACGATTGGGAAATGCTATCCGGGCAACAACACAAAACCGTACAGCAGCAAAAACTGTAGGGGTTAACGTTGATCGTATATCAATGCTCACTTTTGGTATAGGTACAGGTCTAGCAGGAGCTTCTGGATCTTTAGTGAGTTTTTTGTTTACATTTTATCCTGCTAAACATATGGATTGGGGAACAATCATTCTGGCTCTTATCGTCTTAGGTGGTATGGGAAGCTTATTTGGTTCATTAGTGGGTTCGTTTATTCTTTCAGTAATTGCAGCTTTTGTAAGTTACTATTTCGGTCCCACCTGGTCCCCAATAACTTTCTATTCTGCATTATTTATTATTTTATTAATTAGGCCTCAAGGTCTTTTCGGTAAGAAAATGGAGTTAAGTCGATGACAAATCATCCACCAAAGGCAGTCGACTCGGTAAAAATTCCCCCTTCAAAAAAATTCATGGGAAATAAGAGCCGGTCAATTTTCGCTATCCTCATATTTTTAATCCTATTATTGTTCCCTTTGACTCAATTTATTTTCGGCGGAATGAATTATTGGTTACATTTGCTATTATATGCTTTTATGTACATAGCGATGGCATCCAGCTGGAATATAATTGGTGGGTATACAGGATATGTATCTCTGGGGCATAATGTTTTTTTTACTGCTGGTGCATATATTGCAGGTTTGTTGTGGGTTTACCAGGGAATTTCCCCTTTCATAATAGCTCCATTTGGAGGGTTGATTGCCTTTTTGATTGGATTAGTTTTTGGTTTGATAACACTGAGAACCAGTGGTTCTGCCTTCATAATTTCATCAATTGCATTAACAAGTCTTGCAGCAATACTTTTGGATAAATGGGAACTTGCTGGAGGTGCAAATGGACTCAGCCTTAACTTGATCGATTTGCCTTTAAATACAGCAAAATTTCCTTTTTATTATGCTTTTTTGTTATTAGCAGCATTGACTGTTTTTGTTTCTTATCGGATTAAACATTCAAAGTTTGGGTTAGGTTTACGGGCTATTTCGCAGGATGATGTCAAAGCTGAGGTAGCTGGTATTCCAACGAACAATTATAAAATTTTAGCATTTGCTATTAGTGGATTATTCATCGGAATTGCAGGCTCATTATGGGTGTATTACCTGACATATTTACGGCCAGGCTTGTTTTTAGCCTTGGGGATTTCTGCGAATTTGGTGTTAATGTCTCTTATTGGTGGTAAAGGGACGGTTGTTGGTCCTGTTATTGGGGCTGTCATCATGATTGCTATTAACGAATTCTTTGTTTCCCAGTTGGGTTCCTCCGCGATGAATATTGTCGCAATTGGTGTTTTACTGATTTTAGTTTTATTGTTTTTCCCTGAGGGTATTATTGGCACCCTTAAAAGTAATAAGAAATTACCCAAAATTCTGGACTGGGAGTAATAACCGAATTATCTATTTAGGTTACAAAAATAAATTCAGATTCTCACGAACAAAAAATCCATTTTGATCGTTTCAAAATGGATTTCTAGTTTTTGTTGAGTTGTTATTCTTTAGAAGTACGTAGATTCTTAATCGTAAATTTTACCTTTGCGATAATCAGCCCATACAATCTCGAACCAGGGATCAGTCTCAGGTAATGGTCGTACAGCTTTCCACTCATTAAGTACATTGTAGTCATTTGTCAGACAAGTTGTGAGGATCTTTTTCTTGAATGAAGTATTTTCAATCTGGATCCGCCACTTTTCATCCAGTTGCTCGTGAACTCTTATGCCATTTTGATCCAGGATAATTGAAGATCCACGACTGCCTACTTGATTATTAAGCATTGCATTGATTGCTTCTAAATAAATCCAATGAGCTATTGCCAGTTGGCGGCCTCTGAAGGATTTATGGATCCCCATTTGCTCGGGGTTGCATCCTTTGGCTGTGATCATTTCTACTAAATTTTTCGCATCCGACAACTCATCTTCAAGAATAGTTGTAGAGCGGATATGGGCACCGGCACGAGTCATACGGCTTTGGATATCCTGAAGAACTTCTTTGTACAGCAGTGAAGAATTTTTGCTGGTTTTAGCCCAATCCAATGCATCTTTCTTAGCCTTATTTATGTATTTTTCAACACTTGGCTTGTTCAGGGTGGTCGTTGAATATTGATTTTTGATGTATTCAGCAGCCCTGTAACCTCCTACCTGTCCAGCATTTAATGCTGAACCGCCTGGCCTATTTACACCATGAGAACCATTGACTTCGCCAATTGGGAAAAAATGTTTGATATTTGTAGACTCCCACCAAATATTCCCAGCCAGGCCGCCGTTGTTATGTTGAGCACAAACGGCGACTTCTAGAGGCTCTTGATAAAGGTCGATATGATGTTCTCTGTATAAGTCTATAGCCCCGGGATTCATTGCATGTAATCTTTCTATCGGCGTGTCCTGGAATGCTTGGGAACGGATTAAATAATCTCTTGCCTCTTTTGGAAGATTATCCAATGAATATCCTTCAGGGTTGCTTCTGAAATCAAGAAAAACACGCCGGCCTTTTTCCACTGTTTCAATATAAACAAGAATATCAATGATGGAAGACCCCCCAATTGCTTTCCGAGCGTCAAAAGGCCACTGATAACCTTTCAAAAAGACATTCCCATTCATTTCGGGTTTTGATTGAAAGAAATCTGAAAGAAATTCACGTTCATCTGAAATGCCATCAGATGCTCGGCTGATGAACTTGGGGATGACCTGCATATAGGTCCCTGAAACATTCCACCTGAACTTGATAGAAGCTAATCCAAATTGAGATTCGGGTAAATTTCGAGCTTCTGCACCCTCCATAAGCGCTAAGCCGATGGAGCCAAATTGGACTTTCGGATATACACTTGTTTCATACAATCCGCCAGGACCGCCAACTGCAAATATGATGTTTTCTGCCGCAAAAGAATCTACAGTTTTTTCTCTGTTAACAGCTAAAGCGCCAACAATTCTTTTTTCTTCACCTGCACCCATAGAAACTAATTTGATAACCTCTCGACCTTCCAGTACAGGAATGCCTAAGCTCTCAATTTCTTTTATTAGTTGCCGGCACATCTCACGTGAAGTATATGGGCCAACTGAAGTTGCGCGTTGTTTTGGATCATGATCTGTTTTATAGCCAACATATTGACCGTATTTATCATGAGGAAAGGAAACACCTAGGTTGACAAGATTGAAAAATGCTCTTGATGACAAACTGGCTTCAATCAATGCGACATCACCGTGCATTGAACCACCCAATAAATAGCTTTTGGCCATATCTAGAGGTGAGTCACTTTCTGTTCCACTCATTGAAAGCTTGTAATAAGTTTGTTTATCGCTCCCAGTATTAATTGAGGTGCCTTTTGATAATCCCTCAGTTAAAATTAAAATATCATTGATCCCGCTACGATAAAGTTGAACTGCCGCATTTAAACCTGCTGCACCGCTTCCAATAATTAAAGTATGCACCCAATGAATGTCATCATTGTGAGTTACTTCTTCGAATAACTGATTATTAGCATCCTCTTTCATCTTAACTCTCCTTTCATAGTTGCTAATTCATCTGAACGATTACTTTTAATGAATCAATATTGCGATCCAAAAGGATGTCGAACCCTTTTTTTAGATCCACTAGACTTACGGTATGTGTTATCAATGGTTTGACATTGATGCTTTTGTTTGCAAGTAATTTAATACTATTTTCAAAATCCCAGGCATAACCCTGAGAACCATAAAGTGAAATTTCCTTCTGTACAAAAATATTTATTGGCAGCTGAACCTTAGGGTTTTCAAAAATCCCAAGCATTGTTGTAATCCCTCCTAATTTTAGGACGTTTAAAGCTTGTTTCAGGGTGACTTCTAAACCTACAGCTTCATATGATCTATCGACACCTGTATTTGCTGTTGCATCAAGGATCACTTCGACCGGATTTTGTTCCAGACTGTTAATTGCCAAGCTTGCACCTAGATCCAGGGCTTTTTGCAGTCTAAAAGAATGAATATCACAAATATAGCTACCAACACCAGAGGCTTGTTTGGACAGCATCGAAACAAAAATTCCAATGGCACCTGCACCAAAAATTGCGGATGTTTGACCTAAACGGATGTTAGATTTCTTTACTGCATGCATCGCTACTGAAAGAGGCTCAATCAATACGCCTTCTTCATAAGAAATTTGATCTGGCAATTTGAACACATGATCTTGATGAGCGATGAAGTATGGAGAAAAAGCCCCCTGTCCTTTTCGATATTGGAAACTGATATTTTCACAAAGATTGTAATTTCCTCGTTTGCATTGGTCACATTTACCACATGCGATAACTGGTTCAATAGTTACTCTGTCTCCATCTTTAATTTTTTTTACAGCATTACCTGTTTCAATCACCTCACCAGAAGCTTCATGCCCGACTGCTGACGGCAATTCTACGGATGGATGTAGCCCTTTATACAAATGTAAGTCGGATCCACAAATTGCTGCTGAATGTGTCTTTATTAAAATTTCTTCAGACTCTAATTTTCTTAGTGTTTTTTCCTGGAATTCGACTGTATGGGGTTTGGTTACTACAGCCATTGGGTATTTGATCGGCATCAGACCTCTTTTCGTATAATATTTGTTAACTGACCCAAACCCTTAATTTTTGCTGTGATTTTATCCCCGGAAGCTAATGTGTAAGATGGATTTGGTTCTTCATCCAATAATTTTGGGCTGCCCGTGAGGATTAAGTCTCCCGGGTAAAGAGTTGTCAAGGTGGATAATACTCCAATGATTTCCGGAATTTTGAAGATCATTTGAGATGTTTCACCTTTTTGAACCAGACGATCATTAATGTATGTTGATAACTGTAAATTGGCAGTCATGGGTATTTCATCCAGAGTTGTTATCCAGGGTCCTATAGGTGTAAAAGTATCAAACATTTTGCCAGATGTCCATTGAGATGTCCGGCTTTCAAGGATTTGATCACCTAAATCATTTGCAATTGTAAATCCAAAGATATATTCATCCACGTTTTCTGTTGATATCAAATTGGCTTTTTTACCGATAACAACCGCCAATTCAACCTCACATTTAACTGCATTGGAAATCTCAGTTAACAGCACCGGCATATTCGGACCTGTTATGGTACTGGCTGGTTTGAGGAAAATTGTTGGATACTCGGGTCTGCTTTGTTCAACAGATTCAGGATAATTGCTGGCAACACATATAATTTTCCCCGGGTTCCGCAATGGGGGTAGGAAATTTATCTTTTCAACAGGGACCAGGATGGCTCTTTCCAGAAAAGATCTATTATGTTGAAACAATTTGGAGGAATAGTAATTTACCAACCGATTTAAATCTTCTCGAATTGTTGGCGGTGAATTGATGAAGGTATAAAAATCATTGATGTATGGGAGTATTTGCTGAGTATTAATTTCCGTGCCAGGATAGTGTCTGATGGCATTTTGGATATTCAGTACGAATTCATCAAAATAAACTCCCAAATGCTCTAAATTTTTGTGTTCAAAAGTAATTATCCGCATGGGGTTAACTGCTGCCTAAATTTTAATTAAATTTCGGTTCACGTTTTTCAAGATAAGCATTCCGCCCTTCGACGGCATCATCTCCTCTACCGGTCTTCACACGTAAATCACTTTCCAAATTTAGTCCTTTATCCCATCCATCCCGGAGACCCTTGTTGACGCATTTTTTTGTTGCAGCGGTTACCAAACCTGAATAGGAGGCAATTTGTTTGGCAATATCAAGTGTTTTGGGTATCAAATCTTCATCTGGAAATAAATATTCAATCAGTCCAAATTGCATAGCTTCTTCTGCGGAGATTATGCGTCCTGTCAATAGAAGTTCTAATGCTCGACCTCGCCCAACCAACCTTGGCAAGCGTTGGGTGCCGCTTCCTGAAGCAAACGCGCCTATCTTTACCTCGGGAAAGCCAAACTTTGAAGAAATTCCTGCTGTTCGAAAGTCACAGGATAATGCCAAAACAGCGCCACCACCCAGGGTATAACCGTTACAGGCGGCAATTATTGGGAACCTTGTATCCTCAAATTTTTGGTTTAATCCAGATTCCCAGTAATCATTCTCCAAAAGCCAACCTACCTCCTGGCTGAAATCGCGAATATCTGAGCCGACAGAAAATGCTTTCCCCGTACCAGAAAGGACTGCACAGCGAATAGACTCATCTTTTTCAAGATCTTCAATGATGTGAAAAAGGGAGCGCTTTACAGCATGTCTTAACACACCCAGAGGTTGCGATTTTATGGTGATCATTATCACACCTTCAAAAGGACGGCTTACTTCAAGGGATTCTAGCTCGTAGGATAAGTCTCCATTTTTATTTTCACTCATATCATTCTCCAAGGCCTTTTAATCGTTCAGGGATATATGGATTTTGTTTCGTTTTCAGGTCGGATTTAATTTCCATTGGTTCTTCCCTGAATATTCTAGCATCCATTGTTTTTAATCCAGGAGATATTTCGGGCTTAAATGACATTTGATCAAGGATATCTTTTTCCAGGTCCACGCCAGGGGCAATTTCGATCAGCTCAAGACCATTGGTCCCCCTTTTAAAAACTGCTCTTTCGGTTATGTATAGGGCTTCCTGATCCCGTTCTTGAGCATAAGGTCCATGATATGATATTTGATCTAATGGTTCGACAAATTTTTTATATTTGCCTTCCTGTGAAATATGTGTTAATCCATCTTCCCAGAAAATATTGAGACTGCCTGCAGTAAAAGTCCCACTAAAAATTATCTTCTTCGCAAATTGACTGATATTAACAAATCCCCCAACCCCGATAATTCGATCTTTAAATCGACTGACATTTACACTTCCAGATGAATCAACCTGGGCAAAGGAAAGAAAAGCAAGATCTATTCCACCTCCATCGTAGAAATCAAATTGATAAGGTTGTTCAATGATTGATGTAAAATTAATCGCAGCGCCAGCATCAGAGGAAGGCGCTCCCCCAATCAGACCTTGTTCATTTGTCAGGACAATGTGATCGAGAATCTCCTCCTCAGCAGCAATAGATGCAATACCAGTAGATACACCAGCTCCTAAATTACAGATAGCCCCCGGGAACAATTCCAAAGCAGCCCGCCTTGCAATGATTTTTCGTTCGTTGAATGTAAGCGCTTCGATGTCATCCATTGGTATTTTGATCTCGCCAGCATAAGCAGGACTGTATTTTGTTAAATAGGTTTGGCGCTGTTCAGGATCCACAACGACGAGATCCACTAACATCCCTGGTATTTTTACCTGTTTAGCCGGAATTGTACCGGCTTTGGCAAGGCGAGCAACCTGGGCAATTACAATCCCTCCCTGGTTGTGTGCTGCTTGTGCCATTGAGAGCATTTCTCCAAATACGGCTTCATGTTCCATTGAAATATTCCCATCTTCGTCGGCGGTAGTGCCACGTAAAAACGCCACATTAACAGTGTATGGTTTGAAGAAAATCCATTCTTCTCCTTGAAGCTCTACGATCTCGACAAGTGATTCATCCGCACAGTTACTTTGTCTTCCGCCTTTTTCTCTCGGGTCAATAAATGTATGAAGGCCAGTTTGGGTAAATAAACCAGGCCTTCCAGCGGCCATTTCACGAACAAGTTGGGAAAGAGCACCTTGTGGCAAAGTATATGCTTCAACTTTATTTTCTTTTGCTAACTGCTGAAAAGCAGGGCTATTGACGAGGGCACCTGTGATAATCCTCTTGACCATTCCAGGGTGTGCCAGGTGTCCTACGCCCTGGCTGATATTGTCTCCTATGCCTACGGGATGGAATATTGTGATATTCTTAGGATGGTTTTCCATCTCATATCGCTCTCCCAAAGCAACGATTAATGCTTCAGGAACAGCATGTCCACCTCCTGAGCCACCGATCATCAAAGTATCATTATCATGTACGAATTTTACGGCTTCCTCAATGCTTACAACTTGCATGATCACTCCCTTTTTATTGACTTACTTTCTCTTAATTTCTTTAAGGATTTTTGCTTCAGGAAGATCTTTATAAAAATGATCAAGAGGATAACATCCTGAGACCAGACCTTTGCGAGGTGCAGTTGTACAATCGCTAAAAGTACGGCAAATCTTCCTTCGGTTTAATTCTTTCCCTTCCAGGATATCATCTGGCATTTCCGGGTAAGAGAGAACCATTCTTCCAAGGCCAACAAAATCAATCATTTTTTTCCTGACAACTGCTTGTGCGACATTGGGTAAATAATCTTGAAGGTAGGTATAACCGGATCCAACGCAAAGAAGAGATCCAGCATGCGCTTTTAATTCTTCACCAACCTTGATTTGCCTTGCAACTCCTACCAGGGGATCTTCAGGGGAGATGTAGCCATCGCTCGGGGGATAATAGGCTGGTCGAGTTACATGCGGATTATAATATGGGCTTCCCTGCGTAAAATTGATCAATTCCACACCAATTTCTTCACATAGATCCAGGAATTTTTTTGTCTCAGTTAAATCATAATGGTCTGGGCTTTGTGGATCACCTCCGAAAGCAAAAGGATAATTTCCATCTGAATCCCTGTATTCTCTCATGTGGCCAACATTTTCTTCATCAGCTTTATATGGAGGAAAGTCAAAAGTACTGAATCGCACCCCAATTTTTAACCCAGGACATTCATTTTGGATGCCAAGAACAATCTCTCTGAAAAATCGGGTTCGGTTCTCAAATGATCCACCATATTTACCTGGCCTATTTACTGCACTTAAGAATTCATGTCCTAAATAGCCATGGCAATGTTTCACATCTACAAAATCGAACCCAATGTCCTTGGAAAGTTTTGCTGCTGTAATGTAAAAATTGATTAGATCCTCAATCTCGGCATCACTCATGACCGGAAGGGTTGAGTCAATATTGAACATTTCGTCCAAAAGAGGATGGTGATAAAGGATCTTCGGTTCCAATTTAGCTTTTTCATTTGGGCGGCAAAATCTCCCAGAATGGGTTAACTGCAATCCCACTAACAGATCGTTAGTGCTACCAAAATGATCCTTATGTTCATTAGTTAAAATGTCGCGAATTTCTTCAAAATCTTTCTGATTTTCCTTAATGATCAAAAGTTGATTAGGATTGGCTCTGCCGTCAGCACGCACAGCGGCTGCTTCGCATCCCCAAATGAGCTTTGCGCCGCTTTTGCCGAAATTTTTCCATCGGCGTTTTGTTAATACTGTTGGTTTTCCATCAGGTGTCCCATCCCAACCCTCCATCGGCAGTATGCAAAACCTGTTGCCGATAGTGAAGCCATCAGATAATTTATATGGTTGAGCTAGAGGGTTTCGATCTCCTTCAATTAAATCCTCATCTATGGGCAAATCAACATCTATTGATGCCAAATATTCTTTAAATTCGGACAACGACCTAATCCTTGAAATGGGTTTATAGTTAGATTTTGTCATATTAAATTAAAAAATCGGGTCCTTTCTTCCCCGTGCCTCTTTAATCCATTTGATAATTGAGGCTGCCATTTCAGTAATAGCATTGTAATCCTTGTTAGCGATTATATCTTTTTTGAAAAGGCTGCTGCCAATTCCTACACAAACAGCACCTGCATTTATCCATGCTGAAATATTTTCCCGAGTAGCTTCCACGCCGCCTGTTGGCATTAACATACTCCAGGGCATAGGACCTCTGATACTTTTAATGAATTTTGGTCCCCCGGCTGTTGATCCTGGAAACACCTTACAAATCTCAACGCCAAACGATTCTGCTTCAGTTATTTCATTCGCTGTTGCACAACCAGGACTGTATGCAACTTTATGTCTATTGCATAGTTTGGCAGTCTCCGGGTCAAAATTTGGACCAACAATAAAATTTGCCCCGAGTTGAAGATATAATGCAGCCGTTGAGGCTTCTCTTACAGTCCCCGTACCAAGGATCAACCTGTGATCTTTATTTAATCTGATCGCAACCTCTGAAAAAACTTGATATGCGCGATCGCCGCGATTAGTGAATTCAAAGCAACGGACGCCTCCATCCAAACAAGCCTTGATGACATTCTCTGTTATATCCGGATCAGGATGGTAAAAAACCGGAACGAGTCCAACATTTATCATCTCAGTTAATACTTTCAATCTTGAGTATGTAGCCATATTATTGCTCCTATTCTATTGATATTATCGACTAACTCGCCCAGATTGGTCCCCTTGCATTAATTTTTCGACTTCTTGTACAATTGAAAGGTTGAAATCACCATAGATCGTATGTTTTAATGCTGAGGCAGCAACTGCAAAGTTCAGTACCTTCTGAAAGTTATCTTCAAAATTAAGTAAACCAAAAATCAGCCCAGCCATGAAACTATCTCCGCCACCGACACGATCCACGATATGGGTTATTTCATATTTTGGTGCATCATACATTATTCCATCTTTAAATAATACAGCACTCCAAGTATTATGGCTTGCAGAAATAGATCCTCTCAATGTAATTGCAATGGTATGTAACCGGGGGAATTTCTCCGATAATTTTTCACAAACGAATCTATATTGCTCACTTGAAACCTCTCCAGAAGTTACATCAGTATCTGGTGCATATATCCCAAATACCTTGTCGGCATCTTCTTCATTACCTATGGCAACATCACAGTAACTGACTAATTCTTCCATTACCTCACCAGCCGATTTCCCCCACTTCCATAATTTTCTGCGGTAATTTAAATCACAGGAGATTGTTAGGCCCATATCGCTTGCGATTTTGAGACCCTCAAGGCATACTGCTGCCGCGTTTTCAGAGATTGCGGGTGTAATTCCCGTCCAGTGGAACCAGGTTGCATCTTTAAAAACCTGTTCCCAATTGACCATACCGGGCTCTACAGATGCGAGTGAGGAATTTGCTCGATCATAAACGACCTGACTCCCTCGCATGACGGCGCCGGTTTCAAGAAAATAAATACCCAATCTTTGCCCACCTCTAAGTATAAATTGGGTGCCAACATTATACTGGCGTAGGAACTGTAAACAGGCATCACCCAGAGGATTATTTGGCAATCTTGTTACATAATCTGTACGCATACCAAAATTAGCTAACGAAACAGCAACATTTGATTCGCCGCCCCCATAAATAACATCAAATTGACGCGCTTGTCCAAACCTTAAATTTCCTGGTGGAGACAGCCGCATCATGATTTCTCCAAAAGTAACAATTTTTTTCAATTTATTCTCCTTGTCTATAACCTGTGAATATGGAAGCCGCCATCGACATCAATTATCTGACCAGTTGAAAAGGGCAGATAATCCTCTGCGATTGCAACGATTGCCTTGCCAATATCTTCGGGCTGGCCCCAACGCTTAATTGGAGTTATTCCTTCACCGATCAATTTGTCATATTTATCTTTTACAACCGAAGTCAAGGGTGTCTTGATGATACCTGGTCGGATTTCAAAAACATTAATACCTTCTTCTGCCAATCGATCAGCGAACAGAAGCGTATTCATGGTGACACCTGCTTTTGAAATGCAATATTCAGCTCGGTTCGTGCTGCTTGTGTATGCACTGATGGAGCCAATGTTGACAATTTTTGCTTTTTCAATTATGTGTTCATTGATTAATCTGATCATTGTTTTTGCGACTAATTGAGATAAAAAGAATCCCCCAATTAAATTAACATTCAAAACTTGATGCATGCTCTCCTCGGTGATTTCGAGCATGTCCATCCTAACTTTAGGACCAATCCCGGCATTGTTTACCAGTAAATCAATCCTTCCGAATTTCTCAAGGGCATCATTAACAATCCGTTGACGATCTTCTTTATTGGTAATATCTCCCATAACAATCAGACCATCACCACCGGCCTTCTGAACCAAAGCCAGCGTTTCATTGGGATTTTCCGGATTACCCAAATCATTAACAATGATACACCAACCAACCTTTGCAAGCTCAATCGCAATACCCTGTCCAATACCCCTCCCTGATCCTGTAATAATTGCTACTCTTTTATTGTGTTCCATATTTTCATCTCTCATTCTTTAATTTGTTTTGGATTATTCTGAATTTATTGTTTTGTTGTAGCCGATTTCTTTTGAAATTTCTAAAGCGGTTGACTTTAATTTCTCCCCGAAAATTTGAATTTTTTCCTTTGGCAATCTTTGTATAGGGACTGAAATGCTTATTGCCGCGACTGGGTAGGACTCAAAATCAAATATCGGTGCACCTATACAAAATCCACCTAATTCATTTTCTTGTTCATCAATTGAATAACCGATTTCCCGGACTTTTTCCAGATCATTATTCAAAGCTTTATGAGTTGTTATTGTAAATTGTGTAATTGGTTTAAATTTGTGTTTTTTCAAATGCTCCCGTAATTCATTTTCTGGAAGAAAAGCTGTAATTGCCTTTCCCAGAGCAGTTGAATGGATAGGAGCACGTTTTCCAATTTCGGGGCGTATATCTAAATTATGATGTCCTGAAAGTCTTTTGATGTAAACCACCTCGCGATCATTCATAATCCCAAGATTGACACTTTCTCCACTCCAATCTCGTAGAGATTCAAGGTAAGGTGACGAGATTTCTAATATGTCCATTTGTCTCAAGCGCTCAAAACCACGTTCAACGATTTTCAGACCAAGGCGATATTTTTTATTTTTTGGATTTTGATCGAGATAATTGTTTTCTTTCAGCGTATAAACAAGACCTGCAACGGTGCTGGGATTCATTTTTAGTAAATGAGCAATATCTGTGTTACCTAATTCATGTGTATTGCCCTGGAATAAATTTAATAGATTGAGAGCATTTTGAACTGATGCGATGACCTTGCGTTTATTACTCATGGGTGATAATTCTCTTGACTTTTTTGTTAATTTGGCATTGTCAAATACCATTTGTTATTATAATAAATTCTATCAGATCTTTAGGTCAATTTAAGATAAAATTTTTTGAATAATGTATTGAGAAAAATATAGATATCCATTAATAAGAACAAATTCAACATTTTAT
>Ga0207796_1000478_pt1 | contig 16129 bp, 14 predicted proteins | sample Pon1CUnioCityCA_6_FD_187274 | JGI IMG/M metagenome (GOLD analysis project Ga0207796, IMG submission 187274) | Marine sediment microbial community from Union City, CA, USA - Pond 1C Sediment 1 (SPAdes) | ecosystem: Environmental > Aquatic > Marine > Intertidal zone > Salt pond sediment ...
AGGGTATGGACCAGATCTATCACTCCACTTTGAGTTTAATGCAGAAGGAGAAAGCGGCCTTGTCTCATGGGAGTATTATGAATATGATCAGGAGGGGCGAAAACTAGCGGCGAAGGGGTCAAACGAAATGAGCAAGGTCGAATTTAGATATCGATAAAATTAAGGCCTTTCTAACTGGTAATGTGGGTTGGCGTTATAAATCCCACGGATAATCCTGGGGGTTTTCAAGAGAACATGAAATGATTGACCCTATTGAGACCAACCCACCAAAATATCCGGGTCTTATTGCTAAGGATCGGATACGACGACTCAGAAAGACGTGTGGGGTGAGTGTCCAGAAACATATTATTGGTGCGCAGAAAATCCCTGCGCATCCTACACATACTCTCCTTGAATTTATCCTTTAAGAAATTTATTCCCCTCCAGGCTTTTAAGAAGTGCTTCCACCATCACCGTTGCCATGGCAATGGTGCCGGTCAACAAACAGCCTTCATCCACATCGAAATCGGGTGTGTGGAGGATAGCGAATTTCCCCTGGTCGGGGTTCGCGCCGCCAAGCCAAAACATGGCGCCTGGAACAGTTTTTGTATAGAAAGCAAAATCCTCGCAATTAAAAGGAAATGCGGCTTGTAATTGGATTAAATTAGGTTCTCCGATGGCCTGTGCTAAAGCGGGAACAACCGTATGAACAAGACCGGCGTGGTTGAGCATATCCGGCATCCTGGCCACCCGTTCCATATGGTAATCGGTATGTGTGGTGCGGCAGATGCGATTAAGGGCGGCTTTGACCCGTCCAAAAGCAGTTTTCCTGAGGTGAGGGTCAGCCGCCTTGATCCCAAGCCCAAATTGCCCGTGCCAGGCGTCTGGATCTTCCAAGTTGGTGGAGGCATCATAAATGACAAAATGCTGCAGATCGTGATCGTTTTCTTGCATGTTCTCCCAAAAGGCTTTGATTTTATCCCAGGTTTCAGGCAGTTCCCAGCGGTTGAACCCCTGGATAACATGGCAGCAGTGTTGTGCGATAACATCCAAATAATTAAGCGGCATGACTTGACCATTTTCAGGCGTCAGGCTGACGAGGTAATGGTCAAACCCTGCTAAAAATAAGCCATCTGTCCAGGCAATTTGACCGACAGGCAGCGGTGCTACGTGCAGCCCAAAGATTGCCCCTGGGGTAGGGTTTCTTAATACACCTGAGCGGATCATTCGCAGGGCACCGGTGACCTCCTCTTCCTCGGGTTGGAAGATCAGGCGCACGTTCCCGGGGAGAAGGGGTGCCAATGCTTTTAATACCGATGCTGTCCCCAAGCCAATGGCGCTGTGGACATCGTGTCCGCAGGCGTGCATCACGCCGGGCACCTGGGAACGATAGGGGACTTCGTTAATTTCCTGGATAGGCAAAGCATCCATATCAACCCTCAAGGCGACAGTTGGTTTCTCGGCATCGATGATCAGGTCGGCAAACAACCCATGACCGCCAATCCCCGTATGAACCTCCAGCCCCAGGGAAGCCAGCCGGGCAGCGAGATATCCTGCTGTCCAGGATTCATCCCCCGATAGTTCGGGATGGCGGTGAAGCTCGCGTCGAACCTGGATGAGATCAGGATGCATCCGGGTAGAGGTCTGTGTAATTTTTCTCTGTAAATCAGGCGGCAAGGTCATGCGCAGGGGAAAATAGCTTCGAATTGGCTGATTTCGAAGCTGCTGTGGCTGTTAGAATTAAGCATTAATAAATTTCCGGAACGAAGGTTTGATCTTCGAAGGGAGGTCGAACGTAACCTGGATTCACCTGGCGGGGCGGCAGTTCTACTTTTTCAGGTGTCAAGTCCTCGTAAGGGATCATGCTGAGCAGGTGAGAAATGCAGTTCAGACGCGCCTTTTTCTTGACATCGGCGTTAACCACATACCAGGGTGCCTGCTTGATGTCAGTGTATTTCATCATGATATCCTTGGCTTTGGAATATTCTACCCAGCGGCTGCGAGCATCGACATCCATGGGGCTAAGTTTCCAGCGTTTGGTGCGATCATCCAAGCGAGCCAGGAAGCGCTTTTCCTGTTCTTCATCGCTGACTGAGAACCAGTATTTGATCAGGATAATGCCCGAGCGGACGAGCATACGTTCAAATTCAGGGCAGGTCCGCATGAATTCCCAGTATTCTTCCTCGCTGCAGAAACCCATGACGCGTTCTACACCGGCACGGTTATACCAGCTGCGATCAAAAAGCACCATTTCCCCCGCTGCAGGCAGGTGTGGCACATAGCGTTGGAAATACCATTGGCTTTTTTCCCGTTCCGTGGGAACCCCAAGGGCAACCACTCGGGCTGAGCGGGGATTCAAGCACTGCATGATGCGTTTGATCACACCACCCTTACCAGCCGCATCACGGCCTTCAAAGATCACCACGACTTTCAACTTATTAAACTTAATCCATTCCTGCAGCTTGACCAGTTCAACCTGAAGACGCCGTAGTTCTTTCTCGTACACTTTCTTCTTTAGTTTTTTCTTTTTTTTGGGCTTTTCGATGTCTGGGTTGTTTTCTGGTTCAGGATCAGGCGAATCTACAGACTCAAGGTCGGCATCAGGGACCTGAAGTTCATCGGTTTCTTCCAGCGGTGCTATATTTTCGTTGGTTTCTCCCAGGGGTTCTTCGTTCTGCTTTGATTTTTTCTTCTTCTTTTTATTTTTCTTTTCTTTCTTTTTCTTCTTATTTTCCTTCTTCTTATTTTCCTTCTTCTTTGTGTCTTTTTTGTCCGATTTCTTCTTACCCATCACACACCTCCAAATAATCCAAAAGATGACGTTAACAGACTGTTAATTATTTTACATGAAAATTCGATTTTGGTGAATAGTGGAGGGGTGAATCGGTACAACCAGCAAAGATTTGTCCATGGATGATGCATCAAGTGATTGGAATGGATAAATCAGTATCCAAAGAAGTGAAATCAATCAATATTGATTTTAGCTAATCCATGGATGGTGTCGATGTGGGGGCTGTGGTCGTGATGATGCTTGCCAACGGAAAGGGTTTGCATCCCTAACAACTGAGCGGTTTCAAGATTCCTGGGTGAGTCGTCGATCAAAAGGCAGTGTTCGGGGGGCTCATCAACCATCGTCAATGTTTTTTGGAAAGCCTCAACCTCTGGTTTACAATATGGGCTCATGGCGTAGATATCGATGATATCTTCGAAATGGTGGGTTACACCCAACAAATTGAGTACTCTTCTGGCATGTTCAGCATGGGCATTGGTAAATATGACCTTACGCTGAGGCAGCCTGCTCAGGATTTGGTCGAGGTTTGGGTCAAATTTAAGTGCGTTTTCCAGCGGGACATCATGGACGTAATCCAAGAAGAAATCCCTTTCAACGGAATATTCGACTTCCAGTCCGCGCAAGGTGGTGCCGTATTGATGCCAAAGCTGTTGACGAAGTTGCGGAACCTCCTCCAGGGGGAAATCCTTGACCTCCACCAGGAATTGATTCATGCGCTGGCCGATCATGTCCCACACGCCGCTGTTTTGCGGGTATAGGGTATCGTCCAGGTCGATTAAGAGACAGTGGACATTGAGCAAGTTGATTTGACCGCTATTTTGCATCAGGCACCTTTTTATGTTGATTTTGTGTCAACAGTCTTAAGTATAAGAGGCCGCTGGGTAAAAATAAGACCACCATCATCCAGTAAGCAATTGGATTGGCAGACCAGGCGCCACTGGGGTAGGTGCCGGCGGCAAACACAACGGCGCCTGTGATGAAGATCGTCAAGGAAAGGATGCCTAACAGGCGATATTGCCCTCCTTTGAAGAGCGCTTGGTAAGAAAAAACAATCGCCAGAGCTATCCCAAGGACATCCATCGCGGCCAGACCAAAAAGGAAGGGAAGGGTTTGGTCCGCCCAGCCCCCTGTCGGCGGCAGGATGGGGAAGGGGCTGTCCTGACCGGACAGCATGAGACTCCCTGCCCGAGCCAGCGTGAGCAGGTGCAGGCTTTGAAGTAAGCCATAATATCCTATGAGCAGTTTGTTCTTTGCCTCATTATTTTGATTCATACCAGGTCCTTTTTCGAACACTATCTCAGCCATACAATCTTGATTTGATGGTTTATCCGGGTCAATCCTAACATCGGATAATATTCATTTTAAGAAGCCGTGTCTTTTTTCAACGCCAAACTCACCCAATCCTCATCAAAGATTTGTTCTAGTAAGCTGAAACCAGCTGCTTTTGCTGACTGAAGTACATCCTCTAGTTGCGGCTCCAGGATACCTGACAGCAGAAGGACACCCTCCTCTGAAACCAAGTCTCCCAAACCCTTGTCGAACAACTGCAGGATGACAGAGGCGAGGATATTGACAGCGACGAGGGGTGCCTGCTGGATTGAAAATTGATTGGAGCGGATTTCATCCACAGACCCAAGTCCTGTTTCAAGGGCACCTGGCTTAAGGTCATTAATAGCGCTATTTTCACGGGTTGCGGTCACAGCCTGGTTATCCACATCCACTGCCAGGGCATGGATCGTACCGAGTCTTATCGCAGCGATGGAAAGAATGCCTGAGCCGCAGCCAACATCGATAAAGTTTCCGCCTTTTTTGATGTAGCGTTCCACCAACTGTAGGCAAAGCTGGGTGCTGGGATGGGTACCGGTGCCGAAAGCCATGGCCGGGTTGATCCGAACAACAAGCTTTTCTTCATTCTGTTTGGGTTTTTCCCAGGCGGGCATCACCAGGATTTTTTCACCGACTTGAAAAGGTCGGTAATGCTCCTTCCAGGCTTCCATCCAGTTTTGGTCCTTGATAGGTTTATATTGCGGTTCAGGGAGGGGGGTAATTTGCCCCAGGTGCCAGAGTGCTTCAGTGAGTTGGTTGCGCTTTTCTTCTAACTGCTCATTTACAGCCAGGTAGCCGACCACAGCGACCTTTCCTGTGGGTTCATGATCCTTGGTTGTTGGGTTGTGGCGGGTGATGGCTTCAATCACCACGCCATTTGAAACAAAACGCCCCAGCACATCTGCCAGGGCTTCAGCGACTTCTCCATCCGCTGTGAATCTCACCTCAATCCAATGGATTTTGTCGTTCATGTTATGCCCCAAAAACATCCCTCAGTTTATCAAAGAAACTCTGTTCCTGGATCTTAATATCCGGGTCCATTGTTTCAGCTAATTTCTCAAACAATGTCCTTTGGTCCTCTGTCAGTCGTGATGGGATCTGAACAGAGACAGTCACCAGCTCATCCCCGCGACCGGAGCTCCTCAGGTGAGGGATGCCGCGATCTCGCAGTCGAAAAATCTTGCCCGGTTGGGTTCCGGGTGGGATGCGCAATTGCACATCTCCATTTAGGGTGGGAACGAGGATCTCATCGCCGAGCACTGCCTGTGCGACGTTGATATCTAGGTCTAAGAGAATATCATCCCCCTTTCGGCGGAAGTAATCATGGGGCTCCACCTCGACTTCCAGGTAAAAATTACCTTGCGGTCCGCCATTGATGCCGGGTTGTCCCTCACCTGCCAGGCGGATTTGAACACCGCTGGCGACACCGGCGGGGATCGTGACCATTTTGCTGATTGTTTTCCGTTCAAGCCCGCGCCCGTTACAGGTGGGGCAGGGGGTTTCGATCACCTCACCCCGTCCGTTGCAACGCGGGCAGGTGACTACCTGGACCATGGAGCCTAGCAAGGTTTGATGGACCTGGCGAACCTCGCCCTGTCCGTTACAATTCGGACAGTTCTTAGGAGAAGTCCCGGGTTTAGCCCCGGTGCCTTGGCAGGTCTGGCAGGTTTCATCGCGAGTGATCTGGACTTCTTTTTCAACGCCAAAGGCGGCTTCCTCAAAGGTCAGCCTGATTCGGCTTGAAAGGTCCGCACCCCGACGTGGTGCATTGCGGGAACGCCTGCCACCCATCCCGCCAAAACCACCGAAGCCGAAGATACCCTCCAGGATGTCTGAAAGGTCAATATTGGTGAAATCAGGCATACCCTGTGTGTTGACACCGGCATGACCGTAACGATCATAAGCTGCACGTTTTTCAGTGTCGGACAGAACAGCGTAGGCTTCGTTGATTTCTTTGAATTTCTCTTCTGCGTCCGGATCATTACTCACATCCGGATGGTATTGGCGTGCAAGGCTGCGAAAGGCAGATTTTAGGTCATCTGCACTGGCATTTCGGGCGACACCGAGCACTTCATAATAGTCACGTTTTGCCATCATGTTACCGCTAACTTACTCATTTTGATTGGCGTATTCTGCCTAAATGTAAATCTGGATTAGTTTACTCATATTTGATTTGAGAGTCAAACCAACATCGCCGTCCATTACGACCAGGTGCTCGGATCTTGATCCGAACACCTGTATTCTAAACAGAAATGAATATCAGGTCCTCCTTAGACCTGTTTAAACTCGCCGTCCACGACGTCCTCATCATTGGACTCATCTTCGGGGCCCTTTTCGCCCTCCTCTGCACCTTCCTCTTGACCAGTGCTTTGAGCTTGCTGCTGCTCGTATGCTGCGCTGCCAAGCTGTTGCAAAACCTCGGCTAATTCATCAGCAGCATTTTTGATCTTTTCCAGGTCCTCGCTGTCCTTTACCTCGTTAACTTTGTTGGCAGCATCTTCAACCTTTTGTTTTAGATCAGGGGGGACTTTGTCACCCAAATCTTTGAGAGTCTTCTCAGCAGAATAGACCATGTTATCTGCACGGTTTCTGGCTTCAATGAGTTCGCGGCGTTTGCGATCTTCTTCAGCGTGTTGTTCCGCTTCACGGCGCATACGTTCCACTTCCTCTTCGCTCAAACCAGAAGAGGCAGTAATGGTGATGTTCTGGCTGCGGCCGGTGGCTTTGTCTTGTGCAGTTACCTCCAGGATGCCATTGGCATTGATATCGAAGGTAACCTCAATCTGGGGGACACCACGTGGTGCAGGGGGAATCCCGTCCAGGATAAATTTGCCCAAGGATTTGTTGTCGGTTGCCATGGGGCGTTCACCTTGCAGCACGTGGATCTCAACCTGTGTTTGGCTGTCACTGGCAGTTGAGAATACCTGGCTTTCCCGGGTAGGAATGGTAGTGTTACGCTTGATCAATGTCGTCGCCACACCGCCCAAAGTCTCTACAGATAGGGACAACGGGGTGACATCCAGCAAGAGGATGTCTTTGACATCCCCGCCAAGGACGCCGGCTTGAATGGCTGCACCAACTGCGACAACCTCATCCGGGTTGACACCTTTGTGAGGCTCTTTGCCAAACATAGCTTCAACTTCTTCCTGAATCTTGGGCATGCGGGTCATGCCGCCCACCAGGACAACTTCATCAATGTTGCTTTTTGTCAGGTTGGCGTCATCCAACGCCTTTTTCACCGGGGTCAGGCTGCGTTCAACGAGGTCATCAGTCAATTGTTCAAGCTTTGCCCGAGTGATGGTCATAACCAGGTGTTTCGGTCCGGATGCATCCGCTGTGATATAGGGCAGGTTAATTTCTGCCTGCATCGTAGAAGAAAGTTCAATCTTTGCTTTCTCCGAAGCTTCCTTGAGACGCTGCAGGGATTGGCGATCCTTTCGAAGATCGATGCCGTTCTCTTTTTTGAATTCATCCGCAATGAAATCGATGATGCGTTGATCAAAATCGTCGCCACCGAGGAAAGTGTCACCGCTGGTTGAGCGCACCTGGAAGACACCTTCTCCAACGTCGAGAATTGAAATGTCGAAGGTGCCGCCACCCAGGTCATAAACAGCGATCACCTCGTTCTTCTTCTTGTCCAAACCGTAAGCCAGGGAGGAAGCTGTGGGTTCGTTGATGATGCGCAGTACTTCCAGTCCAGCGATCTTACCCGCGTCCTTCGTGGCGTTGCGCTGGGCATCGTTGAAGTAAGCAGGCACGGTGATAACAGCCTGGGTGACCGGTTCACCAAGATAGGCTTCGGCGTCCCTTTTGATCTTTGAGAGGATCATGGCTGAAATTTCTGGGGGAGAATACTCTTTGCCTGCTAACTTGACGCGCAAGTCACCGTTGGGTGCTTTGCTGACTTCATAAGGCACCAATTTCAGGGCTTTCTGGACTTCCGGGTCATCATATTTTCGACCCATGAAGCGTTTGATTGAAAAGATGGTGTTCTCCGGGTTCGTGATAGCCTGATTGCGGGCGACTCGCCCCACCAGCCTTTCACCATTTTTATTCACCGCTACCACAGAAGGGACTAGTCTTTCGCCCTCTGCAGAAGGGATAACGACAGGTTCACCGCCGATCATGACGGAGGCGACAGAGTTGGTTGTTCCGAGGTCAATACCAATGATTTTTCCCATGTAAATTTCTCCAATTTCTATTTTGCGACCCGTACCATTGCGGGACGGATGATTCGATCTGAAATACGATACCCGGGTTGAACGACATCAATGATTTGTCCTTCGGTAAAATCCGGGTGTTCTTCCTGGGTGATTGCTTCGTGAATGTTGGGGTCAAATTCATCCCCCGGTTGAACATCCATGCGTTCAACACCCTGGTTTTTCATTTGATTAATCAGTTTTTGATGGATAAGTTCAAGACCACTCATCCAGCTATCAATATTCTCGCCTTCCGGCCGATTCTTTAAAGCACGTTCCATGTCATCAGCGACGTTAAGGAATATTTTTAGAATGGTGGTCATTGCATCCTGGTAGGACCGTGTGGCATCCCGCAGCATACGTTTTTTGTAATTCTCAAAATCAGCCCGTGTTCGGAGCCATTGATCTTGCTTTTCCTCAACTTCAGCCTGGAGGGATTCGATCTCCTTCTCCAGGGCATCGTATTCATCAAAGGTCAGTGCCACCATTGGGTGACCTTCTTCAGCTCCCTGTTCTGCTTCTGGATTGGAGTCTTGATTTCCTTGTTCTTCCTTTTCTTGATCTTCCTTTTTTTGTTTTTCTTCTTTTTCCATAGGTTCTCCGTTAGTGATAATGAATAAATGTCTTTTGATTGCTGAGTTTAGACCGCCAAAGTTTCGGAAACTAAATCACTGAGCACGTTGGCAACGAAGCGTACGGTTGAAATCGTGCGATCATAAGGCATACGAATGGGCCCTAAAACCCCGATCGAACCGGTCAGTGTATTGGGGTCACCGTACCGGGCGAGAACAATAGAAACCTGGCGTAATTCTTCCCAGGTCCCCTCCCCGCCAATCAAGACCTGGATGCCGCCGACGTCAGCGTTCATCACCGTGCTGGCTAACAAGTTTTCCAAAAGTGAGGGCTCTTCAAGGATATGCAGTGCCTGGCGTGCCTCACCTGATTCGGAAAATTCCGGCTCCGCAAGAACATTGGTCATCCCATCCAGGTAGATTTCTCCGGTGGCTGCTTCCTCGATCAAAGCCATTTCAGCGATAAGGATATCCAAAATCTCCTGGTTGAGTGGGTCCAGTTGACCGCGCAAACGGGAGATGCCCTGAATATCGCGCTTAACACAAAGATGCGTCAAGCGGTTGGCGATTTGTGAAAGCTGCTCCTGGGGGATAGGTTCGGCAAGCGAGATAAACTGCTGCCGAATATCCCCACCCATCAAAACCAGCACCATCAAGACCTGGCGTCCGCGCGTGGCGATTAACTCCAGGTGTTTAAAAATCGCTTTGTCTGAATGGGGTGCCGTCACTAATGACGCAGCTTGGGATTGGTTCGCCAGAACCGAGGCAGCCAGCTTGAGCCATTGTTCAATGTCCTGCCGGGATTGATAGAACTGGTGGGTGATGGTTCTGCGTGTGGTGGGGGGGAGACCGCTCTTTTGGATGAGGTTGCCGACGAAATACCGGTAACCTTCCTCAGTTGGCACCCGACCCGCAGAGGTGTGCGGCTGGCGCAAGAGCTGGTAATCCGTCAGGAGAGCCATCTCATTCCGGACCGTTGCCGAACTCATGGCAAGCTGATATTTCTCCACAAGCGTTCTGGACCCCACCGGCTGTGCCGTGTGGATATGCTCGTGGATGATCAGTGTGAGAATGAGTTTCTGACGGTCGGACAGTTGCATAATTGCCTCTGGATATTTTTAGCACTCTCGCCTTGAGAGTGCTAAAACAACCCAACCTTAATGTTACCATGAGCAAAAAACAGCGTCAAGAAAGGAAGGGTCGTAATGGTATTAATAATTTGTTAGAAATGGGAAATGGAAATTAGGAATCAGGAGGAAGGAATTAGGGATTAGGGAGTTAGGGTTACCCGATAAACGTGGCGGTCGATACCCCCGAAACGATATTTATAGGACTCATCCCCCCTCATAAAGTCCAGCTCCTCAATCCCGTTGTTGCATGCCCACTCGATTAGATAGGCAAGCAGCACCCAACCTGGGGAGTATTCACGATATTCCCACTCCCAGCCTGAGTTATAGAGCCACAAGCGATTGTTAAAATTGAAGGACATATTGCCAGCAGCTTTGTCCCCATCAAGGGTGAAGAATGCCAGATGCAGCCATCCCTGGTCAAAGGTAGTTTGCGCTGTAAGCCGGAGGTGTTCACGCATAGCATCTGTCAGAAACTCATGTTTATTGGGGTCCTGTGCCATCATGGTAATAAAGGCGTCCACATCCGCCTTCAATCGATCTGGATCTTGTGTGATGTACAGGCTGCCCTCTGCCAGGCTCTGCTCAACGTTGCGCAGTTTTCGCCGAATTTCATGCCTTTGTTTTTTGTCAATGTTTGCAAGGTATGTATCAAAATCCCCGGGTAGAGGAATATTGGGGGAAGGCTGAAGGTGGATCTGTTTGTGTTCCCAGCCGCGTTTTTCAGCTTCGGCTTGCAGGATGTCAAGGGTGGGAGATTCTTCTAAGATATTGTAGAGATCCAGTAATTCCCAATGGGGGATGGAATCGTCATTTAAAAGGAATCCCAACAGCCCATGAATGAACTCAGGCAGGTCTTCCGGTGGAAGGATGAAATCTAAAAAGTCTGAGACCTCGATGGCACCGATGAACATCAAGGCTGGTTTTCCTAGGATGTTTTCAGTATGAAAAAGAGGGGCAACCCCGACCAGTGCTTCATCTCGAAAAGCTGCAATGAGAATTAATTCGCTGTTCTCCGGCCATTCACCCCCACCGCGTGTCTCCCACCACGCCTGTAAATATTCATAGGTCAGGAATGGTACATGACTTGCACTCTTTTGTAGTAGATGATTCCAATCGTCTTGTAAACTTGCCAGTTCCTCGAAGGTTGTATAGCGTCTAAAATCCATGAGGCTATTATACCGCAGCAGGGAATGTGTATAATTAACCTATTGATCCTTGGAAAAGTGAGATATGTTTCGATGTATGATTTGAACTTATGGCCAATTCGTACCCACAAAGGACAACCGCTTGGGGAACAAGTCGGTTTACTAGCTGCCAACCCGCCGCGCAGAGCTGTTCGCAGCCGCGCTGAAGACCTATTAATCCTTGCCTTATACACACAGGGTTCAGGCCGCATCTCAATCAAAGACCAACAATCCTGGTTGACGGATTTGCCCCAGGTTTTTTTCAAAACGAGCGGTTCGGTCACCTCTGCTTTGCGTTCACTGGTTGAATCACTTAATCTCTCTATGTTGGAGAAGAACCTGAAAAACGCCAAAGAGGGTGGACCAACAATCGGTGCAATGAATGCTGCGGCGCTCCACCGTCGTTCGCTCTACCTGGTGCAAAGTGGGAAAACTCACGCCTATGTATTATCGCGCCAGGGATTAGAACATTTTTCAGATGCCAGCCCGTCAGACCGTGGGCTGGGTCTCAGCCGTTCACCAACCATTCGCTACTATCGGGCTGAACTGGGTGAGGGCGGTTATCTATTTATGACGGATTCTCCTCCCAAAGGGTGGACAGAGGAATTCCTTTTATTGGACGGCTTTCCCAGCCTGGAACAATTACGCCGCAGGCTGCTTCACCAGGCATCACCCAACTTTCGCTTAGATTTGATCCAGATCGTCCTAGGTGAAGGCAAAATCCAGGTGTTTCCAATGGCTCCACGAGCAGGAAGAGAAGAGGATTTAGACCGTCAGGCAGAAACGCTGGAGTCTCAACAAGCCGAAATCATCCCACCAGTTATCCCATCTTTATCGCCTGAACAAGAAGAATTAGATCAAACCCAGGAACTCACCGCACAAAAAAAGCTTGATGCGGAAGAAGTCGAATCGGTGGCGGAAGCAGGTGAAGATATTCTTCCTGAGGTTAAAAGCCCGGAAGAAGGGCAAGAAATAGGAGAACGGGCAAAAACGACCGAAACAAGCATGCCTGAGCACGAGTTACAAGGTCAACCCGTTTCAACTACCGATGAACGAACAGCCTCTAAGACTGAATCAGAGGTTGTTCCCCAGATACCCAGCACGAAACCAACGGATGAGGAGAGAAAGGAAGAAACCACTGGTCAAGCGAAAATTAACTGGAAAGATCGATTAAAGCAAGCAAAATCAGAGACATTATCGAGCTTGGACACCCTCTTTGATAAAGGGCGCAGCTTCCAGGAAAAGGTCAATGGTTTCTTCTCTGACCTATTTACCCGTTGGTTACCGGGTGATCGATCGGGTGCGCCAAGGCTGTCAAACACGACCCTCCTACTGATTGCGCTTGGGGTTCCCATCATTGTTGTCGCTATCGCAGTGGGCGTTTATCTTGCCCGTGGACGCACCCTTCAATATGAACATTATTACAACCAGGCACAGGCTGCTTCCCAAATAGCCCTGGCAGCAGAGGATCCCAATGCGGCTCGCAGTCAGTGGATGCAGGCTCTGACCTATCTTGAGCAGGCTGAAGCCTTCCGCAGCACAGGTGATACGTCTGCCCTGCGTGAGGATGCCCAGGATGCCTTGGATGCCCTGGATGGGGCAGCCAGGCTGGCATATCGACCGGCAATTGCGGGGGAACTTTATTCAGAGATAAATATCCAACGGATTATCTCTTACGGGCTGGATTTGTACCTCTTTGATGCAACCGGCGGTCGTGTGATTCATGCCACAGGTGGCGGGCAGGGATATGAGATTGACCCAGAGTTTGTGTGTGCTGCTGGCAATTTTGGCGGTGGCGGGGTGGGTGAATTGGTTGATATGGCTGTTCTACCAATTAATAACCCTTACCAAGCACATCTTATTGCTGTTGATAGTGTGGGGAACGTTGTCTATTGTTCCCCGGGGCAGGACCCGGTGGTTCAATCGCTACCGGCATCCGGATCTGGCGAGCTAAATATCCAAAAGATCGCCTTTGCCAATAGCAGTTTATATGCCCTGGATGGGAACAGTATGATGGTTTGGGTTTTTCCTGCCACAAATGGACAATTTCTTGACTCCCCGGTGAATTTCTTTGCAGAAGCCCAACCCAATGACGTCCCAGACATGCGGCAGGTGATTGATTTGGCGGTTAACGGTTCGGAACTGTATCTTTTGCGGAACAATGGGGAGTTGCTGAATTGTGTCTACACCGGGCTGCCGGGTGATCCTTTGAATTGTGAACTTCCTGTGACCTATGTGGACGGGCGCCCAGGTAAAGAAGAGCAAAGGGTCCTGATGCCTGAGGGAAATTTCAACGCCGTCCTTTATACCACGCCGCCTGACCCATCGATTTTTATTCTGGACGCATCCAGCGCGGACATATACCAGTTTTCACTGCGCTTCAGGCTCCATCAGCGTTTGCGTCCTGATTTGGGCGATTATGAGATTGATTCCCCTGAAGCAACAGCCTTCACCATCGGCATTGACCAAATTGCCTTCGTTGCCTTTGGAAACCAGGTATTTTACGCTTACGTGGAATAATCGATTGTTGACAAAGATTTGGGATCATTATGGGGTTTAGAATAGCAGCTTCTTCTTAACTATTCACAATCAAGCTAATCAATGATCTGGATTCAAAGGAGTGCCTATTTACCAATCGGCTTGCTGATTGGTGTTACAATTGGATTTTAGAGTCAAAAAATCATGACAGGAGAACTATGTCAGAAGTGGATCCCCGAATTGAAGAACTGCGAGAGATGCGTGACAAAGCCCTTAAGGGCGGCGGTCAGAATCGGATAGACCGCCAACACGCAAAAGGAAAATTAACTGCCCGTGAGCGCCTTGGATTATTGCTGGACAAGGAGAGTTTTGTTGAATTGGAGCCCTTCACGATCCAACAAAACGACCCTGATGATAAGACTTTTTTGGGTGATGGTGTTGTCACAGGGTTTGGGACAATTGAGGGCAGGACAGTTTATGTTTATGCCCAGGATTTCACCGTCCAGGGGGGAGCCTTGGGAGAAATGCATAGTCGTAAGATCTGCCGTGCGATGGACCTGGCTGTGGCTAACGGCTGTCCCATCATCGGCTTGATCGATTCGGGAGGCGCCCGGATCCAGGAGGGTGTCAAGAGCCTGGGCGGATATGCAGAAATCTTTAAGCGCAATGCGCAATATTCCGGCGTGGTACCGCAGATCAGCCTGATCCTGGGGCCTTGTGCGGGGGGTGCCGCCTATTCACCGGCTATGACCGATGTGATTATCATGGTTGAGAAGCAATCCTTTATGTTCCTGACAGGCCCAGAAGTGATCAAGACGGTCACCGGTGAAGAAACCGATTTTGAATCACTGGGAGGTGCCAGGGTACACCTGACACAAAGCGGCACGGCACATTTGATCACTGAGGATGAAGAAAAAGCACTGGCACTCGCCCGTTTTGTGTTGGGTTACTTGCCCTCGAATAATGTTGAAAATCCGCCGCAAAGCCCCATCAACGACGATCCCTATCGGTTTACAGAGTCATTAAACACCCTGGTCCCGGTTGACCCAGAACTGCCCTATTCAATGCATACAGCGATTGAAGCCGTGGTTGACCAAGGTTCTTTCCTGGAATTGCAGGCGGGCTATGCGCGCAACGCCATTGTCGGGCTGGCGCGTATGGATGGGATGCCAGTGGGCATCTTGGCACAGGAGCCGAGTGTGATGGCCGGCGTAATCGACATCGATGCTGCGGATAAGTTGTGTCGGACTGTCCGTTTCTGTGATGCCTTTAACTTGCCGCTGGTGACCTTTGTGGATTCTCCGGGCTTCCTCCCAGGTGTGGACCAGGAGCATCGCGGCATTATCCGCCATGGTGCAAAGGTTTTATATGCCTATTCTGAGGCAAATGTCCCCAAAGTAAGTGTGGTCACACGCAAAGCCTATGGTGGTGCCTATGTGGTGATGAGCAGCAAGTACCTGGGGACGGACATCAACTATGCCTGGCCCAGTGCGGAGATTGCAGTGATGGGACCGCGCGGTGCAACGAACATCCTCTATCGAAGGGAATTGGCTCAAGCTGAAGACCGTGAAGCTGAACGTGTAAGGTTAGAGGAGGAGTATCGAAACCGTTACCTGACACCCTATGCTGCTGCCAATGCGGGATACGTGGACGATGTTATCGTTCCTGCTGAAACTCGGAAAATGATCATCAAAGCTCTACGTGCAATCCAGAATAAAGCTGAACAGCGTCCACCCAAGAAGCACGGCAATATGCCGGTTTGAGAGGCGGAGAAATGAGTGAGATACAACAGGGCTTGCTGATAGCTGCCATTGGAATGGGACTGGTTTTTGCTGTGATCCTGTTTTTATGGGGATTAATGGCATTGATGATGCGCCTGACTTCCAGTTCAAAATCAGAAGAGGATCAACCGACTGCACTCAAAACGACTGATGCCGCCCTAGTGCCCAATTTCGAGAATATCGAGCGAAAAAATCGAATCGTGGCAGCTGCTGTCGCTGTGCAATTTGCTTTATCAGCCAAAAAGACTGTAGTTACCACGGAAACTGTTGGCGAACAATCCCCTGGTGTGAGCGCTTGGCAATCCTATCACCGCAGCCGGCAGCTGGAAAATAGAAACAAACGAGGATAATTTCATGAAAATCAAGGTTGATATTAACGGCACTGCCTATGAGGTAAACATAAAGGATATTAAGGAAAGACCCGTGATTGCTGAGATCGATGGGGAACAATATCAAGTTTGGCCAGAAAGGGAGTCACCAGCAAAAAACACAACGATGGAAAGGCCTGAAGTTTCTGTACCGGAACCGGTAGAAGGTGCTTCCCCCATGGTAAGAACCCCACAGGCAGGTGACAGCACCAAACTCACCGCCCCCCTTCCGGGGGTCATTATGGCAATCCTGGTCAAACCCGGGGAACGTATCCAACGAGGCCAGGAAGTATGCACCCTCGAGGCGATGAAAATGAAGAA
>Ga0207796_1000479_pt1 | contig 16114 bp, 15 predicted proteins | sample Pon1CUnioCityCA_6_FD_187274 | JGI IMG/M metagenome (GOLD analysis project Ga0207796, IMG submission 187274) | Marine sediment microbial community from Union City, CA, USA - Pond 1C Sediment 1 (SPAdes) | ecosystem: Environmental > Aquatic > Marine > Intertidal zone > Salt pond sediment ...
GTTTCCGCGGTGGATGGTCCGCCGGTGGATCTCCCGCTTCGGATTCGCCGAGGCCGAACGCCTCTGTGCGGCGGCCAACCAGATCCCCCCCACCACGGTGCGCGCCAACACCCTGAAAACCAGCCGGTCCCGGCTGCAAGACGCACTGGCAGAAGCCGTCGAAGACCTCCGCGAAACCGCGCACGCACCGGACGGGCTTTGCTTTTCACACCCGTCGACGCCCATCGATGCGCTGCCGATGTTCGAAGCAGGCGGGTTCCAGGTGCAGGACGAGGCCGCCCAGCTCGTCTCCCTGCTGTTGGACCCGGCCCCCGGCCAGCGGGTCCTGGACGCCTGCGCCGGCCTCGGGGGAAAGACCGGCCACATCGCCCAGCTCATGGGCAACCGAGGGGTCTTGGTGGCCACCGACAAAGACGCGGGCAAGCTTGAAACGCTCGACCGGGAGATGGGCCGTCTCGGGGTGACCATCGTAGCGCCGGAAACAGCGGACCTGGAAGCCCCGCTGCAAGCCGGTGCGAACCGATTTGACCGGGTGCTGCTCGACGCGCCCTGCAGTGGCCTCGGGGTGATCCGCAGAAACCCGGACGCCAAGTGGAAGTCGGCGGCAAGGGACCTTTCCGGATTCGGCGCCCGCCAACAGCGCCTTTTGAACCGGCTGGCCGGCCTTGTCAGCCCATCCGGCCTTCTGGTATATTCGGTCTGCAGCATGGAGCCGGAGGAAAATGAATCCGTCGTCGATGCCTTTTTAGATCCGCATCCGGAGTTTGCCGTCGTGCAACCAACGGAGCACCGAAGGACCCTGCCGCAGGCATTTTTCGATGCCCGCGGTTTTTTCCGCAGCTTCCCGCACCGGCACGGAACCGACGGCTTCTTTGCCGCCGTTTTTCGGCGCCGCCGCACCGATTCGAGTCGATAGGGCAAAGCGGTCATTATGCCGGTATTCGAGTACACAGCGCTCAACACCAGCGGAAAAAGCGTCTCGGGCATCGTGGACGCGGAAAGCGCCCTGTCCGCCCGCCAGAAGCTTCGCGCCACCAGGGTCTACCCGGTGTCGCTCAAGGAAGTGGACGACGCCGGTTCGCGCAAGGCCCGGGGCCCTTCGCGGCTGCCGCAGCTGTTCACCCGCGTCCGGCCCACCGAAGTCATGGTGATGACCCGCCAGCTGGCCATTTTGATCAACGCCGGTTTTCCGCTGGTCACGGCCATGGACACCATGCTTGCCCAGACCAAGTCCGCGGCCTTCAAAAAAGTGATGGCCCGGCTAAAGGACGCCCTCGTGGAGGGCAACAGCTTTGCCGGCGCCCTTTCCCTTTACCCGAACATCTTCTCGCCGCTTTACATCAACATGGTCCGGGCCGGGGAAAGCTCCGGCACCCTGGAGATCATCCTCACCCGACTGGCCGAGATCAACGAAAAGCAGGTGGCCTTGACCAACCGCATGCGCACCGCCATGGCCTACCCGGTGCTGATGACCTTCGTGGGCGCGGCGGTGCTGTTCATTCTCATGACCTTCATCGTTCCGAACATCACCTCGATCTTCGAGGACATGAACCAGGTGCTGCCGGCGCCGACCCGGTTTCTGATCGCAGTCAGCGACCTGCTCCAGCGCTACTGGTGGGTGCTGGCCATCGTGCTGATCGGTGCGCTCGCCGGACTTCGCATCTTTAAAAAGACCGAGCGCGGCGGTCGGCTCTGGGACCGGGTCAAGATCCACACGCCCGGCGTCGGCGCCCTGGTGCGCAAAATGGCGGTGGCCCGGTTTTCCCGGACCCTGGCCTCCCTGCTCACCAACGGGGTGTCCATGATGCCGGCATTGGAAATCGTCAAAAGCGTCACGGGAAACGCCGTGCTGGCCACCGCCGTCGAGAACGCAACCCAGGAGGTGGAAAAAGGCCAGGGGCTGGCACCGGCGCTCGACGACCAGGGCGTGTTTCCCTACCTGTCGATCCAGATGATCCAGGTCGGCGAGCAAAGCGGGGAACTCGAGTCGATGCTCGACCGCATCGCCGACGTGTACGAAGACGAGGTGGAAGCCACGGTGATGCGGCTCACCTCCCTTCTCGAGCCGGTCATGATCCTGCTCATGGCAGTGGTGGTCGGCTTCATCGTCGTTTCGATCTGCCTGCCGATCTTCGAGATGAATCAACTGGTCCAATAAAATTCATTTTCCCGAAAGGCTTTGCCTTGCGGGAAAATGAATTTTTGTATAAAAAAATCGGTACATTCTGAAAAATTTTTGGTAAAAATACGTTGGTATGTCGGGCGTCATGACAGGGCGCGCATTGAAAAAGCCCAAACCGAATCCGAACCGGCAGCAAATTCATCCGGCATGAAACGAAGAGCGTTTGCTGTTTTCAACAGAAATACGGAGTTCTTATGGAACCAAACAACCTGAAAACATCGCGTTGGTCTTTTCAAGGTTTCACCCTGATTGAAATCATGGTCGTGATCGTCATCCTGGGGATCCTGGCCGGCCTGATCGTGCCGCGGATCATGGGCCGTCCCGAAGAGGCCAAGCAGCTGAAAGCCGAAATCCAGATCGAAAGCCTGGAAACCGCCCTCAAGCTCTACAAGCTGGACAACGGGATGTACCCGACCACCGAACAGGGGCTGACCGCACTGGTCGACGCGCCCGACACCGAGCCGATCCCCAAAAACTTCCGCAAAGGCGGGTACCTGGAAAAGGGCAAGGTGCCCAAGGACCCCTGGGGAAACGAGTTCGTCTATCTGAGCCCGGGGGTTTACAACGACTACGACATCATCTCTTTCGGCGCCGACGGCGCCCAGGGCGGCGAGGACAAGAACCGGGACATCAACAGTTGGGAGATCGAATGATAAAAGCGCTGCGCGCTTTTATGAAACGCGGCTGCGCCGCTTGGGACCGACGACCGGCAGCCGACGGCTTCACGCTGATCGAACTGCTGGTGGTCATCTCCCTGATCAGCCTGATGCTTTTTCTGGCCGTTCCCCAGTTTCAATCCGGCTTGCTGGCCGACGCTTCGCGAAAGTCCCTGATCCTGCTGAAACAAACCGTCGAAGGGTTGAAAACGCGCGCGGTCGAAACGCAGACCGTCTGCGCCCTGCACCTGAACCTCGACACCCACCACTTCTGGATCACCGACGAGACGATGGACGAGGAGCAGCGACTGGAGGCCAATCGCAACGCCACCGACCTGTCCGATTCCCTGTTTTTCGAAGAGGTCGAGTTTGCAGACGAAGAAAAATCGATGAGCGGAGAGGTCAGCCTCTACTTTTACACGGAGGGATTTTCCGACCGGGCCCGGATCCACGTCCAGAAAAAAGACGGAGACCGGGCCACCCTGCGGGTCGAATCCTTTCTTGCCGAGGTCCGAATCGAAGATGACTCCGTCTCCTACCAGCCGTAGCGGATTCACCCTTCTGGAAATTCTGGCGGCGATCGCCATCCTCGCCGTCGTCCTGACGGCTTTGTTCGGACTCCACCTGCAGACCCTGTCGATGGCAGCCGACACCCGGTTTTACGCCGTCGCCCCGCTGCTCGCCCAGAAAAAAATGGCCGAAATCCAGATCGAAGGGGCCGAGCAGATCCGGACCGATTCCGGGGATTTCGGAGAGGCGTTTCCCCGGTATCGCTGGGAAGCCGAGGTGTCCGATACCGAATCGATCGAATTTGAAGCCGCCGCCGAAGTCTTGCGGAGAATCGATGTCAAAATCCTGGACGACAACGACCAGAACACTTACGCGCTTCGGACCTATCGGTATGTCCAACCGTTCTGATCCAATTGCTGCGCAATTCGACGAAGGTTTCACCCTGCTCGAGATTCTCGTGGCGATTCTCATCTTCGGGGTCGTCATGAGCAGCCTGTTCATCTCGTTTCGCTCCTTGGTGTTCGAGCCGGACGGGATCCAACAGACCCTGAACCGGGAAGAGATGGCGCGCACCGCACTGGACCGGATGGCCGCCGATCTTCAGGCCGTTCACGTGCCGCTGCCGCCGGCGTACCGCCCGCCGGAAATCAACGACCCGCCGGACCCGCACCGGCTGGTGGGCACCGTCGACTTTGCGCTGAACCGGGAGTTCGGCCGGCTGCGGTTCAGTTCTTTGGCCCATCTTCCCATGCGAAACACCGACCGCCGTGGCATCGCCCAGATCGTCTACTACGTGCAGGCTGCCGAAGACGACACCTTCGTGCTGCGGCGGGCGGACGACCTTGCACCGTACCCGGAACCGGAAGCGTTGAACCAGGATCCGTTGCTTTGCGAAAACGTATATTCGTTGTCGTTCCGGTTCATGGACGAAACCGGAGAATCTAGGGAAACCTGGAACTCGGACACCGAGGAATTCGACCACGCCTCTCCTGTGGCGGTGGCCATCCGCCTCGAACTGGGCGAAGCGGAAAACCCCGATGTATTCGAAACCGAGGTTTTGCTGCCGGTCCGACGGGCAAAAATCGGTTGACGGCGGCACTCAATCGCTGCCGCGGGGGCATACAACGCGGCAGGCGGCGAGGCCGGCAAACGGCTCTTTCGCCGCGCCGAATGCGCATCGCAGGGGGGGAACAAAGCCTTTGCGCCGGAAAAACATGGATCATTTTTTGCCGCTGCGCCGCAGGCTGACCTCCCAGCGGGGCATCGCACTGCTGGTGACGATTTCGGTCATCGCGGTCCTGGTGCCGGCAACGCTGTCTCTGAACCGGTCCGTCCGGGGTTCAGCAGCCGGCGCCAGCGCCGCCAAAGACCGGATGACCCTTTCGCAGATGGCCGACGCCGGCATTCAGGCGGCAATGGCCCTGCTCGCGGCCGAAAAGGCCGATTCGGAGGCCGATTCACTGGCCGAGGACTGGGCCGACCCGGACCGGCTGGACCTGCTGGCCGAAGCCATTGCATTTGAACGCGGAAGCGTGGTCATCCGGATTTCCGACGAAAAAAGCCGGATCCAGGTCAATGCGCTGGTCGACTCCCCGCAAGGCAGGGCGTTTTCCGAACCGCAGCGTCTTCTCTGGGACCGATTCTTGAACAATCTGATCCTCGGTGACGATTTTTACGAGGAACTGGATGCGCCGATGGTTTTAAACGCCCTGAAGGACTGGCTCGACAGCGGGGACGACGACGCCGTCACCGGGCTGAGCGGCGCAGAATCGGACTATTACCGGGCCTTGAGCCCACCGTATCCCCCGCGAAACGGGCCCATCGAACACGTCGACGAACTGCGCCAGGTCCGCGGACTCGACGCGCGCTACCTGTACGGTGACGAAGAAGTGCCTGGAATTGCATCATTTCTGACCCCTTTCGGGATATCGGCCGAATCGACGCCGGAGGCGCTCTACGCCGGGCGGATCAACATCAACACCGCCAGCCTACCGGTGCTGGCAGCGATGGTGCCGCCGGAAAGCACGGACCTGGCCGACGCCATATTCCAATACCGCCAGGCCGCCGTCGAAGACGGCCTGATCGATCTGTTCACCGACCCGCAGTGGTACCAGGACGCCCCAGGCTGCGCCGACCTTCGGATCGACCCGGCCCTGGTCACCACCGCCAGCGATCTGTTCCGCATCGAAGCCGCGACAGCCATCGGCGGCCGCCGGTTGACGGCCACGGCCGTGGTGCAGCGGGTCCGGGATCCGAAATCCGGCATCTGGCGTGCTGTAGTTCTCAGAAGAGAGGCAAAATAGATGCGCCCTGCCAAGGCGGGAAAAATTGCCAATAGAAACATTGAAGCCCTTCGCGGCAATGCGGTATAGTGACCTGCTTCGAATGGACACCTAACCCTTTCAGGACAATGGGCTCCGGATCGGCGGCACCGGTCGAAACGCCGTCCACCCGCACCCGAAGCGAATCGATATGAGCAAAAAAATCCTCGGACTGGACGTCGGCCCGGATGCCGTCACGGCGGCGTTGGTGGTCAGCGGCATCAAGGGGGCCCGCGTGGTTTCCACCATCCGGCTTGCCTTCCAGGAGGATGAGGATACCGATGCCGCCCTCCACCGGTGCCTGGACACCCTTCACCACCAGGTGGACACCTCCGGCGCCGTCTGCGTTGCGGCGCTGCCTGCGGATGCATTCTCCTTTCGCAACATTCGCCTCCCCTTCAAGGAGGAGCGCAAAATTCGGCAGGTGCTGCCGTTTGAGGTCGAATCGATTCTTCCCGCCTCCGGCGAAGAGGTGGTCATCGACTTTCACACCGTCGCTCCAAACGGGCAGCAGGGTCCCACCCAGGTGGTGACCGCAGCCGTGGATAGACCCCGCCTGCAGCAATTTTTGCAGCGGCTGGGCGACCACCAGCTCGATCCGGAGATCGTCACCGTCGGCGGCTACGGTGAGGCGGCCTGCCTGGCCGGGTCGTCGAAGGCCCCCGGTAGCTGGTTCTTCGTTTCCCTGGGCGCAGCGCAGGCCACCATCACCATCGCCCGGAACGGGCAAGTCCTGCTGGTTCGAAGGATCGAACGGGACACCGGCCGCCCGGAGGAACTCGAAGCGCTGTGCCGCCGGATCCACCAGACGCGGCTGCTTTGCGAAAACCTCAACCACGCTGCTGTTGAACCGGAAGTCGTCTACTGGAGCGGAGCGGCGGCGGATCCGGAAGCCGTTGCGTCCCAGTTGGGGCGGCGCTTCGAATGCCGGGTCGAAAAGGTCGACCTGCTGTCGATGTGCGATTTCAAATGGGCGCCCGCAACGGCCCCCTTTGCGCCTCCGCCCCAGGAAGACACCGACCGGGCGCTGGCGCTGGCGCTGGTGGAACTCACCGGCGCAAAAGCCCTCAACTTCCGGCGGGGTCCGTTTGCGCTCGGAAAGCAGTGGCTGGAATACAAGGGCCATTTTCTGCGCACCGGTGCGCTGCTGCTGCTCGTCTGCCTTCTCGGATTCGCACAGCTCTACACGGAGAACCGGGCGCTGGACCAACGGGTGCAGGCGCTTCGCCAGCAAACCCGTTCGATGTTCGCCAACGCCTTTCCGGAAGTGGAGCGGATCGTCGATCCGGTGCAGCAAATGCGGGTCAAGATCCAGGAGATGAAAAAGCAGCTGGCGCTGTCCGGTTCGCCGGAGGCGGCAAAGCTCAAGATCGATCTTCTTCGGTCGCTCAGCAGCCGGGTTCCGCCGGGAATCGATCTGGAGGTCACCCGCCTGGTGATCGGCCCCGACTCGATGCTGATCAGCGGCAACACGGCCACTTTCAACGCCGTGGACGAGATCAAAAGCGCGCTGGAAAAAGACCCCCTGTTTGCAAGCGCCACCATCAACTCTGCAAACCTGGAAAAATCCGGGGAGCGGGTCAACTTTAAAATCAGGATCGATCTGTGATACCGCGCAACAAACGCGAAAAGGCGGCGGTCGGCGCCGGGGCGGCGGCCGTTGCGGTCTTTTTGGTGCTGCAGCTGATCGTCTTTCCGGTGATGGACCAAAAAGAGGTGCTCGAGCGCCAGCAAGAGGCGTATCGGGAGGCCGCGGCGGAAATGCGCCTTCTCGTGGCCGAATACCAGGGCCTCCAGGCCCAGCTTGTCCGATCCCGGTCCATGATCGCCCAGAAATCGCCCGGCTTCACCCTCTTTTCTTTTCTCGACCAGCTGGCGGGCGCCACACAGATCAAGCAATTCATCAGCTACATGAAGCCGTCGACGACGGTGCAAAAGGAAACCAACTACAAAATCTCGACGGTCGAGATGAAGGTGGAAGGAATCTCCATCGAACAATTGATCCGCTATCTGCACGCGGTGGAGACTTCCGAAAACCGGGTCGACATCCGCCGTCTTTCCCTGACCCAGACCGGAAAGGAAGAAAAGCGCCTGGATGCGGTTCTGGAGATCCAGACCATCGACATCTCCTAAAATCGTTTCGCGATTTTCAGGGGAAAAGCGGCTTGGCCGCTTCAGATCAAATCACGTGGCGTTTTTATTTTGACGAAGAAATCGACCTTGCTGCTGTATGCCGCAGCCACGGCCGCGGCGGTCATTGTCAGCCTCTACGCCCGGTTTCCGTCGGATGCCGTCGGCGCCTACGCGGCCCGCACGGCCGAGCGCCTGATGCCGGGTCTGAAGCTGGCGGCGGACGAGGTGCGGCCCTCGCTGCCTGCGGCGGTGCGGATCCGCGGCATCGAGGCCGCCTACCGCTCCGTTCCGTTGGTCGAGACGGCGCAGGCCCGACTGGCGCCGGTCTTGCGCTCGGTGTTCGGCCCGGACCTGGTCGTCGACATCGATGCAGGCGTCGCCGGCGGCCGCTTGCGGGCAAGGCTCCGGATCCCGAAGGACGGGGCTGCGGAGAACCTGACGTTCAGCGCCGAATTCGACCGACTGGAGCTGGCAAAGATTCCAGCGCTGGCCGAGCTGCTGGGGCGGCGCATCGCCGGCGTCTGTTCCGGCACCGCCGCCAAGACGGCGGATCCGGCATCGCCGCAGATCCGGATTCAGCTTCGGCTCACCGACGCCGTCGTCGCACTGCGGCAGCCGATCCTTCGGCGCGAAGAAGTTTTTTTTCAGCGAATCGAGGCCGAGGCCTCGATGACCGGCAGCGGCTTGCAGATCGTCAAATGCACCCTTGTCGGCGATGCATTTGACGGCGAGGTCTCGGGTCGAATAGACTGGAAGGGCGAATTGGACAACAGCGGCCTGGATCTGCGGGGCACCATCAAGCCCCATGCCCAACTGCTGGCGGAGCTGAAACAGATCGTGCCGGCGCAGCGGCTGCCCGCGTCCGGCCCGGAGGTTCAAATTCCCTTCCGGCTGTCCGGTACGCTGGAAAATCCGAGGTACACGGTTCGACAACGATGAAAGCGCTCTTTGTTCTGGTGAATCTGCTGTTGCTGGCTGCAGCCTCCTGGCTGGGCGTGGGGCTGGTCTATCAATCGGCGACGGAGGGGATGACCGCGCCGGACGACAGCGCCGTCGAAAACCGGGCCGCGCCGCCCTCCCGGCGGCGGGCGGCCGGGCCCCTGTCCGCCTACAGCATCGTCACCCGGCGGGACCTTTTTAAAACCGGCGTCACGCCGAGCGAGACGGCGCCGCAGGACCTGAACCTGGAAGAACTCAAGGAGACCCAGCTGGATCTTCGCCTGTGGGGAACCGTGGTGCTGGGAGACGGTCAGCCCGACTACGCCGTGGTCGAAGACAAGCGGGCCAGAAAACAGCAGCTTTACCGCGTGGGGGATCCGGTCCAAAACGCGGTCGTCAAGGCCATTTTCAGAGAAAAGGTGGTCCTGAGCGTCGACGGCAAAGATGAAATTCTGACCATGGAAGAGGTGCCGGCTTCCGGCATCGCTCCGGTCAGACCGTCTGCCCTGCCCGCTTCGGCTGCAAGGCCGACACCGATCGAACGGGAGATGATCGTCGACCGCGAGATGGTGTCCGATGCCATGGGAGACATCGGCGAATTGATGAAACAGGTCCGGATCCGACCCTATTTCGAAGAGGGCCGGCCCAGCGGCCTGAGCCTCACCGGGATTCGGCCCGATTCCATTTTCCGGAAAATGGGGCTGCGCAGCGGCGACGTGTTGCAGGCGGTGGACGGAGAGGAGATCCGATCGGTTGACGACGTCGTGCGCCTCTACGAAAAGATCGGCTCGACCAACGGCGTCACCCTGCAGATCAAGCGAAGGGGCCGGGTCCAGGACATCAATTTCCGGATCCAATAAAAGCGCTTCGCGCTCTTATGAAGGCGTCTTCGCCGCTTTTTCACGCACCGCCGCGGATGTCACGGAAGCGTGGGCCGATTCGTCGAGACGACAAAGGCGTCAGTGCTCGGACCGCGGCAGCCGGTTGATTTAAACAGCGGAGAAATTTCCCTTACGCGCGTATGAGGGGCTTCATGTACAAATCAAGATTGTTTTTGTTTTCGCTGATACTGTGCTTCCTCCTGACAGCCGCCGTGCTCGACCCGAATGTGCAGGCCCAGCAGGGTGCCGGCGCCGCTGACCGGTATGTGACCATCGATTTCAACAACGTCGACATCAACGTGTTCATCAAGTTCGTCAGCGAGCTGACCGGGGAAAACTTCGTGGTCGACCAGCGGGTGAAGGGGCAGGTGACGATCATCAGCCCGACCAAAATCTCCATCGCGGAGGCCTACAAGGTCTTCGAGTCGGTGCTGGAGGTGCACGGGTTCACGACCGTGGAGGCCGGCGAGGTCACCAAGATCATCCCTTCGCCGGATGCGCGCAGCAAAAACATCGAGACGATGCTCCAAAAAGAGGCGCGGTCTCCGGAAGACAAGGTCGTCACCCAGCTGATTCCGCTGCGCTATGCGGATGTGGAGGAGATCAAGCGGCTGTTTGCCCCGTTGATTTCCAAAAGCAGCGTCGTGCTCGGATACCCGCCCACCAACACGCTGATCGTCACCGACGTGTATTCCAACATCACCCGCCTGATGAAGATCCTCGAGGCCATCGACGTGGAGGGAATGGGCCAGGAGATTTCCATCATTCCCCTGAAGTTCGCCGATTCACCGGCGCTGGCCAAGATCCTGGAGACCGTCTTTCGGCCGCCCGCCGGCCAGAAGGGCGGACCGGAGCCGACCCTGAAGATCGTGCCCGACCAACGGACCAACACGGTGGTGCTCCAGGCCAGCGAGCTGGAGACATTCCGCATCAAATCGCTGATCTCCATGCTCGACAAAGAGATCCCCAAGGGGAAGGAAAAAATCCACGTCTATTACCTGGAAAATGCCACTGCCGAAGACCTCGCCGCCACCCTGCAGGCGCTGCCCACCGGCACGGCCCAGACGGCGGAAGGCAAGAAGGAGTCCCCGGTGATTTCCGAAAGCGTCAAGATTTCCGCCGACAAGGCGACCAACAGCCTCATCATCATGGCGGAAAAAGAAGACTACCTGGTGCTGGAGGAGATCATCCGGAAGCTGGACATCCCGCGTTCGATGGTCTACCTGGAGTCGTTGATCATGGAAGTCAATGTGGAAAACGACTTTGACATCGGCACCAACTGGACCGTCGCCGGAGAAACCGCCTACCAGGGCAAGGACGCGATCTACGGGGCCGCCTCCAGGACGGGCGAGTCCAATTTCAGCACCGACTCGGCCGGCAACACGTCCTTTCCCTCCGGCTTTTCCATCGGCATCCTGGGAGAAGGGATCACCGTCGGCGGCATCACCCTTCCGAGCATTTCGGCCCTGATCACCGTGCTGCAGGACAAAAAGGACGTGAACATTCTGTCCACCCCCCAGATCCTGACCACCGACAACGAAGAGGCCACCATCATCATCGGCAAAAACGTGCCGTTTCAGACCCGATCGGCGGCCGAAAACGCCACCGAGACCTACAGCTCCTTCGAGTACCGGGACGTGGCCATCACCCTGAAGATCACGCCCCAGATCAGCAAGGACCGGCTGGTCCGGCTGAGCATCTCCCAGGAGGTCACCAAGCTCGACGAACTGGCGCCCACCTTTCAGGAGGACCGGCCCACCACCTTGAAGCGCACCATCGAAACCACGGTGATCGTCGAAGACGGCAACACCGTGGTGATCGGCGGACTGATGGACGACCAGATATCGGTTTCCGAGTCGAAGGTTCCCCTGCTGGGCGACATCCCGATTCTGGGGTGGCTGTTCAAATCGGAGCGAAAATCGTACGACAAGACCAACCTCTATGTCTTTTTGACGCCCCGGGTGGTGCAGCATCCGTCCGAGGCCGCAAAGATCTTCGAAAGCAAAAAAGGAGAAATCGACACCATCCGGGAGGGCAGCATCAAGATGTATGAAGAAAATCGCTGACGCGATTTTCTGAAAAAAAGCGCGAATCCGGCGCGAGGCGCGCCGGTCGGTTCGCGTTGGGTTATCCGGGCCGGTGCGGCGGGCCGATAAGAGAAGAACCGACAAAATCATGATCCGATTGTTTCACATCCTCCACGAGCGGCACGGAATCTCCGAAGAGGCCTTCGATCAGGCCCGGTCTCACCACATCGAGCGCGGCGGTGCCCTGGGCGATGCGCTGGTCGAAAAGAAACTGCTGACGGAAACCGAGCTTCTCGAAGCAAACAGCGTGCTTTACGGCATCCCTTTCTGGCCGAGGCTCCCGTTGGAGCGGATCCGCGGCGAACATCCCGACCGCCTTCCGCTCCAATTTCTAAAACGGTTCTTCATGGTCCCGCTGGGTCCCGAAACCAACGGAGGCGAATCCGAAGCGGCAAACCCGCCTGAAAACAGCCGCCAGGGCGGCACCATCGCCATCGCCAACCCCGAATCGCTGCAGGCGGTGGACGACCTGATCCGACTGCTGGAACTGGACGAATACGAGATCGTTTTTTCCCTCCGGAGTGAAATCCTGTCGGCCATCAACATGTCCTTCGAATTCAGCCCGGATTCGGCCGAGCAGATCGTACAGGACATGGAAGAAAGCGGCCCGACGATCATCAGCGAACTGGAGGAGTCTGCGGACCTGCTCGATGACACCAGCGATGCGCCGATCATCAAACTGGTCAACCACGTCATCTCGCAGTCGATCAAGGCCCGGGCCTCCGACATTCACATCGAGCCTTATCAAAATCGCTTCAAGGTCCGGTACCGGGTCGACGGCATTCTCTACGACCTGCTCAACCCGCCGAAGCGAATCGAAGCGGCGCTGACCTCGCGGATCAAGGTGATGTCGAAGCTGAACATCGCCGAAAAGCGGCTCCCGCAGGACGGCCGATTCGAGGTCCGGGTCGGCGACCAGCAGATCGACGTCCGCGTCTCCACCATCCCGACCTCTTTCGGAGAGCGGGTGGTCCTCCGGCTGCTGAACAAGACCGCCTCGCTGTTCGAGCTCTCCGAACTGGGGCTGAGCCCCGACCGCCTGGCGCAACTCCGGCAGCTGGTCACCGCCCCTAACGGCATCATTCTGGTCACCGGCCCCACCGGCAGCGGCAAAACGACGACCCTCTACGCAGTGCTGTCCTCCATCAACCACCCGGACATCAACATCATCACCATCGAAGACCCGGTGGAATACCAGCTGCCCGGCATCAGCCAGATCCAGGTCAACCCGAAAATCGACCTGACCTTCGCCCGGGGGCTGCGCTCCATCGTGCGCCAGGACCCGGACGTCATCCTCGTCGGCGAGATCCGAGACCACGAAACCGCCGAGATCGCCGTCCAATCGGCCCTGACCGGGCACCTGGTGTTTTCCACGCTTCACACCAACGACTCGGCCAGCGCAATCACCCGCCTCGTGGACATCGGGGTCGAGCCCTTTTTGATCTCGTCTTCGGTGATCGCCGTCGTCGCCCAGCGGCTGGTGCGGATACTGTGCCCGCACTGCAAAAAGCCCTACCGGCCGGCCGACGCCGTACTGCAAAGCGTCGGCATCGCCCCGGAGCAGGCGGAAGCGCATTCCATCTACCAGGCACAGGGATGCGACCAGTGCATCCAGACCGGTTTCAAGGGCAGAATCGGCATCTTCGAGTTCATGATGATGGGTGAATCGCTCAAGAACCTCATCCTGCAGTCCTTCGACTCGAACATGATCAAGACCCAATCCGTCAAAGACGGCATGATCACCCTCCGGCAGGACGGCATCCAGAAGGTGCTCTCGGGGGTGACGACGATCGAGGAAGTACTGCGCGTCGCTTGATGAATCTCGCGCAGAGGCGCAGAGGCGCGGAGAAAAGCGGATTTGTTTAGGCGACAGGAAATTCTGTAGAGAAGTACGGCCATTCCCGCCCCGGATCGAGTATGGGGCAGACTGCAACGAGGGAGTGAAGTCGAATCGGTTTTCTGATGATTTTCTCTGCGTCTCTGCGTCTCTGCGCGAGAATATTTGCTGCAAAATTTTTTATTCAGGAGCGACCTAATGAGCAAAGGTTTGATTGCGCCTTCGATTCTGTCTGCGGATTTCTCCCGTCTCGGAGAAGAAATCAAGGCCGTTGCGGCCGCCGGCGCCGACTGGATTCACGTGGACGTCATGGACGGCCACTTCGTGCCGAACATCACCATGGGGCCGCTGGTGGTCGAAGCCGTGCGGCGGGTGACCGACCTGCCGATCGACGTGCACCTGATGATCGAAAATCCCGAGCGCTACGTCGAGGACTTTGCCAAGGCGGGGGCGGACTGGATCTCGGTGCAGGTCGAAGCTTGCGTCCACTTGAACCGCACCGTGAACCTGATCCGTGAATCCAACGTTCACCCGGGCGTGGTGCTAAACCCCCACACTCCGCTTTCCAGCATCGAGTGGGTTGTCGAAGATGTGGACTACGTGCTGATCATGAGCGTCAACCCCGGCTTCGGCGGCCAGGTGTTCATCGCAAACAGCCTCGACAAAATCCGTGCCCTTCGACAGATGACTGCGGATCGGGGCCTTTCGCCGCTGATCCAGGTCGACGGCGGGGTCAACGCGCAGACCATCGCCGAAATCGCATCGGCCGGCGCAACCGTCTTCGTAGCCGGGTCGGCCATCTTCGGCAGCCCGGACTATCGAAAGACGATCGACGAGCTTCGTGCGCTGGTCAAGGGTTGACCGGCCGATTCATTGATGGGTTGATGGGTTTTCCAAAACATCGCCGAATGCGATTTTTTCTTTTTTTGACAGGACCGTCCGGGCAGTTCTATATTGGCGCCAAAATGGTGCCACTTCTTGGGGAGTAAAATGCCGGTTACACTGTCGATCAAAAAGGAAGAGAATAAATGAATCCGAAGAAAATCCTCGTCATCCACGGACCGAACCTGAACCTGCTCGGAAAGCGGGAGCCGGAGATCTACGGAAAGGACACTCTCGAAGAGATCGAAGCTGCCGTCAAGAAGAAGGCCGAATCCCTCGGCATTGCCGTGGAGACCTTCCAGTCGAACCACGAGGGGGCGCTGATCGACCGGGTCCAGTCGGCCGGAGACGACTTTTCCGGCATCGTCATCAACCCCGGCGCCTTCACCCACACCAGCGTCGCCCTGCTCGATGCGCTTCTGGCCGTCGATCTCCCCGTGATCGAGGTGCACCTGTCCAACATTCACCGGCGCGAGTCCTTCCGGCAGCATTCCTACACGGCAAAGGCCGCCATCGGGATCATCGCGGGTCTTGGGACCCGGGGCTACCTGCTGGCGTTGGAGGCGATGGTGGACTTATAAGGGATTGTCGAACAACCGTTCTATCCCTTCAAAGCAGTTTCGCCGGTCAATGGCAGGCAGGTCTAACAAAACGGGAATCGGAAAATCCCTATTTTCATACAATTTTGTACACTTCGTAAAAACCGCTGCCGTCCGTCTGCCCGCTGGCTACAGCGATATAGGAACAGGGGTCGGTAAACACCTGAATCGTCAATCCCTCGATCGGCCGGCCTTCATCGTCTGTCACGGTCCCGGAAATCCTGCCGGCCGGCTCGAGGACAAAGTCGATTACCGCTGTATGCCGTCACCCAGACCCCTTCGACGGGGTTTGACCCATCGGTAATGATGCCGGACACCGATCCGGGCGCTGCACCTGCGGCTGAAGCGAAAAGGAAAAGGACGGGATTTTTCCCTTGGCAGCCCTGCATTCCTGTTACCGACCCAATGACCTGCCGGGTGCCTGTCGCCGGCTGCAGTCAAATGCGGTTTATCGAACCCGTATGATATCGGAATGTTATTCTGACGAGTGCCCTATTCGGTCTTCTGGGTTTCGACTATCTCGATGGGGACGGTTTTCACCTGGTGGGCGATGTCCTTTAATTTATCGCTCATCAGCTGACTTTCCGAGATCGTAACCGCCAGCGACGTTCCGGCGGGGGCGCCTGCAGCGACGGTGAACGTCACTGTGAGAATGGCCAGTCGATCGGCATTGATCCCTTGGGCACCGGCCATCACGGCAATGAGAAGGCCGGGCTTTTTGTCGTTGACGATGTGGATCAGCGATGCCGCCTCTTTGGCCTTGGCTGTTGACTGGTAGGTGAGATGTGTTTTGTCGTATTCCAGGACGATCTTCAACCCCGCCAGGTTGTCGATGTGGTCGACAACGATCGGCACCTGGACCTGCTGGCCGGGGGCGGCTTTCAGCGGCGGTATCCGCACCTCGGCAGCGGCTGCTGTCCGGCTGGATCCGAAGGCGCAAAGAAACATCAGCAGTGCCGCTAAGGCGGCGACTTTAGGGATCACGAGCAAGCCCTTACGATGCATGGGTCGGCTCCGCGGCCCTGTTGTTGTGCACAATTTGATCATGGCAAGTCATAACATTCGAAGGCAACTTGATGCCGGAAAG